>Ga0209056_10001932_pt1 | contig 22607 bp, 17 predicted proteins | sample GraSoiAngelo_114_FD_185876 | JGI IMG/M metagenome (GOLD analysis project Ga0209056, IMG submission 185876) | Grasslands soil microbial communities from the Angelo Coastal Reserve, California, USA - 14_0903_13_40cm (SPAdes) (version 2) | ecosystem: Environmental > Terrestrial > Soil > Grasslands...
ATAATGCTCAAAAATTGTCCGGCCATTTTGGATCACCAGGATGGAAACTCCTCGTCTGCTCTCGGAATATGTTGCGGCGCGCACGCAATCGGCGTGCTGAATTTCGGCAAACCCAGATGTCGCTACGAAGAGATAAACTGCTATGAACAATCGGCGTACGGAGATCGAGCGCGTTGCGTAGCGCGCGCGCCGTTGGTCTGGGGAGCACAGGCTGCCAGCCTGTCCTTTTCGGCAACCTGCCGAAAAGTTCATCGAAAGTTCATTACGCGGGGTTATTGCAATGCGCTGGGAATCGTCGGCAAGCTGCCGACGACAACAGGCTGGCAGCCTGTGCTCCCCAGCAGGAGACGTCACCACGTTAGTCGGAACTTATCGCTCCTGCCTGCGTAGAAGCGGGAGATTCTGGCGGGGCTACAGAGCGCGCGACCGGCAAATTCTGCTTTCGCAGTTCTTCGACGTTTGGCAATTCTTCCAGACTGCGCAACCCAAAGTGATCGAGGAAAAACTGTGTCGTTTCATAAAGAAGCGGGCGCCCGGGGATTTCGGCGCGCCCGGCGATTTTGACCAGGCCGCGCTCCATTAATGTTTGCAGCACGCCGTCGATATTCACGCCGCGAACCGCTTCCACATCGGCGCGCGTAATCGGCTGGCGATATGCGATGATCGCCAGCGTTTCCAGCGCAGGCGCGCTCAACCGAGCCGGCTTTGGCGCGGGAAAAAGCTGGCGCACCCACTGAGCGCATTGCGGATCGGTTGCCAGCTGCCAGCCTTCCGCCTTCTCCATCAATTGAAACGCGCGCTGCTGCTCGATGTACTCGATCTTCAACTGTTCGAGCGTCGCGGCAACTTCGGTTTCGCGTACGCGCGAGAACTCGTTCGGTCTCGCGCCTGCGGGATCGTCCTCTGCACCCTTGATTGCCGTCGCAATCTCACGGATCGAGAGCGGTTTTTGCGCGCTAAATAGCAGCGCTTCGATGACACGGGACAAAGTCATAACACAGCGCGTGTCATCCTGAGCGAAGCGAAGGACCTCGCACTCGAAGTTTTCCACAGACGGTTTTCATTGAGTGATCCATCACCATTTGTGAGGTCCCTCACTGCGTTCGGGATGACGGCGTGCTTAAGCATTTTCCGCCCCGATCTCGCGTTGAATCGCGTCCGCGATTCGGTCTGCTTGCTTATCGATCATGTCGAGTTCGCGCCCTTCGATAAGCAGACGAATTTTTGACTCCGTCCCCGAATAACGCAGGAGCACGCGGCCTTTTCCGGAGAGCTCTTTCTCCGCATCGTTTACCAGCTTCATCACCGCAGGCAGCTCAACCAGCGGGCGCTTTTCTTTCACGGGCAAATTGCGCTGTGCCTGTGGGTATTTTTGCAAACATCTCTTCAACTTGCTTAATGGCTTGCCGGTTTTGTGCATGATGCGCAAAACCTGAAGGGCACTGATAATGCCATCGCCGGTGGTAGTGAAATCGCGGAAAATGACGTGACCACTTTGTTCGCCGCCGAGATTGAGTTTTTGGTGCACCATCTCTTCAAGCACGTAACGGTCCCCGACTTTTGTGCGCACGACTTTTCCGCCATGCGCGGTAAGCGTTTCATCGAGGCCAAAATTGCTCATCACGGTGGCTACCACTGTGTTTTGCTCCAACTTGCCGGCCTCTAAAAGATCGAGGGCCGCAATGGCGAGAATCTCATCGCCATCCACAATCTCGCCGTCCTCGTCGCAAAGAAGAACGCGATCGGCATCGCCGTCGTGAGTAATGCCGACATCCGCGCCGCTGAGCTGGACGATCCGCTGGATCTCCTCCGGATGAATGCTGCCGCAACCGTCATTGATGTTCATGCCATTCGGCTGGTTATGCGCCACGGCGACGTCAGCGCCCAGCTCGCGCAAAACGCAAGGCGTGGCTTTGTACGCGGCGCCGTTTGCCACATCCACCGCCACCCGCATTTCCTCGAGCGACATTCCACGCGGAAAACTTGCTTTGGCAAATTCCACGTAGCGGCCAAGCGCGTCATCGATTCGAGTCGCGCGCCCGACTTTGTTGGCAGTTGGCCGGATGGAATCGATCTCGCCTGTGAAAACAAGCTGCTCGATTTTTTCCTCGATCTGATCGTCCAGCTTGTAACCGTCGTGCCGGAAAAATTTGATGCCGTTGTCCTGATAGGGATTATGCGAAGCGGAAAGGACGATGCCGGCGTCGGCGCGCAGCGAGCGCGTGATGTAAGCCACGCCGGGTGTAGGCAACGGGCCGATGACAAGCACATCCACGCCGAGCGAAGTGATTCCTGCCACGAGCGCGTTTTCGAGCATGTAACCGGAAAGACGCGTGTCCTTCCCGAGCACTATTTTGGGGCGCGCCCCGTCAGGCGTCTTGCGCGGATTCATTTGGGCGAACACATACGCTGCGGCGCGTCCGAGTTTCAGCGCTGTTTCAGCCGTTACCGGCTCCACGTTCGCAACGCCGCGCACACCGTCGGTTCCAAAAATTTTCTTCTGTTCGGTCACGAGCTAATTGAAACGCTCGAAAGATAATTCGTAAACGGAAATTTCTTTCAATTTACGAAAGTTCTCGGAACCGGCGCTGATTTCCACCTGCGGCGCATATCGATGGTCGGCGACTGAAGGCTTGCTTTTGGCGTGACTTTTTGTTTGGATCGGGACCGTGCCTGCCGATGATCAGGTTACGTCACTGACGGGGGTTGGTGCAAGCGCGCGGAACGGAGCCCTCGCATTTACCACAACGCATTGGAGCGTGGTCTTGCAGGCGCAAAGTCCGACTCCAGCGGCACAGGCGGCGCTGGAACAACTTTGCCGCACGTACTGGCGGCCGATTTACGGGTTCGTGAGGCGAAAGGGCACCGAACCAGAAGAGGCGAAAGATCTCACTCAGGGCTTTTTTGCACTGCTGCTGGAGCGCCGCGATTTCGATGCTGTTCGCAAGGAGAAGGGGCGCCTGCGTTCTTATCTGCTCACATCGCTCAAACATTTTCTAACGAATGAGCGAAACCGCGCCATGGCCATCAAGCGCGGCGAAGGCCAGCGATTGATTCCATTGGATCAATTGCACCAAGGCGAGCGCGGCGGTTTCGAACCGGCGGATACGTCAACTGCCGAGCAAATCTACGAGCGCCGTTGGGCATTGGCTCTGCTGGATCAAGTGCTGGTCCGGCTCGGAGACGAGTATCGCCGCGCTGGCAACGTGGTTTTGTTCGAACGGTTGAGAGCGCTGCTCACAGACGAACCGCATCGCCCGTCGCAGAGGCAAGTTGCCGATGAAGTGGGTATGAGTGAGAACGCGGTGAAACAAGCGTTCCGCCGGTTGCGTCAGCGTTACCAACAACTCTTGCGCGAGGAAATCGCCCACACCGTGATGGCGCCGGGCGACATCGAAGATGAACTGTGCCATTTAATTGCTGTATTGCGGGCGTAACCTGGGCGAGATTTTCTTGCATTATTTCATTGAGACCACGGCGTCCAATCTGTCGCCATGACAACCGTCATCAGAACTTGCGGAAAATGCGGAGCAAAAATTTTCGCCGAGGCGCCGCAAGAATTTTGTAGCGCCTGTCTGTTAGAGACAGGTCTCGGTCTGTTCGTCGATGAACCTGTAGCCGGGGACGGCTTGTCCGCCGTAGCTTCAGCGGAGGCGGATTACCCCGGCCGCTGTGATGACGCGCCACTTCCGGATAGAAAGAAGGCTGCACGCCCAGCAAAAATGCTCGGCGATTTTGGTGATTACGAATTGCTGGAGGAAATCGGACGCGGCGGTCAGGGCGTCGTGTATCGTGCCCATCAGAAAAGTCTAAACCGCACAGTAGCTCTCAAAGTAATCGGCCTCGGTCACTGGGCCACCGAAGCACATCTGAAGCGGTTCCGTCGCGAAGCGGAATCCGCCGCCAGTCTCGAACATCCGTGCATTGTCCCGATTTACGAAGTGGGTGAGCGCGAGGGCACTTGCTATTTCAGCATGGGATTTATCGAAGGCGATCAGCTCGATGAAGTGGTCAGGCGCGAACCGATGGCGCCCAGGCGCGCAGCGGAACTAATCGCCAAGGTGGCGCGCACCGTTCATTACGCGCATGAGCACCACATTCTGCATCGCGACATCAAACCGGGAAATATCCTGCTTGATCAACAAGGCGAGCCGCACCTCACGGACTTTGGGCTGGCGCGACTGGTCGAGACAGAGAGCACCGTCACGCGCACATTGGAAGTGCTCGGCACACCAAGTTACATGGCGCCGGAACAGGCGGTGGGAAACAATGCCCAGGTCACGAGCGCGACGGATGTTTACGGGCTAGGCGCGGTGTTTTACCAACTGTTGACCGGCCATCCGCCTTTTGCTGGGGGAACAACCTACGAAACCATCCGCTTACTGCTAGACACTGAGCCGCGACAACCGCGCATCCTAAATCCAAAAATAGATCGCGATCTCAGCACGATCTGCCTCAAATGCCTCGAAAAAGATCCGCGCCGCCGCTACTCTTCCGCTCTCGCGCTGTCCGAAGATCTCGAACGGTGGCTAAAGCACGAGCCAATCCGGGCACGCCGCAGTGGAGTTTTCACCCGCGGGAAGAAATGGTTGCGACGCAATCCGAGTATCGCGGTAATGGCGGCGATGCTTCTCGTCTTGGCGGTGCCATTAGGCATGATGATTTGGAAAACCGAATCAGAGCGTTCGGCAGCTTCGAATCCGGCACCGCCGGAGAAAAGCATTGCAGTGCTGCCGCTCAGCAATCTGAGCAAGGAACAAGACACCGCATTTTTCGCCGATGGCATGCAGGACGAGATCGTGACTAACCTCGCGAAAGTGGCGGATCTGAAAGTGATAAGTCGGACGAGTGTAATGCCATATAAAAGCGGGATAGCGCGCAACCTGCGCCAGATCGGCCAGCAATTAGGTGTGGCGCATCTAGTAGAGGGAAGCGTTCAGCGCTCCGGAAATCGGGTGCGTGTTAACGCGCAGTTGGTTGATGCCCGTACCGATCGACACCTATGGGCTCAAACTTATGACCGCGACCTGGCGGACGTGTTCGCCATTCAAAGCGAGATCGCAAAGACGATCGCCGACCAGTTGCAAGCAAAGCTTTCGCCGCGTGAAAAGAACGCCATCGAACTTCCCCCGACGAGTGAGATCAGCGCGTTCGATCTCCACGCGCGCGCCAAAAACATTCTCCTGGCGGCGTCCGAGCGCACCAAAGCAGAGTTACTGCAAGCAGTCGATTTGCTGAACCAGGCTGTCATACATGATCCATCGTTTTTCGATGCCTATTGCCAGCTGGCCTACGCTCATGACGCCCTTTATTTTTTTGGCTACGACCATACATCTACGCGTCTGGCGTTAGCGGAAGCCGCCCTTCAAGCCGCCTCTCGCCTTCGTCCCGATGCTGGTGAAACGCATCTCGCGCGTGGGCAGAATCTTTATTGGGCGTACCGCGATTACGACGGTGCTCTGGCTGAACTGGAGGTTGCCCGCCAGACGTTGCCTAACGATGCGCGGATATTCGGGTGGACGGGTCTCATCCAGAGGCGTCAGGGGCACTGGGAAGAATCAACGCGAAATCTGGAGCGCGCAGCGGAGCTGAACCCGCGCGATAGTGAAACGCTGGTGCTGGGGGTTGCGGCGAATTACTGGTTTCTTCGGCGCTATGCGGAAGCAAAACCGTGGTTCAGACGTGCATTAGCTTTCGAACCTAACGATTCCCCTACGAAAGTATGGCTTGCGTACGTCGACTTTGCTTGGAAAGCCGATACCCGGCCGTTGCATCAAACAATCGATTCAATTCGGGCCAAAAATCCTGCCGCGGTGCCCAGTATCGCTGATTTTTGGCTTGTTTGCGCACTGGCCGAACGCGATGCCGCGGCTGCAAAAGATGCCTTGATCGCGTTTGGCGAGGACCCTATCAGCTTTGCTCCCGGTAATGTTCGTTTCAATCGTCCATTTGCAGAAGGCGTCATTGCTCGTATGACGAAAGACGATGAGAAAGCGCGGTCGGCTTTTACTGCTGCACGCGCGGAGCAGGAGAAAATCGTCCAAGCTCAACCAAATTACGGCCCGGCGCTGTGCGTGCTTGGTTTGATCGACGCCGGTCTCGGGCGGAAAGAGGAAGCGCTGCGCGAAGGCCGGCGCGCGGTCGAGCTTCTTCCCGTGGAAAAAGATTCAATGAATGGCACGAACATGGTCAAGTATTTGGCGGCGATAGCTGCATGGGTTGGTGACAAAGATCTCGCCTGCGAACAACTTGCCAGCATCATCCGCCGTCCAAGCAACCTCAGCTATGGTCAATTGAAACTGCTGCCGTTCTGGGATCCGTTGCGCGGCGATCCCCGCTTTGAAAAACTCGTCGAAGAATCAAAGCAGCCAGTCGCGCTGAAGTAACATCCGGAGAGCACACGCCGCTCGCTCGACTTCGCTCCCGCCTTTGCTCCACTTCGGCGATGGTGAGCAGGGCAAGACTCGATCCCTCCCGATCCGTGAAATCCGCGCCATCCGCGGTTCCGACTTAGCGCTTCCCTGGCCGCCGGAGCCTTGGCGAAGGAGGCAACACTTCAACTGTTCCCAAACTTCCGCGTCACCTTTCGCCGGACTTTCTGCAGTACATCAGTGAAGCGCCAGAAATGACTTCCTCAATAACGAGGAATCAAAGAAGGCCAAAACAACAAAAGGAAATTCAATTATGAAAAAACAAAACATTCTCGCGCTCGCTCTAAAACCGGCGATCCGCGTGACGGAATCAGTCGGTATCGGTATTGTGCTGATGTTGACCGCGGCTGTGATCGCGATGATCACGCCGTCCGCGGCGAGCGCCTCGTCACCATGCCCGGGGCCCACCGCCACTCGGTTGGTCACGGGCCTGGAGGGTGCCATGGGCAGCACTGTCGGCCCCGATGGTGCGCTGTACGTCACCGAAGGCGCTGCGGGAAGGATCTCGCGCGTCGATCCGCAGACCGGGGAGAAAACGACGTTCGCCAGCGGTCTGCCGCCGGCGGTCATCGGCATTGGTGGGGCGATTGACGTCGCGTTCATCGACAATATCGCGTACGTGCTGGTCACCCTAGTCAGCGATCCCTTGTTGCCGCCTAGCAGCGACATTGACGGCATTTACCGAGTGGACGGCCCAGACAGTTTCACCGTCGTCGCTGACATCGGCCAGTTCAACTTGGACAATCCGCCGATCATTCCGTTTCCGTACTTCATCCACACCGGACTCCAGTTCAAGCTGGAAACCTACCGTGGCGGGTTCCTGGTCAGCGATTCGCATCTCAACCGAGTGCTGCGGGTCGCACTCGACGGCGAGATCAGCGTGTTGATCGATTTTGACAACATCGTCCCGACCGGGCTGGAGGTGAGGGGCAGTACGGTGTACATGGCCGCGGCCGGCCCCGACCCCCACCTGCCCCAAACCGGCAAGGTTGTGTCGTTCGACCCGAGGTCGCCCACCGCTACGGAGGTAGCCTCCGACGTTCCCTTCCTCCTTGACGTGGAATTTGGCGGCGGCCGTCTCTACGCCCTCTCGCACGGCACGGTCGACCCGAATATTGACCCGAGTAATGCGGTGCCGTACACCGGCGCGCTCGTCAAAGTCAACGAGGACGGCACATTCACCGTCATCATGGACGCCCTGGACCGGCCGACCTCGCTCGAGTTCATCGGGAACACCGCGTACTTCGTCACCCTGACCGGAGAGATCTGGAAGATCGAGGGCGTCTCATGTCCGCACTGATTCGCCCGTAGTTCGGTTCGCTCCATAAGCCGACTATGTAAACAGACGCAGTCCCAAAAAGCCGTCACGCCTCACAGCCTGGCGGCTTTTTGCTTCTGGAGAGCACCCGACCTGGGTGTGATCACTCTTTGCTCCTGCTCGTGTCCGTGGTTTTGGCGGGCGCTTTGGCCAGATTCATTTCGTTGATTTTTCTGTGCAGCGTTCGGCGGCTGATGCCGAGCTTTTTGGCGGCGGCGGTCACGTTGCCGTTTGTCGCTGCAAGCGCCTGAGCAATCAATTTCTTTTCGGTCTGATGCAGGTCGAGCGGGCTCGTGTTTACGCCGAAAGCCTCAGCAGCTGAAACACCGCCGGGCAATCCCGCGACTGCGGGGCTGGCTGCCTGGCGCACGGCCATCGGCAGATCGCGCAACGTAATCTTTGGCCCTGTCGCCATTACGACACCATGTTCGATGGCGGTGCGCAGCTCGCGAATGTTGCCGGGCCAATCGTAAATCAGCAGCGCATCCATTGCATCCGCCGCCAGATCGAGAAGAGGCTTATCATTTACCTTGCAGAAGTGGCGCAGGAATCCGCGGACCAAGATCGGGATATCTTCTTTTCGTTCACGCAAGGGCGGCATGGTGATTCGGACCACATTGAGCCGGAAAAAGAGATCGTCGCGGAATTTTCCTTCGCGCACGAGTTGTTCGAGATTCTTGTTCGTGGCTGCGATCAGCCGCACATCGGCGCGCAGCGTTTGATTGCCGCCCACTCGCTCGAAGGCGCGTTCCTCGCTCATCACGCGCAGCAATTTCACCTGCGTGCTCGGATCGATCTCGGCTATTTCGTCGAGGAAAATCGTGCCGCCGTTCGCTTGCTCAAATCGGCCGATGCGCCGTTCGTGAGCCCCGGTGAAGGCGCCTTTCTCGTGACCGAATAACTCGCTCTCTAGAAGTTGCGGCGATAGCGCGGCGCAATGCACCGCCACAAATTTTGCCTTGTTGCGGCGACCCAAATTATGAATGGCGTGCGCAGCCAGCTCTTTACCTGTGCCGCTCTCGCCTTCGATAAGCACATTGGCTGAGGAGGGCGCAACCTGCCGGATCATGTCGAGCACTTCGTGCAATGCCGCCGAGTCGCCCCAAATGTTTTCGAGTCCGTAACGTTCGTCAACTTGTTGCCGAAGCGCGCGATTTTCCTGCTCGAGCTTGCGCCCTTGCACCGCGCGCGCGATCAGCATTTCGACCTTGTCGAGGTTGAGCGGCTTGGTCACAAAATCGTACGCGCCGCGTTTCATCGCCTCGACTGCGACATCCACCGAGCCGTAGGCCGTCATCATGATACAGATCGGGGGACGCGGCATTTTCAGGGCGCGATCGATCAGGGCCATTCCGTCTTCGCTGCCGAGACGCAGATCAGTTAGAAGGACGTCGATCTGCTCTCGCTCGAGTACGTCTATCGCGCCTGGGATGTCGGCGGCGACATACACGTCGTAATCGTTCTCAAGCAGACGCCGGAGCCCGTCGCGCGTATGCTTCTCGTCATCCACAACAAGAATGGTGGGCTGTAGATTCATATCTGCAGAACCAGTAATGATTAACCGCAGAGAACGCAGACTGCACTGAGATTCAAAGAATTTCTCTGCACGCCCGCGCCGAGTCGACGGGTCTAGAAAACGGCCATCTGCTGTGGCGCTTGCACGGGAAGCGTGTATCATCGCCGATGCCCCAGCGGATCTTCCCCGCTTTGATGTCGCTTTTTCTCGCTGGGTTTCCAACCGTCTTCGCTGCTGAGGAGCCGACTAATAAGGACGGCGACTGGAAACTGTCCGTTCGCGACAAAGACGTTGAGATTTACAGCCGCCCGCATCCAGGTTCGTCGCTTAAGGAGTTCAAAGCCGTCGGCCCGATTGACGCGCCCACTTATGCTGTGTGCGCGGTGATCGATGACTTCCAGAATTATCCAAAGTTCATGCCCTCGGTGACTGAGTGCCGGCTCATCAAACAGGATGGCGATTCAATTGTTGGATATCAACGTCTCTCGCCAAAAGTTTGCGCTGATCGCGATTACACGCTGCGGGTCTGGAAGGAATCGTGGCGCGGTCCCGATGGTCTCGTTTTTATGAGTCATTGGTCGCCGGCGAATGACCTCGGGCCGTCAGAAAGCAAAGGCGTCGTGCGCGTAAAGCTTTGCGAAGGTAAATGGCTGCTTGAACCTGTGAGCTTAACCAAGACTCGCGCCACCTATTCCATTTACACCGACACCGGTGGCTATATCCCATCCTTCATCGCGAACCATGTAAGCCTGACGGGAATCAAGAGGCTGTTCGCAGCAATTCGCAAGCAGGTTAAAGATCCAAAATATGCGGCGGTTTCTCCGGCATCGTCGATCCCAGTTACACGTTAGGGCAACCGATCTTGCAAGTAACGCCGCCAGGCTTTTCTCATACTCATGAGTGCGACTCGTTTCCTGTTCATAGTCGCCACAGTCGCTGGAGTTGGCCTGGGTGGTGGTCCGCGCGCTGCCGAACCTACGCCCGAGACTCCAAAGAAACCCGCCTCTACCAAATACCAAGGCGTTACTGTCGAAGATCCGTATCAATGGCTTGAAGAAGACAACGACCCGCAGGTGAAGTCGTGGTCGGACGCGCAGAATCAGCGGACCCGTCAATATCTCGACAAATTACTGGACCGGGCGGCAATTGAGAAACAACTGACCGAGTGGTACGCGAAAACGTCGCCCAGTTATTCGTCGATTGTCTCGCGGCCGGGAATTTTATTCGCAATGAAATTCCAGCCTCCGAAACAACAGCAATTGCTGGTCACGCTCGCATCGGCCAACGATCTCAAGTCGGAAAAAGTCGTGCTCGATCCGAACGCACTGGACGCCAAAGGCACAACGGCAATCGATTGGTTTGTACCATCATTGGATGGCAAATGTGTCGCCGTGTCGCTTTCCAAAGGCGGCAGTGAAGACGGCACGCTTCATTTCTACGAGACTGCAACAGGCAAAGCGCTGCCGGACACAATCGCGCATGTCCAGTATCCCACGGCGGGAGGTAGCGCGGCTTGGAACGCCGACGGCAGCGGAATTTATTACACGCGCTTTCCACGCAAAGGCGAGCGGTCCGATGCTGATCTGAATTTTTATCAGCAGATTTATTTTCACAAACTCGGTACGCCGGACACCGAGGACACCTATTCGATCGGCAAAGACTTTCCACGCATCGCAGAGATCGCGCTCGAGGGATCGCGCAACGGAAAATACATTCTCGCGACGGTGGCGAATGGCGATGGCGGGGATTTCGCCCATTATCTGCTCGGGCCAGACGGGACGTGGAAGCAGATCACGCAATTCAGCGATCAGATTAAAATCGCACGCCTCGGTCGCGATGATACGCTCTACCTGATTTCACGCGCGGACGCGCCGCGCGGCAAGATTCTGCGCCTGCCGCTGGGCGTGCCGGAGTTGAAGAACGCGGCTGAGATCGTTCCCGCTGGGGAAGCGGTGATCGAGCGCATCGTGCCGAGCACCGACGCCCTTTACGTGGGCGATCTGCTCGGTGGGCCATCTCAAATCCGGCGCTTCGACCTGAATGGAAAAATTGCAACCATCATCCCGATTCCACAGATCTCCGCCGTTCAGGAAATGCTCGCACTCGAAGACGGCTCGCTCCTGTTTCGCGACGTGAGTTACACCGAGCCAGCGGCGTGGTTTCGGTGTCTCAATGGAAAAACCGAGCCAGCAAAGACGGCGCTGCGCAGCAGCTCGCCCGTGTCGTTTGCCGACATCGACGTGCGGCGCGAGTTCGCCACGTCAAAAGACGGCGCAAAAATCCCGCTCAACATTCTTTTTCGAAAAGGGATGAAGCCGGACGGGAGGAACCCGACGCTGCTGTACGGCTATGGCGGTTACGGAATCAGTATGTCGCCGAATTTCGATTTTACACGGCGGCTCTGGTTTGATCGCGGCGGCGTCTATGTTGTGGCGAATATTCGAGGCGGCGGCGAGTTCGGCGAAGATTGGCACAAGGCCGGCAATCTCACGAAAAAGCAAAACGTATTCGACGATTTCGCGGCTGCGGCCGAATACCTGATCAAAGAGAATTACACGCGACCGGAAAAAATGGCGATCCAGGGTGGAAGCAACGGCGGCCTTATGATGGGCGTGATGATCACGCAACATCCCGATTTGTTCCGCGCCGTCGTTTCCTCGGTCGGTATTTACGATATGCTTCGAGTCGAATTGGCGCCGAACGGCGCGTTCAACGTGACCGAGTTCGGCACGGTGAAAGATCCGGATCAGTTCAAAGCGCTTTACGCCTACTCCCCGTATCATCATGTTGTCGATGGAACGAAATATCCATCGGTCCTGATGATGACCGGCGCCAACGACGGGCGGGTTGCGCCATATCACTCGCGCAAAATGACCGCGCGCCTCGATGAAGCCAATAAATCTGAAAACCCAATTCTGTTGCGGACGAGCTCCAGCGCAGGCCACGGCCAGGGCACAGCCTTAAGCGAGCGAGTTAAACAATTGGCCGATATCTACGCGTTTCTCTTTACACAACTCGGAATGACGAAGGAATGACAACGGGCGGATCGTTCGTCGTTTCGTCATTTTAGTTTCACTCGTTATCTTCCCTTCTTGCGAAGGAAACTGCTCATTTGCGCGGGAGCGATTGCGATTTTTTTTCTGATCGCAGCCGCTGGTTGCGTAACCATTTTTCACAGTCCGCTGCTGACTCACTACCTTGAGAGCGATTCATTTCGTCAGGCGATGGAAACCGAGACAGCTAAAGGCTTGCATTTCGTTGAGTGCCGCTACTCGCCGATCCGACGCACAAGTACATTCACAGCGCAAAGCGAGAGTTTTGAAGCGCGGAATGGAAAGAAGGCGATGAAGTCACTCGATACTCGTGGCATCACGGCAACGTTTGATCCGTGGGGCGTCTTCGTGCGGCAGTGGAGGTTCAGCGACGGGCGCGTGCAATCCGGCGATGTCGAGATTCAGGTTTACAAAGCGAATCCTGAAGCAGTGGCACCCAAGCCATGGTTTGCCATTTTCTTGCCCAAAAAAGTCTATTTGAAAAAGATTGAATCGAATCACGCCAACGTAAACTGGCGATTTCGCGGCGAGCAGGCCGGATTTTTCGGCACACAACTGCTCATTACGCCTCACGGACCGGATTTTGAATACGTTGCCACCAGCGGCAGGCTGAAGATGGCTTTGTTTCCCGATCTGGATCTCCGCCGCGCACATCTTCTCATCACCAAGACACTGATCACGGTTTACGATATCGACCTTGCATCGAATTCGAGTAGCGAAGAAAGCATTCATGCACAGGCAAACGCAGGAATCGGAAAGGATAGGAGCGTCAATCTCAAAGCGAACTTCAATGCGGTGCCAATTCGCCCGTGGTTGCCAGCCGAATGGAAAGGGCGCCTCAAGGGTAGCGCTTTTGGTGACCTTCACTGGACCGGAACAGATCCAAAGCTAGAAAACTCATCCGGCGAAGGTTCGTTGCGCATTCGTAAGGGACGAATTGATGACGTTCCCCTTCTGGAAAAGCTCGCAGAGCTTGCACAGAAAAAATCATTTGAACATTTGGACCTGAATGAGTGTTCACTCAGCTTTGGATGGAAATATCCAAAGATCGACATCAAAAACATTTCCATCGAAGAAAGAGGCAAATTCCGAATCGAGGGAGAACTGTCGATCAACCAACGTCGTTTGCGCGGCACAATCCGACTTGGGCTTACCCGTGAATATCTCGATTGGCTCCCGAATCCTGAAGAAGTCTTTAGTCGCAGAGAGAACGGCTATCTATGGACCAATGTGCGTCTGTTCGGAACAATCGATGACCCTGAGCAGGATCTCAGTCCGCGGATTATCGAACTTTTCAAGCAATCGCCCGGAGCCTACCTGGGCCTACTCTTCCGCCAATTCGAAGGCTGGCTGAAAAGAGCATTTAGCCACGATTAATCGCGTCGTAACGCAGGCATTCCTGCCTGCTTGGTGGTACATGCTTCCAGCTTGAATGACTTTGCCCGTGTCATGTTTCACTCGGCGGCTGGGAAGCGGTCGTTCCTTGAAGTGGCGTTTTATTTTCGCCCGCTTCCAGCATGCGAATGCGCCTTTCGATGTACGGCAATCGAATCGTAAGCGTGAGACCTTCGCCTTCGTTACTCTCGATGGAGAGTTCGCCGCCATGCTCACGCACAATGCGGCGCACAATTAACAATCCAAGACCGGTTCCCGATGGCTTGGTCGTGAAATAAGGCTCAAAAACACGACTCAAGTTTTCCGCGGACATACCACTGCCGGTATCAACGAAGCTCACGATTACATTGGTGTCGTCCATGTCAGTGCGGATGTGCAAAGTTCCGTGGCGCTTCATGGCTTCGAGGCTATTTTTGATCACGTTGTAAAACGCTTGCTTCATCTGATCGCGATCAAGCTGAAGCAAAGGCAGATCAGAGCGCAGTTCTTGTTCGACGACAATGCCACGGTCTTGAATTTCGGGCATGAAAAAGCGCACTGCCTCCTCAACTATCGTGTTTAGATTCTCCGGATGAAGTTGCGGATGCGATGGCCGGATTGCCCGCAGAAATTGGGTCACAATCGAATCCAGTCGGTTAACTTCTGAACGTGCGATATCAATCGATTGTTGAAGTTCCGCCTTCGCATCGCCGTTCAGCTTTTGGACGCTGCGCTCCATCAATTGCAAATGAATGTGCAGCGAGTTGAGTGGATTTCCGATTTCATGCGCGACGCCTGCTGCCAGCAAGGTCAGTGCATTCAAACGTTCCGACTCAATAGTTTGCTGGGCTGTGCGCCGGCTCTTAGTGATATCGCGCAGGATCATCACGTGGCCAACTTGTTCCGCTGTAGCCGGGATCGGCGATCCCGGCTGGCCCGAATCATCGATTCCGGCTACAGAATTCCGTGATTCCATCACCAGCGGTACGATATAAAAATTGATGAAGCGATTTTGCGGATAGAAAATTTCCATGTCATGACTGACAGGCCCGGTGCTTTTCGTAAGCGATTCCCAATCCAAACCCCGAACGCGTTCGTCGAGCGGTTTGCTGATTGCTTCCGCCGCCTCCAGTCCAAACAGTCCGCAAGCTGCGTCGTTGAGATAAGTGATCCGGCCCTTGGAATCGGTCACAATGATCCCTTCCTGGATGGCATTGAAAACTGTTTCCAGGAAACCCTTCTCCTGCGCCAGACGCAGAAAATAATTCTGCACCTCTTCTGGCCCGATGCGCCCAAGTCGCTCGATGAGTTTCTCAAGAAAACCAGCTTTCATTTAACCACGAATGAACACGAATGGACACGAATGCAAAGTCTCGAAGGGGAACGTCGCAGGTTGGGATTTGCGGCCTGACGTCCTGCCGCGCGTTGATGTGGATCTAGGGAAGCTCCACTGGGACTTCGATGGCCGGGCTTGGAGCTTCCGTTGCCGGCACTTCCACTGTCAGCATTTCCACGCGCAAGTAATTCAATACCACCGGAGCGAGGACCAGACCGGGGATACCCAGGAGTCGTTCGCCAATGATCAGCGCAACCAACGTCAGCCAAACGGGATTCCGTATGCGGTCGCCGATGATCTTGCTGTTTAAGAGGTATTCCAATTTGTGGATCACAACGAGAAATACGAGGGCTGAAATCACCAGTTTCAGGGAGACCGTCAAAGCGACGAAGACAATAATGGTGTTACTAATCAGGTTGCCGACAATAGGCACGAGGCCGCAAAGAAAGGTGATTGCAATGAGTAGTGGCGCGTGCGGCAGGCGCACTGCGAGCAGGAAAATCGAGGTTAATAGCGTATTGATCAGTGAGATCGTGATCTGGGCGCCCATGACGGTGGCGAAGCTGCGGTAGAAATCGCGAAATCGCGTCGAAACTTCGTTACAGCAAACGGAGTAGAGATTGTTCTTCACCCGATGCGTGCCCCGGTATGGGTCAAGTCCGGTTTTGTAAAAGAGGCTCGCGGCTGCGACGATGCCCAGTATGCTGAAAACGATTACCGTCGCGGTGCTCTTGGCAAAATTCGCAACGTTTCGAAGGTAGTGCGCTTCCTGCCCAAGTGTGCTGACCACAGCCTGTCTAAGACTCTCAAAATCAGTGAAGGGTAACTCGATCTGGCGCTTCTGAGCCCAAGCACTGGCCGAGGGAATGGAAGTATCAGCCACATCCGGCAGCGCCAGAATGGCAGCGCGAGTAAAGTAGACCGCTGCTGCGGCAATCCCAGCCACAACAATGCCAAATAAGATCAAAGCAAGCCATTTTCTTTTCGTCACAAAATAGAGCTGGCGTAATGCAAAATAGGAGAACAAAACGACCAGCAACGGGGCTCCGAGATGTAAAAGTCCAGCGAGGATAATTGTGACAGCGAGTACTCCGTAGGAAAGTCGAGTGGGAGTAATCATGGGTCGCTCTCCGCTTTTTACCTCCACCGGTGGCGCACATTGTCAACTACGCCACTTAGCCGGGACCGTTGACCCGGGCCTAAATCGAATGGCCAAGCACGCCTTTGGCTAGAGCATCCGGAAGAATTGTGATTTGTTAGGCAGGAATGAAACTCGTGATCGCCGCCACCGGCGCCAGCGGAAGCATCTATCTGCAAAGGTTGCTCGAACAGATTGACTGCGCCGCGCATGAGGTCCACCTCGTCATGAGCGCGCACGCAGGTCAGGTTGCGAAGCAGGAGCTCGATGATCTTAAAATTCCGCAGAACGTTTCGCAGCATTCTGAAAATGACATGCATGTGCCGTTCGTCAGCGGTTCAGCGCGTTTTGACGCGATGGTAATTGTGCCGTGCTCGATGGCCACGCTCGGGCGAATTGCCTCCGGTTCCAGCGACAGCGGACTGCTGCGCGCAGCCGATGTTTTCTTGAAGGAACAGCGGAAATTGATTCTCGTCCCCCGGGAGACACCGTGGAATTTGATTCACGCGCGTAATGTCGTCACGTTGCTCGAGGCCGGAGCGATTGTTCTCCCCGCTATTCCATCGTTCTACAACCGTCCCGGTTCCCTGACCGCAGTCGTAGACACAGTGGTTTGGCGCATTCTTGACCAAATTGGGTTACCCAGTCCTCGTGCATATCGCTGGGGACAGGAGAGCGTCCCGGCCAAAACTTCGCGCAAGAAAAGTTGAAAATCGAAGGATGGCTTGCGCGATGGTTGATCGCGTTTGGATTTCGCTTGCTGCAGCTTTGGGCCCGCACGCTGCGTTATGAAATCGACGATCGTGCAGGTATCGTCGGCAGACCGGTCACGAAAAATTACATCGGTGCGCTCTGGCACAATCGATTACTGATTTTCCCATTTGTCTTGCGGCGTTTCTTACCGCAACGCGATGGCGCCGCATTGATCAGCGCCAGCCGCGATGGCGATTTGATCACCGATGTTGTTCAACGTTTTGGGTACAATGTGATTCGCGGCTCCAGCTCCCGGCTGGGGGCAAGCGCAATTTTCCAGCTGACCGAGGTGCTCGCGTCCGGTCGCGATGTGGTCATTACTCCCGACGGTCCGCGAGGTCCCGCTTACGAACTCGGTCCGGGGATAATTTTTCTGGCGCAGAAATCGGGTGCGGCGGTAGTGCCGATGAGTCTGGAATATTCGCGCTGCTGGCGGCTGGAAAGTTGGGACCGCTTCATCGTGCCGCGACCTTTTGCCAAGGTGCGAGTGCTGATTGGCGACCCGCATCGGGTGAAATCGACGGGCACGCCGAAGGAATTTGAATCTGAACGCCTGGCTTTGCAGGACGCCATAATGGCGCTGGTTGAAATGCGCTGAGACATTCTCTGTAGCTGCTTCCCTGTGGGAAGCGCGGCGCTGAGGTGCTTGCACATCGCGCGTTTCGCGTTCCACAGGAACGCGGCTGCAGCAATGCTTGCTTGCACACCGATTACTCGCAGGCAGGATTGCCTGCTTCACTATGGCAAGACTGATCGATGGCCGGGCAATCGCGGAGAAGGTGTACGTCGATCTTCGCCGTGAAATTGCAGAACTAAAAGCAAAAGGCGTTACTCCGGGTCTTGCCGTCATTCTGATTGGGGACAATCCAGCTTCGCGCGCCTATGTGCGTTCGAAAGACAAAATGTGTCGCGAGCTTGGACTGCACTCAGTGAAGCTAGAGCTGCCGACGTCGACCACACGGACGGAGCTTCTCGGTCGGGTCAAAGAACTCAATCGCGACTCCGGCATTCATGGCATCCTGGTTCAATCGCCGCCCCCCGAACACATTGATGAAGCAGCGATCGTGCGTGCGCTCGACCCGCACAAGGATGTGGACGGTTTTCACCCGGAAAACGTCGCGAAGCTCGTGCTCGACGATCCGAGCGGCTTTGTGCCGTGCACGCCGCTTGGGGTGCAACGTTTGCTTACTGAAACCAAAGTCGAAATTGGCGGCGCGCACGTCGTGGTTCTTGGCCGCAGCATGATCGTCGGCAAACCGCTGGCGCTGCTTCTCATGCAAAAAAACCAAAATGGGAACGCTACAGTCACAGTCGTCCACTCGCGCAGCCGCGATCTCGCGAAGATTATTCGCTCAGCGGATATTGTTGTGGCGGCAATTGGGCGCGCTGAATTTGTCAAAGCCGATCACGTGCGTGAAGGTGCCGTGGTTATCGATGTAGGCATCAATCGAGTGGAAGACTCGGGAAGTGCGCGTGGTTATCGCCTGGTGGGCGATGTCGCATTTGATGAAGTGTCAAAAAAGGCGAGCGCGATCACCCCGGTCCCGGGCGGCGTTGGGCCAATGACCATCGCAATGTTAATGGCGAACACGCTTAAAGCATGTCGCCAATCGCTGTAGCCACGTGCCTGCAGCATGTCTATCCTGGACGGCTCACAGGACCGTGGCTACAACTGCCGCGAAACGATTTTCGCCGTAAGAAGCTGCAAAATCGCTGGTTCGATTCGCGCAGCGCGAACAAACAACGATCCGACGCGTGGCCACAACACCGCACCGCGCGCCAGCCGATTGATCCACAGTCTTCCCCGATACATTTGGGCGCAAGCGCGATTGAATTCACGCAAAGCTGATTGCCGATCCGCGTGGCGAATGATTTTCGTGATTGCGTCTGCTGCCAGTTCGCCCGAGCGGAGGGCGTAGTAAATTCCTTCACCGGTAAATGGCTCCACGACGCGGGCGGCATCGCCGATGAAGAGAAGATTTTCGCGTGCGCAAGGAACGGGCGACCGCGCAAGCGGCGTGATCGTGCGCCAAGGTTGATCGGGAGTGATTTCAAAATGGCGTTCCGCCCATTTTCGCAATCTGGAAATTGTTGGAGGCGTGCCCACGAGGCAAAGATTTAGCTGCGTTTCATTCACCGGAGCCTGGCCGGAGTAACCCTCTGGAAGAAATTGCAGGATAATGCGTTTGCCAAAATTTCGCGGCAGCGGGATGTGCGCTTGCAGCGCTACACGTTCGCGTGCGGGGCGTGGCAGCAAATTGCGAAGCCGCGCCACAGTAGAGTTGCGCCCATCCGCGCCGATTAAAATCCGCGCGACGAAAGTCTCTCCGCCGTCGGTCTCGATGTTCCAGGCGCAGCTGTAGCCACGCCCCTGTGGAGCGTCGAGGTCGGGACGGGCCACAGGCCTGTGGCTACAAATCTTCTCGCCATTGCTGTTGGCTACTGCCGTGACCGTTGTTCGCTCGCGAACGTCCGCGCCGGCATCGCGAGCACGCGTTAGCAGAAGATCGTCGAAAAGACTTCGTTTCACTGATACTTCGCAATTGTCGCCGGTTGGAAGATCGACAACCACGTTATGCCCGTCGATCGCGATAAACTCGACCGAGTCCAGCTTGGAATGCGGCAAATCCCGGACGCGCTGCGCGACACCAAGGTGTTCCAGCACCGCCCAGCATGACGGATTCAAACAATCGCCGCACACTTTTTCCCGAGGGAATTTTTCCCGCTCGATAACAAGCGTGCGCAGACCGGCCAGCGCACAAAACGCCGCGCAGCTCGATCCTGCGGGGCCGCCCCCTATAATTGCGACGTCAAACGTTTCCATTTCGTGCCTGCAGAGAAACGCTCAACGTTTAACGCTCAACTCTCAACGCCTAATGAGCGCTGGCGCGCGATTCATTACCAGAGCAAGTTGACTTAGATGAGCTGGTCTCTCCCAGTGTTTCGCGTCGCCGGCATCCAATTACGGATTCACATTACGTTCTTACTGTTGATCGCCTGGCTGGCGTTCGGGTATTACGCGCAAGGCGGTTCCGCCGTCGCGGCGAGTCGGGTTATATTTGTCCTGCTTCTTTTTCTGTGTGTGGTGCTGCACGAGTTCGGGCACGCGTTCGCCGCGAAGGCTTTTGGAATTAACACGCCAGACATCACCTTGCTGCCCATCGGCGGAGTGGCGCGACTGGAACGCATGCCAGAGGAACCGGTGCAGGAATTAATCATCGCGGTGGCAGGTCCATTGGTGAACGTGGTTATCGCGCTCGGTTTGTTTGTGGTTGGCGGAGCACAAGGTTTGCTTAATCGGTCGACGGTCGAAGGCGGCGGTCTCATCGCGCAGTTGCTCACGATCAACATCATGCTGGTTCTTTTTAATTTGTTGCCGGCGTTTCCAATGGATGGCGGGCGGGTGTTGCGCGCGTTGCTCGCAACGCGGATGAGCTATGCGCGCGCTACGCAAGTCGCCGCGACCGTTGGACAGGGTTTTGCCTTCGTTTTCGGCTTCATCGGTCTGCTTTGGAACCCGTTCCTCATCTTCATTGCGCTTTTCGTGTATATCGGTGCATCGCAAGAAGCGGCGCTCGCACAGATGAAGGATGTCTCGCGCCGGTTCCCGGTCTCCAGCGCGATGGTGCGCGAGTTCCGCACGCTCTCTGAAAGCGCCAGCTTACAGGAAGCGGTGGACGCGCTGCTTGCGACTTCGCAGCACGATTTTCCAGTGGTGGATGAGACGGGCAATGTCACCGGACTTCTCACGCGCAACGACCTCATTGCGGCGTTGAGGAAGAACGATCCGTCGCTTCGCGTCGGCGATGTGATGAGACGCGATATCCCCACCGTGACCACCGGAACGCGTTTTGAAGACGCATTCCGGATCATGCAGGAGTGCAACTGTCCGGCGGTGCCGGTGCTCGACAGCATGAAGCGCCTGGTCGGCTTGCTTACACCCGAGAACGTCACCGAACTAATGATGATTCAATCGGCCATGCCGCGGCGGCGGGTCGCGTAAGACAGCGTGGGAAGCGATCTAATAAATGTTGTAGCCACCGGCCTGTGGCCGGTCGCTTGAACGTTGCTTTTCACACTCAGGAGACAGCCCACAGGGCCGTGGCTACAGCGCTTACGGCTTGGCTTAATCCACTACGAGCTGATGCGCATCGGCATCAGAACGTAGAGAAACGGCGTCTGAATTTTCAAAACGCCCGGGCTCATCTCGTCGATTAGGTCGAGAAAGACTTCGTCCTCGGTCAGTGCGCGCAAAGGAGCCATCAGAAACTCCGGATTAAACGCGATGGAAAACTCGCGGCCCTTGTAGGCGACGGCGAGCGATTCCTTCGCTTCGCCCACCTCCGGCGTATTGGCAGTGATGTCGATGTTATTCTTGCTGAAATTCAGTTTGATCGAGTGCGACTTGTCGCTGGCCAGCAGCGAGACGCGTCGCAGCGAGTTTAGAAACATTTCGCGCTCGAGTTTTATTCGTTCCTTTGCTTCGGCTGGAATGACCTGCCGGTAGTTTGGATAATTGCCCTCGATCAATTTTGAGACGAGCAGCGTTTTGTTGAGATCGAATGCGATCTGGCCGCTGCCCACGCTCACCTTCACTTCACCGTCGTCCGTGAGCAGGCGTTGCAATTCTGTCACCGCTTTAGTTGGAACGATCAGGTCTGCTTCGTGGCTGCGCGGGAATTCCAGTTCGATTTCCCCCATTGCCAGTCGCCGCCCGTCCGTTGCCACAAGCGTCAATTTGTTGTCCTTAAAACTGAACAAAACGCCATTGAGCACGTAACGGGTCTCGTCGGTCGATATGGCATAGGAAGTTTTGCGCAGGCCGTCGCGCAAATCCTTCTGTCGAATCGTGACAACTTTCGCGTCCTCGAATTTCGGCAACGGCGGAAATTCATCCTCGGGCAATCCAAGAATTTTGAAGAAACTTTGGCCGCTGCGGATCGAAGCGGCATTTTTCCCATCCACATCGACCTGAATTTCGCTCGAAGGCAGTTCGCGAACGATGTTGAAAAGACGCCGCGCCGGGAGAGTAGTCGCTCCTGTTTTGTCTACGTGCGCCTCGCAACTGCCTCGCACGCCGACATCAAGGTCGGTTGTGGTGAGATGGATTTCATCCTCGGCGGCCTGCAGCAAAACATTGGAAAGGATTGGGAGTGTCGTGCGCGTGCTGACGACGTTTTGTACTTGTTGCAGACCTTCGAGCAGTTTTTCTTTGGTAACGCTAAATTTCATGATGAACAGAAGCGTTTAAGATGTAACGCTTCGGATTTTGTTCGGCAACCGCAATCTCTCTGACGTGGGGCAGGTTTGTAACTTGCCATGACCGGAATCGCAAGCTGGAAACGCGCCGGCTGGAAGCTCAACGCTGGAGAGAACTGTCAATGAACGATATCGTCTGGCGAATGTTGTCCTGCTCGGTCATCCGTTTCTTTACCAACTTGCACGCGTGCAACACGGTGCCGTGATCGCGCCCGCCAAAGGCCTCGCCGATTTCATTCAAAGATGCCTTGGTGAGCTCGCGCGCCAGATACATCGCCACTTGTCGCGGGAATGCGATGCTGGCCGGACGCCGCTTGCTTGTCATATCGGCCACACGCACGTCGAACTGTTCGGCCACGCGCCGTTGAATTTGTTCGATCGTGACAGAATGCCGTCCTTCCTCCTGCAAAATATCCTTTAACAAATGCT
>Ga0209056_10001934_pt1 | contig 22584 bp, 20 predicted proteins | sample GraSoiAngelo_114_FD_185876 | JGI IMG/M metagenome (GOLD analysis project Ga0209056, IMG submission 185876) | Grasslands soil microbial communities from the Angelo Coastal Reserve, California, USA - 14_0903_13_40cm (SPAdes) (version 2) | ecosystem: Environmental > Terrestrial > Soil > Grasslands...
ACCCCGACGCCTACCCCTTCGCCTTCACACGGTCACCCCTCAAAGACTCATTCGCCCTCACTTTCACCGAGCTCAGTCGCGACAGCGAGCACGCTTCCTTCGCCGAGCCCAAGCGCAAGCCCGGAGAATTCGCCCACGCCGACGTCCACGCCGACGTCCACGCCGACCGCCACCCAGTCGGCCGCAGCCGACACGGGATCGTCTGGCGACGTGGGCGGTCAGATCGTGGTCTTCGGCCTCATCGTGCTCGTGATCGCCATCGCGGTCTGGGGTCTGTTCATCCTTCGCCGCTGATGCACCTGGCCGTAGCCGTCGTGGGCTCCCGAGAACAGTAAGGAAGGGAGGGGCCCACCTCCGGCAAGGCGAACCCCCCTCCCAGCGCCGAACGACTTCGGCCAACCACCGCGCGACACGCCGCCAGCGCCCGGTCTCGGAACGTAACCCGCAAATCCCCCGGGCTCAATAGGCCTTCTGTCCCATTCCGACCCATGACTTCCGGATGGGTCAAATGTCCCCTTGTTGTCCTCGCCGGTGATTACTAACGTGTCCACGTAACCCGCATTGGGTGGGTGGGAGGTGATCGCACACCGGCAAGTGCTGTCGCGTCTGCAGCCGTCTCGTACGCGAGCCTTGCCTCTGGCCCCTCCCGCCCACCGGCGGATTCGATTCGTGAGTGAGGTCGCGGCAACATTGATTGGTCAGCCTTCGTCGATTGGTCAGCCCCCGTCGGGCGTGCTCCGACACGTGGCGAGAACGGAAATCGCGTACGCGGGTTTCTGGCGGCGATTCGTCTCGTTCCTCATCGATGCCACGCTGCTCGTCGGGGTCGAGGTTGCCATGGCGAGGTCGATAGCCGTCCTCACGCCAAACGACTTCCAGGCCCTTGCGAACGTGGCTCCGGTTTCGGCAGCACTTTGGTGGGCCTACTTCGTGGTCATGGAGAGCTCCCCAGCGCAAGGGACCCTGGGCAAGATCTCACTTAGTCTCCGGGTCACCGACATCCACGGAGATCCGATCACCTTCCGGCGGGCGACCTTCCGCCACCTGTTCAAGATCCTGTCGACACTTTTCCTCTTCACCGGCTGGCTCATGGCCGCCTTCACGCCGCGCAAGCAGGGGTTGCATGACCTGCTCGCGGGGACGCTCGTGCTGAGGGAAGTTCGTTACCTCGTCATCGGACCCGAAGCTCCTTTCGAGCCAGGCGAGCACTGGGATGGAGCGCGTTGGGTGGCCTCAGTGCCGCCATTGGAGAAGTCATAAAGATGGCAACGATTGGACAGAGCAGACCGCTGACGCCGACCAGCATGCGGACACCACTCTTCATTTTTGGCGTCGCCCTGGCCCTCGTCGCGTTTCTCGTCATGTTCGCTTTCGGAATCGTGTTCGTCAGTCGCACCCAGCCCACAGGGACGGTTCCGGTGGTGGTCGCCAAGAGCGACATCGACGCGAGGGCGTCGATCGGGCCGGACGACCTGACCATATCTTCACTCCCCGCCAGCGCGGTGCCGCCCAACGCAATCCTGCACATCTCACAGCTGACCGGCATGTGGGCGGTCGTGCAGATCTACAAAGGTCAGGCGATCTCTGCCAACCTCGTCGCGGCCAACCCCGACGACCTGACTGCCGCGACCTCTGCCTACCTTCCGATCCCGGCCGGCTACGTGGCCGCGACCCTTCCGACCGGCGAGCAGCAAGGCGTCGGCGGTTACATCCACCAGGGCGACTACATCAACGTCATCGCCGTCACGAATACCGCTCTGTTCTCGCCGCGAAATCCGCGCTCGGTGGCCCGGACGGTGTTCTCGAGCGTTCACGTCATTCGCGTCGGGCCGCAATCGCTGGTCCAAGGGCAAGGGCAGGCCCAGGGCGTGTCCAGCAGCATCACCGTGGTCATGACCCAGTGCGACTGGAACTACATGGAGTGGCTGCTGATCAACGCCACGCTCAAGTACACCCTGCTGGCCTACCACGACTACAACACAACGCCGCCGCAGCCTGATGCCTCATGCCCATCAACCTCCGCGTCGGTCATCGTCGGCCCAGGGCTGGTCGACGCCCGGTGGCACTTCCTGGAGGGCTAGACATGATCCAAAGGCACCTGATCTGATGCGCCAGCGACTCCCCGCCGAGGAATGGAAAGCTTCGGGGCCGCGCCGACCCGCACTCGTCACGAGCGATGCACTCCATGCAGAGTCGCCGGTGCAAAAACGGCCCGAAATTCCGCGACCGTCCTTTCACGATATGACGTCACGCTTGAGCGCGATCGAGCGGGCACCGGTCTTCTTCACGCTCTCGGAGGAAGCGCTGCGCGCAATCGCGAGGCGAGTCCGCCGGATGCAGATCCCCGCCGGCGAGATGGTCCTTTGCCAGGGGGAACCGGGCGACACGATCTTCTTCATCGAGCGTGGCCACTGCCGTCTGGTGATCGAAAAGCCACCGAGCATCGTCACCGTCGCCGTCCTGACGGAGGGCGACTTTTTCGGCGAGGGCGCGTGCGTGCTGGGTAGGTCTCAGCAGGCCTCTGTCTACGCACAGACGGAGTGCTACCTCCTCGCGCTTGACCGGCAGAGCCTGCACGCGGTGATGGCCGGCCGCGACGGCGACGGTTTGGAAGAGCTGCGGCGGCTCGCGGAGCAGCGCTTCAATCTCTTCGCCGATATCAGCGTCCAGGCCACTTGGGGGCAGCTGCTCGAGGAGGCAACCGTCGTCGGCGTGTACTCACCGAAGGGCGGTTCAGGAGGGACCTGCATCTCGCTCAACCTCGTCGGCGCGCTGGCGCGCCGCTATCCCGGCGAGGTCCTGCTCCTCGACCTTGACTTCCCGTACTCACACTCGGCGTTGCTCGCGGGCCTGGTGCCCACGAGTTGCCTCGCTCGTATGTCATCCGTGCCTCAGGAATCGTTCGAAGATGCTCTTCTCAGCGCCGTGCTCTACGACTCGGGCGGGCCCATGATCCTGCCCGGGGCTCTGCGTCCGGAAGAGGCCGATGAGGTGACGCCCGAGCTGGTGAACAAGGCGATCGCGACCTTGCGGAAGACGTTCCGCTACATCGTTGTCGACCTCGGCGTCACCATCACCGACTCGACGCTTGCGCTCTTCGATCTGACTCAGCACGTTGTGCTCGTCGCGGCCCCTGAGCTCTCCGCGGTCAAAAGCGCGGCGGACGCCGTAGACATTCTCAACCGGCTTGGAACCCCGCACAACCGGCTCACGGTCGTCCTCAATCACCGTTCCGAGAAACCGGCGGTGAGCAAGGCTGCCGTCGAGCGCGCCCTCAAGCGGCGCGTCGACGTCGAAATCGCGTTCGACGGAAACCGACCTGAGCAGGCCGCGGTGGACGGCGCCATCCTGAGTCTCACCAACGCGAAGAGCGAAATTGGTCAGGGCGCTGAGGCGTTGGCCGCGTTGCTCGACGGGACCCACGCCCGGCCCCGAGTCGCGGTTGACTCCAGCTCCATTCCGAACGGCATCGCCGAACATGCGGGCCGGCCGTCTTGATACGCGCGGCGCTCCATCCTGTCGCAGCGATCAAGCGCGCCCGAGATGGCGTCCGCCGCGGCGCTCTGCGCCGGCGGCTCGAGTCAATCGCATTGGGCAAGGCCACCAGCGTATCGGGCCCGTTCGACGACCTCGGCGTCGATATGGCCGGCGTCATCGAAGAGATCACCATCGGACTCCAGGCTGACAGTCTTCCCCTGGAGCGACTGGTCGTGGCACTGACGAACTCGGGCGCCGTCGACCGGATGATCGACGGGCTCGGCGCGAAGGGTGCGCAACATCGCACTGCCGGGGCTCGTGCGATCGGCGCGCTGCGGATGTACGAGGCGGTTTCCAGCGTGGCCCCGCTGCTCGCATCGAAGGACCGCCCAGTCTCTGACGCCGCCGCGAGGGCCCTCGGGCGGATCGGCGGCGTCCACAGCGCGAGCGCCCTGCTATTCGCGCTCCAGCGTCGAGGAATCAGCCGCAGGCTTGTCGCCGAGCTGGCGCGGGGCGCCCCGGACCAGTTCATCGAGGTCGCGTTGGCGCAGCCCCAGAAGCCAGGCGCGCGGCCTGCGCTCGCGCTGGCGGCCGGTCTGCGACGGCGGCACACCGCGACGACCCAGCTCATTGCCCTGGTGCGGCGCGGTAGCCGACGGGAAAGGGTGATCAGCTGCCGCGCCCTCGGTTGGATCGGAGCCGCCACCGCAATCCCCGCGATCACGGAGGCGCTGAACGAACGTGACTGGAAGTTAAGGATGTCGGCGGCCAAAGCGCTGGGTGCGCTGCGGGCGCGTGAGTCGAGGCACGAGATCCGCTACCTGTTCGCGGACCGGAACCCCCGCGTGCGCGCGGCGGCCAAGCACGCCCTGCGGCAGATCGAAGCGCAGCCTCCGGAGATGCATCTCTGATGGCACTCAAGGACAGGCTCGAGGCGAGACGGCAGGGCGCCGACGGAGCGTCAGGCGACGGCCACCTGACCGTCATCGAAGGCATGCGCAGCGTGCCGCCGGTCCCGCTCCAGCCAGCGAGTGGGCAGGATGATTCGGCTCAGAAGTCGACCCGGACGCCGCTTGCGTTCGCCGCGGTGAAGACTGCGATTCACGAGATGCTCGTCGAAAGGCACGCCGACGAGATCGACATCACAGACCGCGTTGGCGTGAAGTCACGGATCGCGAGCCTCGCCGAGGAGTACGCGAAGACAGCCTCGATCACGCTCAACCGCTTCGACTACGGACACCTGGTGGATGCGCTTCTTGACGAGGTGCTCGGCCTGGGACCGCTCCAGGCGCTCCTCGAGGATCCCGCCGTCACAGAGATCATGATCAACCACCCTCAACAGATCTTTGTCGAGCGCGCGGGACGCGTGACCCTGAGTCCCGTGGTCTTCGAGAGCGCGAGCCAGCTCAGGCAGGTGATCGACCGGATCGTCAGCACCGTCGGTCGGCGCGTCGACGAAAGCTCACCGATGTGCGATGCCAGGCTGCGCGACGGCTCGCGGGTCAACGTCGTGCTTCCGCCCCTCGCAATTGATGGTCCATGCATGACGATCCGCAAGTTCTCGCGCGACAAGCTCCGACCAGAGGACCTCCTCTCGATCGGAAGCGCGAGCCCGCAGATGATGGATTTCCTCCGTGCGGCGGTGCGAAGCCGGCTGAGCATCCTCGTCTCAGGCGGTACGTCATCAGGCAAGACGACCCTTCTCAACATCCTCTCCAGCTTCATCCCTCCGGACGAGAGGATCGTCACGGTCGAGGACTCGGCCGAGCTTCAGCTCCGGCAGACGCACGTGATTAGGCTTGAGTCCCGTCCCCCCAACGTCGAGGGCAAGGGTGCGATCGAGATTCGCGACCTTGTGCGCAACGCCCTGCGGATGCGACCCGACCGGATCATCGTCGGCGAGTGTCGCGGCGGCGAGGCGCTCGACATGCTGCAGGCGATGAACACCGGACACGAAGGCTCGATGAGCACGGTCCACGCCAACACTCCGTACGACGCTTTCGGCCGCCTGGAGACGATGGTGCTGATGGCCGGCGCCGACCTGCCGGTGCGGGCGATCCAGAAGCAAGTCGCCTCGGCGATCGACATCGTCGTCCAGGCGGAGCGGGTGCGCGGTGGCGCACGCAAGATCGTGAGCATCGCGGAAGTCACCGGCCTGACCAACGGCGAGACCCAGTTCCAAGAGCTCTTCCAGTTCCGGCAGACCGGCCTCGACCATGAAGGGAACGCGAACGGCTATCACACCGCGACCGGAAACATGTCAGTCCACCTCGATCATTTCGCCCAGCGTGGCGAAACTCTGCCGGATGCGGCCTTCCAACCCGCCACATACGCAGGCGTGGCTCAGTGAGATGAGCGGAATCCTTCTCGTCTCGCTGATCGCCGGGCTCGGGGTGCTCCTCGCCTCGGTAGCTCTCGCCATGCCCGGGGCGCAGAAAGCACGAGACAGCGCACCGCGCTGGGAGAGTGGGGTCTCCGCTCAAGAGGTTTCTCTGCGCGACAGGATCAACCGGCCGTTTCAAGCGATTGCCGATCGATCGAATCGCCAGCATCGACTCAACGGCGGGTTGACTCTCGCCGAGCACCTGGCCCGCGCCGATCTGAAGCTACGGACGTCGGAGTTCGTGATGATTCAGGTCGGGCTCCTGGTTGCGGCCGCCTTGTTCTCGCTGTGGCGATTTGGCTTCGCACCGCAGTTTGTCGTGGCCGGCGTGGTCGCCTATCTGATCCCGATGCGTTACGTCAAGTGGCGGCAAGGCCGCCGCCTGAAGGCCTTCAATTCACGCCTTCCTGACACGCTGAGCCTCTTGTCGAACGCGATGAAGGCCGGGCTGTCACTGCCACAGGCCATCGAGTCGGTTTCGCAAACCGCGTCGCCACCTATCGCCGACGAGCTGACCAGGGTCATCCGAGAGACCAATCTGGGCACCTCGACCTCTGCGGCCCTCGTGAACATGGTGCGCCGGGTGGGAAGCGAGGATCTCGACCTCGTCGTCACCGCGATCGCGATCCAGTCGTCGGTCGGCGGCAACCTTGCCCGCGTGCTGGACGGGATCTCACACACAATTCGGCAGCGCATTCAGATCAAATCACAGATCGGCGCCATGACGGCGCAGATGCGAGCGTCGGGCTGGATCATCACGTTGCTGCCGTTCATCGTGGCAGCCATCCTCAATGTGATCACCCCAAGCTACTTTCGCCCGATGTTCACCGACCCGGCAGGTCGCGTCCTCCTTGTCGCCGCCGGGGTGTCGATCGCGCTCGGCAACTTCTTCGTTCGACGAATCACGAGCTTCAAGGTTTAGCCGGTGGAAGTCGTCTACGTCGCGATGGTGCTGGGAGTTGTCGCCGCGGTCGGCTTGTTCATCAGCGTCTGGAGCTTGAGGCCGCGGCGGCCCAGCAACGCCGATCTCGTGCAGGGCCGTCTGCACGTATACGAGACCGGGCTGCCGCTCACGCTGGCGGACATCGAGCTGCGGCAGCCATTCATGGATCGCGTGATCAGGCCTGCCCTCAAACGGCTGGGCGGGCTGATCGAGCAAACGATGCCCGACAACGCGCGTAGGCAGATCCAGACCAACCTGCAGATCGCGGGACGCCCTGGGGGTATCAGTGCGGCTGACTTCATCGCGATCCGCTACGTATTGACCGGCGTGCTCTGCTGTGTCGGAATCCTGGTCGGCGGCTTCACGCAGAACCGGATCGTGCTTGCGACGGGTGCCGCCGTGGGCGCGATCGTCGGGCTCTACGCGCCGGTGTTCTGGCTTCGCTGGAGGCGCAATCAGCGACGCTCGGAGATCCAGATCGACCTTCCGGATGTCATAGACGTCCTCGTCGTTTGCGTCGAAGCCGGTCTGACTTTCGAAGCTGCCATCGAAAAGGTCGTCGAGAAATATGACCATGCGCTCGCGAGCGAGTTCGGCCGCGCCATGCAAGAGGTTCGGCTGGGCAGGCCGCGGCTGGAAGCGCTCGAGGATCTGGGGCGTCGTAGTGGGGTCGAGGATCTGAACAACTTCGTCCAGGCGATCGTCCAGTCGGAGCAGCTTGGGTCAGGTGTCGCGCGCATTCTGCGAATCCAGTCCGATGAGGTGCGAATGCGGCGACTTCTCGCCGCCCAGGAGCGCGGCGCGAAGGCGTCGCTGAAGATGCTGCTCCCAATGCTTGGGTGCATCTTTCCGACGCTCTGGGTCATCCTGCTTGGGCCGGCGGCGCTTCTCGCCCTGCACTTCCTCCGGAACGGCGGATAGCCATGAGCGAGCGTAAAGCTGGCCAGAGCGGCCAGTCCACGGTGGAGTTCGGGGCGTCGGCCCTCGTCCTCGTCCTGCTCCTGTTCGGGCTCATCGACCTGGGCCGGGTCTTTTACTTCGACGTCGGGCTGCAGGGCGCCACGCGCGAAGGCGCGCGCCAGGCGAGCTGGTTCGACCCGGGCACCGGAACCAATCCCTTTCTGTACGACACGGCGATCAAGAGCGCGGTGGACGGGATCCTCACCAAGTCGGGGTTGCCCAACTCGGTGCTCCAGAACCCTGGGGCGACGTGTCCGGCCACGTCTGACGGCAACGCCGCCTTCAATCCGCCCTACAGCGATTCCACGTATCCGGCCACCATCAATTCACCGCTGCTGTACATCTGCTACGCCAACACGCCTGGTCTCGACCTTGCCTCGGCGCCGGCCGATAACAGTTTCAAAGGCACCGACGTGAACGTGGTTCTTGTCATGGGCTTTGGGTTCGCCTCGGGCCTCATGGAGGGCATCTTCGGCAACTCAATCCACATCGTCGCGAACACGCACATGACGGTCGGCGGTTACTGAAGTGCGGGAACTGCTGGCGGCCTGGCGCCGCGAACCGCAGCGATCGCAAGGGATCGTCGAGTTCTCGCTGATCGCACCGATCCTCATCGTCCTGCTGTTCGGAATCGTGGATTTCGGCCGGCTCATCTATACGTACGCGACGCTCAACCAGGCCGTCAACGAGGGCGCGCGGATGGCGATCCGTGACTCGCCCCTGCTGCCCACCAACGTCGACGTGCAGACTGCGGTGCGCCAGCACGCCGTGGACGTTTCCCTCGCCAACCCGTGCCCGAACGGACCGGTCACCACGGCCACGCCGCCGGCCAACCGGGGCTGGATCTACATCACGGAGCCAAACGCAACGACGCTGGAGTCGCTCGCGGATCTGCAGCGCGTGGCGCAGTTAGACGTCGGCGCCGGGAATGCCCCTGGTGGACAGATGTGGGCTGAAACAGATGGCACCTGCAGCGCGACGCTGCCGGCATTCAACCACACTCCGCTGGAAATCACGATTCGCTACAACTTTGTTCCGATCACCCCGCTGATCCAGCAGTTGACGGTCAATCACATCGTCATCAGCGCGGCAGCGACCTACCAGACCGAGTACTGAGTTGGCGATGCGACGCGGCGCCCAACGCGGCCAGGCGATCGTACTCGTCGCCTTGATCCTGACAGTGCTCTTCGGATTTGTCGGGCTGGCCATGGACGGCGGCCGCGGCTACCTCGACCGGCGCCACTTGCAGGCTTCGGTCGACGCCGCCGCGCTGGCCGCGGCCTACAACTACATGAATCACACCGACTACGCGCAGGCCGAAGTCGCCGCGGTGGCTGAGTTCGCCAACAACGAGCGCCTGTACATGACGCCAAACTGCAGCGGCTACGGCAGCATGTCCGTTTCCTGCACCTTCAGCGACCCCACCAACCAGACGCTGACACTGACCGCGATCGACCACTCCATCGCGGGTGTCAGCTTCCGGGTCACGGCCGTGCACCAGGTCGGAGTCACGATCATGCAGGTGCTCGGAGCCGGACCGACCATGCGGGTGGGCGCCAGCGCCACGGCGGTGGCGAGGCCACCGGGCCAGTACGGCGCCGCGATCCAGACACTGAGCCCCGGCAGCTGCAACGGCTCAGCGCCTTCGTTGTCTTTCACCGGAACCTCGACCACGAGCATCACGGGCGATGTCTGGTCGAACGGAAGCATCACCGACAACGGCTCGGCCTCGGGCTCGGTGAACGGGAACGTGATCGACATCTGTCCGACATATCCGCCGTCGGCGCTGTCCAACTTCAGCGTCAGCGGCTCGCAGGCGAACGGGTTCAACATCCCTGACCCGGGCTACCAGGAGCCGGCTCTGAACACCTCGACCCGGACGTGGGCCTCGGCCAATGGGAGCACCGAGTCGCCGGGGACCTACAACTCCGACCCTCACCTCGCGGGGAGCGCGGGGTGCTATTTCCTCAGTGGCGGGATCTACACCTTTTCGGCGGGCTTCACTCAGAACGGCGGATTTGTGAGCAATCTCCTTCGACCGCCAGACGAACCGAACATGGCATCGGCCGGCCAACCGAACCTGACCACGCTGAGGGCTAATCTCACTGGGACCCGACAAACGTCGATTCTGGTGAACGCGTTGGCTGGATCGATACCGGCCGGGTCGACCGTCTTTGTTGGAGGCCAGACGTTTACGACGTCCACGCTCGCAAACGCGGCCGACCAGACCATCAGCATCAACAGGCAAGACGTGAGCGGAACGATCCCATCTGGAGCGGTGCTTACAGTGAGGGCCTTCCCGCAGTTCTGGGACTCGAACGGGGTCGGCTGCAGCAGCACCTTCACGCTGAGTTCACCGGGATCCGGGAGTCTTTCCGCCGGCACGTACTCGGTGGAGGTTACTGCTGTCCGGTGGTCTGCGAATGGCGTCGCGAGCTGTAGCGGACCCATCTCGCCCACTTGCTACTTGAGAGAGAGCGCGCCCTCGATGTGCAAGACGCTGACCGTCGCAAGCAGCGGCAATGTCAAGGTGGATGTGACCAATGATCCGGGGGCACAGGATTTCTACATCTACCTCGCGCCGAACGGCAGCTGCACGGGGCTGACATACTGCGCCAATACCGGAAACGGAAACGCGAGCGTTACGATCAACAATTGCCCCAGCGGTCAACCCCCGCCGCCGGATCAGGAGGGCATGCCGCTCGGGCCCGCTCTCCCGAACAGGGATCCCGCCCCCGCCACTCCGCCTCGCGGTGACCTCGCGAATGAGGGGCACTGCGTCAACCCCGCCACCGGCGCCAACGTGGCGTGCCCGTCCGCCTGGACCGTGGGCGCGGTGGAATTCTTCATTCCTGGTGGCGGAAACACCTCGACTTGCTTGAACCTCCAGGGTGGCGGCGACATCTACGTCTACAGCGGCTACCAGTACCAGCGCATCCTTCTGTTTGAGCCTGGCCCGGAGCAGCCGCCTCCCGCTAACACATGTCTGAACAACGTCGCCGGTCATGGGATCACAAGCTTGATCGGCATCTTCTACACCCCGGCGGCGTCGGTGACGATCATCGGGAGCAGCAACTACCTCGCGACAATCGCGGGAGGCGTCATCGCCTGGTCCGCGACCGTGAAAGGCAATGGAGGTGTTTCGATCATGGCCGACCCGACACTGCGTACCTGGCCGTCGGCTGTTCGGTTGACCCAATGAAGATCCAACCACCTTCCCCGCCCGCCGCCGGGCCAGCCGATTACTCGCAACTCGGGCCAATCGGTCCGCTGATGGCAAATCCCCGTGTCAGTGAAATCATGGTCATGGGCGTCCATGACGTCTACATCGAGGTCGACGGCAAGGTCGTTCTGACGCCAATCAACTTCTCCACCGAGGACGAGCTCATGGCGGTGATCCGGCACATCGTGGAGTCGGTCGGCCGGCGGATCGACGCCGAATCGCCGCTGAGCGATGCGCGCCTGGCCGACGGATCGCGCGTCCATGTCGCTATTCCGCCGGTAGCCATCGATGGGCCGCTGCTCAACATCCGCAAGTTCGTCAGGGGCCCACTCGTCATGGCCGACCTGGTTCGGCTTGGCAGCTGCAGCGAGACGGCTTTCGGTTTCTTGAAAGCGTGCGTGCTCGCGCGGGCCAACATCGTCGTCAGCGGAGGCACGGGCAGCGGCAAGACCACGCTGCTCAACGTGCTTTCGGGCTACCTGCCCGACGATGAACGCATTGTCACCATCGAGGATGCGGCCGAGTTGCAGCTGCGCCAGCGCCACGTGGCTCGACTCGAAGCTCGTCCAGCGGGGTCCAACGGCAAAGAGATCAGCATCCGCGACCTGGTCATCTCGTCGCTGCGCATGAGGCCAGACCGTTTGGTCGTCGGTGAGGTCCGCGGGCCAGAAGCCCTCGACATGCTGCAGGCGATGAATACCGGACACGACGGGTCGATGACCTCCCTTCACGCCAACAAACCGCGAGACGTCCTGGCGCGAATCGAGACCCTGGTCCTGATGGCGGGTTTCGACCTGCCCGTGCGAGCGATTCGGTCGCAGATTGCGAGCGCTATAGACGTCATCGTCCACCTCGAGCGGCTGCGCGACGGGACCCGGAAAGTCATGCAGATCAGCGAGGTCACAGGGATGGAAGAAGACGTGATCACGATGCAGGAGGCCTTCCGGTTCGTCCGCAGCGGAATGGATAGCCAGGGACGAGTTGTGGGCAGGTTCACGGCGTCGGGCGTTCGCCCTCGAGTCCTTGACCGATTGGACGAGCTCGGACTCGAAATGCCAAGCGAGATCCAATCGCTGTTCTACGAATCGGTTCACCAGGCGCTGTAGCCGATTTGAGGGTCGGCCACCAAGGGTGGTCCGTCAGGCCGGCTTGAAGAGGGCGATCCCCGCCGCGCCCAGTACATAGCTCCGGGAAAGCTGCCCGCGAAGTCCAGGGGAGACATCGAAGTCAAGACCTGGTAGCCGGTGATCACGCTCACAGGTGCCGCGCCGGCATTGGTGCTCGTCTGCTGCGGCTGCGCGGTAATAGCCCCGCGCTCGCGATCGTGAGCACTTTCCGGACTCCTAAGCGAGGAGTTTCTTCAACGGAGAGGCGGGCGAATAGGACGGGTCGCCGAAAATTGGCCCCCCGACCGAACCTGATACGATCGCGCTACGAATTTCTGCTCGCGAAGCCGCTCCTGAGGGAGGGCATGTTCAGCCTCAGAGGAGGTCGGAATGCAATCAATCACACGGCGTGAGTTCGTCAAGCGCACAGCCCTGGCGGGAGCGCTGTTGACCCCGATACCGGCAATCCTCGAGGCGTGCAGCACCGGCACACCGACGACGACGAAGACCACCAAGCTGACGATCGCCGCGGTTCAAGGAGCCGAGGATGGGCCGCTGAAGAAAGTCGCGCCGATGTATCAATCGCAGAGCGGTATCACGATGGAGATCGTCGAGTTCCCCTACGACCAGCTGTTCGAGAAGCTGGTCACCACATTCCAGGCGAATGGCTCTTCATACGACCTGTGCATGATGGACGACCCGTGGATGCCCAAGTTCGGCACGATGGGCGCGCTCCAACCGCTCGACTCGAACTTCGGGTTCACTCGCGATTCCGATATACCGAGCATCGTCTACGACGTAGGAACGTGGCCGCCTCCACACGGTCCCGTGCCTCCGTCCGAGCAGGGCAAATCGCAGCACCTCTACGGAATCACCATCGTGGGCAACGTCGAGATGTTCATGTATCGCAAGGACCTCGCCACCACCGCGCCGAGCAGCTGGGACGACGTGCTCGCCAACGCGATGAAGTTCAACAAACCGAACTTCTATGGATATGTGATCCGCGGCAAGGCGACCAACCCGGCGAGCAGTGACTCGCTGCCCATTCTGTGGTCGTTTGGTGGCGACATATTCGACACGAGCTGGAAGGTCATGCTCGACTCCACCGAATCGATCGACGCCATCACGTTCCTCACCCAATCGTTGAAGAAGTACGCGGAGCCTGGCGCCGCGAACATCGATGCCGCCGACCGCGACAGGTTGATCGCCATCGGGCAGGCGTTCCAGTCCACGACCTGGCCGGCGGAGGTCACCGGCGTCGTCGAGGCCCAGGGCGTTTCCCAGGTGATCGGCAAGATGGCTTACATCCCGATCCCGAAAGGTCCCGGCGGCAAAGGTCTCGGCATGATGGGCAACTGGCTGCTCGGGATCCCAAAGGGCTCGAAGAACGGCTCGGCGGCAGCTGACTTCATCAAGTGGCTGATCAAGAGCGACAACATGAAGACGTACGTCCAGAACGGCGGCATTCCTACCCGGACGAGCCTGTTGAACGACCCTACCCTCGGCCAGGCCAACCCGTATTTCCCGGCGCTTGCGCAGTCGCTCGCGGCCCAGCCGAACTGGCGACCGCGGACGGACCAGTGGAACGCGGTCGAGACGATCTATGGCACCGCCGTCAACCAGGCTGTTGCCGGCCTCAAGTCTCCAAAAGACGCTCTTACCGCGGCCGCGGCCCAGGTACGGACCGCGATGAAGCAGGCCGGCTACCCGTCCTGAGTCACGATCTGACCCGTCGGTGAACGTCCTACCGGCCCGCACCTCCTCGGTGAGGGTCGGTAGGCGACGTCTCAGCCGAGACGAGCGCCTCGGCTACCTGCTTATCCTGCCGTCTCTCGGCGCCGTCTTTGTCATCGTCACAATCCCATTCGTCCTCGTCGTCATCCAGTCGATCAGCTCGGAAGACGGGACCTTGATCGGCCTGCGCAACTTCACCCGCGCCCTTGAAAACCCGCTGCTCTACGACGCGATCCGGGCGACCGCCGAATACACCGTACTGGTGCTCCCGGTCGAGATCTTGCTCGGCCTCTCGTTCGCGCTTTTAGTGCATCGGACGGTGCTCCGTCCTGGATTGCGGGCTGCCATTTACGTACTGGCGATCTTGCCGCTTGTTGTCCCACCGGTCGCGATCGGCGTTGTCGCGCGGCTCATCTACGCGCCTGGCTATGGCGTGCTGAATGTGATCCTCGAACGTCTCGGTCTGATGCACCAGGAGGTCAACTGGTTGGGCGACCCGACGCTCGCCATGCTCGCCGTGGCCAGCGTCGACGTCTGGCAGTGGACGCCGTTCGTGTACCTCGTCCTCTTCTCCGGGCTGCAGACCGTCCCTCGTGAGTCGGTCGAGGCCGCCCAGATCGACGGCGCGAACTGGTGGGCGCAGTTCCGTTACATCGACCTCGCCTACTTGCGACCGCTGTTCGTGCTCATCATCTTCTTCCGACTCGCCGATGTCCTGCGTGTCTTCGACCACGTCTTCATCCTCACGGGCGGCGGACCGGGGACCACGACCCAGCTGCTGAGCCTCTACATGTACCGAGTCGAGTTCAAGTTCTTCGACGCCGGCCAGGCGGCTGCCCTTGCGGTGCTCGTGCTCGTGTCGTTCAGCCTCCTTTATTCGTTGATCTCACGCGCGCTTCCCCTGGAGCGGGCATGAGCGCGATGGCTTCCGGCCGGTTTCTGCGAAGCGCGCTCGCAGCGATTGCGCTCGCCCTAGCCGGGGTTGTTTATGGCTTTCCCCTCTACTGGCTCGTGGTCACCTCATTGAAGAGCAAGGGCGAGTTGTTCGCGAGCACCGTGCACCTGGTACCGCACAATCCAACATTGGCCGCCTACACCAGCGTCCTGATCGACCGCGGATTTCTGGTGCTCCTCAAAAACAGCGTATTCGTGTGCGTCTCGACGGTGGTCATAACTCTGGCAACCGGTCTGCTGATCACCTATCCGATCACGAGGCTGCCGCTTCCAGCACGGCTGCGCGTGAACGTGCTGACGTGGGCGTTGTCGTTGCGCTTCCTGCCGCCGATCGCCGTCGTCATTCCTTACTTCGCGATCGTCCGCACAGTCCAGATCTACGACCAACCAATCGCCTTGATCGGGATCTACTCTCTGTTCAACCTGCCCTTTGCCATCTGGATGCTGAAGGGGTTCCTCACTGAGATTCCGCTCGAGTTGGAGGACGCCGCGCTTGTCGACGGCGCCAGCCGCTGGATCGCGTTTTGGCGCATCCTGCTTCCCCTTGCCGCTCCAGGAATCATGGCGGCCGGCATCATCATCTTCACGTTCGCGTGGAGCGAGTTCCTGTTCGCCCTCATTCTCACAGCCACGCCGAACTCGCAGACGTTTCCTGTCGGGGTGCAAGGCCTGGTCACCCAGTTCGAGATCATCTGGAATGACATGGCCGCCTCAGGGGTGATCGCGATGGCGCTGCCGCTTGTGCTCATGATCATCGGCCGCAGGTACATCGTCGCGGGCCTGACGTTCGGCGTCATTCGTGAAAAGTGACAGCACCGTCGATCTACCTCAACGGCGCGACGGTGATGAGCACGCCGACCGAACGCGTGCTGGCTATAGCTCGCGACGCCGGGTTCGCGGGGATCGAGGCGCGTGCGGAGCGACTGCTCAACCACACGGATGAGGTCCGAGCAGCCGCCCTAGCGGCTGCGTCCGGTGAAGTGTTCTCGCTAAACGGTATTTCGCTGACCTTACGGCCCGACGGCCACATGGATCGCGGTGTGCTGGAAGCAGACCTGCCGCTACGCGTCGCGATCTGCAATGAACTGGGCGCGGTTTATCTGCTGGCGGTTGCGCCTCGTGCTCCGGGCCTCCGCGTCAACGACGCGATGCTGGGCCTGCGAGACGCGCTCGAGCTGGTGGCGGAGGGCGCTCGTCGGGCGGGTATCCGCGTCGCGTTCGAGTTCCTCGGCTTCCGAGACTGCCCAGTCAACACACCGGCACTGGCGGCGGAGGTGGTCGACCGCGTGGAGGGGATTGAGATGGTCCTCGACTCGTGTCACTGGCACGCGAGCGGCGGCCGGCCGCTTGGCGACTACCCAGTGGATCGGCTTGCACTCGTGCACCTGAACGACGCGCCGCAGGCGAAGCCAGGTTCGGAGATCCAGGATGCCGACCGCATCCTTCCTGGCGAAGGTGTCATCTCCCTCCGCGAATTGATCAACGAGCTGCGCTCACGTGGATACTCTGGCCCGTGGAGCCTCGAAACCTTCAATCCGTCGTACTGGGGCGAGGATCCTGCCCAGGTTGCCAAACGAGGCCTGGCTGCCGTCAAGAACGTCTTGCGGTGACGGGCCTCTGGCGGTATGACGAGCCGCAGGATGTTTGATGTCGATCCGGAGGCAGTGGCTTCGAGCTCGATCAATGAGGGTCGACTTCAACGGGCCATCGGTCTGGTCGGCAATTGGGTGGACACCGGGATCGTGCCAGGTGCCTCGCTCCTGATCGCGCGCGGCGACAACCTCGTCGTCGAGGGCTACCGGGGGCTCGCCGACATCAAGACCAAACGTGCCGCCTCGCGGGACACGTTGTGGAGCATCGCGTCCATCACCAAGCCGGTGACCGCAGCCGCAGTGATGGCGTGTGTGGACAGTGGCCTGCTGAGCCTCGATGCGCCGATCGTCGAGATGCTGCCCGAATTCAGCGCGCCCGGTGATGTCCGGCCCAAGCGCAACGAGGTGACTTTGCGACACCTGCTGACGCATACATCCGGCCTGGCGGGATTCAGCCGCGACAACATCACGCTTCGTCAGCGTCACGCGCCGATCGACGATTTCATCACGTCGTTCCTGAAGGAGGATCTGCATTTCCAACCCGGTCGATGGCACCTCTACAGCTCGGTCGGCTACGGATTGGCGGCCGAGATGGCGGGCCGAGCGCTTATCGCCTCCGGCGCTGCGCCTGGCATCACCCGCTCGCTGCAGGCCCACGAGTCGTTCACCCTGGATCTCCTCGAGAAGCTGGGCGTGGCCGATGCGGCGTTCAGGCCGGGCGACCCGGAACAGGCCCGGAGCGCCTGGGTGGAATCCACGGGGCAGGAAGGTCTTGACTGGGAGATCGGAAACTCGCGCTACTACCGGTCGCTCGGCATGCCTTGGGGTGGGCTCTTCACCAGGGCGCGGGACGTGCTCGCATTCATCCAGGCCTTCCTTCCCAGCCGGCGGCGCGCTTCGTCTCGGGTGCTATCGCAAACGGCCCTCGAGGAGATGGTCCGGTCGCAGGTCGCCCCCGCGGAGGCGCCGGTTTCCGTCGCCGCCTCGCAACGCGACATCACGTGGGACCCGACGAGCGAGCCGAGGGCGAGCGTCCCGTGGGGGCTGGGATGGGAGGTCAAGGGCAGCGGCGCCGGCGACTACTTCGGCGATGCGGCGCACGACACATCGTTCGGCCACTTCGGCGCCAGCGGAACGATCGCCTGGGCCGATCCGGAGGAAGAACTTGCGGTGGTCCTTCTGACCAATCAAGCGTGGGCGTCGCGCTGGCCGGTCCGGGATCGTCGTTTGGCGCGCCTGGCGGACGCCATCATGGCGGCGTTGGATTGAACCGCGCTTTATCCGAGAGGTCAGGTAGCGGTCATGCCTTCACGCGGAACGGCTCGAGCAGGTGCTTGGCGAACAGGTCGAGCTGGCTCAGGTCAGCGGTCATCGTGTGCAAGAACAGCTCCTCCACGCCGACGTCGATCCGCTCCTGGATTTTGCGCTGCACCTCGTCGATCGTCCCCGTCAGATACACGGCCTCGATGTAATCCCAGGGCCTCTCGTCGGAGACCACGGCGAGCATCTTCGCCTGCTGCTCGGCGATCGCGTCGTCGCGCTTGGTCGTTTCGGTGAGCCACAAGAAGTTTTCGTGGGCGACAGTGAAATTCTTGCGAGCCCTGGACGTGCCCTGACGCTCCAGCTCCCCGTCGATCTCCGCCATGTCCTGGACGATCTGCTGAGGCGGTGAGGTCGGCCGCGCGATCCATCCGTCCCAGCGGCAGATCCGCTGCAGCACACGGGCGTCCATCGTCGGCTGCTCCGGCGAGGCCGAGTGCGCCAGCTGGCGACCCCCCGCCACCCACACCGGGGGTACGGTGGTGAGCGGCTCTACCGTGATGCCGGCGAATTTGTGGTACTCGCCTCCAAAGCTCTGGTTCGGCGCCCGCAGAAGCTGCATCGAGGCCTCCAGCACCTCATCGGTGCGGCGGCCGCGCTGCTGAATCGTGCCCCCTGTCGATTCGAACTCGGGCGCGTACCAACCTGTCCCGATGCCATAGATGAAGCGTCCCCCCGACAGGTGCTGCAGGGTGGCGATCTCCTTGGCGAGCACAACGGGGTTGTGAGTGGGCAGGACGAGGATCGACGTCCCGAGCTTGATTTTCGAGGTCACCGCGGCCGCGTGGGCCAGCGTCATCAGAGGCTCGGTCCAGCTGACGCGGTAGAAGCGCCGGGCCGTGAGCAGGTGGTCTGTGATGAACAGCGACTCGAACCCAAGCTCCTCGGCATGGGCTGCGAAACGTCTGAGCTCTTCGGCGTGGTGGCGCTCCTGGCCTGGGAGAAGGTAGGACGGGAGAAAGACGCCGAGCTTCAAGTCGAAACGATTGTATGGTGGCCTTCTCGATGCCTGAGAGCGTCCGCCTGCCCGGCGCAAACGGCGAGGTGCGCGACTACACGCCGGCCGGCAGGTTTCTCTACGCGGAAGGCGGCCCACCGCCTCGCACCCGGCTCCCGTACGCCGCCGTCCACGTGGTCGCGAATGCTCTGGCCGACACCAACCCTGTCGGGCCGGCCGCGGTGGACTGGGACCGCACGCTGGCGTTCCGGCGGCACATCTGGGCCTACGGACTCGGGGTCGCCGAAGCGATGGACACAGCGCAGCGCGGCATGGGACTGGACTGGGACGCGAGCAAAGAGCTGATCCGCCGCTCGGTCGCGGAGGCAAAGGCTGCCAGCGGGAGGATCGTGTGCGGCGCCCAGACCGATCATCTCGCCCCGGGATCCGCGCGGGCCGTGCGCGACGTCGAGGCCGCGTACGAGGAGCAGTGCGAATTCGTCGAGGGTCAGGGCGGCCAGGTCGTCCTCATGGCGAGCCGCGAGCTGGCGAGGATCGCCCGCGGCCCCGATGACTACGCCCGCGTGTATGGCCGTGTGCTCTCGCAGCTGCGGCGACCGGCGTTGATCCACTGGCTGGGCGAGGTATTCGACCCGGCGCTCGCCGGCTACTGGGGGTACCGGGACCTCGATCGCGCAATGAAGGTCTGCTTGGAGATCATCACAGAGAACGCGGAGAAGGTCGAGGGCTTGAAGCTGTCGCTGCTCGACCAGAAGCGGGAAATCGGCATGCGCGCGATGTTGCCGCGCCAAGTTCGGATGTTCACCGGCGACGACTTCGACTATCCGACCACGATCGCCGGCGACGGCGAGCGTTTCAGCGACGCTCTCCTCGGCGCCTTCGACATGATCGCGCCGGCCGCATCGGCCGCCCTGCTCGCCCTGGATGGAGGCGATGAGGAGTCGTTCCGCGCCATCCTCGCGCCGACGGTTCCGCTCTCCCGGCATGTCTTCGGGCATCCGACTTTCTACTACAAGGTCGGCGTGGTCTTCCTCGCGTACCTGAACGGACATCAGGATCACTTTCGGATGGTCGGCGGGCTGGAGAGCGGCCGCTCGGCAATGCACCTCGCGCAGACCTTCGTGCTTGCCGACCAGGCCGGTCTGCTCCGCGACGCCAAACTTGCTGTCGATCGGATGCGCGCGGTGATGGCAGTCGCCGGAGTCGGCGCGGGCTAGCAGGTGTGGTGGGGCCGCGCTGGCGGTGGGTTGGTCTTTCTGCCGGTCAGGATCCCGGTCCATTTCTCCTCGAGCCCGCGCATCTGCTCGAGGGTCTCTTCCTGGCTCCAATCCATTCCGAGGAAGCGTGCGTAGTTGCCACCGAGCATGCGAGCGATGTCGGCCTGAGGAACCAGCGGATCGTCCCCGGCGGCGCGATTGACCAGCGCGAGCTTGGGCAGCAGCGTCTCCGGGAACTCGAAGCCAGGGTAGTCGGTGGCCCAGCAGACCCGGCTCAACGGGCAGCCGAGCTGGCGGGCGCGGCGCAGAAACCCGTACGTCTCACGCTGGTCGAGCGTGCTGTTCAAGAAGCTCATGTCGAGGTAGACGTTGCGGTGGCGCGAGATAAGGACGAGGCACTCGTCGACCCAGGGATGGCCGGCGTGGCAGACAAGCAGTCGGAGGTTGGGAAACGCACGCGCGACGTCGTCGAGGAGGACCGGCCAACCGTAGAGCAGCACTGTGTCGCCGACCGGGGTGGTGGAGAGATGGACCATGACCGGAATGTCGAGCTCGGCCGCCTTGGCGAAAATCGGAAAGGCGAGGTCGCGGTCGTTGGGCGCCCAATGGTCGTACATCGGATAGAGCTTCAGCCCGGTCAGTTGGAGTTTCGTGATCGCTCGCTCGAGCTCGGCCACCGCCGCCTTGACGCCACGGAACTTCGGGTTTACGGCCGACATGCCGATGAACGTCTCGGGATACTTCGCGACCAGCGCGGCGATGTAATCATTTCCCTTGTCGATGCTCGGAGGACCCTCGACACCGGTGACGCCGGCGATGTCGACCGTCCCGCGAGATTCGTATCGCGTGTATTCGGACGGGGCGACGGCGAGGATCGTGCACTTGTCGACTCCGACACCGGCATGGTCGCGGATCAGCGTGTCCGGGTCGATCGGCTCCCACAGGTACTCCAATCCTTTCCAGTCCTCGTCGCCAGGATCGCGGTCCTCGGGCAGCGAGCCGTGCGACTGGAAGTAACCCATCGTCATCTCTTTGATGAAGCGCTCGTAACCGGGATAGAGGCCGGCCGCAAGCACGTGATTGTGGGCGTCGATGATCACGGCTTAAGACTAGCCCCGGCTACTATGAAAGCGGCCGTCGTCGTTCGTGAGGGAGGTGCCCATGTCAGACGCCAAAGAGACGTGGCGGGGGAAGGTCCGCGGCATGACGCCGGAAGAGGTCGAAGAATTCCTGGAGCTCGGGGTCAACATGTACCTCGCGTGCCTCAAACCGGATGGCACTCCCTACATCACCGTGTGCTGGCACGAATGGCGGGACGGTGTGTTCTGGGTGATCCCGCGTCAGCACTCGCGATGGGCGGAGTACCTCGCCAACGATCCCAGGGTGTCGTTTGTCGTCGAGCAGCCCAAGACGCTCGGCAAGGTTCTTGGCAGTGGCGAGGCGGAGCTCATCGAGCGTCCCAACATCGGGGGCGAATGGGTGCCGATCGCGACCCGTATGAGCTATCGGTACCTTGGTGAGAACGGGCCCACGTACCTGGAGTCCACGATGAAGCAACCCCGTTGGCTCTTCAGGATCAAGCCGGAGAGCTTCGAGACATGGCAGGGCGTCGGGTGGGCGCGCCGCTACTGGGTCGAGGAAACCGGCGGGCCGTCGTATGAGGAGGCCCACGCCTCCGTCTAGTCCGGCGTCGGCCCAAAAGCGCAGCGTCATGCTGGCCCTCGCGGCACGCGAGCAAGAGCTCATCGAGTTCGCGCGGGCGCTGGTCGCTGCGCCGAGCCCGAACCCACCCGGTGACGAGCGCCAGGTCGCCGACCTCGCCCGAGCCGAAATGGAACGGCTCGGTTACGCCGGGACGCGAACTATCGCGATGGACCCGGCGCGGCCCAACGTCGTTGGAGTCGCATTCGAAAGCTCCACCGAGCCGACCCTCATGCTCAACGGCCATATCGACACTAAGCCGGCGGGCGACGTGGCGGAATGGTCACCCGGACCGTATGACCCGGTCCTCCGCGACGGGCGGCTCCACGGACTTGGCTCGGCCGATATGAAGGGCGCAGTCGCGGCGATGGTGTACGCCGGAGCCGCGCTGATCGAGGCTGGCGCTCCGCCGGGGACTCTCAAGATTGTGCTCACCGCCGATGAGGAGGCGGGGAGCCGATATGGAGCCCGGTTCCTCGCCGGACGGCCTGAGCTCGCGGCGGACTCAGTGCTTGTCGGCGAGGCGACGGGGATGGAGGTCCCCTGGGCGTACGTCGCCGTCGCATCCCGCGGCCTGTCCTGCTTTCTCGTCAAGGTTCGCGGAACCCAGATGCATTCGAGCCTGAGCGACCAGGTGCCGTCAGTCAACGCCAGCGTCCAGCTGGCCAAGGTGCTGACGCGGATGGCGGCCGGCTTCAAACCGACGTACCCGGCAAACCCGCTCGTGCCCGGCGGTCCGACCGTCAACCTCGGCGTGACCTTGAGCGGAGGCGTCTTCTTCGGCGTCTACCCAGGACATGCCGAGTTCGGCCTTGACATACGCACGCTGCCGGGGATGACGCTCGCCGGCTTGCAGGCCGATCTGGCTGCGTTCCTGGAGGAGATGCGCCGGGAGGATTCCGACCTGGACGTGACCGCGGAGGCGGTACCGGATCTGGCATGGTTTCCACCTTCGTCGATCGATCCCCAACACCCGTTGGTGGCGGCAGCGCAGAGCTCGGCTCGAGACGTGCTCG
>Ga0209056_10001935_pt1 | contig 22569 bp, 17 predicted proteins | sample GraSoiAngelo_114_FD_185876 | JGI IMG/M metagenome (GOLD analysis project Ga0209056, IMG submission 185876) | Grasslands soil microbial communities from the Angelo Coastal Reserve, California, USA - 14_0903_13_40cm (SPAdes) (version 2) | ecosystem: Environmental > Terrestrial > Soil > Grasslands...
ATTTTACTGAGGGGATTCTTGTAGAGACTATTAGGGTTTTCGCCTGTAGGCAATGGGTCTGGAGTTCATTTTCTGTAACAGTTTTGTGTCAAAAACTAAGGCGAAAAAATTACAGGCGAGTCGGGAAATAATCGGTAAAGAGAGGGGAATTTATGCTCTATTTGCCGCGAAAAAAGGCAGTTAGCCAGTATTGTGGAGTCCGGCCGCGATCCCGTTGATTGTGGCTCCCAGCGCGTAGTTCAGCGTCTCAGTGTTATCACCTAGTTTTTTTCTGCGCAGCAGATCCACCTGGATCAGGCTCATCGGATCCACATACGGATTTCTCAGGCGAATTGAACGTGACAATACAGAATTTTTTTCGAGAAGCCTCTCTTGATCTTTCACGCGAAGAAGCATGCGGTGCGTGCGTTCAAATTCTTCCGCGATAGTTTTCCAGACACGCTCGCGCAAATTATGGTCCGTCACCAGCGAGGCATAAACGCGGGCGATGGCAAAATCAGCCTTGGCCATCGCAAGCTCAACGTTACGGATTAAGTCGTTGAACAATGGGAAATCGGCGACCATGTCGCGCAATTGCTGTTCCGCTTGCTTTCCCTGGGCGGCAAAACGTTCCAGCGCATATCCAACTCCGAACCACGCCGGCAGTGCGTGACGGCTCTGCATCCACCCGAACACCCACGGTATGGCGCGCAGATCGTCTAGTCGCCGCCCATGCGATCGGCGCGCCGGACGGGATCCGATTTGTGCATGTTCCAGTTCGTTAACCGGAGTGGCTTGCTCGAAATAAACCAAGACGTCTGGGTTCTCGGCGATATTCTTCCGATAGTAGGCGAACGCCTCTTGTGACATCTGCTCCATGATCCCGGCCCAGCGTTCGTCTGACGCGACCCTGGAATTATCGGATCGCGTAAGCGCATCCAGCGATGCCGCCACCATAATCTCCAGGTTCCATTCCGCGAGCACGGGATCGGAGTATTTCCAGTTCAGCACCTCGCCTTGCTCAGTGATCCGAATCTCGCCTGAAAAATCGCCCACGGGCTGTGCCAGAATTGCGGCATGGGTTGGACCGCCTCCTCGGCCAACGGTTCCTCCGCGGCCGTGAAATAGCCTCAGCTTTACGTCGTGCTTGCGCGCCGCCTGATGCAGTCCCCGGTGTGCTTTGTAGAGCTCCCAAATGCTGGTAAGCATTCCGCCGTCCTTATTGGAATCGGAATAGCCGAGCATTACTTCCTGCCAGCCAGACCACGAATCCAGCAATTTGCGGTAAGCCGAATTGCTCCAGACCCGTTCCATGATCCCGTTGGAATTCCGCAATGACTGAATAGATTCGAACAAAGGAACCGGCATCAGTCCGGGATCGGCGTCGGACCCCCGAGGCTCGACGGCGCACGTCTCCGCAAGTTTGAGGACTGCGTAAATGTCGTCCTCAGATTCAGTTCCGCTGATTACGTAATTGCGAATCGCCAATGCAGGGAATGCCTTCTTCCATTTAGCGATGCTGCGAAACGTTTGCAGAACGTTCTCAGTAATGGAGGAAGGAGCAGGCGCAAGCCCAACCGCGGGCCCTTCTGCGCCGGCGGCGTGCGAGGAACTCGATACTTCCGCTAAGGCCTGTTTGTGGGCAGGAGCATGTTGCCGAATGTCGAGCGTCGCCAGATGAAAACCGAAGGTCCGTACTTTTCGCAACAACGGATCGAGCACTAGCGCGGCGAGATTCTCTCCGCGATTCTGTTCGAGGCTTGCGTACAGAAGCTCGAGATCAGCTTCGAATTCTTGCGCTGAACGGTAGGACTCGCTGGCAATGCTTTCTGTTTGCGTCTTGCGGAGCTTCGCGAGAATGTAGCTCAAAAGCTGACGGTAGCGTTCCGTACCTGAGACTCGGCCGAGGCGCGCAGGTTCGTCGCCCATTCGATTTGCGTACTGATTCAGTTTTTCTTCCATTTCACTCGAAACCGGCATCTGGCGGCACGAGGAGCTTAGTTGTTCGATTGCACGCTGGATCTCAGAGATGTAGTGACCCAAAATAGTGTTGCGCGCCCGTTCCAGAGCTTCATTCGTGCTCTCTGCGGTCACGAATGGGTTGCCATCGCGATCGCCGCCAATCCATGAGCCGAATGACAGCACCTCCGGTATCTGTTCTGCAGTCAAGTTCATGCGATAGACTTCGCGGAAAGTGTCCCGAATTTCGTCGTACACGCGCGGCAAACTCTCAAATATCGACATCGGATAGTGATCGAGCCCCATGCGGATTTCATCGGTGACCTGCGGCCGCTGCACTCGCACTTCGTCAGTCTGCCAAAGCGCGGTGATCTCGGCTGCGATCTCCTCTTCGAGCAGCCGCGCTTCGGAGTCAGGCAGGGGCAAACGATCAAGGCGATGCAGCTCTTTCGCAATGCGGCGGCGCTTCAGCAATACCGTACGGCGAGCAGCTTCGGTGGGGTGCGCGGTGAAAACCGGAATAACTCTAATTTGACACAATGCGGCCAGCGCCTGATCGGCGATCATTCCCGAGTCTCGTAACCTGGCAATCGTCCCCCGGAAAGAACCCGGAAGCGGCGGCTGATTAGGATACAGCTTCGCGGCGCGGCGTCGGCGTTTGCGGTGGTTGGTCTCCGCCAGGTTTGCGAGTTCGAAATAAATTGCAAACGCCTTCGTGACCCAGTAAGCCTCTTGGATGCTCAGCTTCTGCACGATCGCCCGCGCCTCCTGCATTTCAGGAGTGTCGGACTGAGAGCCGGCCGAGCGCGCTCGCGATTGAATCAGCAGCCGGCGTAGTTGCTCCACCGTCTTGAAAAGTGGTTCGCCCGCCTGTGCCACAAGCACCCGTCCCAGAAGCGTCCCCAGCGAGCGGACATCTCGGCGCAACGGAAGCTCTTTGGCGCGGTCTTCCGTCCCGGCAGTCAATTCCGCCAGGCGCGCAGCCTGGTCCTGGGCTCCCCATAGTGGCGTTTCGGGCATGATTTCGTGCATCCATACTAAATTAGCGCACATTTGAACGCGTCAGCCCCTTGCGGCGGGCGGAGCATCCCTGAATAATGAGTGCTGGTCATGAATAATGAAAAGGTACTGATCGTAGAGGACGAAGAAAACGAGCGCACCGGTCTCGCCGAACTGGTTTCTTCCTGGGGATACTCCGCTGAAACCGCCCGCGATGGCCAGGAGGGCCACGAAAAGGTTTTGGCTTGGTCACCATCGATCGTCATTACCGATTTAAAAATGCCCCGGCTTAGCGGCCTGGAATTACTGGAGAGAATTGCCGGCGACAGCCAAACTATTGCCGTGATCGTGGTGACCGCCCAAGGGACCATCGACAGTGCGGTTCAGGCAATGCGCATTGGGGCTTACGACTACGTAACCAAGCCGATCGATACCAGCCGTTTGCGCACCATTTTGCAGAATGCGACCGCTCTGCTCGGAGCGAGGGTTGAACTCGAGGCCACGCGCAGAAAACTTCGGGATGCCGGTTCGCTGGGATCGCTGGTCGGTCCGTCAAAGAAGATGCAGGAGATCTTCCGGCTGACGGAGATGGTGGCGCCGAGTACAGCTTCAGTGCTGATTACTGGCGCCAGTGGAACCGGCAAAGAACTCGTGGCGCGTACAATTCACGAGCTGAGCCCGCGCCGGTCGCGGGCCTTTGTCGCCATTAACTGCGCCGCTATTCCCGAGACTCTGATCGAAAGCGAAATTTTCGGACACGAGAAGGGCGCGTTTACGGGAGCCCTGGAACGCCGTACGGGATGTTTTGAGTTGGCCGAAGGCGGCACCCTTCTGCTCGATGAGATTGGCGAAATGCCCATCGCCACGCAAGCCAAACTGCTGCGCGTCCTGGAAGACCGCAAGTTGCGCCGCCTGGGCAGCAAAGTCGAAACCACCGTGGATGTGCGGGTGCTGGCCGCGACCAATAAAGTCCCTGAAGATGCGGTCGCGCACGGCGAACTGCGCAACGATCTCTACTATCGCTTAAATGTGTTCAACATTCACATGCCACCTTTGCGAGAACATCGCGAGGATATTCCGGACCTGGTGCAGTCATTGTTGGCGGAAATGAGTTCCAAGCACAGCCGACGAGTCGCGACGGTGAGCGAAGCCGTTCTCAACGCCTTCAAGAACTACAGTTGGCCCGGCAATGTCCGCGAACTTCGCAATACACTGGAGCGGGCAGTAATTGTTTGCGAAGGCGCGGTCATTGAGACTAAACATCTGCCTCCCGGGTTCGGTCATGCCCCGGTGCGTCCTTCGGCAGATGACGCAGATTCAATTCGAGTCGGAGTTGGAACAACCGTGGGGGAGGCTGAGCGGCTACTTATTATTAAGACGCTCGAGTCCACCAACAATAATAAGACCCGCGCCGCCGAAATCCTCGGGATCAGCTTGAAAACCTTGCATAACAAGCTGAAGGAATATGGGAACGCCAGCGCTGACGGTGCTCGTGCCGAAAGGGAAGAAGCCGAAGGGGTGGCCGAGCCGTAAGTGTTTTGAGTCTCAAGTAGGACCGTTGAGTAACGGCCGCAGACCGCCGACACTCGGAAGCCAAGAGCCAACAACTAATTTTCATGCGCCGCAGGACCCAAATCGTACTGGCGATCACCTTTATGGTGGCGGCGCTGGTTTCCGGAGCCTCTTACATCTACATTACGCAGATTCTGCGTCAAGGGATCAACACCACACATGACACCGCCACAAACGTCGCTGCCCAAATCGCCTATTTAGCAACCAATGCTGCCCCGGATCTAAGCAGCACGCGCGTGGATACCACCAACCCGGAAGCCGTACGCCGAGGTGTCGCTTACTACCTAGGAACTGACCGCGACCTCAACACAGTGCTGGATTCGGTCGTCGGGAGTTATCCCACGATCTATGACGCGGCTGTGCTGGACTCTGACGGCAAGGCGATTCTTGATACTGATCCCAATTTGATTGGGAAGAAGATTGCAGATCGGCCAGACTTTTCGCAGCTGCAACAGGCGGGTTTCCGGCGAAAACTGCGCATGGTTTACAATCCGCCGACTATCTACGATGTGCACTTGCCGCTCATGTTGAACGGGCAGCCGTTTGGCAGTATTCACGTCGGCGTTTCTACCGTCTTTCTGCGCAACGAACTCACGCCGCGGCTGCAGCGTCAGCTGTCGCTTTCGGGCATTGCGGTCTTGTGTTCGCTGGTCCTTGCCGCCCTGCTTTCCAACCTCGCTCTGGGTCCCCTGGAACATATCAACCGCAGTCTCGACCGAATGGCTGAGAGCAATGGAACGGAATTGACCGGCCCAGCCGTCGGCGCCGATGAATACGGGAAGGTGAGTCTCAAGATTGCGCATTTGGGAAAACAGATGCGCGATGCTCGCGAAATTTTCTCCGCCCTGAAGAGCAACGTGGACCAGATCATGGCTAGCCTGCAAGATGGTCTGATGTTGTTCACGCGCGATTCGCGCGTAGTGCTCGTGAGTGCCGCAATCGAAGGGTTTCTCGGCCGGTCGCGCAGCGAACTGCTGGGACGCACGGTGAAAGAAATTTTCTCGGCGGAGTCTGCTCTCGGCGGACTGATGCTCGATGCCTTTCGTCTGCATCACAATGTCGAGGCCCGCGAGATCGAAGCTTCCAATGGCCGTAGGGTTCATGTGTCACTGGATTTCATTCAGGAAAAGGGAACGCAAATAGGAGCATTGCTGACGATGCGAGATGCCGAATCGGCGCGGCGCATCGAAGACGAAATCGAGTTGTCCCGGCGCATCTCGGCCAGTGGGCGCGTGACTCGCGGCGTTGCTCACGAAGTGAAGAATCCGATCAACGCGATCGTGCTTCACCTTCAGCTACTGCGAAACAAGTTGCAGCAGGTGGATCCGGATACCAGTCGCCACGTGGATATCATCGACAGCGAAGTCCATCGTCTCGACCGCGTGGTGCAGATTCTGGTGGATTTTACGCGGCCGCGTGATCTACGTCTGGAAGAAACCGACTTACGGCTGGTCCTCGACGAAGTCTCCCTGTTGGCGACGCCCGATGCGGAGCAGCACGGAGTTAAACTGGTCCACGAACTGCCGGCGGAAGCAGTCCCGGTCAAGATTGACGTGGACTTCATCAAACAGGCGATGCTCAACGTGGTGCTCAACGGTGTTCAGGCGATGCCTAACGGCGGGACCCTGACTCTTACGGCCTTCCGAGAGGACGACATGGTTGTTACTGAAATTCGCGACCAGGGCGCCGGCATTCCGTCCGAGATTCAGGACAAGATTTTCGAACTGTATTTCACGACCAAGAAAACCGGAAGCGGAATTGGGCTGGCGCAGACGTACCAGATTATGCAGTGGCACTACGGATCAGTGGATTTCGAATCCGGAGATGGCAAAGGCACTACATTCAGATTGCGCCTGCCGCTGGCTGCAACCCGGTCAGGCTCTCTTGAAGAAGCTGCGGCGCGCACCTAAGGCTAGTCTTTTTTGAACATGAAATGAAGCCGATGAGGTTTGCTGCTTTCAACACGGTCCTGGCTTTGATTCTGTGTGGCGGATTCGCTCCCGTGCCGTGCGTCGCGGGGCCACAGGAACAAACTCAGGCGCCGCCGACAAGTGAACCGGCGCAGGCGCCTCCGGATCAATCGCCTGCCGAACCTCAGCCGCAAACGCCGCTGCAGGAAACGCCGAAGCAAGAAACCCAGCCGCAGTCACCCGCGCCACAAGAGGCGCCGCCCTCTCCTGCCCCAGTGGAAACTTCGCCTACCGCAAAAACGAAAATAATCAGGAAGAAAAGGAAACCTGCCGGAAAAACTCAGAGCGGGTCTGAGAGTGGCAAGGTCGTCATTCGGAATGGCGGCGCCAAAGAGGACTCGGCGCAAATTTCACCGGGAATGAGCGACGCGCAGGCACAGCATCAACGCGAAATCACCAACCAGTTACTGGCTAACACCGATGCCAATCTGAAACGGGCTTCGGGCAAACCATTGACGCTTGCGCAGCAGAGCATGCTCGACCAAATCAACACTTATGTCCGTCAATCGAAGGCTGCTTCAGATTCCGGCGACGTGTCCCGCGCCCATACCCTGGCTTTCAAAGCGCACTTGCTATCCGCAGAACTAGCCCGCAAGTGAGCTATTTCCCGGCCGCGCGTGCTGTATTCACTTTCGTTAGAAGGTCCTTTGCCGGCTGCTGCACCGGTCCCGATATGGCCGCAATCTCGTTAAGCACCGACCTGGCTTCGGTCAGACGATTTAATTTTGCGTAGTCCCATCCCAGGTAATAAGCCGCGACTGCGAACTGCTGGTCGTCCTGCCCTTTGAGCAGCGACGTGGCTGATTTCAGTTCGGTTATCGACAGCGCCGTCTTTTCCTGTTTTGCATAGGCGCGTCCCGCGACCGAGTGCGCAACTCCGGCAGAGATTTTCCGCGATTTGTCCGCAGCAGGATCGTCAGCTTTTGCAGCCACGATTGCCCGCTGCGCATAGGTCAAAGCTTTTGCGGTTCCGCCCGGCTCAGAGCCATCCACGTAGCTGTTCGCCACCAATAGCAAAGCCGGCAGGTTGTCGGGATTCGCCGTCAGCGCCTTTTCTGCGTAAGAATTCAGTCTTCGATTGTCCTTCAGTTGCGAGAGCGACAACATCGCGTAAGACGCGATCTGCTCATCGAATTTCGATTTCGGGAACACCGTCGTGAATTGATCTACGTAGTCCATCCGCGTCTTCGCGTCGGTTTCAGCCGCGATGGCATTGAATGCGGCACTCTCGAAGAATTCATAAGAGCCTTTGTTTTCCTCTTTGGCGGAGGCAATGCCGGATGCAAATTGTTCGTCACTCACCTCGGCGGGCTTGGGTTGTTTTTCGATTGAATCAAACGCCTCCCCACCCTGCACCGAATATTTGAACACTCGCGCATTGTCTTTTATCCCCTGCGCGATTGTGACTTGCGAAACCAGGATGTCGATATTGTGAGGCGCGCCTGCGGCAGCCTTGTCACCGCACTCTGCAGCCTTTTGCAGATCACCGGCGCTCTGGTAATACTGCGAAAGTTGCCAGTTGGCATACGCAATCGCGGCCGGATTCGACGCAAACTTCTCAAGGAAGTCCTGATACATCGCCAGGCGTTTCTGGGTATCCCGCTCGTTGTTAATAGCGGTGAGGGCCTGATCTTCGGGCGTTCCGGCCGGGATGACAATCTTGTCAACCTGTCCGTAAATAAAACATGTTGTCGAAAGTAGGATCGCGAGCAGCGCTAAACGCGTGCGTGTCATGGGTGCCTCCTGCCTGCGCGCCGAATCGTACCTCCTAATGGGCGCAAGATGCAAGAGCGTTTTAGGGGAAGGCCGTGGCCCAAATGCTCCGAATTTTTGTCCTCGCATTGCATTGGGAAGGACCATCGAAGATTCCTGCCCTTGAGGAACGCCAAAATGATCGCTTAAAGTAACTTGTGCGTTCAATTTTGCAGAAAAAGTCGCTGCGTTTCGTGTTCGCGGCAAATGTTGTGTCCATGCTCGGCAGTGGCATGAACTCGACTGCGGTTGCCTGGTACATCCTGCAAGCGACACATTCCGATATTGCCCTGGGAACACTGGCAGTGGTCCAGACCGTCCCCGCAATCTTGCTGCTCCCATTTACCGGCGTCATTATTGACCGCGAAGACCGGCGCCGGCTAGTCATGCTGCTCGACTCCGTCCGGGCGCTTGTCATCCTGGCGGTCGCTCTGCTGGCATTTGCCGGCAAAGTAAAAGTGTGGGAGCTGTACGCGATGAATGTCCTCGTGGCCTCCGGCTTCTGGGTATTCTGGCCAACCATCACCGCACTAATTCAAGAACTGACTCCCGGAGACGAATTTGTTCACGCCAACACTTTCCTGCTGGCCGGGGTACAGGGCGGATGGCTGCTTGCCGGAGCAATTGTTGGATTCGCGTACAACCGGCTGCACCTCGGTGGCGTGCTTCTTATTGACGTCAGCACGTATGTGGTTTCGTTCTTGTGCTACTTCGTCGTACGCAAGGGACGGCACGTGGTGCTTCGGCCCGCCGAGTTGCATTCGGACATCGTCGCGGCCGAGAGCGCATTCGCGAAATTCTTTAGCGAAATGCGTGAAGGCATGCAGTTCCTGCGCGGACATCGCGAAATCGTGACGCTGGGTTTAAGTTGGGCGCTATTTCTTTCAGCCATGATGACCGGGGTGGTTGTCACCGCCCCGTTGAGTGATCAGGTGTTCCATCGCGGAGCCGTCGGCTACGGCTGGCTAAACTTCGGATGGGGCACGGGCGCGTTTGTAAGCGCATTCTATGCGCCTCTTTTTATAAAGAAATTTGGCGCGCGGCGTTCGATCGCGATTTCCCTGGGTGCGCTCACCATTCTGATGATCGCCGCGCCGACTATGCCATTCCTTGCGCTCGCGGTCGTGATCTATGCGCTGATGGGTTCGGGACGCGGCATCACCGGCGTGGCCATGAACACCAGTTTGATGGAGCAGGTGCCGCAGCATTTCATGGGACGCGTGCAGAACACGTTCTACGCTGCGGGGACGGCGCTGCAGGTCCTGCAGTCTTATCTAGTAGGCGCGGTAGCTCAAGCGAATCTGATTGCGGGTTTTTCCGTGATCGGCCTGGTGTATGCCATCGGGTTTGTCAGTGCCACCTGGCCGGTGCGGACCGCCGTGCCCGCCGAGGTAACGCCCGCGAAATAATGATCCTGCTCGCGTAGGGGCGGGTGCCCTCACCCGCCCTGATGCGGAGCATGGCATGGTGTTTGCGAGCACAGCTCGCCTGCACGGACGAGGGCGTCCGGCCTACGTGATCATTTTTAGTTAATTGTTGCGAAGTTGGCCCTTTCGTTCCTCTCTCGGAGCGGAGCAAGCCGTGTCCGCTCCAGATCGTCTCGATAAAAAAGATTGTAGGTGTCGAACGGAATCAGACGTCCATCCGGATGGACGATGTGAACACAAGTTTTCTTCACGCTCCTAACATCGAAGGAGTGAGCGTCAATGAATTGCATGATGATCACGCGGAAAACATTCTCGTAAGAGATGCTGTCGGGGACAAAGATCTTTGGCAGGCAGCACAGTAGTTCGCGCAGACTTCCGGCGCCACTGCGCGGAGAATGATTAGTCGCAAAGAGTCTGAAAAGGTTATCGCGCACAACATTTTCCTGCTCGTATAGAATTGTGTTGGCCGCTCCGTTGATCAAGATTTCTGGCGGAATCATTGATGTAAGCGGTGTAACCTTGCCGCCGAGCTTAAGCGCATAGGCCATCGCCAGCGAATCAGGATGGCAAGGCACTGGAATCACGTCTTCAGGCCGGAAAACATTGGTTTGCTGAAGAATGTTGCGTCGTACTTCGGTCAGTGTCAGACGGTCCGTGGCGGGATCAAAGTCTTCCAGGCGCCCGGCATCTTGAATCGGCTGAAAGGTGACGCCGCGAACACAGGACTGCTCTAGCGCAAAATCAATGGTCTTGCCGATTTCGTGATCGTTCAGACCCTTTTTAAGCGTGACCACGAGATTGGTGGAGATGTTGTGCCGGTTAAGGCGTTCGAGAGCGTCCCGCCGAATGCGGCGAAGGTCGGCGCCGCGAAGCTGCATCAACGGCTCGCGTTCGAACGAATCAAATTGCAAATAGATTTCGAAATCTTCCTTGTACTCAGCAAGTCGTGCCACAAAATCTTCTTCTTGCGCGATCCGCACGCCGTTCGTGTTTACCATCAGATGGCGAATCGGTCGTGCCTTTGCCATCTCAACGATGGCGAAAAAGTCCGGATGCATGGTCGGCTCGCCGCCTGAAAGTTGAACGACATCTGGATGCCCTTCATTACGGACCACGGCATCGAGCATTTTTTCAATTTGTTTCAAATCGCGGAATTGCTGGCGCTCCGGGCCGCTGGCGGCGTAACAAACGGGACAACGCAAATTGCAGTAATCGCAAATCTCGACCAGCGTCAGGCAGGAATGCTGCTCATGATCGCCGCAAAGGCCACAATCATACGGGCACCCCCACTTGACGGGAGTGTTGTAAACCAGCGGCATCTCCGGCGGTTTGATGAAGACCTCTCGGCAGCGCCGATAGTAGTCCACATCATCGGCGATAAGAACGCGCTCGTGCCCGTGCTGCGGGCATCGCTTGAGCATGAAAACCTTGCCATCCTGAAAAACGGTCTTGGCTTCGATCTTTTGGTAGCAAGTGGAGCAGATCGAGACCACAACGTCGTAGAAAAGGTAAGGGCGAGTTTTGTTAGGCATGAGAATCTACGTTAGCTCCTCTTGCCAGACTGCGGCTCCTTTGATGTGACACTTTCTTGGGGTGTCACGGCGTTTGCTGGCGCTTCCTTTTTATTAATCCGTGCAATCAGCGCGATTCCGCCAAGCATCACTCCTAGGCTGACTAGGGGCACCAAGGCCGGCAGCTATTCGGCCCCCGGTATCGAATATGTCGTTGCGAGCAGCGCACAGAGAAGAGCCAAGAAGAAACACTGCGGCTATCAGCACTAGCAAGCCGAGCGCAATCGTGGCGAGCATTTTCATGGCCGGGCAAAGCGATAAAGAAATGAAGTTAGTACGTGAATGGCAGAAAAATAAAAGAACATCACCACAGCAGCGACGATCAGGGACCACGGCTTCGGGTGAATTCCGATCTGTTGAATTGCCTTGTAAGCCAAAACCAAGACGAGAATGTCCATAAGCCACGGAACTATCAGCAGAAGTATTCCCGCGGGATGATGCGCATAGTAGTACGCGACCACGGAAAGGCTGAACAAGGACTGCAGCAGGAGAACGGCGGGCACCACCAGCGAATACGTGAGCGTGAGGCGGTGAAGCTTTTTGAGCAAAGCATAAATCAGGACCGCGTAAGGTATGTGGTACAGAATGAATGGACCGAGGAAGAATAGGAGCCAGTTGTGAGACGAAAATCCGCTAGGGGTGGACCACAAATGGAGCTGGCTGAAGATCCAGAGTCCGGTGCTGACAAGTATTTGAGCTCCCAAAGCCAGAACAAGATTCTCAACAGCCTTGCGGCCGGCAGGAGAGAGTTGACTGGCATTCAATATTGCCGGTTGATCAACCGCTCGTGAAGCGGCGCCGGGCGCAGAAACTGAAGTCGCCGCGGTAGCCGATGCTCGAATGATCGCGCGGCCCATCCGAGCAGTGGCGAACACGCCAAGAACCAACACAAGAACGGCCCCCATTAAATACCAAGGTCCCTGCTCTGGATGCTTGGCGCCGGAAATGCCTCCCTGGTATGCACAAAGCGACATAAGTCCCAGAAAGAGGCTGGTCAACAGAACAAGGCCCGCGATCAAAACAACTCCCAGCGTGCGAAGCGTCGTTGCCGCCCATCGTTCCATGCTAGATCTGCCTCCAACGCAAGTGATGTCGGGAACTAGCAAACCGCAGCCAGCGGGTTATGTCGCTCGAATAGTACAAGAGCACGAGCACGCAAGCCCACTGAATTCCACCGAGTCCGGGAAAGAGCCTGGGATAGGGCTTGATGAAATCGCAGAGCAGACGAAACGAGAGGTAGGCGACCATGAAGAACTTGAAAGCGTCACCGGCACAAAATACCGAAGGTCTCGCTTCTCGCGTCTTTAAAATAGCCACCAAAATTCGATATAGCACCGGCGTAAGCAAAAGGAGGAAGGCCATCTCGTAAAGCTGCGTCGGATGGCGCGAGACGCCGTCGCCGAAATCAACTCCCCAGGGCAGAGACGTGGGCGTTCCGTAAGTGTTGTCGCTGAGCCCGGTGAGAAAGCATCCGATGCGCCCCACGGCGATGCCGAGAGCGAGCGGGATCGTGTACAGATCGCCGGTCGATGGCTTGACTCCCGTGTAACGCTTCATCAGTTCAACCGAGAGCAGCCCAAAGACCAATGCTCCAACAATGGTCTTCCCGCTTGTGAGATAGGCGGGATTGTGAAGGTTCTGCGCTGTGAGTCGCGGGTCCTCGAGTAAGAAGAGCAGCTTTGATCCGATCGCGCCTCCTGCCACCGCCGCTGCCACCACCACCCAACGTACTGTGGTGGAAATCGCATCGCCGAAGCGACGACGCGAATATAAGTAAGAGATCGCGGCGACAATGTAGGCCAGCACCTCAAAAAACAGATGTGGATGAATGGGCTGTCCCCCGAGGTGTAGATAGTAAGGAAATTGAATGGCGGCTTGGAGCGGCGGAGCGATGAGAAATTATAAGGTGAATTGGCCCAGACGCCGCGACTGATGCCGAGTATAATTGGTTTTCGAAACTTTGAATGTTAAGGACCGCAAACGATGCCATCCCCCAATGGACGAAGCGGAAACGGCCACAATTCGCCCAATGTTCCGCGGCCGCGAGCGGAATGGATCGCCCGCCGCAAATCCGAAAATTCCAACGGCAATTTCTCCCAGATGCACTATGCCCGGCAGGGCTTCGTTACAGAAGAGATGGAGTATGTAGCCCGGCGGGAAAAGATTGTGCCTGAACTGGTGCGCGACGAAGTAGCGCGCGGCCGGATGATCATTCCCGCCAATATTAACCATCCTGAACTTGAGCCCATGTGTATCGGGGTCGAGTCACTGTGCAAAATCAACGCCAACATCGGCAACAGTGCGGTCACATCCGAAATCGGCGATGAACTGAACAAACTGCACACGGCAGTTCACTATGGTGCCGATACGGTGATGGACCTCTCGACCGGCGGCAACATTCACGAAATTCGCGAGGCCATTCTTCGTCATTCCCCGGTCCCGATTGGCACAGTTCCGATCTACGAAGCAATCTCGCGGGTGAAGCGAATAGAAGACCTCAATGCCGAAATGATGCTGGAAGTCATCGAAGAGCAAGCTGAACAGGGGGTGGATTACATGACCATCCACGCTGGCGTGCTCATCCAATACCTGCCTCTGATTTCGAAGCGCATTACAGGAATCGTGAGCCGCGGCGGTGCAATCCTGGCACAGTGGATGGCGCACCATCACAAGCAAAATTTTCTTTACGACCGTTTTGACGATATTTGCAGGATTTTCACAAAGCATGACGTATCCTTTTCGCTCGGCGACGGGCTCCGTCCCGGCTGTATTGCCGACGCCAGCGATGAAGCGCAGTTCGCCGAGTTGAAAACTTTGGGTGAGCTTACCAAAAAGGCCTGGGAGTATGACGTGCAAGTCATGATCGAAGGTCCAGGACATGTTCCGATGGACAAGATCAAGGAGCAAGTGGATAAAGAACGCGAGCTTTGCTACGAAGCGCCTTTCTATACCCTCGGGCCGCTCGTTACCGACTTTGCTCCGGGATACGATCACATCACGTCTGCTATCGGTGCGGCGATGATCGGATGGCATGGTGCGGCAATGCTCTGCTATGTCACTCCGAAGGAGCATCTCGGCCTTCCGAACGAAAAGGATGTGAAAGACGGAATCATCGCTTATAAGATCGCCGCCCATGCAGCCGACCTTGCCCGCCACCGTGCTGGTGCGCAGGACCGCGATAACGCCTTAAGTTTTGCCCGCTACAAATTCGATTGGGAAAAGCAATTCGCGCTCTCGCTCGACCCTGAAACTGCCCGCGCTATGCACGATGAAACTCTGCCCGACGATTATTACAAAGAGGCCGCGTTCTGCTCGATGTGCGGTCCTAAATTCTGTTCAATGAACTACTCGTCGAAAGTGGATGACTACAATCGCGAGGTCCATGGCCTCGACAAGAAGGATTATTCGGAACTGGTCGATCGCCTTGTCCCACTGAAGTAAATTAACCCCGTTGTCGGAGTGAGTCTTCGAAGTTATGAGTGCCCCCAGTCTTTCCCCCGCGTTCCGTCACCCCAGCCGTCTCGTCCCGGGCTCGAGGTTGTTGAAACAAAAACCTGTTCCGGCCGCGCTGAACGCATTGCGAGCGGCTTTCTGGGGCGTTGGCGTTCTGCTTGCTATCGGGCTCGCTACCAAGTTTCTGCTGACTCTATCTCTTACTTGGATATGAGTGACGGCGTACTGCCCGGCTCAGACTGGCATCGGCTGATCAATGGCGTCTGGAGTCCGCTTTATCCGGCTATTCTCGGCGTTTTCCGTAGGGTCTTCAATATTTCACCTCAGCACGAAATCGTGGCCGGGCACCTGCTGAACATTGTTTTTTTCTTGTTCGCATTTGCTTGTTTTGAGTTCTTTCTGCGGCGCGCCATTCAGAAACTGGTAACACGCGAGAACGCTGCCGCACAGGCGGGGTCGCTTGCCTACCTTCCGGTCTCGCTGTATGTGTCACTTGCGTACTCACTGTTTCTTTGGGGCTCCATCGCTCAGATCTCTCTGAGTAATCTTCGCGCTGACATGCTCATGTCCGGATTTGTGTATCTTGCGATCGGAATCCTACTTGGCATGCAAGCTTCCCCGGCACGCTGGAATGCTTACATCGCTCTGGGACTAGTCTTGGGAGTCGGCGTCCTTGCCAAAGAACCACTGCTACCTCTGGGGATTCTGATTTTTGGCGTCACGATATTTCTCGTGGACAACTGGCGGCCATTTTTCTCAAGCGCCAGCCTTTATTTTGTTCCTCTTTCAATGGCCCGCGGACACTGCACTTTGGGCGAGAGTGGCAAGTTCAATTATTTGACTAACGTGAACCGCGCGCAGCCGCTATGGTACCTGCAGACACCCGGCGACGGGATCGGACAGTTTCTTCACCCTCCGGAAAAAATATTTTCTTCGCCTCCGGCCTACGCATTCCCCGTGGCACCACTGGTAACTCATCCTCTCCGTTTTGATCCGTCTATTTGGGTGGTCGGGGCTAAGCCGCATTTTCTGCTGAGAGACCAGATGCTTGCTCTGAAGCCAACTCTACGCAAAATCGCCCAACTTCTTTTTGAGCTGATCCCGGTCATATTGTTAGTTTGTGCGCTGGCTATCGTGAATTGGAAAAGGAAGCTCCTCTTGCCAGCCTTGAAAACCTCATGACCAATTTGGCTGGTTGGCCTTGCCGGCTGCGCACTGTATGTGCCGGTTCGAGTTGAACCTCGTTATATCGGCGCGTTTCTTGTTCTGTTTTGGATTGGATTGATTTTCAGTCTAAAGATTCCCTTCTCGGTGAACAGAAATGCGATTTTTGCTTCAACATCAGTTCTGGTGGCTTTGATTCTGTTGCCATTCAGTGTCCAGGGCGGCCTGCGATACTTCCAAGAGCGACGAGCACCCCAATGCTGACGCGCAAGCCGCCACTCAGCTCGCGAATCTTGGGATCAGGCCTGGAGATAAGGTTGCGCGGATCAGCCCAACCGTAGTTGACCTTGGCATTGAGCGGATAGCGCGCGTGCAAATCGCCGCGGAAGTTGATAATTCGCGCACCTCGGACTTCTGGGCCGCGCCACCGAGTACACAGAACTCACTGCTGGATCTGTTTGCTTCGCGCGGTATCAAAGCCGTGATCGCAACCTTTCAAACGCCCGTCCCAGCAAACATGAATGGGTGGATACACCTGGGCTCGAGTCAATATTGGGTTTGGTTGCCGGAAAAACGCTAGCAACGCATTTTTTTGCGCCGACTCACACCGAGACTTGATGACTGAGCGCTCGGGTCAATCAGATATCACGTGAACTGGGCGACTGCATTGCCCGCGCCTCTGACGCGATCGCTTTTCATCAGGAAGAAATCGCTTAGTCTTTCGCTGCTTTGGTTTGTCCCGACGGGCGCTTGCCGTAGTAAACGTACGTATCTTTCGCAACGTAGTCTTCGTCTGCGTTGCGGTGGACCCTTTGCCGGGCAGGAACTGCGGTATGTTGGATCTTGTGTTGCGTTGGTGGGGGCTTCATGGATGTACTTCGCGGCTGCGATGTCTGAATATCGGAAGCGCGCCTTGGTGCCTTCGCACTCACTGGAATAACGGCCGTGGTAGTGTCTGCGTTCTTCGTCGAGCTTACAGTTGCTGCTCGGTTGCTCGGCAGTGACGCCTTGGCGTAATGACGTGCGGTTGAGAAAATTCCCATTATTGCCACTGCTGATAGCGCACTTAGAGCCAATGAAGTCCAGAGCCGGGAGTTCCTGGAGAGCGATTCCCGCCTCAGGTCCCATTCGGAACTCGCACGCGCCAATGCGATCCTCGCCTTCAACGGCACACTAGCGAGCTGAATTCGGAGCCGGATGCGGGCCCGTGCTGTCTTTTCCGGCAGGGCGGTCTGCGTGCGCATTTCCGCCAATCGCTGCGACGATGCATTTTTCAGGCGTTGCAAACCGATTGCAGCCTGGGTGCTCCAATTGCGGAACAGCACGATGGCGTGATTCGCATATGCCGACGTGAATTTTCGAAATCGGGCAGCATTTGTGGAGAGTTGAGCTGAGCTGCGAATCTTATGTATCGCTGCCGGAACGACGCGGGTAACATTGCTTCGGATTCGGCCTGCACATGCCGAAGCAAAATTGGAAACCTGCGCCCATTCATTAGAAATTTGATCCGTGGAAGTTTGAACGTGCTTGCGGATTTGGTGCAGGGATCTTGGAAGGACACTGCCGGCCTTCATGCCGGCGCCGATTTGGCGTGCCGCCCGCGGCCATCGCAAGATTCGTGCTGGTGGATCCTTCACCGACTCAACTAACGTCGGCTGAGGCGAGCTTACTTCTGTGGACGCGTTGTCCGATGTTGACGGCGACGTGTCCAGCGCCTGACTGATCAGGCCGTGCGGAACCAGTGGTTCGTCATCTTGCGGTTTCGGCTTCCGCCGGGCTAGCATTGCAGGCTTTTCGATGCCTCAAATCTCAAAGGCGCTGCCCGCGAGAACCACAGTTACTACGTTTATTGGACCCGTTGCAACCGGCTAACCAGCTTCTGGGCGAGGTTTTCGTCGGACTCCGACCACAGCAATCGAGCGCTTGTGCCCGCACTCTTCTCCAGTCGGTTGATAAAGTCAACGAGCGCTTGCACATTTACGCGTACCCGCGTTTCGAGTTCGCCTGAGAATTGCAGTTCCTCGTGCAGGAAGGGCGCGTCGATTCCGAAATCAATCTCGATATCGCCTTGCGTCTTCGCCTCGCCTTCTTCGAATTCCTCTCCCCGGACGATGAACCGCACGGGCGACGGCTCAAGCATCCATTCCGCCGGCGCTTGACGCGGAGTCCACACGTCCCAGTTCGCTTCGAAGACGTAAGCGTAATCCTCGTGTACGAGTCCGGAGGCAATCGCTATTGCCTCCTCAGGCTGGGCTCCGGGTGCGAACCGCTCCTCAAGAATGGTGGCCTCGTTCCACGACACTGGATGCAGCGCCAAACCGGTAATTCCCGGGAGGCGCCGGGAAAAAGGGAACTCGCGAATCACTGCGAGCGCATGCATGAACATGTTCTCGGTGCCGAAATCAGAGAACCAGAGACTGAAGTACAGCGAGTCGGCCATGAGGCAAGGATAATGCCATTTGCGGGTGATTTCATGTCTAGGTGGAGCGCTACGGCCTCCGTTTGTTTCCGTGAGTGACGGCAAGATTTGATATGCTGATATTCGGGCTGAGATTCGATCTATTCTTCCGCATCGTCTGGCGGCCCTGGTGAGCAAGAAGCCTCCTGCTCTAACAGCAGTGCTGCGTCCCCGTCGTCTAGCCTGGCCTAGGACATCGCCCTTTCACGGCGGTAACACGGGTTCAAATCCCGTCGGGGACGCCAAACATTCTAAAGAACCTAGCCGATTTCACTCCGGACGGATTGGGTTCAAAAAGGTTCAATTCTGCTGGAATGCGATAATTCACAATCGATGCCCGTGCTACCGCCTTGAAGGTTCTACGCCGTCAAGAATTGAGATTCGTAGCTTCCGCGCGCTGGTTGATTGGAGGGGGTGTCTGGTCCTTGATGTCGGGGAACAGGAGCGACATGACAGAGCTTTGTGCGGTGCGTTTTGCTGGCGTCACTGCCTGGGTATAAGTATCGAGAGTGACGCGAGCAGAAGCGTGGCGGAGCAATTCCTGCATCACTTTGATATCGGCTCCGCCGACTCGCAGAAGCGTCGAGTAGCTATGGCGAAAGGTATGCCAGCCAATGCGTTTTGTGATGCCAAGCTTCCGTGTAGCAGGAAGGATCTTGCTACGCATGATATGCGGTCCCCAGTAGGGTTTTGCCCATCTTTGAACGGACTGGCGAAAACCCAATCGTCCGCAGCACTATAACGAGTCTGACATTTCCATTCCTGCAGGACTTTTACAACATGGTCGTGGAGAGGTACTGGTTTCTGCGACGCTTCTGTTTTGCATGGCCCGACCACCTGATGCACGATGGAGCGCGTGACGCTGACTTGTTTGGTCTCAAAATCAACGTCCGTCCACTTCAATGCGAAGGGTTCGCTCTGTCGTAATCCAGTACTTACATCCAGTAGCATCGCCACATGTTCTACGGAGGTCAGTGCCTGCAAAATCTGCTGGATTTCTGCGGCTGTCAGCACTTCTGGAGTAGTTCGGCGCTTAGCGCTTTGACGGACCAGACTGATGGGGTTGCGATCAAACAGATCATGTCGGCGAGCGTGGTTGAACAGCAGGCTCATTAGGTTGCGCAGCTTGGCGCAGGTTGAGCGGGCACGCCCGATGTTTGCGAGCCACAACTCGACCTCCATCGCCTTCACAGCACTGAGAGAGTATTTTGCCCAGCGCGGCAGGATCCACCGGCGCAAGTTATCTTCGTAAGCGCGCTTAGTGGAGTGGGTGATTCTCGCATTGTCGTCACTCAGTTCTCGCTGGCGGTAGTGGTCGACCAACTCGGTCACTGTCATGGAAGTGGTCCGAATACGCGAGTCATGAAAATTGATCTCGCGCACGATCCCGGCGACCGCCTTGCTTGCGGCACGTCGATCCGGGAACTGCTGTGTAGTGCCAACTGTTATCCGGCGTAGAACGATTTTTCCATTTCCGTCGCGTTCTCGCCATCTGAAGGTCCAGACATCAGCACCGTACTTGCGAGTCTCTTTTGTCAAACTGCCATTTTGCATTGAGGTTTTCTCCTTGTGCCCGAGTTGGCAGAGTCGGAGACAGAATCGCACGTGCGGTCCGGGCCGGCTACCAGGCTCGAAGCGCAAGGGGTTGCAGTGGAGAACTGATCAGAATGGCATTGCCGTCGTTGGAGAGCGGTGAGATCTTGGACAAGGAACGGATCAGCGGTTCAACGTCGACCCTCAATTTCCTTCGCCTGGTTCGTCTATACCTACTGCAACTTGGGGCGTATCATTGCAACCCACCGAGTTTGGACTCTCCTGATCGAATCCTTGTGGGGGTTGATTCGATGAGATCGCGACCCGCAAAATTGTTATGCGTTTGGGGACGAAATTTCGCGTAGCAGTCCTGCTGGTCGGACCGCTCTTGGTTGGCGGAGCCAGCGGCCAAACCGCCAGCTCGGGCGCCTTATCGGGAGTAGTCATTGATAAGACGAACGCCGTTGTCCCTGGCGCGGCGGTCGAAATCACAGACGTCGCCAAGGGCACGACTGACTCCACCAAAACCAACGGTGAAGGCGTCTATCAGTTTTCCTTCTTGCGTCCCAGCACATACACGCTCAAAGTAATGCACTCTGGGTTTCAGGAAGAGCGCCGCTCCGTTACGGTCCAGGTGGGACCTCCAGTCACTGTCAACATCACACTCATAGTTGCAAAGACCAGCAGCGAAATTACCGTTACTGACGAAGCGCCGATCATTCAGGCCGAAACCGGCGACGTCTCCACCACGATGAACCAGAAGCAAATTTCCGAGGTCCCGAATCCCGGCAACGACCTGACCTATATCGCTCAAACCGCGCCTGGAGTGGTGATGAATACCGACAACGGCTCCGCCGGCTACCTCGCGAAGTTTTCGATCCTGGGGATGCCTGGATATTCCTACGGCTTCACCGTGGATGGCATGGACATAACTAATAATTACATAAACAGTGTCCGGGGTGGCCCGCTCGGGTTAACACTCGGAGCGAACCAGACTGAAGAGGCGACAGTCGTCACTGCCACCTACTCCGGGCAGTTTGGCGGCGCTGCCGGTGGCAACGTCAATTACGTGACCAAGTCAGGAAGCAATGCTCTTCATGGGAACGCGCAATATTATTGGAACGGAAGCGTTCTGAATGCGAATGACTGGTTCGTTAAGGCCGACGGCAATCCGCGCCCTTTTTCTACTGCGAACCAATGGGCAGGATCGCTTGGCGGTCCCATCCGCAAGGATAAGCTGTTCTTCTTCTTCGACACCGAAGGACTGCGTCTCGTCATCCCGCAAGTGCTCTTCACTCTAATCCCAACTCCTGAGTTTGAAGACGCCACAATCAAGCATATTCAGTTCAAGTTCGGCGCTGGCTCTGCATCGGACATTTTCTACCAGAAGATTTTCAATCTGTATGACAACACTCCGGGAGCAGACAGAGCCACTGACGGCGGATTTAGTGACCCTTTCGGCTGCACAGGCTTTCAGGACGAGCAAACTGGGCTCGGTATAAATGTCCCCTGCGCTCGCAACTTTACCAAAACCCGCAGCCGCCCTAGTCAGGACACACTCACTTCCGGACGTGTGGATTGGAACATAGGCCAGAGTGACCGTGTCTTTTTTCGGGTCCAGGAGGAAGGCGGGATTGCAGCTGACGGCGATGATCCGATAAGCCCGGTGTTTGACTCCGAACTCGACAATTGGAGATGGCAGGGACAACTGCTGGAGACCCACGCCTTCAGTCCTGCGACTGCGGGGCAGCTTCTCGTGGGAGCCTCGGACCACTATTGGGCGTACAAGTCGAGCCATCTTGCGCAAGCTCTGACTGCGTTCCCGAGTCTCCTGAATTTCTACGTGCCGGGAACGTTCACCAATTTGGGAGGACCTAACGCGACCCCCTTGTGCAGTATCGATACCCGTGCGCTGCAAGTCTCCGGAGACCTAATAACGACCAGAGGCGCGCATAAGCTGGGCTTTGGCATAAACGTGGACCGCGAACATGCCCTTGAGAACTGCACGTTCAATTCGGGCGGGCAGCTGATCCCGCAAACTTTGCGAGCTTTCTACGGAGGTGGCTTTGATCCAGCGTCGCCCAAAGTTGATTTCACTACCCTGCTGCAAGGATTCACTGCGCAGCCCGAACATTCGCCCGGATACGGCGGAATCCAGGCGTATGTGCAGGACGAGTGGCGCGCTCGGCCTAATCTGGCGTTCACGCTTGGTTTACGCGTCGAACACCGCGCGAACTTCCGGTGTGATAACCACTGTTTCGCACGCCTTGTCGCTCCCTTTGAGGACATCAGCCACGATCCCAACCAGCCGTACAACAAGGTTCTGATCACAGATCAAAGACGCGCGCTGCTGAATCTCGACCGAATCGACTGGTCTCCTCGGTTCGGCTTTGCCTGGCAACCATTGGGCGTGTCTCACAGCAGCGTCCTGCGAGGAGGAGTGGGCATTCTTTACGACCCATTTCAAGAGGCGTTGTCGCAGAGCTTCTGGCTCAATGCTCCGAAGTACAACAGCTTCACCGCCTTCGCCGATAATCTTACCCCCAGCGAAAGCCCCAGTAATCTGTTCCAGGACACGAAAGATTCCAATAGGGCCTTCTTAAACGGTTATGCTGCCGGGCAGACGCTTGCGGAAATACGGGGTGGAAACCCAAACTTGAACTTCTTTCCACCGTCGCTGACTTCGGCGGAGAAGAAGATGCACCGCCCGCAATACCAGAAGTGGAGCCTCC
>Ga0209056_10001936_pt1 | contig 22566 bp, 19 predicted proteins | sample GraSoiAngelo_114_FD_185876 | JGI IMG/M metagenome (GOLD analysis project Ga0209056, IMG submission 185876) | Grasslands soil microbial communities from the Angelo Coastal Reserve, California, USA - 14_0903_13_40cm (SPAdes) (version 2) | ecosystem: Environmental > Terrestrial > Soil > Grasslands...
TGAACGGGCACTTGCGGCCGGGGCGACGGTGCTTCAACCCATAAAAAATGAGCCATACGGAAGAATCTGCAAGCTACAAGACCCGTTCGGGCATCAGTGGTTCTTCAACACCTTACCAAATCAACGGCACTGAACTCCCGCGACAAGCGCACCCTCGAGACTCCTGCGCGAGCCGATAAGGCCGAAGAGGGAAATCCTCATTGGCAATAATTGGCAGACTTACTGCATATGCAAGATCCCCTCACTACTTCCGAATGAGTCCCTACTAGAAAGTAGGGTCAACCTAGACAAGTTAGATCGAGAAAGCCAATACAAATGTAGTCCGCAGACAGTGTCACATGGAAGATGTCGACTGATCACTCCAAATTGGAGGTTGATGGTGAGCATTACATCTTCCAGGATAAATTGTTGGAGGGACTCGTTGGAAATTGGAAGGTGACCGGACGAATTGCGGGGCAGCGGTTCGAGCAATATTGCGACGCCGACTGGGTTCTCAATCATCAATTCCTCCGAGTCCATTTCATAGACTCAGCTGCCAGAAATCGGGGAAACATGGAAACGCCTAGTAATGCTGAGTATGAGGCAATGGTATTCATCGGCTATGATAACATGAGTGAGCGATACGTTGTTCACTGGATCGACATATTCGGCGGCCGCTTCTCCGAGACACTAGGCTACGGAACCTTGCAAGGTCAAGATTCAATCAGGTTTGTATTCGAGTACCCTACGGGTCCTCTTCATAACACGTTCACGTGGAACCCGAAGAATAGGATTTGGTCAATCCTGATCAGGCAGAAAGATGAGAACGGAAAGTGGACAGTTTTCGCGGACGAAATTCTTCGGAAAGCAAAATAAGGATCCTTGAGTTACTTGCCCAGGTAGTAGGCTCCAATAAGAGCTATTGCAAGCAGTATGCCAAGTGTTACATAGCCAAAATATGTGGCAATCATTTTTTCGGTGAAGCGCTCGGTTTGTCGCCTCCCGTTATGGGAAATAGCTCTGCGGATATTTGGGCATAGCGCGTACATTTGGAAGATCTTGTGAGACTTAGTAACACTCGCCCTTCCATTCGGGCGCGCCATGTGGATATGGGAAATTGGAGGTTATTTTGAAAACGGGGGGTTGGTCCTGGCCGTCTGGTTTCGTAGGCAGTGGTTGAATGAGAGCCTTGCTTGAACGGGGCTCTCTTAGCAGAATCTTCTGGACATCAAGTACCAGAAGGTTCCGTAACCTGCTGCTGCGCGCTTCCTCTCTTCGAAGCGCATGGTCATGAAGGATTCGTGGGCTCTTGCACGCCTCATCATGCGGCGGGTAGAGCTTTCTCTGACCAGGACTCTGGCGTTGCTTTTTTCCTTCATGGCCGCATTTTCCCTCGCCACGATGGCCGACGGCTACGTATTTCACACAACGAATTTGAACAAGGAGGATTTACTCGCGAAATATTCGACCGGTTATGTCTAGAAAAAGTAGAATCACGGTGCTTTTGCTTTTTTCTCTGGTACGGGTATGAGAAGAATTAGAAGGATGCTTCCTCCGACGATCCCGGTGAAGTAAATGTAGATGCATGGTTTGGCCAGTACTTCCCAATCAATTCCGGGTCCGGTAGCGACCCCACTTGAGTCGCAACCGTATGAGGTCTGGTAGGTGACAGCACCATATGTCACCGCGGTAACAACTGCGGTGGCGAGAATTATTAGAACAATTCTTCGGCGGTTGAATACCCTAGCGATGCGCATCGTGTGCTGTAGACTTTCAGTGATGCTTTATCAACTTACTAATGGCCGCGAACTCAGCTCCGATTTCTATATGAAATATGTTACCTACCTGCAAGCGTCGAACAGATTGAGATCTCTAGGGACTTGCTCCGCACTGGGAGAAGTGAATGCACTTAGCATCATTCCTCTGCCCACAGTACTTGCAGTATACCACCTGTCCCACGAGTTCGAGAGCGTTTATCGATTCTTGGGTCAGGTTGCGCAAGCTCATCATCTCATCACCTGACTGCAGGTCCAAGATCTTAGCGGTGAAGAAAGGAGTGCCATTCACGATCATCGTCGGGATAATCTGTAGAAACTGGTAGAACTCTCGTCCCCGGAAAGGTCTCTGTGGACTTCTCTGAACATTTGGCCATGCTTCGCTTCAACCAGTCTGAAGGTCACGTAGTATCTGGTGTCCCTCTGTTTCGTCCCCGCGTAGTGCCATGACGAGACCTACCATGAGCATGATCGCGCCTAGTACAGCGAAGAGAAGATTCGTGGAAGCGCATTGGGTGGGTGTTTGGAGAACGCCGTTCTTGTTGTAACAGTTGGTGGTCGGATTGAGGAGGCCGGCGGCGAGAAAGATGCCTCCGAGGCCTATTGCGGCGGCTGGAAATAATCGTCCTAGGCTTCCTTTTCCACAAACGAACTCCCCTTTCTCGTGGGCTAACAATCCTTCTGGCGGATGAAACCTTCGTGATTGATCTGACACTAACCAATCGTCTCTTGCTAGGTCAGGTGCTTCGATATTTGCGATGACGACAAGGAAATCTAGACTCTGTTCGAGCACGGCTGTGAAGCATCGCTGTCTGCTTTAGGATACTGTAACTCTTGCAAGAATGTCCGGTGTACTCGACCGGGTCTTGACCGCGATGGAAGGAAGGGCTAGATTCTCAGGCCTCGTGGAGCCGGATCGAGAGGCATCCTCGGGGTGAGTGCGTTAGGTTTTCAGCAATACTTTTATCCATTTACCCCAAGGGCCACTACTATCTTGAAGATTCTACAGGTTTCCGCAGGAAGCGCGTCCGCCCTCGTTCTAGTTGTGCTGATGGTGAGTTCTGCAAGTGCTGTGCCGCTCCTCAGCACGGGTAGCAATGCGAATTACCAATTCAACGCGTCAATTCAATCGTCCCAAAGCTGCAGCGCATCTTTTCCCCCATCTGCTCAGATCAATTACACTCAGCTCGCGTGCGGCCCCTATCGCCCAATGACTCTTGTAGAGATAGTCGACAACGGAACATGTACTCAGGCTCAGGCAGGATTCTCCTGCTTCTACAATTCCCCCTACTATTATCCCACCTACATATCAATCGGGACAACTGTCATGTGGTTTAACAGAGGTTCTCTGCTCCACACAGCCACGTCAGTCAGCAACCCTCCAAGCTTCAACTCGGGAGCTTTGGCCCATGACGCTTCGTACCTGTTCACCTTCACTTCAGCGGGTATTTACAACTACTCCGATACGTTTCATCCATGGCTACACGGCGCGGTGATAGTGTCGAGTTATCAGCCGATCCCGACGCCGATCGCGTCATCGTTCACGCCCACAATTAGCTTCGCAGGCTCGCTAAACTGGACTGTTAACGGACTTGACAACAGCGTGGCTGTCCTCAACGTCAGCCACCAAGTCAGCATTATTGTGTCTGCTTCGGGCTTCAGTTTCACGCCTGTGACCGAGACAGGCAGCTTCCCCCAGTCAATTAATCTCTCTACTCGCGTCGAGTCTCCGGGGACAGCCACGTCAGTGATCTTGAGCATCGCTCAAAGAATGCTTGCATATCTGGGATCCTCCGGCTACTACGGCTATGGCTATGGCTATTCTCCAGTGTTGAGCCAGTTGCTCTCGGACCAAAAGGAGGTTTACACATTCTGGTGGGTGAACGGTCCGCTAGCCAATGGCCAACCGGTGGAGATTCTGACGGGTTACTCCAGTGTCTCAGGAAGCGAGATGGTAAACCTTGGACCAGGCAACAACCGTAACGCGTGGATTGTGGACTCAGAAATCTCACAGTCCCTTTCAACCGTTACCCCACCGATAGGTGGCGCTGGTGGATCGACTGATTCACACTTCAAGCTGGACCTAAGATTCGACTACGACCAAGCAAGCGACCTCCTCCTCCGCTCAAACGCCGTGGTCTCGGTGCAATCAACGCAAATCCAGAGCTATAATCCGGGTGATTTTCTCTCCGGGCCCTCAGGCTACTTCCCCGTATCCGACCCTGTTACGGTAACCCATCACATGGACGCAAGCATCCCTGTCGCTCTGCAACTAAAGTCCACGAATCTCGACCTGTCAAAGAGGACGCCCGCAGGATCGATTGGAAACGGTCAGACCTCGACAGGTGGCACTGGTGGGAGCTCCGGAACATCGTCGTTGCCTCCAGCAATCTCTCTCTGGATCTACGCCGGCATTGGAATCGCAGGAGCTGGAGTTGTGGGGATGCTTGCCTGGCTTGTTCGACGACGATCCAGAATCCGAGCACCAATGGAGCAGCCTGGGCCCCTCCCCGGGGCAAGCCCTTTGGTCACGGGCCCCTAACTTTCTACCGTCACTTCTAACCATTCCAAATAGGAAGGGTCCGACAAGTTCGACGAGCCTATCTCAGTATGTCCTCAGCGGACCACTGTGAACGCGAACTGGTTGTTTCGAGAGGTCACGAACACGATCGTGTAGCTGTAACCGGGGTTGAATGTGAAGGCGGTACCGGTAAGCGTGCAACCCGGGCAACTCGACCCGATCGTTACAAATACCATTGCTAGGCTGTTGACTGGAATGTAGGGTCCAGGATACGATACTAGTGCGTACTGGTCGCCGGATGCATCTTTCACATAGTAGCTGTCGAGCTGAACCGGGACCGACCCGGTGTTCCGCAAGTCCAGGGTCACGTTTGTGCCTGAGGTGAAGCCCGAGAATTCCAAGTTGAGAGATTCCCGAACAGACGTGGTTACTCCGAAGTAAAACTGGTCGTTGTAGCTCGTGACAAGTGTTATCGTGTAGCTGCTGCTAGGTGCGAAGGTGAAGGCCGACCCTGAGAGAACGCATCCGACGCAACTTGCTCCGATCAGGATTGTGGCGATTCGAAGCTGGTTCGGACTCAACGTAGGCCCGGTCCATGATGTAAGTGAGTACTGGTCGCCATTGGTATCTGTAACATAGTACGCTACCAGGCTGGTTGTTGCGCTGCCAAAGTTTCGAAGGTAGAGAGTCGCGTTGGTAGAAGAGTTGAACGAATAGAACTCTAGATAGAGAGATTCGCTCCCAACGGCGATTGAGAGGCCAACCCAGATCGTATGGGCCAGGGTTCCACTGGTCCCAGTGATAGAAATTGTGTAGTAACCAACGGTTGAGTTGAACGCATTGACAATTACGGTGGTAGCGTTGGTCCCTCCGCCCGGTAGCTTGAGGTTCGTAAGGTTCAGGTAAACACTGGGACTGTTAGTCCCTGAAGGATAGATCGTTGTTGTCAATGCTACATTCCCCGAATAGCTGAGGATGCTTGAAACGGTCAACGTTGCTGTCACATAGCTTCCCTGGCTTGTTGCTAACGAGGATGGGTTGGAGTAGAGGTAGAAATCAGGTGTCGGCGGCGGAGGAGGGGGAGTCACATCTGCAGGGATTGTTATCGAATGCGAGATCGTGCTCGCCTTTCCTTGCACCGTGATATTGTAATATCCGAGAGTGGTGGAACTTGTCGTTGTCACGGTAACTGAGAACGCTAGACTTGCATCCGAAGTGACCGAGACTGACGACTTACTAGTCTTTACGACCGGTGGAATGTTTGCGACTGTCGTAACTGTGGCGGTGAAGCTCACGTCCCCGCGAAAGTGATTGACACTGGTGACCGACATTTCGACGGTTCCCGTTTGGCCTTGCGGGACCGTGACCGGAGAGTTGGATGATAACGAGAAGTCGCCTTTTGGTCCAAGCCCAAGAATAGAGCCGAACACGGAACCGCTGAGCGGTGTAAGTCCAAAGCCGACCGTAAGCAGACCTGCTCCGGCCAACGCCGCCAAGAGCACAGAAAGTAACCGGAGGTGTCCGCGAATGACCATGATGGCACTGTAATTTGTTCCGGTTTCTTATGAAATGTGTTACCCGGCTATAGATTGAGGAGAACGTTCAAGGCTGTGCGTCGGATGCTGATTGTTCTTCATGGAGTTCATGGTATGATTCAACAGCTTCTCTCGCGACAAAGGCTAGGATAATTCCGGTCGCAAGATAGTCAGCCCACCAGAGTCCTAGAAAATATTCCGCGAGAAGCCCGCCGAGGAGGGCTGTGGCCATGAAGAGACATGTGACTGATTCTATGGCATCCATTGAGAGGGCGAGTGACCGGGTCTCACGGCCTATCCGTTTCTTCTGGATGTAGAGATAGGGCATCACTATCAATGCTCCAACGGCAATGGCGATTCCTTGTGGCGATCCCTCAGGTTTCAACCCTGTGAGGTAGGAATAGAGTGCGCCTAGCCCGATGACAGGAATGAGAGCGAAAAGCAACGCGCTGGTCAATTGCTCCGTTCTTTCGGTGTGAGTTCCATCGTTGCCGCCTCTCGAGCGATCCCCACGCAGATCCCTCAAGACCACCAGTCCAGAGATCAATTCTATCAGACTGTCACCACCAAAAGCAAGAAGAGCAAAACTTCCCGCGATCAATCCGACACCGATCGACCCAAAGACCTCAACTGCCATCCAGCCTGAGCTGATGTATTCGATTTTGATCCCGTTTCCAATCCTCCCGTGTCGCCATGACTGATGAGCGGTGGTGCAGCAGCATGAAGCACAGTTGGAACAATCCGCTACCGTCTGGCAAGTCTCGCAGGATGTTTCGGAGCAACCACAGGTCTGGCAAGCGGAAGACGAATATGTTCCAAAGGCCATTGAGAAGACTTGCATATAGCCGCTCCTCTCGGCTTATTTCCTTAACGCTGGAAGCTCGGAGGGCAAAGATGGTAACCATAGGTCAGGGTAGTCTGGCAGACCGAGAGGGGATCCAGAGGCTCATCGCTGAATACCACTCGTCTGAAGGTTTGACACCGATCAAGGAGAGAATAGCGTGGGCTGTCGACCGACAGCTGCAGAGCCAATCCCCCGGCCTACTATTGGTTGCTCGGGAGAAGGGTACGATGGTCGCTGTGGCATTGGCGGTTTACGCTCCTTCCGCAGAGCTTGGACGAGTTATGACTGTAAACGATTTCTTCGTTAGGCCTGACCACCGGTGAAAGGGAGTTGGACGAGAGCTATCGAAACGTCTGGTAGAAGAGTGCCGACGCATGAACATAGATGAGATCGGGCTCGAAGTACTCCGCTCGAACAAAACTGCGGCGGCCTCCTGGAACTCGGTGGGCTTCCAACAAGCAGATCGTTTTCTCTTCAGAAAGAAGCTGAGTATAGGTAATGATTATTGCCCCGCAAAGCCTATTCGTTCCCTTCACAACTTAAAGTGATATATGCGGAGACGATTCTGGATTCTCGCACTGTTTCTCCTCATTGTTGTCGCGTCAGCATTAGCCTATTTTCCATTGACCCAACAGCCATCTAATCGCCATAACGTCTCCTGGAAGAACGCGATTACAATCCTTAACAGGGCTCAAGTGATGAGCGTCTTCCAATCGCACCACTTGGATGTTACTTTGTCGGTGAAGAACGGAACTGTCATGACGACAAAGGAACCAACCATCGACGCCATATTCCATGAAATCCAGAAATGCGGCGACCCATGCCAAAGCATCGAGACATGGACAGAATAGAACGAATAGTGAACGCGTCGTCTCCGGTTAGACCCCTCCTGGCCTTTGGAGGTGACATGAAGTGGAAGCTGAGCCCCAGCCAGTAATCAGCTGGAAGAGCGCTATCGGATTTGTAGGATGGCTCCTGCTGTTAGCCGGAGCTTTCCTCGTCGTACTTGGTTGCAGCAGTCTGATAGGTGGCTCGTGCAGCCCACGTTTGGTCATCAGGTCGTTAGCCGTGACGGGTGCTGGAGCATTACTCCTACTGGCTAGATGGGTCGTATGGGGAGACGAAGACGGAACAAGAGGAAGATCCTCTCCTAAATCCAGATTGAGGCAACTTCTGCAGAAGGCTGTTGCCTACGCAATACTCGCAGTTCTCCTAGCAGTGTTCCTGGCTATCGGATGGGTCTAGAGTTGTCAGGCTGTTTTTCGTTTTCTCGGCGAGAGTCCTGCGACGGCGAATTCGCACATATTAGATTGAAACCTAACTAGGTGGTTGTCTTCGTCTTCACCGTTCGGCGCAGAAGAGAGAGGGATACAATCGCGGTCACGATTCCATAGAGGACGTGGAGCACAAGCGAGCCTCCAGCGAACGTTGCATTGGTCAGGTCTTCCGGGACAAGAATCCCCGTAACCGGGACGTAGACGACTACCCAGATTGTTACTCCTGCGAGCACGCCGACCCATACGGCTTTCTTAGTTGTGCTCAAGGAGAATCTCCGGAGTGCTGCTGTCGCTCCGATGAAGAGTGAGCCTGCGATTATTCCTACAATGAAGTGGAGTATCCATCCTCCAAGAACGGAAGAGTCGCCAAAACCCATTCTCCGAGCGGCAACTGTGTAGTAGAGTTCTTGATTCATCGCTATAGCGCCAATTTCTCCAAAGATGCCGAGGACGATTGACCCGATGAAACCGGCTATCGCACCAGCTCTCAGTCCTTTTGATACTGAATAGGTGATCGGCTGCATGAGTTCGGCTGAACCTGATGCCGTATTAAAGATGGTTGAAACCGTTATCTTGAACTGATGAACGAATCATAGTTTGGATGATACGAGCCTATGGCGATCGAAGATCCTGCTGTCATGTGGCTTCTGGAATCCGGGGACCCCTCCATCAGACATCTCACTCTCACAGAGATTCTCGATAGACCGTCGGACTCGAAAGAAGTTCTAACTGCGAAGAGACAAATTCCTAACGGGCCGATTGTAAAGACTCTTCTCTCAGGGCAGGGGGCGGATGGTGGTTTCGGGGTCCATCCCTACCAGAAATGGACAGGCGCACACTGGCGTCTCGTCTCTCTCGTCGAGCTCGGAATACCTCCGGGATTTCGGCCAGCGGTCAAGGCAACGGATCTTGTTCTAAAGTGGTTGCTTGGTGAAGCTCATCTTCGCAATGTTCCCAAGATCAATGGACGATATCGGAGATGTGCGTCTCAAGAGGGTAACGCGCTGGCAGTGTGTAGCCGGCTGGGCCTCGCGGAAGACCCGCGGGTTGTGAAGCTTGCCGAGTCGCTGATCGAATGGCAGTGGCCTGATGGAGGATGGAACTGTGATAGGAAGGAGGATGCGCATCATTCTTCGTTCAATGAGAGTCTGTCAACCTTGTGGGGACTAGTTGAATACTACCGGGCTACTCGTGACAAAGACTCTCTGAGGACGGCAGAGAATGCTACGGAGTTCTTTCTCAAGCACCGCCTCTTCCGTTCCTGTCGCACGGGCTTAGAGCGCCAACCCGAGACATTTCACTCAAAGACATTTCGAGTGGTTCACCTATTCACCCAGCTCCACTATCCACTCTACTGGCACTGCGACATTCTACAAGAACTAGTGATACTCTCACGCGCAGGCAAATTAGACGATCCACGCACCAGTGAGGCGCTAGATATAGTCGAAAAGAAGAGGGGTCCCGACGGACTGTGGCACGCAGATGACTACTACTGGAACATGAGAAGGACGCCATCGACTGGAACGAAAGTGAACACGTCGAACGTCGAGGTCGTAGACTGGGGACGAAAAGGACCCAACAAGATGATAACACTAAACGCCATACGAGCCCTCAAAGCGGCAGGACGGAACTGAAATCAGATGGGAACCGAAAACCCCTCGACCTAGCGAAACATAACCGGGACTACGCTTTCATTCCGGATTCTTACGGTTACCAGCAGGTGTCCTCCAATTTCAAGACCGCGTCGGAAGGTTGCTCGGGATGGGCGTATTTCCGAGGCGTAACGATGCGTAATCGGCTGCTACGTGAGGACACGATCTTCACGTCAAGCTCTATCTCTTCGATGACTAGTTCTCCAATCTTTGTTTCCCTGTATGTTGTCGCAATGAGCCTTCCGCAAGTGCTGCATGCGTGAAGATTCACGCGGGTGAGTTTGTGGGAGTGCTTGTCAGATTCGGAGGCTTCTGATTCCTTCACCTGCACTTGGTGGATCCCAGGTCTTATGCTCGCGAGACATCACACACGGACCTCGATAGACCGATTCTGCGCTAAAACGTGAGCTTTCGAAACCCTGTCTGAGCGGGTTCCCCTGCAACAAGTTCTTCGGACGCTGGAACACGAACCTGCACAGTTCTCTCTTCAAGTAGAGACCTCCTCGATGCCTCCAGGAGTCTCACTACTCCAGCTCCGATGCCTCCATCGGATAGGTTCGAGTAAGGTTCGGACGCCGAGTTATTCTCAACGCATCTGGCGAAGTGGATGATCTCTTCCTGAAGCGTGTTGCTGGGAACAGTGGATATTGTCTCTGTCTTGTCAGATCGTTGAAGGACTAGCTTCTGTCCTAGACAATCCAGCCGGGCAACTGCGTCACTTCCTACCACTGTTACATCTCTATGCTTCTCCGGGTCCAACCAGCTGAGCTCGATGTTCGCGCTAACACCATCGATGTGTTCGGCTGTGATGAAAGCGACCTCATCGCCGGCTCCTCCTCTGTAACCTCTACCTCTGCACGAGATCTTTGTCGGCCACGTCCCAAGAATATTGTTGCAAATATCGAACGGGTGCGGACCGAGGTCGGTTATGACATCACGGTCTTTTTGGGGGGGGAGGTAGCCTGTCCACTGTAGACGGAGGTAGTAGATGTCCCCTAGGAGTCCGCTTTGGACTATGCGTCTTAGCTCGTTGAGTCCATTGTTGAACCTGTGAACGTGTCCGACGGCGAGGACCCTGTGTCTAGCGTCTGCGAGTCTAACCAACTCGTCAGCTTCCCTTGACCGAAGGGCCAGGGGCTTCTCGACGAGAACGTGTTTCTTTGATCGGAGAAAGTTTGATGCGACTTGGAAGTGCGTGCTGTTTGGTGAGCAGATGTGAACGGCGGACGTCGCTGAATCTGATAGTAAGCCCTGATAGCTCAAACGATAGTCTAAGGGGCCGAATTCTTTCCTGCATTGCTCAAGCATTGAAGGTGAGTTGTCAACAACCGAGCATAGGTTAACTCGGCCGGTAGTGCGGGAAACATTCAGGATTTCCCGTATTACTTTCTTCCCCCAATAGCCCGCACCGATCACGGACATATTCACTGGCATCATGTCTGACAGGTAATCGATGCTCTTTCGATATATGCGGAGCGTCTATGAAGGAACACAAGCTACCACATTGGATTACAACCAAGGTTCGTTGCAAGAAGTTACTTTGTATTGAAAAAGATGCATCTGGACTTTTGGTCTTGAGAATAGTACCTTCTTCGCGTTAGAGAGCTATCTGAAAGGAAAAAGAAAGCGGGTGGTTTGATGGTCGGCTTTGGGTCACAGAAGGCTGACCGTAACTGTAACTGTTGCCGAGTGCGATATTGTTCCACTGTTCGCTGTGACAGTGATCGTGTAGGTTCCAGGTGTTGTCAGTAGAGAGGATGAGACGGTCATTGTTGACGCGCCTGTTCCGTTTGCGGCGAGAAACACACTGACTGGGCTGAAGGATGTCGTTGGGTCGACGAGAGAGAGCGATGAGGTTATGTCAGCTGGCGTCACCGAGGCCGCGAGGTTGACGGTTCCGACGAAATTGTAGAGACTGCTAAGGGTTATTGTTGTCGTCCCAGATGAACCAACAGGGACTGTCATGCTTGTTGGGCTGGCTGATATGGTGAAGTCTGGCGGTGGAGTCGTCACGACGAGGCTCATTGTCAGGATCCTAACCAGGCTTCCGCTGGTCGCTTTGACATTGAGATTGTAGCTTCCAGCTGGCGTTGAATGGGAGGTTTGGACTGTTAGGGTTGACGTTGCTGAGCCTCCCGGAGATAATGCGACACTAGTCGGGTTGAGTGATACCGTGGTAGTATTTGCTATCGCGGGTGATGTGCCTGCTGCGAGCGTTACCGTACCTGAGAAGCTGCCTAGACTATGTACTGTGACGAGAGATGTCGAGGACGAGCCCTGTTGAATGCTTAGGCTTGACGGGTTCGCGGTTATGCTGAGGTCAGGTGTGGAGCTGTTGGTTATTCTCCATCCTGTGAGCGGGTGTAGTTCCCATGAGGAGTATCCGTGGCCGGGGCTTGAGGGTGGATGCCATGTGACGAATCCTTGGACATCGATCTTCTGGGTTGGGTTGAGAGCGTCGAGTGTTGAGTTGTTGCAGACTGTTCCTGCACCGCAGTAGCCTGAAGCCATCCAGTCCCTATCGATCTCGAGCCTTATGCAGATTTTCGGATTGGGATCCTGGAGAGTCTCGCAGTTGCCAGTATATGCGGAGGTGTCTTGGAAGACTCCGTAGGCGTTGCAGAATGTCTGACCGCCAGGGTATGGCCCTCCCCCGTTCGTAGGCGTGTATCTTGCTCCACATTTCCCGCCCAAAGCTCCATCCTCGACGATCGAGTTTCCTGTCAGAGAGATTCCGTGGATTTCGACGAATGTCGGGTTAATTGTCCCGTTTACGTTGGGGGCCATGCATGGTGGATGAAGCGATGATTCGTCTGTCCCGTTGAGGACTCCGAACGGTCCACCGCTTTCCAGTGCGCCTTGGGTTGACGAGTTGAAGTGATTCCCTATCACCTCGTGGACGGTTGCCAGTGTCGCCTGACAGCTCACATTGGGGTTCCATGACGGGAGATTGCCCGGGGTAATTGTGGTCGCGCTGACTAAGTGTGCGGCAAACAAACCTGCAGAGACTGCTAAGGCTGCCAAGAGCATTGTAACAGTAAATGGCACGGCTTTGGTTCGCCCGCGATGGACTTGACTTGTAGTTTGCAGTGTTGATGCCACTCTATTTCCAACATAAGAAAAGCGGTGGAAGTATTTGTCCAGTCTGTCTACAAGAGCCTAGAAGGGAACACAATGTGCACACCCGACAACAGCCGAGATTGTAGAACGAAGCGAGAGAACCGTTCGTCTCCGCTAGAGATAATGAACTTCCTGTCGCCTAGGGAAAGTCCTGCATTTCCAGGCCCAAACGAAGGAAGAAGAATCCCCACATGTTATCGGTGGAAAAATAGCTTCTTGTATGCGAGAACTGCCCCCACAGCCACGACAAAACTTACAAGACCTACGAACTCGACTAGTTGAAGTCCTAGTATTGTAACCTGGGAAGAAGAATGTGGCCCCGAGGTGGGGTCTGTAACGTCTAGGCGTAGAACGGTCTGATGATGTATCCCCCTTCCACCTGCATCAACAGTAATCGTATAAGAACCAGTTGAGATGTTAGACGGTAGATGAATAATCAGGCTTGCATCTCCTTGTCCTCCGGGAGTCAAGATAACAACTCCGGGAGTGACCTCCACGGTTGGACCGTGCGGAAAAACGCTGGCGGTCACGGTTACATTCCCGGAAAAACCGTCAATGCCGCCTACCAGCAAGGTGAGGGTTTGGTCAGAGTCGGCCAGGACTTGAGAATTAAAAGAGTTCACCGAGATCTTGAAGTCTTGAACGATCACTGTCACGTTGATAGAGTGAGATGATCCGTCGCTTCGCCCAATGATCGTCAAGACGTAAATGTCTGCAGTAGTACTGTTGAATGACAGAGTGGCGGTCGAGGTTTGTCCAGGCCTCACCGCGACAATCGCTGGGAAGATCGTCGCGTTATACACCGAGGGGCGAGAAGTTACGGATAGAATGACGCTGTCATTGAAATTGTTCAGGCCCTCGAGGTCGAGGTGGGAAACCTCACCTTGTCCTGCTAGTACCGGAGCAACCTCGGAGTCAGCTGTCAATTCAAAATCCCGAACGATTACCTTAACGATTGCCGCCCGCGAACCCAAGATGCCTGCCGAGCCTGTCACTCTAACATCGTAGGATCCTGCCGCAGTCCCAGCAGGCACGGTTATCGTGAGAACGGTAGTATTGCTCCCGCTGGCGACTATTTGCAATGTGGGATTAGTTGGAGAAGCGATTGGTCCCGATGGGGTCGCGATTGTTGTCAGGTTCGTGACTCCTTCAAAGCCTGTGCTGTTGACTGCGATCAGGGAAGTTTTGAAACTGCCCGGGTATATTGTGAGGGTACTGGGGGTCGCGCTTATGGTGAGATTCAGGAGTGGCGGTGCCTTCTCGTAGGATAATATGATTCCCCAGCCTGGGCCGGTCGAGGATAGCGAGCCGTAGATTCCTGCTCCCGGTGTACTGGACCAGTCAGCCATCGGGAACCAGAGCCAGTTCAACCGCGATTGTAACACGGTTACTTGGTTGTCGAGAAGGGTTGTCGCTGTCTGTATGAAGCGGAAGTTCGTTGTGCAGTACCCTGAAGATCCATTAAGGATCAGGTCTGGACACGTGACCATCGTTCCATTTGTTAGTCTTCCGAAAGGCCTTCCTGGTCCACCTTCCGTGTTCAGAATGGGCCATCCGGTGTTCTTGGTCCCATTGAGCAGGTTCAGGAGCCATGTACGAGCGTACGTGTCCGCGGTCGCGTTTGACCATTCAGAATAGTGGTACCGGTATTCGAAATATGCATGTAGACTTATGAACAGTCTGCCTGCCGGATCGCTGACTGTTGGATAGGCCTTCCAATAGTTAGCTACCGGCAGCCCGCAGGCGTAGCTGCAGAGGTTCTCGATGACGATCCAATGATTGTCCATAAGGCTCCTCGCTTCATCTACCCATTGCTGATACGCAGAACTCACTTTTAATATCGAAGTGGAGTTGAATGTTGCATTGGGCTCGTTGAGAGGTTCCCAGATTATTCTATCATAGCTACCCATGAATTGTTGTACAACACCGGCCCAGAAGTTCAGCCAGCATAAGGTACCGCTATCGGTCTGCAAGTCGTCGTTTCCGTGGTAGTCGACTATGATCCACAGCCCATAGTGGGCTGCTATCTCGATGGACCTATGCAACTGGCTTGCGTTGTACGTTCCGAAGAATCCATTGGGGTTCGTGCAATACGGCGCAAAGCTGGCCCTGTAGCCGTTGAACCCTTTCTGGACGAGCATCAGGGCTTGCATCTCCATGTCGCTCGCGTTCTCGCCAGGGAAAACCTCACTCGCTGGGTTGGATTGGCTAAATCTGCTGCTCTCCAAAAGCCTACTTCCACCCCACCCGGTCACGATTGGAGGCATCTGCATAGCATGGGATCTTGGAGCTTGGATGAGGAGTAGTAGGGCTACCATGATTATTGGCGTTAGCAACTTTGCCGGGGGCTTCAATCGGCGGAGGGGGCCCATTACCCACTGCCAATATTTGACGTTCATAGTCTGGATAGAACTCCATACCCTTGCGAGAATATCGTTCCAGATCCGGTTTGTGGTCGACTCAGATTCGACTAGTCCTCCGTAGGTGACGGGTTTGAGTTTGCATTTTGCCCTCACTTTCATGACCACATACGAGAGAGGGTTCGCGCCCGACCCTCCACAAGTTAAGGGCCTCAGGATCGATTTTTTCGCATCACACCAAAGGTGTCGGTGACGATTACCGTCGTGGAATGGAATATTGTCCCGCTGGCAGCGTTTACGTTGACTGTGTAATTTCCAGGTTTCGTGGGGAACGATGCGGACACTGACAGAGTTGAAGTAGATGACCCATTCCAGCAACGCCTACGATAGCAGGACTGAGGGCGAGACACGGTTATCCCATCTGCTCCAGTCAATGTAGTCAGGTTCTAAGCCGGTTTACCGGTGCTTGCAGCAATTGATCTCGTTGACCAGGGTAAATCGACTGGTGCATCAAATGCGGCGCGAGCTCTCTCTGCGCCATCGAAGACGAATTTAACCTTGCTTCCATCGAAGATGGAGTTACTTCGAGATTCTCTCTTACCCACTCAGGCACGATGACCGCTCGAAGAAGTTGTTGCACAGTGACATCTCTTCTCTTTGCCTCCAACGCTAGCAGCTTGAACGTGCCATCTCCCACGGATAATATGAACTTGGCCAATGTTATGCACCAGACCCCTCGCGAGCGACCTCGGCCTTTGCCTCTCTCGTCTTGTATTCACAGTGGATTTGTCGAGGAACTCTTCCCTTAACCATGACGATGATATTGTAGTCTACACCCACGCCTCTAAGGGACTGGACGAAGCTGTCAAACTCGTCTAGTATCTCCTCCTCTTTTCGGGCCCATGTCTGTCCCTTCAGTCTCATGTAGGCCGTCCACCTGTAGTTCTCTTGGATTCTGTTTTTTATGTGCCTCGTCAATTATCCCGCCATCGTGTCAGTCGGATCGACATCCACTGAGCATGCGCAGCAGTGTTCGAAGCAGAGCCGGCAATTATCGCATGTTAGACTCGTGGTTTCTAGGCATGAAGGGCAGCTGTTAGGATCCGAGTATTGATCGAACATCGTTGTTATGAGCCATTCCTCTTCTCTACTCTTCCTTCGACTTTGAAATACACGTCTCGATCGTTCATCCACTCTACACGGACTTGTTCGGCACTGATATCAGTGTACACTCCGTCGAGCCAGACTCTTGCGTCTAATGATTTTGACGAATCTATGAGGTCAACCAGGAGGTCTTTCAGACGTCCAATAGTCTCGGGTTCGCGACCTTCCGAGTGCGAAAGCCCTTCCCGCTTTTCACTGCTGGAAACCATTGCATCCATCTTCTATCTATCGCTACCCTTCGCTATTTTTTCCATATAACCGCGACGTTTACAAAGTAATCTCTCCTAACACACTGTGGACACTCGCCTCTTATCGAGGAATTCATAGATGATATCGAGCAAGGTGCAAAAGAGGAATCAGGTCCTAGTAAGCCTCCGACTAATGGAACAAACGACTCGCTTCGGAGTCGCAAAGCAAACTCTTGAAGATAAAATGGGTAAACATTGCGTAAATTCATTGTGACCTTGGATGATGGAGTGTCCGATGATCTGAAACATGTAGCAAGAAGGCGAGACATAACTGTTCAGGAACTCCTCCGAGCGATTGTCATTCATGATTAGATTGAGCGCGCCGTCGTCGAATAGTACTGGCGGCCCTCATTTCTTCTACGGTTTCACTGGCGCTTTTCGAATCTTTCGGTCGCGTGATTGGGACTCGTCGTCCACCTGTTCATCGGCCGGAGTGGGCTTCGCTTTCTCATCAGAGTGCATCCGAATCCACCCCGATGTCTTCTGCTTGTCTCGCTTCGGCTCACTCGTTGAGCTTTGCTTATCTCTTGTAGCCTCTTCCATTCTTGGCCCCTGCAAAGCTCGGGATCAGCGGCGCATCTTTGTGCTCGCTGGCAAGACCCGTCAGAGGGCGAATGATAGTCGCGACTACTTGTCCGTCTGTTTCACGTGTCTCAACTCTTGCACCCATGGGTTTGAAGAGAGATTGAAACATCTCGCCGTAGAACGCTGAGACTCTGGGTCCTCGATCATGCTTCAACACTACAGTATCAGTTTCTCCATCGAGGGTGTACTGGAGTCTGAACGCGTTGCCGTAGCTGCCAATCATCTCCATCGCTTTCAGTGCGTTCTCTGGGTTAAATTTCTTGAACCAGAATAGGATCATCTCTGGAATGGTGTTCGCCCCCGCCTCTCTGCCCAGTTCGCGAGCTTCCTCATCGCTGAGGATGCTGAAGACTTTTTCCACAAGGGAGGTGGGAACTTGGATGAAGCCGAACTTACCGGCTTTGTCTTCCCACTCCACTAGTTTTCTGAGTGCTCTGTTGGCGAGAAGGTTGAACGAGAATTGTTCTCTTTCGGCCATCTCGACGATGCCTGCTTCGACATCCTCGTCTAGTCTAAGGGTCCTGGTGACGCTTCTCGAGCTCGAAACCGGTGTTGATTTGAGCTCGAGCATGGTTCGTGTAGGTGCTAAGGTCATTTTTTGTCCTTGAAACCCCCTTGGGTCGTTGCAAGCACTTAAGCGGTACGTCTCTCTCTGCTTGCAATCGGCAATCATCTTGCCTGTATGCACGGCATAGCTTTGCCCCGAGTATGCAGGCAGACCGTTTGCAATGTATTGCAAGCGGAAGGCGGCTTTTCTCTCGATCTGGCGAGAAGCACTCGGGGTGTGGTGGAGTAGGGCCAAGTTTATCTTTATGTTTGCACGTGATTGCATATGCATAGAATGTGATAGATCGTAATGACACAACTTGAAAGCGCTCTGAAACCCGAAGTCCGCAGGTCTCCCGACACAGTTACGAGAACTTTCCGGATAGACCGCGATGTTGACAGGAAGATGGAAGGGCTCTCCTCAGAAGGAAGAGTCAGCATGAACCAGATGGCTAACAAGGCATTGAGAAGGTACGTTGAGTGGGAGGTTAACGCTGAAAAATTCGGAACGGTCACCACCTCGGCCAGTACCATCAGAAAGTTCTTCGACTATCTGACCATCGAGCAGGCAAAGGAGATGGGAAGCTGGTGGGGCGAGAACCAGGCTCCAGGAATCATAACCTTCTGGTTCAAGAAATTCGACTTCGACAGCGTCTTAAAGGCGCTAGAATTCCTCGGCGCCCAGTACGGCCGAGCCTTCACCTCAGACTACGCGTTCGACGGCCGAAGTCACACCCTCATCGTCAAACACGACATGGGACTGAAAGCAAGCGTGTTCTACGCCGAAGCCGTAAAGGCAGCATTCTCCCACTTGGGGCTTGGGACGGACATATTCGTCACCGATGACCAAGTCATTGCAATAAGTCCCCCTGATCCCGCCCATCCGCTCAACAGATCCTATGAGGGAGCGGCCGACCTGAAATACCCGACGAGCGCAACAAGCAGGCCAATTCCGAAGCTTCGCAAAGGACAACGAGTAGAATCCGACACTCGTGATTCTTAAGGCACGAGACCCTGCGTAAACTCGGAACGCCTTTCAGGCACGGATCAACCGACCGACAACATCTCCTCCGTTCGGAGCAAAGGGGGAGACCATCAACCGACGGTGGTCAAGCTTCAGTATCCATTGTACTGGCACTGCGACATTCTACAGGAACTCACGATACTCTCACGAGCAGGAAAACTAGACGACCCACGAACCAAGGAAGCACTGGATATTGTCGAGAAGAAGAGGGGTCCCGACGGACTATGGCACGCAGACAACTATTACTGGAGCATGAGACGGACACCCTTGACCAAAACGAAACTGTCGGTGTCGAATGTTGAGGTTGTGAACTGGGGCGAAAGGGACCCAACAAAATGATAACACTAAACGCCTTACGAACTCTCAAGGACTCAGGACAACTCAAGCTCGGATGATAATGTCCGAGACTCCCGACACTGTCGTTCTAGCTAACTAAATCTTGATCTTGTCGAATAGGTCGACAGGTCGTATCAATGCCCCACAAAAACTGCAAGTAGTTTGTCCCCCAGTCTCTGGGAGATCGAGCAGCCCTGAGCGGACGGACCGAACACCGAGGATGGGACGGTTCAATCAACAATTATCGCTGATATCAAAAGAGTGTGGAATAAGGGAACTTAGGCGAGCTGATTCCACGCGTGGAATCCCGTGGAATCTCTCGGATCAAACGTGGCCCCCCTCCCACCCCCTTGGGTTGACATTTGCCCAACGCATTGCGGGAGAAGGATTGATTTACAGTTGTTGAGAAAAAGACCAGTATCTGGTGCCTAGAGCATTTTTTTTCAACAATATGGAAGTATCGAAGGTTTAGGTCCTCGATTGTTTTTGTGATCCTCTCTAACCTAATAGTCTGTATCCACTTTTCTCTTTGGGGCGGGTGTCGGATCAACGCGTGTCGTTACAGGTAGGAGTTGGGAGTGACTAAGATCCGTGACAGGCGCGATCCGGGAAAGAGGTTGCCTGACCAGTGTAAAATCCTAGCCATGGCAAAGGGTCAAGCTACCACGCTACGGGCGTGAGGGGGCGGTTGAGGTTCGACCGTTTACTGCCAAGAAGAGACTACGGGCATCTGAGACGCAAGGACTCTCAGGTGAAGCAATGAAGGGGAACCCAACGACGACGGCAATCCTCAGAGTCGATGAGAGCAAGCCAAGTCTAATCGAAGACTTGACGGAACCGAAGTATCGTATTCCTCCATTGCTGTTGAAGGCACGGGTTTAGGATAGTCAGAGCATCTTTGCTACGCTTTGAAAGTAGCGAATGCCTCTTTTGCCGTTGAGGGCGTGGTCTAGTGCTTGGTCAACAGCGTCTTTGGGTGTTGGGGCGGCCATGACTTTCACTATTTTTCGATCGTCTAGGTAGCTGTCGGCGATCTTGTCAGCCGTTCCCCCTGTTCCTTTCAATGCGACTATCGGCTTTCCTTTCTGGTAGGCGACCAGTGCTTCCACATAGGTTCCCGCTCCTCCGCCCACTACAATGGCAGAATCAGCTGAGTACGCAGTCACATAGTTCCGCGAGAATCCCATTCCTGTTGGGACGATGATATCACAATAGGGGTTCGCGTAGCTCATGTCTTCTTGTGGGAGAATTCCGACGACCATTCCACCCTTCTCCTTCGCGCCCCGACAGGCAGCTTCCATTACTCCACCAAGACCCCCCGTAACTAGAACCGCTCCTCGGGAGGCTATCTCTGCGCCGACCTCTTTTGCGGCCGCGTAAGTACTCTCGGGACAGTGATCCCCGTCTGACCCTATTACGAGAATCTGTATGAGGCGTTTGAAGCTGGACAGTGGGGTTCTCGATGCTACTCCTCTAAACAATTCACTACCACTCTTTGAAAGGAAAGGATGCGACTACACGCGTCCAACCCAACCGTTGGCTATGAGGTTGGCGTAACCAATGCTCTAACAAGGAAGGTTTTAATGACAACCGGACAGAAACTCGACCCTCCATCACTCACAAGGTCACGTTTCATGCCTGACTTCAAGCCTGGAAAGGTCGCGCGGGTCGCAGGCCCAGTCATTGTCGCCGAAGGAATGCTCGGCGCCCAAATGTACGAAGTCGTCCGGGTCGGCGACCAGGGCCTCATCGGTGAGATCATCAAGATTGACGGAGAAAATGCGACCGTCCAGGTCTACGAAGAAACCGCAGGCCTTCGACCAGGCGAGAAGGTCGAAAGAACCGGCAAACCATTGTCCGTAGAACTCGGCCCCGGAATCCTTGGCCAGATCTACGACGGCATCCAGCGCCCACTGACAGTTCTCTTCGAGAAGACTGGACCATTCATCAAGCGAGGACTCGCTCCTTCTGCGATCGATCGATCCAAGAAGTGGCATTTTGTTCCCACTACAGATACGGGGACAAATGTTTCCGGCGGCGACGTGCTAGGGACTGTAAAGGAGACAACCCTGATCACACAGCGGATCATGGTCCCGCCCAACCAGTCCGGAAAAATCATCTCGATCCTCCCGGAGGGCGACTACACGATCACTGAGCCGATCGGCGAGATGGAAACTAAGACCGGACCCGTCTCATTGTTCATGATGCACACCTGGCCCGTACGAATCGCCAGGCCCTTCAAACGCAAACTCCCATCCGAAATCCCACTCATAACCGGCCAACGCATCATCGACTTCTTCTTCCCAGTCGCCAAAGGAGGAACAGCAGCAGTCCCCGGACCATTCGGAAGCGGCAAATGCCTCGACGGAGAAACCCCTGTCCTGCTTGCTGATGGCAGGATAAGGAGAATCCGAGAGCTTGTACACGATAAGGGAAACTCGCGGGCCTTCGATGACAACGGAGATGAGACCCTCTACTCCTACTCCAACCCTCCGAGAGTTGTATCGCTCTCCAACCCCGAGTTCACAAACGCTGAGGCCTCAATGGGCTACAAAGGATCCACTAATGAGCTCCTCGAAATTCAGACCCGCAGCGGGCGCAAGGTCAGAGTCACTCCCGTTCACAAGCTCCAGCAACTACGGTGGGACGGCACAATCGAGGAGACGTCTGCCAAGCTACTCCAACCCGGAGCGTATCTCCTAACACCGAGAAAAATCGCCCTCAATCTAGAACAAAAACCCATGGACCCCTACAAACTCCTCCCCGACGACACCAGAATCGATGACCCCAAAGCCATCAAGACAATGGTCGCAACAATAGACAGTCTGAAGACTGGGATTACTCTCAAGTCCGTCGCAAAAAACCTCGATGTGAGCTACAGCAGCCTCCAAAACTATCGCAAGAGGGTCGCGAGGCCCACTCTCGGCTTTCTGAGACATCTGGCGAAAGTCACAGGCAAGAAGATTCCTATTGGGTCAGTCAGAGCTCAACGACAAAGCCGGAGCCTGAGCCTCCCGAAGGAAATGACGCTTGAGCTAGCAGAGTTTCTCGGACTAATCCTCTCCGACGGCATGCTCCGGGGACGAGGAAGCGTTATTCTGTTCAATAATGATGAGCGGGTACTCCGCAGATTCTCCCAGCTCGCGAACAAACTCTTCGGTTTGACGCCTCATCGCGGGACACACAGTGGAGGACTGTTAGAGAGAATCCAGAGCAGAGGACTGGTTCATCTCCTTGTCGGCATCGGCTTCCCCAAGAAGAGGAAATCTCGCACATTAAAAGTTCCAGATCTCGTCTCAATGTCCCCGGACAAGGTGATCGGGGGATTCCTAGCAGGCTACATAGCCGGCGACGGCTCGTTCAGCAACCGCACTCTAGAGATTTCCACAGCAAGCGAAGAGATGGCCTTGGGACTCTCCTATCTGCTGACACGGTTGGGAGTGCTCCATAGAACAAGGCACAGAGAGATCGGTGGTCACACGTACCATCGCATGAGTGTTGAGGGGCGCCGACCAATCTCCGAATTATACCAATTCCTCCCGAAACAACGGCCCTATCCGTATCTCAAGAAGATAGATCATTTCCTGAAACTTGAGAAGC
>Ga0209056_10001937_pt1 | contig 22559 bp, 17 predicted proteins | sample GraSoiAngelo_114_FD_185876 | JGI IMG/M metagenome (GOLD analysis project Ga0209056, IMG submission 185876) | Grasslands soil microbial communities from the Angelo Coastal Reserve, California, USA - 14_0903_13_40cm (SPAdes) (version 2) | ecosystem: Environmental > Terrestrial > Soil > Grasslands...
CCGAATTGCAGGACTACCTCGGTGACCACCTGCGCTTCTCGCGCCGCGTGAGCTGGCGCGTCCCTGCCGCGAAGCGCGACGGGCGCCTCGTCGTCGAACGTGCCGTGCGCTTTGAGATCCTCGAGCGCCGCTAGCTCATCAGCGCGAAGGCCGTCTCCCACGCCGCCTCGTAGCCGTCGAGGACCCGCGGCCACACGAAGCGCTTCGCCGTCGCACGGCCGTCGGTGCGGATCGCTCGCACGATCTCCGGTCGCGCGCGGAGCGACTGATGGGCCGCGAGAAGCTCGCGCGGATCGTCGCTCTGCATGACCACGGCGTTGCCCAGCGGGACGGCGTAGTCCTCTCCTGTGCGGCCGACGAACGCGATGCCGCCGGAGGCCATGACCTCGAGCCCGACGAGGCCGAAGGGCTCACGCTCCGAGTACGCGAGAACGCCGTCGGCCGCCTGGTACATCGCCCGGAGCGTGCGCTCCGCGATGAAGTAGTCGAGGAACAGGATGTCCGCGTCGCTCGCGGCGACTCCCTGGGCGAGATCGCGCGTCGTTGCCTCGGGCGAGAACGCGATCCGTTCCACAGACAGATCCCGCGCGCGGATGCGAGCGCCGACCGTATCGGCGTACGGGCTGCGGCTGCCCCGCATGAGAAGGCGAGGGCGCGCTCCGGTGTCGCGCATCGCCGCGATCGCGTCGATGGCCCAGAGCCAGCGCTTGTCCGGGTCGAAGCGAGCGACCTTCACGAACGTGGGGCGCTCCCCGAAAGCCGCGCGCAGCGGGGCGGTCTCGGTCGGCGGCACGGCCTTCAGCCACCGCTCGGCGATGCCGTTCGGTAGCACCGCCGCGTCGACGTCGAAGGCATTCAGCTGCGTGCGCATGTACCGGGAGACCGTGGTGATCGAGGCCGCGCGGCGCAGCAGCTCGAGGTCGATGCGCTCGACGCCGTAGGTGTTGTTGGCGTTCCAGAAGATGGCCCCCGCTCCGCGCGCCGCCCTCGCGCTGAGGATGGCGGCGGTGCTGATCGCGGCGTTCGCGGTCTGCCAGTCCTCGAAGAGGAGGACGGTTCGCCGGCCGGCCCCGGCCGACGCGATCACCAGATCGGCGATGTGCGGCGGGGCCGTGCGCGAGAAGTCACGCCACTTGCCGTCCTCGCCGTCGTAGACGTCGCGCGGGTGATGCGCGCTGATCCATTGACTCCAGCGCTCGAGGACGAGGCGGCCTTCGGCGCGCTCCTCCAGCGCTGGGAGCTTGGGATCGCCCACGAAGAGCTGATGGACGTGGTAGCCCCGATCCACGAGAGCGTCCGCGAGATCGGTCATCCGCGTGGCGAGGCCCCCGACGAACGAATAGCGGTCGGGTCCCTCGAACGCGACGAGCACGACGTCATACACGCGCGAGCACGGATAATGGCACGCGCCCCATGACGCCCCTCCAGCGCATTCGCGAAGATCCCGACGAGGTCCGCGCGACCCTTGCCGCGCGGGGCTTCGACGCGCCGCTCGAGAAGATCCTCGAGCTCGACAGGAAAGCGCGGGAGCTACGACGTCAGCTGGAGGACCTCAATGCCGAGCGCAACAGGGCCAGCCGTGGCGGTCCGCCGAGCGACGAGGTAAAGGCGCGCATGCGGGAGCTGGGGGAGCGCATCAAGGCGATCTCCGGGGACTTGAACGCGCTTGAGACCGAGCGCGACGAGAAGCTCCTGTGGATCCCGAACGTGATCGATCCGCGCGTGCCGCAGGGCAAGGACGAGAACGACAACACGGTGGTCCGCAAGGACGCGCCGAAGAAGCTCGCGGTCGAGCCGCGCCCGCACTGGGAGATCGGTGAGTCTCTCGGCATCCTCGACATCCCGCGCGGCACGAAGCTCTCCGGCTCGCGGTTCTACGTGCTTCGGGGCGCCGGTGCGGCGCTGCAGCGCGCGCTCATCGCGTGGATGATCGATCTCAAGATCGAGGCGGGTTTCACCGAGATCTACCCGCCGTCGGTCACGCGGCGAGAGACCCTGCTCGGGAGCGCGCACCTTCCGCACTTCGACGAGAATCTCTACCGCGACGAGGATGACGACATATGGCTCGTACCGACGGCGGAGCCGCAGCTGGTCGGGCTGCATCGAGACGAAACCTTCGAGCCTGGCGCCCTTCCAAAGCGATACGTCGCATTCACGCCATGCTTCCGCAGAGAGCACATGAGCGCGGGTCGCGACGTACGCGGCATCAAGCGAGTTCATTGGTTCGACAAGGTCGAGATGGTCGTCTACTGCGCACCCGAAGAGTCGCCGAAGTGGCTGGAGCGAATGACAGACCTCGCGGTCGATGTCCTCGAGAAGCTCGAGCTCCCGGCGCGGGTTACCGAACGCTGCGCCGGGGATCTGGGCTTCACCGCACTACGGGGATTTGACGTGGACGCCTGGGGACCCGCCGCGAACGAATGGCTCGAAGTGTCCTCGGCATCGGATTGCGGCCCCCTCCAGGCGGAGCGTTCGAACATCCGCTTTCGGCGCGAAGCCGGTGGCAAGGCCGAGCACGTGCACATCCTCAATGCCTCGGGCGTTGCCCTTCCGCGGCTCATGATCGCGATCATGGAGAACTACCAGCACAAAGACGGCTCGCTCGAGATTCCGAAGGCGCTTCGCAGTTATCTGCGCGGGCGCGACAAGATCGCGCCCGGAGAGTTCACGCTGTAGTCGCGCGGACCCTCCAGACGTGACCGAACGCGGCTACGGCCACCACGACAAGAGCGGTGCCCGGCGGCACGAGCATGAGCGAGCGCGGCCAGTACTCGGTCCAGTGGAAGCGGATGGCGCTGACGAGCTCCGTGAAATCGCCCGGCATCACGGTCACCAGCCCGACCAGAGCGAAGGTGCCCGTGAGCGCGAGCGGCCGCAACGGACCCCGCCACCGCATCGCCACAACGGTGCCCGCCACGACCGCCTGCGCGACGACGAGCGGGATGTGGACCTCCGGCGGACCGAAGACAGCGGCGTATGGCGCGAGCCGAGGATCCATCGGCCCGGTGACGAATACGAGGAAGAGCGAAGCGACGCTGTACGCGCCGGCTGCCTCGAGCAGGGCGTTCGTGCCTTGCCTCGCGAGCGCGATCCGCGGCCCGGCTCGCCAACCGCAGAGGACCGCGACGGCGCTGGGCACCTGCCACAACGCGAGCTGAACGGCGCTGACGGAGATGAAATAGAAGGAGCTTCCCTGTATCGCGCGCTCGTAGAGCGCCTCCCGGCCCACGGTGATCGTCGCGCCCGCAGCGAGGTATGCGGCGAACGCGACCACGCCGAGCGGACCGCCCGCGGCTCGTGCAACGGCGGCACCCGCGAATGCGCCGACTGCCATCGCACTCCAGAGCGGCGTCGCGCGATCACCGAAATCGATGAACGAGTAGATCGGCGCGCCCAGGCTGTAGGCCACCGAGCTGGCCACGAACGCCGCGCCGACCGCGGCGACCAGCGCCCACAGCGGACGCGTTGCCGCGACGAAGCCCGGTCGCATGACCGTTACGCGCCGACGGCCACCGCGTCGTTACGCGCTTTGGGCGCGGCCGGTGACGTCGAGCTCCTGGATGCGGCGCTTGGTCCGGTCGGCGAGGTAGGTGGGGCCGAGCTTTTCGAACACGGCGAGAGCCTCGGTGCATTCGTTGCGCGCGCCCACCACGTCGCCGCGCGCCGCCAGCAGACGAGCCGAGGCCGCGCGGATCTCGGCGGTCGCCACCGGCAGTCCGAGACGGAACGCATGCTCGAGGCCCTCGGTGCGCCGGGCGTCGGCGACGGCGAGATCCCCGGTGGCGCAGGCGACCTCGACCAGCGTTGCGGCAATGCCCGCCCCGCAGCGGCGGCATTCGTGCGCGGTCGCGGCGCTGTACGCGGTAGCGGCCTGCTGCTGCGCATCCTCCAGCGCTCCCTGCAGCAACGCGAGCCGCGCGAGCTCGGCCGCGACGCGCGCCGCGATGTGCAGCCGCGAGGGTGACCGCTCCGCGAGCGCTCGCGCCTCCGCGAGGGTCCTGCCCGCCGCGGCGAACTGGCCGCGCTCGATCGCGACCGAACCGAGCACGAGCAGCGTCGACGCCGGGTCGGGGGGCTGCTGACCCTGCGCGAGCGGATCGGCAAGCGCGAGGGCACGTTGAAGGGTGGCCTCGGCCTCCGCGAGGCGACCCAGTCCGAAGAACACGCGCCCAAGCGCGCGCAACGCGCCGGCCTCGCCGTCGACGTTCCCGAGCCGCGACTCGGCGCCGAGGAGCTGGTTCGCTAGGTCCTCGGCAGTGACGAGATCGCCGCGATCGAGCGCCGCGTACGTGAGGGTCGCGAGCGCGCGCGCGAGTCCGGAGAGATCGCCGATCGCGTTGGCGTGTTCGACACACCGCTCCGTCGCCCGGAGCGATTCGTCAGCCGCGCCCGCATCCGCCGCGAAGGACGCCACCGCCTCTTCCGCTTCGAGCGCGAGCGCGCGATCGTTCGCGGCGAGCGCTTCCTTCACCGCGGTCCGTCCGACGTTCAGCGCTTCGGCGGGCCGCTCGTCCGAGCGCGCGAGGAACGCCTTCGCGAGCGTGAGCTCAGCGCGCTCGCGCCCCTCCGCCGGTATGAGCCGATCGGCCTCGGCGAGGTGTTCGGCCGAACGCTGCGTCTCGCGCGAGCGCGCGGCGAGCTCACCCGCGCGCCGGCGCAGCGCCGCCCGGAGCGTGTCTTCGGACGGCCCGGCCGCGAGGCCCTCCTCGGCCATCGCGAGCGCATCCGTCCGACCCAGCCCACGCGCCGCGTCACACGCCTGAAGAAGAGCGCGAGCGCGCTCATCGCCGCCCTGTCCCGGCAAGCGCCGCGCGAGCTCGGCCGCGGCGCGGTAGTGGTGGAGCGCATCCTTGAGTGCGTACAGGGATGCGGCCCGCTCGCCGGCGCGCATCGCATGGGCGATCGCGCGGGGGATCTGTCCCGAGCTCGCGAAGTGGTGAGCCAGGAGCTCGGGTTGTTGAGCCGCGACCTCCGGCATCACGCTCTCGAGGACCTGGCCGATCCGGCCGTGCAGCTCCGCGCGCTGACGCGGGCCGATGGATTCGTAGACGTACTCCCGGAGCAACGGTTGCCGGAAGCGGTAATCGCCATGTGTCGTGGGCTCCAGAAGGCCGCGCGCGGAGAGAGCGGCGAGGCACGCGTCCACTTCCACATCCTGACCGAAGAGTGCGCGCATCAGCGTTGGATCAGAGGCCCGCGCCGCGACCGCCGCCGCGTGCAGGACGCGTCGCTCGGGGGCGCTCGCCTGTTCGGCGCGGCGGAGGAGCAGCATCGGAAGTCCGTCGGGCAGATCGGTCATCCGGCTCACGTCCGCGAGCGGCGTCGCGCCCTCACGCTCCACCACAACGCCGGTGCTGACGAGCCAGCGGGATGCCTCTTCCAGGTATGTGGGACTGCCGGCACTGCGGGCGACGACGTCGTCGACCGCCTGCTGCGGCAGGGCGCCCGCCGGAAGGAGCGCCTGGAGGAGCGTTGCGCTCGAGGTCGGATCGAGCGCCGGGAGACGGATCTGAAGGTGCCCGCGGCTCGTCGTCCACGGCGGAGTCAGCTCCGGACGGTATGTCGTGATCACGAGGGCGGTAACGTTCGCGAACGCCGGCGCAAGCGTGGTGAGCAGCTCCTGCGACGCAGTGTCCGCCCACTGCACATCGGTGAGCGCGAGGATGACGGGCTGCGTGCGCGCCACACGCAAGACGAGATCGCGGATGGCACGGTCGAGCAGCTTTCGGCGTGTGTCGCCGGACAGTGGAGGAAGCGTCAGGCCGTATCCGAGAGCCGCGAGCACGAGCTTCGTGGCCTCCGGGTCCATGCCGGGGAGGGTCTCGCTCAGAGTGCGGTGGGCGATCTCCGTCGGAGCGGACGTCCCGATCGCGAGAGCGCGTCGGAGAAGATCCGCGATCGCACCGTATGCGCGGTGCTGGTCGTACGGAGAGCACCTGGCGCGCGCGACGCGCGCACCGAGGGCGCGTGGATCCGCGAGAAGCTCGTCCACGAGCCGGTTCTTTCCGAGCCCGGCCTCTCCGACGATCGAGACGATCCGACCCTTGCTCGCGAGCGCGTCGTCGAGAGCGCCCATCAGGAGCGCGATCTCGCCGTCCCGGCCAACGAGCGGGGTGCGGCGGCGATCGCTCGCGACGGCCGTCTCCTCGCGCAGCAGACGCCACGCCACGAGTGGAGCGCTCTTGCCCTTCGCCGCGACCGGCGGATGTGGCTCGTACGTGAAGAGGCCCGGTGTGAGCCGGTACGTCGCATCGCCGACGAGGACCTCGCCGGGCTCGGCGGCCTGCTCCAGGCGTGCGGCGACGTTGACCGCGTCTCCGAGAACTCCGAATTCGCTCTCCTTGTCGCCGATGGCGCCGGCCATCGCGAGGCCGGTGTTGACGCCTACGCGCAGCGCCAGGTACCGGCCCGTCCGTTCCGCGATCCGGGCATTCTCACGGTCGAGTGCGCCGAGGATGGCGAGCGCTGCCCGCTGCGCGCGTTCGGGATGGTCTCCTTCGTGACCGACCGCGCCGAAGACGGCGACCACGGCATCGCCGATGTACTTCTCAATGAGCCCGCCCGTCCCGCGGATCTCCGCCGCGATCGCGTCCCACGCTGTACGCATGTTTTCGTGCAGCTCTTCGGGGTCGAGCCGCTCGGCGAGCGATGTGAAACCTGAGATGTCGGCGAAGAGGACGGTGACCTGTCTCGTCGCGCTCGCGACCGCTTCCGGGGGCAGAAGGCGCATGCCGCATTTACCGCAATAGCTGAATTCGACCGGCATCTCTGCCGTGCACTTGGGACAGGTGACGGTCACTCCCCGCATGTGAACGCGCGAAGCCTAGGGCGTCGATCGCGATGGTTGGTGTCGGCGGGGTGTGTTACGAACTCACCCATTCAGGTGAATCCCGGACTTCTCGACCCGCGCTGGCGCGGACTGACGATCGGGCTCGTCCTCAACGTGACGTTCGTCGGGTTCGAGGCGCTCGCTGTAGCGACGATCATGCCGCTGGTTGCCGAGGATCTTTCGGGGCTGGCGCTTTACGGCTGGGTCTTCAGCGCGTTCCTGCTCGCGGATCTCGCCGGCATCGTCGTCGCCGGGGAGCTCGCCGACCGTCACGGACCCGCGGTGCCGTTCGGCCTCGGCCTCCTGCTGTTCGTCGTCGGGCTTCTCGCGGGCGGGCTCGCGCCAACGATGCCAGTATTGGTTGCGGCGCGTGCGATTCAGGGTTTCGGCGCGGGCGCCGTCCCGGCGGCCGGATACGTCGTGATCGGCCGCACCTTCCCCGAAGCGTTGCGGCCGCGGATGTTCGCGATCCTCTCGACCGCGTGGGTCGTCCCGGGCATCGTTGGACCGGCGCTCGCCGCGTTCGTCGGCGAGCACGTCGGCTGGCGCTGGGTGTTCCTCGGGCTCCTGCCGCTGGTGGTGATCGCAGGCGGACTCGCCTATCGCGAAGTTCGCAAGGTGCCCGGTCATCCCGGTCGCGTCGCCCGCCGCGTCGTCCCCGACGCGCTCGCGGTCGCCGCGGGCGCGGCGCTCTTCCTGGGCGGTCTTCAGGCGCGCGACATTCTGGTCTCCCCCGCGCTGGTGCTGTTTGGTCTGGCCCTCGGTGTCCCCGCGCTGCGACGACTCCTTCCCGCGGGCACCCTCCGCGCGCGTGCCGGTCTTCCCTCCGCCGTGCTCGCGCGCGGCCTCCTCACGTTCGCCTTCTTCGGCGCCGACGTGTACGTGCCGCTCACCGTGACATCGCTCCGCGGCGAGAGCGTGCTTCTATCCGGGATCGCGCTGACCGCGGGGACCGTCGCATGGTCGACCGGTGCGTGGATCCAGGAGCGCACGATCCTGCGCGTCGGCGCCACGCCACTCGTGCGCAACGGATTCGTGCTCGTCGCGGCGGGGATCGCGGGCATGGTGCTGGTGCTCGCGGCGATCGTCCCGGCCTGGGCAGCGGTGATCGCCTGGGGCATCGCCGGCCTCGGCATCGGCATGGCCTACGCGTCGATATCGCTTACCGTCCTTGGACACGCGCCAGCCGGCAGCGAGGGCGCGACCGCTTCGGCGATGCAGCTCAGCGACATCCTGGGGAACGCGCTCGGCACCGGCGTAGGCGCTGTCGCCGTCGCGATCTCCGTCGCCGGAAGCGGCGGGGCGGGAGGTGGGGTGGCCCTCGCCGACGGTCTCGCCGGAGCGAGCGCGTTCGCTGGGATCGTTATCGCGGGACGCCTGCGCGCCTGACCGGCGCGCGCCTCAGTCGGAGTCCGGGCCCCGGAGGTCCTGATCCTTCGCGCGACCCCTGGCCTTCGGCGCGCTGTCGCGACCGCTGAGGCTGACGAGATTGATCCCGCCGTTCAGCATCATCGACTTGCCCTCGAACACGACGCCTTTCTCGATACTGAGCGCGGGCGCGGCGAGGTCCCCTTTCACACGCGCCGGCTTGTGGAGCTCGATCGAGTCGCTGGCTTTGATGTTGCCGATGACCTCGCCGTTCACAACGACCGATCCGCAATTGATATTGGCCGAGACCTTCGCCGTCTCGCCGACGACCAGCAAGTCGGTCGTTGTGATCTCGCCGGTGAACATGCCTTCGATCCGCACCTGTCCTTTGAAGCTCAGCTTGCCCTCGACGACCGAGCCCGGTCCGAGCAAGGCGTTGAGTCCGGCGTCCGCTGGGCTTTGCAGTTCCCGCATCGAATTCCTCCAAATGGACCCGGACCTGCGTCGCTCCCCTCCGGGCCGGGATCTCGCGTCTGGAAAGAACGCAGCCTGAGTTCCGGCGCTACGGGCACGTAGGCGTCCGGCGGTCGCGGTTGGCGGTCGATAATCGGGCGCGAGCCCGGAGTGCCCGAAGGATGCCCCGAGGCGCCGAAAAGCAAAGAGGAGCTCGAGATGGTCGCAGCCAAGCAAACCACCAAGAAGACCGCGCCGAAGAAGGCGGCAGGTCCGTCTGTGGAGGGCTATTTCGCCCAGCAGCCGGCCGATAAGCGCGCGTTGCTCGAGAAGCTCCGCGCTCTCGTCGTGAAAGGGGTCCCCGACGCGAAGTCGACCATCAAGTGGGGCGTGCCGTTCTTTCAACGGGACGGAAAGAACGTGTGCGCGCTCGCGGCCTTCAAAGACCATGTGGGCATCAACTTCTTCGCGCCACCCGAGGTCCTCGTCGATCCAGGAAAGAAGCTCGAGGGCAGCGGCAAAGGGAACCGCATGCTGAAGGTGCGCACCCCCGACGACATCGACAGCGCGAGCATCCTGCGCTGGCTGAAGGCGGCCGCCGCCAACACCTGATCCAGCTCTAGTCGTCGAAGAGGTGGTGCAGGAACTCCCCGCGGTCCTGGAGGAACGATCGCGTCAGCGCGACGACCTCGGTCTCCTCGTACGGCGTCGCGGTCAGCCCCGCGCCGGAAAGGACATAGATCTTCGCGTCCGGATAGCCAAGAAGGATCGGCGAGTGGGTCGAGACGATGAACTGCGAGCCCTCGCCGACGAGGTCGTGCATGCGCCGCATCAGGGCAAGATTGCCCCCGAGCGACAGGGCCGCCTCCGGCTCGTCGAGGATGTAAAGGCCGCCAGGCCCGAATCGGTGCTTCAGGAGCGAAATGAACGATTCGCCGTGGGACTGCTCATGCAGCGATCGGCCACCATACGGCGCAAGCGCGCCCGGATCCTCGAGCCGCTCGAGATACGTCGCGACGTTGAAGAAACTTTCCGCACGCAGGAAGTAGCCCGTCCGCGGCCGCCGCGTCCCCCGCACCAACCGCAGGTGCTTGTGCAGTGGGGAGTGCGACGCGCGGGTTGAAAGGGTTACGTTCCGGCTGCCGCCCTCGGCGTTGAAACCGGCGGCGACCGCGATCGCCTCCACCAGCGTCGACTTGCCGCTGCCGTTCTCGCCTGCGAAGAGGGTCACCTGCGGGTGGAGCTTCAGCTCGTGGAGGTCGCGGATCGCTGGGATCGAGAACGGATAGGACTCGAAGTCCTCGATTCCGTCCCGCTTCAGGACGACCGAGCGGACGAAGGGATCGTCCAGGGTTCGCGTCAGCGATAACCCGCTTTTCGTTCTCCGCGATGCGCGCCTTGCCGAGCTTGGGGTGCCACCCTTAGCCGGCCTTTTCGATTTCGGCGATGCGATCCTTGACCATCTTCGTCACGAGCCCGTAGGGAAGGGGCTTTTCTGCGGGAAACTGAATCGTGCCCTTGCTCTGGACATAAGGCTTCAGTTCAGCGGCGTGCGCGTCGATGAAGCGGCTGCTGGTCCCATACAAGGCGATATGGGCTTTCCAGTACGCGAAGTACACGAGGTACTTCCCGTTCTGCTTGAACCCCGCCATCCCGTAGCTGATGCCTTCGGTCGCCTTCGGTGCAGCCGCCTTGATCGTCTTGCGGAGCTTCATGAGCGCAGCGCGCTTGTCGGTCGGCGCCGCCGCGATGTACTCAGCAACAGTCTTCGGGCGCGCGGTCTTCGCGGCGGGCTTCTTCTTTGTCTCAGTCGCCATGGCGATCCAACCTCCCTCCGGAAGCCTACTTCTGCCGCTCGCGATCGAGGGCCAGCAAGATCCTGCGCACGCGTTCGACGCGGCGGCGCGACCAGCCAGGCTCTCGCTCAAGCGTGTCAAGTCCAGGTGCGGAGTTCACCTCCAGCACCGTGCACCTCTTCGGCGGTGCATCGGATGGTCGGCTGAGCACGAGGTCCACGCTGGCGAGGCGCAGGCCCATATCGGCAACCACCCGAACTGCAAGCGCTCGTAGCTTGGGGTGCAGCACTTCAGTCACCAGTCGAACGTCACCACCCATGCCGAGATTGCCGCGTGGCAGGAGCTCGACGCGTTGACCTTCAGGAGGGACTGTTTCGAGTGTCTGGCGCTGGTGGGCGAGGTGCCTCTTCACCCGGATATCGTCCGCGCGCAGCTGGGTCGGGTGGCCCGCGGCGCGACTGCGCCGCTGGCTGGTCGCGATGAGCTTGCGAATGCTGAACTGGCCATCACCGATCACGTACGGCGGCGTCTTCTCGCTTGCCATGAGGACCTCGCCGTCGAGGACGACGATCGAGCAGTCGCTGCCGCGTGCGATGCGTTGCACCAGCAGCTTCTTGGAGGCAGCGAAGACCTCACGGGCGGCCGCGTAGAACTGCGCGCGGGTGTAGGCAACGCTTACGTGCTGATCGCCGGAGCTGTCGTTCGGTTTGAGTAGCACCGGCAACCCCAGCCTCCGCGCGTATGCGTAGGCGGCCCCGATGTCGCGCGCCTCGCGCAGTCGCCCGACAAACCAGAAGCTGCGTCCGGTCGGGACCGTATAGCCCAAACGCTTGAGCACACGCGCGGTGGCGTCCTTGTCCAGAGCGATCGCAGCTGCACCCAGGGTGTTGAGATCCCAGTGCAGTCGGTGGAAGTAGCGCACGCGCCCTGACGGAAAGGTGATCCTTCCCGAGTTGTCCGCGTCCGCAATGACCTCCAGCTTGGCACCCACGAGGTCGCAGGCTTCTTGGAGACGCGAGAGGAATGGTGTCTTCACCTTCGCGATTTATCGCCGCCTGAGGCGGTCGAGGTCGCGGCGCTCGCGCTTCGTCGGGCGGCCGGTGCCTCGCTCGCGGACGGCCACCCGTGGGGCTCGCTTGGGCGCAGGCGGGCTGTGGTCGACCAGGCACGTCGCCGCCACAGCGGCACCGACCCGTTTGTCGATGACGGCCGCAACCTCGAGGATGCGAGGGCGCTCTACGAACGCCTCGACGCGGGAGCCGACCTTCACCGGCGTCGACGCCTTGGCTGCGGCGCGGTTCACGCGGACATGGCCGCCCCGGCAGGCGGCCGTCGCTGCCGAGCGGGTCTTGTAGATCCGCACGGCCCACAGCCATACGTCCACGCGGGTCGCGTCGATGTAGCCATCGTGCCAGCATGAACCGGTCGCTGCTCGCGTTTGTCGCCCCGGAGGGGTGGCGCTCGCGCGATTACCGCGGCCAGACCTCAGACAGCGTCCGCATGACGTTCGCTCCGATGACCATGCCGATGTCGCCATCGGAGTAGTTGTGGCGCACCAGCCAGCGGACGATGTTTGGGAAGGACTCCGAGGGGTTCTCAATCCCGTCGACGTACTCGACCTCCTGGATCGTTTTGCCGCCCCGGCTCGCCGCGAGGGAAAACTGCTTGGCGAAGAAGCGGTGCAGACCGACATGGTCGCCGAAGAAGATGTCGGGCCCGAACGCGACGTGCTCGATGCCTACGAGGTGCGCGGTGTACTCGAAATGCTCCATGACAGACTCGAGCGAATGGAGCGGATGCCGCTCCGTCAGCGTCGTGTGCGCCGCCGCCGAGATGCCGATGATGCCGTTCCGCTCGGCACACGCCTTGAGGATCTCGTCCGGCTTCATGCGTTTGGTGTTCCACAGCCCGCGCGCTCCGGCATGCGTCACGAACACCGGCCGCTCGCTACACGCGATCGTCTCCAGCGACGTGCGGTCGCCGGCATGCGAGATGTCGATCGCGATCCCGAGCCGGTTCATCCGCCGGACCGCGAGGCGCCCGAGCTCCGTCAGTCCCGCGTCGCTGGCTTCGCGCAAGCCTGATCCGAGCGCGTTCGCCTCGCTATACGCGATGCCGCACGAGCGGATGCCGAGCCCGTACAGGATGTCGAGCCGGTCGAGCTCGTTCTCGATCGGCGTCGCGGTCTCGAGGCAGGGCACAAAGGCGATGCGGCCATTCGCCTTCGCGTCGCGGATGTCCTCGAGCGTCCCGGCTCGCACCAGGAAGTCCTGATGCGCGGTATCGGAGAGGCGCATTCCCAGGTCGTAGATGACGTCGTCCCACTTCCAGCCCATCCGCGAGGTGATCGTCGCCGTGCCGCCCATCAACGCGTCGAAGACGCAGTCCAGACCCGAAACGGAGAGACCCTCGTAGCCGGTCCACTCGCGGCCATGGCGGCGGTAGTCCGGCATGTCCGCGACGTTCGCCGGCGCGACCGTGACGTGGTCGTGGAGCGAAACGACGACGTTCTCCTCGAGCAGACGCTGCACGCGTAGCTCTTCGGCGTCGGAAACCTCGACGCGCCGAGAGGGTACGCGACCGATCTCACTCGCGAGCTCGAACGACTGGTAGTCCACACCGGCCTCGAGATATTGGAAGGAGCGGTAGCCGTCGTAGCGCGTCCGCTTCACCGGCGCTGCCTCATGGGAGTTCGCATACTACGAAGCGGATGACCGAGCTCGCTGGTCGCGTCGCGATGGTGACCGGAGGAGCCGGGCGCTTGGGGCGCGCCATCTCGGTGGAGCTCGCGCACGCGGGCGCAGCTGTGGGCATCGTCGACGCGCGAGCCGATGCCGCGGCAGCGGTCGTCGCGACGATCGTGAAGACGGGGGCGCGTTCCACGAGGGCCGCGGCCGATGTGTCGAAGACCGACGACGTCGAGAGGGCGGTCGACGCGATCGAGCGGGAGCTCGGGCCCATCGACGTGCTCGTGAACGTGGCAGGAATCTTTCCGAACACGCCGCTGCTGGAGATGGACGACGACGAGTGGGACAGGGTCTTCGACGTGAACACCAAGGGCACGATGGTGTGCTGCCGCGCGGTGGCCAGGCGGCTTGTGCGTCGCGGAGCCCCGGGCGCGATCGTGAACATCTCGTCCGGCGCCGCGACCTCCGCCCGCGCCGGTGGCGCGCACTACACCGGCAGCAAGGCCGCGGTGAACCTGCTCACGCACGTGCTCGCGATCGAGCTCGGACCACACCGGATTCGCGTGAACGCGGTCGCGCCCGGCCTGATCCTCGACGAGGTCCTGCGCGACGGCGGCGCGGAGGATTCCGAGTACGTGCGCCTGATGCTGCGCGGCACGCCGCTCCGCCGGACGGGCTCGCCCGAGGACATCGCTCCTGCGGTGGTGTTCCTCGCGAGCGACCGTTCCCCATGGACCACGGGGGCGATCCTCGAGATCACCGGCGGAAGTCACTGCGGCCGGCCGCACGTGCCTCTCAGCCGCGAGCTGCGCTGAGCTCACGACCGCGTCGCCCGACCTCGTCGAGGTTCTCCCACGCGAAGCCGCGCCGCGCGGTCTCCATCTCGCCGATGAGGTCGAGCACCGCGCGGTTCAGCGGCATCGACACGCCACGGCGCGCCGCCTCGCCGATCAGCCGTCCAAGCTGCGGCTCGGCCTCGGTCTTTCGCTTCCGCACCGCGAGGTCGATCCAGATGCCGGTGCGCTGCTGCAGCGGATTGAACGAGCCGGCGATCGCCTCGAGCGCGCGGCGCACCCCCGCGGCCGAGCGCCGCTCGGGCCGGAGCGATTCCGGATCGAACCCGTGGAGTTCGATGAGCCGCACGCCCATGGCGTCCGCGGCGGCGACGGATTCGGCGACGAGGTCGGCCATCAGGTCGTGGTACCGCTCGCGGGCGAGGATGTCCTTGACGTCGGCGTCGACGAGCGCAGTAGCGAAGAAGACGCTCGCCATGGCGATCTTGCTCCACACGCAGCCGAGGACGTTGTCCGACGCCTCGCACTCCTGCACCGTCGACAGCGCGTCACGGAGCGCTCGCAGGCGTTTCGTCACCCCGCCGTCGAGCTCGCCGATATGGAAGCCGCCCTTCGTGCCGTGCACTACACGGCCCGGGCCCTCGTAGTGTCCGCCGAAGTTGAAGCAGGCGACGAGCGTGCGCTCCCGGCCGACCGCCGCGACGATGTCGTAGTACGCAAGGCCGTTCTGCATCGACAGGACGAATTCGTCGCGGCCGAGGAGCGGCGCTATCGGCTCCATCGCCGTCCGCGTGTGCAGCGTCTTCACTGCGCAGATCACCGTACCGAGCGGCGCGCGGAGCTCCGCGGGGTGGATCGCCGCCTTGGGACGCATCATCAGCGAGGACACGCCCTCGAGCGTGAAGCCGCGCTCGCGGATCGCGGCGATGTGCTCCCGGTCCGTATCGACGAACGTGACATCGTGCCCGGCCGCGATCAGGTGTGCGCCGGTGATGCCACCGATCGCGCCGGCGCCGACGACGGTGAATCGCATCCGCGGCATCTTAGACGCGGTCGTCGGTTGACTGTCGACCACCCTGTTATCGTCGCGCGCGGGATGGCGCGGCCCAGGCCGGGGGCGGGCGCGCAACAGGTCCGCCGAAAGGTCTACAACGGCACCGGCACGTAAAGGGGGTATTTCCGTGAACGACGAAGACAGACTCGCGACGCTCTACCGGCGTGGCCTGACCCGGCGGCGGTTCCTCGAGCGCTCGGCGGCGCTCGGCATCTCGTCCGTGTCGGCGCTCGCGTTCCTTGCGGCGTGCGGCCCAGCGGGACCGGCGCCGAGCGGCGGCGCGGCGAGCGGCGGAAAACCCGCGGGTGCTGACGGCCCGGTGAAGCTCTCCTTCTTCGTGTACGTCGGCGCGAACCAGGGCGTCGTGCCGCGCGAGGTCATGGCCGAGTACATGAAGGACAACGCGAATGTCACCATCGAGCTCTACGAAGGCACGAACGCCGAGACCTATCCGAAGATGGTCGCGGCGAAGAAGACGACGCCCGACCAACCGATCGTGAACTTCGGCTACTTCAACGCCGACGCGACCGCGAAGGGCGACATCGACGACATGTGGGAGACCCTCGATCCGACGAACGTGCCCACCGTCAGCAACGTCTACGACAGCTTCCGGCGCAAGGACAACAAGGGCATCGCCTGGGGCATGGTCGGTATCGGGCTCATGTACAACACCGACCAGGTCAAGACCGCCCCAACCTCGTGGCTGGACTTTTGGGATCCGAAGTTCAAGGGCCGGCTCGCGCTCTCCAACGGCAATCACTACCTCTCCGGCCTCGTCACCACCACTCGCGCGAACGGTGGCAAGGAGGGCGATGCGGCCGCGGTGGACAAGACCTTCAAGCTCATGTCCGACAAGGCCAAGGAGGGGCAGATCCGGCTCTTCTTCCTCTCGAACGATCAGGTGAAGCAGCCGATGATCCGCGGCGAAGTCTGGCTCTCGGGCTGGTTCAACAGCTCCGTCGATATCTGGGCGAATCAAGAGCATGGCCCCTTCGGCTACGCGGCTCCGAAGGAGGGGCAGATCGCGTTCACGATCTATCACCACGTGGTGAAGGGCTCGACGCCGGCGCAGAAGTACCACGCCGAACGGATCATCAACATGCTCAACGACAAAAAGTGGCTCACGCGATACTGCAACCTCACGCACAGCATCCCGGTGGCGAAGGACATCCAGCTCGATCCGGAGCTGGCCCAGCAGGAGGCGTTCAAGACCCGCAACATTGAGGGCGCGATCCAGCTCGACTGGCCGACCCTAGCCGCAAAGAACGCCGAGTGGAACGATCGCTTCAACAAGGAGGTCGTCGCCTACGTCAAGTGACCGCTGACGAGCGGCGCGCGACCGACGTCATCGAGCTTCGCGACGTGACGCGGTCGTTCGGCGAGGTCGTCGCCGTCGACCACGTCTCGTTGGGCGTCCGGCAGGGCGAATTCTTCGCCCTGCTGGGTCCCTCGGGATGCGGCAAGACGACGACGCTGCGCATCCTTGCGGGCTTCGAGCGACCGTCCAGCGGCGACGTGTACCTGCGCGGACGGCGCGTGAACGAGGTGCCACCGTACCGACGCGAGACGAACCTCGTGTTCCAGCAGCTCGCGCTGTTCCCGCACATGGACGTCTTCGACAACGTCGCCTTCGGCCTCCGCGTGAAATCGCGGCCGCGTGTGGAGACGAACGAGCGCGTCCGGCGCGTGCTCGAGCTCGTCGACCTCGCCGGGTACGAGCGCCGGCGTATGCACGAGCTCTCGGGCGGACAGCAGCAGCGTGTCGCGATCGCCCGCGCGCTCGTGAACGAGCCGGCGGTGCTTCTTCTGGACGAGCCGCTCGGCGCCCTCGACTTGAAGCTCCGTCTGCAGATGCAGCGCGAGCTGAAAGCGATGCAGCGCCGCTCCGGCACGACTTTCGTCTACGTCACGCACGACCAAGGCGAGGCGCTTGCCATGGCGGACCGCGTCGCGGTCATGCAACTCGGGAAGATCGCGCAGCTCGGCGCGCCCGAGCAGATCTATTCGAAGCCGGCGACGCGTTTCGTCGCGCACTTCATCGGCGACACGAACATCATCCCCGCGACCGTGCGCGACCGTGCGCCGGATGGCACCACGCTCCTCGAGGCTGACGGTCTTCGGTTCACGGCTGTCGGTGCGGATGCCCGGAGCGGCGAGAGACGGCACGTCTCCCTGCGTCCGGAGAAGATTCGCATCAGGGCGACGCAGTCTGCCGGCGCGGACGGGCACGCCGGCACCGTCACCGACGTGACGTTCCTTGGCCCGTTGACGCGCTACGAGGTCACCATCGACGGGGGCGTGCGACTCGTGGTGCAGACGCAGACCGAATCAGAGGAGCACTTCCGAAAGGACGATCCTGTCTCGCTGAGCTGGTCGCCGACCGCGCCTGTCGTCCTCAAGGACTGAGGCGGTGGCGACGGCGCTGGCCTACATCACGCGACGCCCTGCGGCGTTCCAGCTCCTCCCCGGCTTCGCACTCACGGCAGGGATCTTCGCAGCGGCCATGCTGCAGCTCTTCGCATACAGCGCCTACACGTTTCGCGGCGGTCAGCTCACCGAAGAGGTCAGCTTCCTGGCGTGGCAGAAGTTCTTCACCGACCCGTTCTACTGGGGTGTCGTCGCCAAGACGTTGCAGCTCGCGCTCGGCGTGACCGCGGTCGCGCTGCTCGTCGGCTACCCGACGGCGTATGCGCTGACGAAACTGCGGAGTCCGAAGCTCCTCGTCGCCGCGTACGTCGTCATCTTCTCGCCGCTGCTGGTGAGCCTGGTCGTGCGCGTATACGGGTGGCTGCTACTGCTCTCTGACAACGGCGTGATCAATCAGGCGCTCCGCGCGGTCGGCCTCATCTCCGAGCCGATCCGGCTGATCTACAACGAAGCCGGCGTCGTCATCGCGCTCGTGCACATCCTGTTGCCATTCATGATCTTTCCGATCCTGAGCGTCCTCCTGCAGTTCGATCACGCGCTGCGCGAGGCCGCGAACGACCTCGGCGCGAACCGCATCCAGACGTTCCTCCGTGTCGTCTTGCCGATGAGCCTTCCGGGCGTCGTGGCCGGTTGCCAGATCGTGTTCACGCTCGCGATCAGCGCGTTCGTCACGCCGGAGCTTCTCGGCGGCGGCAAGGTGCAGGTGCTCTCACGAGCGATCTGGTTCAACGTCGTCGACGTGAACTGGCCGCTCGCGGCGGTCGAGGCGATCGTCCTCCTCGCCTTGGCGCTCAGCGCCCTCGCGCTGTTCGATCTCGCGGCCCGCTCGCTGCGCGCGATGCGGCCGACCGGAGCGCCGCGCCCGCGACGAGACTCGCCCGGAGGGTGGATCGATGGCGCCCTGCGGATCGTGCTCTTCGCGGTGCTCGCCTTCATCCTGTCGCCGCTCGTCTTCGTTGTCATCAACTCGTTCAACGGCTCTGCCTTCAACAGCTTTCCGCCAGAGGGATTCTCGCTGCAGTGGTACCGGTTCGTGCTTGGCTACGGCCCGTTCCGCGACGGGATGGTGAACTCGCTCGTCATCGCTACGGCCTCGATGCTCGTGGCCGTGACTGCCGGGATGCTCGCGGCACTTGCGCTCGTGCGTGGCAAGGTGCGCGCGCGCGGCATTTTGAGCGCCTTCTTTCTCTCGCCGCTCGTCGTGCCACGTGTGGCCATCGGCATCGCCGTGTTCATCCTCCTCATCCGACTGCGGCTGTTGGGCACTACGACGAGCCTCGTCCTCGTCCACGCGATGCTGTCGCTTCCGTTCGCGATCGTGCTGCTCACCGCAAGCCTCGTGAGCGTCAACCGGACACTCGAGGAGGCCGCCATGGACCTCGGCGCTGGTCCGTTGCGAACGTTCTGGCAGGTGACGCTGCCACAGATCCGCGCCGGCCTCATCGTCGCCGCAGTCTTCGCATTCATCACGTCGTTCGATGAGACCGAGGCCTCGATCTTCCTCGTGCGCCCGTCGAACGCGACGCTGCCGGTGCAGATGTTCTTGTATCTCGAGCAGTACCAGAACCCCACACTCGCGGCCCTATCGACGCTGCTGATCGCGCTGACTGTCGCACTCGTGATCGTCGCGATGCGCTTCGTCCGCGGCGCCGAGCTCGCGCGACTCGTCGCTCGGCGCTGAGCTTCGCGTCGGACTGACGGCCTCAAAGCCCTTGGCACCAGCGCGCAGCAAGCTGCGCGAGATCAGAGAAGTCTCAGTCAAATGGACTGCGCTCGAAGGCGGCGGTCGGCGTAAATCGCTGCGGCTCGCTCCTTGCTCGAGGCCCACGCTCCGCTCGCGCGAACCTGAACCGATTGCCTCGATCAAGACGAATGCAATGACGGCGATTCGCGGCATCGCGACCGCTTCGCGACAACACGTCGTAGTGCCCTGTCTAGCATCGCCCGCCGACGCGACGCGGGAGGACGACGTTTGGAAGCGGCGGGCAGCGCAGCTTTGTGATTCGACGACCGAGACTGAGCGGTTGGCTAGCTGTTCTTGCGCTGGTTCCGGCTCTCGCGGTCGCAGTTCCCGCGACCGCCTCTGCCAGTCACGCGAGCGCGGCTGTCGCGGCGACCGCTCCCGCGAGCCTCCCCGCGACTCCGGCAGGAACGCCCTTCCTGTGGGGTGCCGCGACTTCCTCCTATCAGGTCGAAGGCGGCATCAACTGCCTGCAGCCTGGGCCGGGCAATCCCTGGCAGAACCTCGGCTCGCCGTGCGACGACTACGATTTCTTCTTCGGCAACAGCAACGTCCACTACCGCGTCAACAACAACACCAAGATCGCCGGCCAGGCGATCGATATTCAACAGGCCGGAGAGGCAGATAAGTTCTGGGATCCCGCGGTCTATAAGCGCGACTTCGACAACGCCAGGACGCTCGGCCTCAACTCCTTCCGGATCAGCCTCGAGTGGGGACGCATCGAACCGCAGCCCGGTGTCTTCGATGAGTCGGCGATCGCGCATTACAAGGACATGCTCCAAGAAATGCGCAAGCGGGGCATCACCCCGGTCGTCACGCTGCATCACTTCACGCTTCCCATCTGGGCGCTGACGCCGTCCGAAGCCAACGGGTGCTTTGGTCTGTGCCAGCCCGTCGACGACACCGGCTATCTGAGCTCGCTGCGGGGCTGGGAGAACAACCCGAACACCGGCAATCCAGATACCGTCGACGCTTTCGTCGAGTACGTGAAGCACGTCGTTCCCGAGCTAAAAGACGTCGTTGACATCTGGCTGACGGTGAACGAGCCGGTGCTCTCGCAAGTCGTGGTCGGCTACATCGCCGGCATCTGGCCGGCGGGGTACGCGCTCGACGGGGGCCGTGCGAAAGCGGTCCTTCGAAACCTGATCCTCGCCCACGTGCGGGCGTACGACGTCATCAAGGACTGCGTCAAGTTCCCGAGCAGCTGCGACGACGTTTCCGCGGACGGCGCCACGGCCGCCAAGGTCGGGTTCGCGCACCAGATGGGCGCGGTCATCCCGGCCGCGACCTCGGTGCCGGCCCAGGTGCTCCTCAACGCGGTCGCCGCCAGCAATTTCGACTATTTCGGAAATGACTACTTCGTCAACGCTGTGGTCAACGGGGACGAGGACTTCGGCTACCTCAACCTCCCGACCCCGATCCAGGGCGCGATCGTGATCAACCACGCGGACTGGGCCAACCATCTCGACTTCCTGGGCATCAACAACTACCGGCGCTTTCATGTCTTCCATAACGTGCTCTTCGGAGGACTGGGGATCGGATTCCTGGGTGGCGACACCAAGAACAACCTCTACGGGGAGTCCGAACCGCACTCGATCCTCAACGACATGGGTTGGGATCTCTATCCGCAGGGGCTCTACGAGCTGATCATGCGATCGAAGAACAAGTGGAACATGCCGGTCCTGATCACCGAGAACGGGCTGCCGGAGCGCGCCGATCGCAACCGGGCTCCGTTCATCGTGGCCGAGGTCCGTGAGATCCAGCAGGCGATGAAAGATGGAGCCACCGTGCTCGGCTACTTGCACTGGTCCCTCATGGACAACTGGGAGCTACAGTCCAACTACACCAAGGAGTCGCAGTTCGGCCTGTACCACATCGACTCCGGCAACATGACCTACCAAGAGCGCAGCACGCTGTCACTGCACCGCGAGCTGACGGATGGCGCGCTCGCCTATCAGCAGATCATCAGCGAGAGCCGTGCGACCGATCCCGCCGGCGCGCCGACGGAAGCCGCGATCAACGCGACCAGCCGGAGCTACGGCGAGCTCGCTGCGGGCGGAGAGTTCGTCGCCGCCCCGGAGCGCACGAACGGCCGTTACTGGCACGGCAGTGGCGTCAACCTCTACCTCAGCTACCTGGAAACGACCGGCACGATCACCGGCATGCTCGCCCTCGGTTCGGGAGCTCTCGACTGGAACCGTGTCGATCTCATGCACGACCAGCAGGGTCTGTTCTTGCGCGAGCGCTCCTTCGACGATGCCGCGGGAGTACCGGCGACTCGTGACCATCGGGTGACGTATGCGAACGGCGTCTGGACGAGCACGTCGCCGATCGCCTGGACCGCGTCACGCGCCCCGGGCGCAGGCCTGTGGAAGTGGGATGCGAGCTCGCCCTGGGGAGGGGACTACTTCTACATCGGGCAGCGCGAAGGCGCCTACAGCGGCAAGTACATGACCTTCGCGACGACGCAGTCCGGCGCGCACGCGACCGGTGGCTCATGGCGGGAGTTCGGCGGTGTGACGCTCGGCCAGAACCTCCGACTGCGCGGCTCGGACACCGCATCGTCGACGTCGTTCCCGGGGCTCGACATCTTCGACCTCACTCTGTCGTTGACCAGCAGTGACACGGCGAGCACCGTCGCGGTGAACACGAACAAGGCCTTCGAGGCAACGAACTCGGACATCGTCCTGACGTCGGACTTCGGACACACCAACTACCTTGCCAAGACCGGCGACAAGGTCTGGATAGGCCAACGCGATGCCACGCCGGACTCGAAGTTCGAGTTCCTCGAGGGCGCGAAGCTGTTCCGCGTCCACCCGCAGAGCGCCAGCGATCAGTACGACAAAGAGCACGACCCAGCCAGCGTGATGCCGCTGGTGAACTTCACGTTCACCCGGACGAGCCCGACATCCGCGAGCGTCACCTTCGAGGCGGGCGGCCGCGCCTACTCCCTGACCTCAGGCGTGTTCGTCTGCCACGAGCCTTTTGAGGTGTGCAACGGGACCTGGAGCGACATCGGCGGCAAGACCGCGACCAGGCTTTCGGAACAGTTCCCACTGCTTGCCGACTTTGGGGGGGACCGCACGGTCGAAGCCAACACCAGCGGCGGCGCCAACGTGCAGCTCGACGCCAGCGGTTCCTTCGACATCGACGGCGCTGCCCTCACGTTCACCTGGAGCGGAGACTTCGGAACGGCTTCCGGATCCAAGCCGACGGTGTTCCTGGGACTCGGTCCCGCGGGGAAGCCGGCCACGCACATCGTTTGCGTCACCGTCAGCAACGGGACGCGGAACGCGACAAAGTGCGCCAACATCACGGTCGCCGACACGACCCCGCCGGCAATCACGTGCGGCCAGCCCGACGGGCTCTGGCACGCCGCTGACATCAGCATCGCCTGCACCGTCGGCGAC
>Ga0209056_10001941_pt1 | contig 22545 bp, 19 predicted proteins | sample GraSoiAngelo_114_FD_185876 | JGI IMG/M metagenome (GOLD analysis project Ga0209056, IMG submission 185876) | Grasslands soil microbial communities from the Angelo Coastal Reserve, California, USA - 14_0903_13_40cm (SPAdes) (version 2) | ecosystem: Environmental > Terrestrial > Soil > Grasslands...
TGCTGATCAGTCAGCCGCTTGCGCGGTCAGCGGGCCCGGCCGCCGTCTGCTCACCCTCGATGGTGGACGGTACCCGGTGGTCCTCGGCGTCGGCGGCGATCTGGCCGGTCCCGTGGAGCCGTGGAGCGCGCGCAGCGGGACGAAAGGCTGGGCTTGGGTCCTCCACACGCCCGCTCCACCGCTTCTCGCGCGGCTCCGCGCGGAGCGAGTCGACGGCGCAGGTGCGGTCGAGTTCGAGATCCTTCGCGCGGGGACGACGAGGGCGCCGCTGGTCTGGCCGACCGGCGGCCTCGGCTATGTCTACCTCGCCGCGAAGCGGGACCCGGTCATCACGGAGTCGGGGTGCTGGAAGGTCTCGCTCGTTGGCGGAGCGGTGGGCGACTGTGTCGTTCTCTGGATCTCTAGGTAGCCGGCGGAACCTGGGCTAGCGCATCGCCTCGAGGAGCGGCTGGACGTCTCGATGGAAGACGTCCTGTTCGACGAGCGGCTTCTCGCCGAGCGTGGGGATCCGCTGCATGACCGCGTCCTCGTAGGTCGGGAGCTCGGCCTGGTAGTAGATGCCGATCGGGATCGGGTCGTCCTCGTAGCTGCGCGCGACCGCGGCCGCCTTTTTGGCGACGATCTCCTCGCGGTCGTTCGGATCGGACACCTTCCCGTCATAGCCGCGCTCCTCGAGCTTGTAGAGGCGCGAGCGCTTCTCGGGCAGGTCCGCGCCCTCGTACCACTCCTTCGTGTAGAGGTCGTTGTACGTCGGGCACGTCTGGAGCACGTCGACGAGCGCGGAGCCCTTGTGCTCGACCGCCTTCACGATGATCGAGGCGAGGTACTTGGGCTCGAGCGCGTAGGCGCGCGCGATGAACGTGTAGCCAGAGGCGACGGCCATGGCGACGGGGTTGATGCCGTCCTGGATCGCCTGCTCGGGCATGGACTTCGTCTTCTTGCCCTTCGAAAGGGTGGGTGAGGCCTGTCCCTTGGTGAGGCCGTACACGTTGTTGTTGTGGACGATGTACGTGAAGTCGACGTTGCGCCGGCCGGTGCCGACGAAGTAGCCCGCGCCGATCCCGTAGCCGTCACCGTCGCCGCCGAGCGCGATGACGGTGAGGTCGGTGTTCGCGAGACGACCGCCGGTCGCGACCGTGAGGACGCGGCCGTGGAGCGTGTGGAAGCCGTACGCGTTGATGTAGTGCGGGGTCTTGCCGCTGCAGCCGATGCCGCTGAACACCGCGAGCTTGTCGGGGTCGATCTGCATCTGCTGGATGGCCATCTGGATGCCGGTGAGGATGCCGAAGTCCCCGCAGCCAGGACACCAGTCATTGTGGAGGTCGCTCTTGTAATCCTTCAGTGTGAGCTTGGCCGGCGCGCTAACGGACATGCGTCACCACCGGCTCGGCCTTCGCGCCGTCGTACACCCGCGAGAGCGCGCGCACCATCTCGTCCTCGCTGAACGGGCGCCCGTCGAACTTGTTCGCGCGCTCCGTGATCATCACGCCGGTGTGCTCCTGCACCAGCTGCGCGAGCTGCCCCGAGTAATTTTCTTCGACCGAGACGATGCGCTTCGCCTCGCGGAGGATCCTGCCCACGGCCTCCGCGGGGAACGGCTTCATGAGCCGGCACTGCAGGTAGTTGATCCTCTTCCCCTGCGCCTCGAGGACCTTCAGCGCGTCCAGGACCGTGCCCTTCGTGGAGCCCCACGCGAGCACGGTGAGCTCGGCGTCCTTCGGCCCGTGGAGGAAGTACTGCTGGTCCCGCGGGATGGCCTTCGCCACGAGCGCGAGCTTGCCCATCCGCTTTTCCATCATCGCCATGCGCATCTCGACGCCTTCGGTGATGTGCCCGTCGGGGTCGTGCTCGTCGGTCGTCGCCCAGAAGCGGCCGCCCTTCACGCCCGGCCGCGAGCGCGGCGAGATGCCGTCGTCGGTGAGCGCGTAGCGGAGGTACTCCTTCACGTTCGCGAGGTCGAGCTTGTGTCCGTTCCCGTTGTGGCCGGGCGCCTGGGTCCCCTGGTCGTTCGGGCCCTTCGCCGCGACCGGCGTCCACTCGCTCCCCGTGAAGATCTCGCCACGGTCGATCTGGTCGTACATGAGCTCGAGCTTGTCGATCGTCGTGTAGACCGATGCGAGCTTCTTGTCCGAGAGCACGATGATCGGCATCTGGTAGCGCTCCGCCCAGTTGAAGGCGGAGAAGGTGTCCTGGTAGCACTCGCGCAGGTCGCCGGGGGCGATGACGAGGTGCGGGAAGTCCCCCTGGGCGGGGTGCAGCGCGAACTGGAGGTCGCCCTGCTCCTGGCGCGTCGGCATGCCCGTCGACGGGCCACCGCGCTGGTAGAGGATGAGCACGGGCCCGGGCGCCTCCGTGATCGAGGCGAAGCCGATGCCCTCGACCATGAGCGCGAAGCCCGGACCGCTCGTCGCGGTCGAGGCGCGCACGCCCATGTGCGCCGCACCCACGGCCATGTTGATCGAGCTGATCTCGTCCTCGCACTGCACGACGAGGAGGTTGTAGTCGCGCTGCTGCCGCTCGAGGAAGACGCTCTCGTCCGTCGCCGGAGAGATGGGGTAGTAGGTCTGGAACGCGCAGCCCGCCTTGAGCTTCGCGATCGCGTGGATCTCGTAGCCCTTCGCGACGATCCGCGCCTTGGGCTCCGGATACGGCTTCAGCGTGTAGGGAAATTTCGAGGTGTCGAAGTGCTCCTTCACGTACTCGAACGCGAGGCGAGCGGCGCGCACGTTGAGCTCGCCGACCTCGGAGCGCTTGCCCTTGAACTGCGAGCGGATGACCTCGGCGACGAGGTCGAACGGGTAATCGCAGAGCGCCAGGGACGCGCCGAGGCCGACGGTGTTCTTCATGACCTCGTAGCGCCGCGCCTGCTCGCCCTTGCCGACCTCCTCGAGGGCCTTCTTGATGAGCTCCATGAAGGGGACGGCGCGGAAATGGAGATCAGTCCGCCCCCCGGCGATGTCGAAGCCGATCTCGCCGTCGTAGATGACGCCGCCGCCCTCGTTCACCTCGTGGAGGTGGCCGTAGTGCGTCGGCCAGCGGCGGTGATCGCCGTCGCCGGCGAGCGTCTCGTGATCGAGCGCGACGAGGATGTCGGTCTTGTCCCGGTACGAGCGCACGTCCTCGTCGCCCACGCGAACGCGATAAAAGGAGTGCTTCCCCATGATGTTCGAGTGGTACTCGATGTTCGCGTAGATGCGCAGCCCGGCGCGCGAGCAGGCCTTCGCGAACACTTCGGCGGATGCGTTGATGCCGCTTCCCTGGGGTCCGCCGATCATCCAAGTCAACTGGTTCTTCTGCACGTCGGAATGACTATTGTAACTTCGTGATCGGGGCGGGTCCTGGGTGATCGCGGGGGGTCCTGGGTGATCGCGGGGGGTCCTCGGGGGGCGCAGCCCCCCGGACGGAGCACTCGGAGGGAGCGTGACACGCTCGGCGAGATCGACGTCCCCGCCGACGCCCTGTGGGGCGCGCAGACCCAGCGAGCGATCGAGAACTATCCGATCAGCGGGTATCGCGCCTTTCCCGCGTTCATACGGGCGTTCGTTCGCATCAAACGCGTCGCCGCGGTCGCGAACGGCGGCGTCAGCGGACGTTTGGACGCGAAGAAACGCGACGCGATCATCCGAGCGTGCAACGAGATCCTCGAGGGGAAGCACGTGGATCAATTCGTTGTCGATGTCTTCCACTCGGGTGCCGGTGTCTCGTTCCACATGAACGTGAACGAGGTCATCGCCAATCGCGCTAACCAGATCTGCGGCGGGGGGCTCGGCACGTACGAGCACGTGAACCCGAACGATGACGTGAACATGGCGCAGTCGACGAACGACGCAACGCCGACGGCCATGCGCCTCGCCGCGCTCGAGCTGACGAAGCCGCTCTGCGAGGAGCTGGACAAGCTCGCGAGCGCGATCGACGAGAAGGCGAAGCAGTACGCCGGTGTCGTGAAGCCGGGCCGCACGCACCTGCAGGACGCGGTGCCGGTCACGTTCGGGCAGGAGTTCTCGGGATGGGCGGACCGCGTGCGCGGCGCGTCCGCACGGCTGCGGGCAGGGCGGACCGAGCTCATGGAGCTCGGCATCGGCGGGAGCGCGGTGGGGACGGGCCTGAACGTCGATCCGGCGTTCAGCAAGCGCGTGTGCGAGCTGCTCGCGCACGAGTACGGCGAACCGATCGCCCCGGCGAAGAACCTCTTCTACGCGATGCAGTCGATGGCGCCGTTCGTCCGCATCTCGAGCGGGATGCGCACCGCGGCGATCGAGCTGTCGAGCATCTGCAACGACATCCGGCTGCTCGTGTCGGGCCCGCGGACCGGCTTCGGCGAGATCTCGATTCCGGCGGTCCAGCCGGGCTCCTCGATCATGCCGGGCAAGGTGAACCCCGCGATCGCGGAGATGGTGAACCAGGTCTGTTTCCAGGTCATCGGGAACGACACGACGGTCGCGTGGGGCGCGCAGGCCGGACAGCTCGAGCTCAACGTGATGATGCCGGGGATCAACTACGCGGTCTGCTTCTCGGCGACGATCCTCACGAACGCGGTGCGGCAGCTGCGCACAAAGTGCGTCGAGGGGATGCGCGTGGACGAGCATCGCGCGAAGGAGCTGATCGACGCGAGCCCGTCGCTCCTCGTCACGGCGCTGTCGCCGCACATCACCTACGCGCGGGCCGCCGCGCTCGCGAAGCGCGCCCTCGGGGAGCGGCGCTCGCTCCTCGACGTCGCGCTCGAGGAGAAGGTCATGCCGGAGGCGGACCTGCGACGCATCCTCGATCCGCTCCCGATGACGAAAGGCGGCGTGCAGGAGTGACCGCGGCCGCGTGATGGTGGCCGCCGATCCCACCGCCGAGGTCACCGACCTTCTCCAGCGGCTCATCCGCAACGAATGCGTGAACGACGGGACGCCCGAGTCCGGCCACGAGTCCCGCAGCGCGGATCTTCTCGAGGACTACCTCCACGCGCCGGGCGTCACGCTGCGCCGGTTCGCCGCGCTGCCCGGCCGCGAAAGCCTGGTCGTGCGGCTCGAGGGGAGCGACCCGAAGGCGCCGAGCCTGCTCCTCATGGGACATACCGACGTGGTGCCGGTGAACCCGGACGGGTGGACGCACGATCCGTTCGCGGCGACGCTCGAGGACGGCGTCGTCTGGGGACGCGGCGCCGTGGACATGCTGAATCTCACCGCTTCCATGGCCGTCGCGCTGCGACGGCTGCTGGCGAGCGGTTTCCGGCCGCGCGGGACGCTCGTGTACGCCGCGGTCGCCGACGAGGAGGCGGCCGGCGTGTACGGCGTGGAGTGGCTCGTCGCGCACGAGCCGGACGCGATCAAGAGCGACTACGTGATCACGGAGATGGGCGGGGCGCGCCTGCCGTTCGGACGCGGCGGGCCGCGACTGCCGATCATGGTCGCGGAGAAGGGCGGCGCGGGGCTCCTGCTGCGCGTGAAGGGCTCGCCAGCGCACGCGTCGATGCCCTACGGCACGGACAACGCCGTCGTCAAGGCGGCGGAGATCGTCCACCGGCTTGCGATCTTCCGGCCCCCGGCGCGGATCCACGAGGTGTGGCGACTCTTCGTCGAGGGCGCCGGGCTCTCCTGGCCGGCGCGGCGCGCGCTCACGAGCGCGCGCGTGCTCGAGCGTGTGCTCCCGACGCTGCCGGTCGGGATCGCGCGCTTCATCCACGGCTGTACCCACACGACGATCGCGCCTACGGTGCTGCACGGCGGCGTGAAGATCAACGTCATCGCGGACACCGCGGAGATCCAGGTGGACATCCGCAAGCTGCCCGGAGAGTCGCGGGACGACGTGCACCGGATGCTCGCGCACGCGATCGGAGACCTCTGGCGCGAGTGCGAGATCGTCCGCGAGATCGACCGCGCGGCGACCGTCTCGCCGACGAACACGCCGCTCTACGAGGTCATCGCCCAGGTCTCCGCGAAGCTCGTGCCGGACGCGCGGCTCGTCCCCTACATCTTCCCGGCGGCGACCGACGCGCGCTTCCTACGGCCGGAGGGGGTGGTCGGGTACGGGTTCGGGCTCATGAGCGAACGAATCCCGTTCGACAAGCTCTTCAGCATGTTCCACGGCAACGACGAGCACGTCGACCAGGAGTCGCTGCGCCTCTCGACCGAGCTCTGGGTGCAGATCGCGCGAGGCTTCCTCGCGTGACCGGGGGCGCGGTCTTCAGCCGCGATGGTCGGTACCGCTATCGGCTCTGGCGGCGCTGGGAGCGCTCCCTGCCGGTCGTCGCGTTCGTGATGCTCAATCCCTCGACGGCCGACGCGCGGCGCGACGACCCGACGATCCGCCGCTGCATCGGCTTCGCCCGGCGCTGGGGCTACGGCGGGATCGAGGTCGTGAACCTGTTCGCGCTCCGTGCGACGGACCCCCGCCGCCTGCGGTACACGCGCGACCCCGTCGGTCCGGAGAACGTCGCGCACCTGGCGCGGGCCGCGGGCCGCGCGTCGCTGGTCGTCGCCGCCTGGGGCGCTGATCCCGCGGTCGGCTCGCGGGGCACTGAGCTCGCGCGCCGCCTCAGTCGACGGCTGCGCTGTCTTGGAGTGACGCGAGCGGGCGCGCCACGCCATCCGCTGTATCTGCGGTCGTCGGCGCGCGCCGTGCCGCTCGCGCGCGTGCGACGAGCCGTCGCGTGAGCGCGTCCATCGCCGCGTAGCCCGCGCCGATGCCGGTGGGCGGGTTGCCGGCGGGGAGCATGAGCCCGGGCAGGACCGGCGCCCAGCGCCAGATGCCGAGCGCGGTGCCGTAGAGCTCGAGGGCGGTCGTCATGGCAAAGCTCACGGCGTAGAGCAGCGGGTAACGGCCGCGGACGATGAAGCGGACGAAGATCGCCCAGGTGACGAAGCCGAGCAGGTCGGGCAGCGGCCCGGCGACGAGCCCGCGAAGCATCCAGGCCGTCGCGCCCATGGTCACCGTCACGACGACCACGCGCGAGTGGCGCGCGAGGAACGGCAGCGACGCCGCGCGGAGCGCGGACAGGTAGAAGAGGCCATGGCCCGCAGGGACGTAGAGCGGAAGGTTGCCGAGGCGGTACGCGTACGCGCCCCAGAGGAGCGAGCCGACGCACTCGAGCACGGTGGCGAGCGCGACGAGGGCGAGGACCTGCGCGCGGATCGCGGCCGGCTGAAGCGCGAGCGCGATCGCGAGGAAGGTCCATGCCGCGAACGAGAGGAGCAGCTGCTGCTCGGGAGTGGTCGCGCGGTCGAGCGGCAGCGCGAGCGCGACGAACGAGGCGAACGCGCCGACGATGGCGAGCGAGCCGCGCGTCGTCAGCGGCGGGCCGCCCTCGGTCACTCGATCTTGATCGACTTGATGCGGTCGCCGATCTTGATGCCCATGATCACGTCCATCCCGGCGGTCACGAGCCCGAAGTTCGTGTACTGGTTGTTCAAGAACGACGAGTCCTTCTTCACGACGAACCACTGCGAATCGTTGTTGATCGCGGGGTCCTGACCGCGCGCGATCCCGACGGCGCCGAGGACGAACGGCAGGTCGTTGTACTCCGAGGGCACCTTGCCGCCCCCGGTCCCGTTGCCGAGCGGGTCGCCGCCCTGGACGACCCAGTCTTCGACCCGATGGAACGTGAGGTTGTCGTAGAAGCTGGCGCGCGACTTCTGCGCGAAGCGCGCGACGGTCTGCGGCGCCTTGTCGGGCCGCAGCGTGAACGTGAACGAGCCGCCCTTCGCGAGCTCGACGGTCGCCTTGTTCGCGGCGGGGCCGGGTGTGGGGCTCGGACTCGGTGACTTCGTGGCGGTACCTCCTGTCGGCGCCGCGCTCCCGCCGCAGGCGACGGCCACGCAGGACGTCGCAAGGGTCGCGAGGAACGAGCGACGGTTCATGCGATGACGATAGCGGTGATCGAGGGGGCGCTGCCCCCTCGGACCCCCGACGCTATCGTCAGCGTCCCATGCCCACCTACCAGGCCCCGCGCGGGATGCGGGACCTGCTTCCCGCGGAGGCGGCCGCCTTCGACGCTCTCCAGGCCGTCATACAGGCGCGTGCTCTCCGGTACGGTTACCCGCGACTGGGCACGCCGATCGTCGAGGACGCGCAGGTGTTCCTGCGGGCCGTCGGCGAGACGAGCGACGTCGCCACCAAGGAAATGTTCGAGGTGTCGCTGCACGGTGCCGGGGGGCTCGTGCTGCGGCCGGAGGGCACGGCCGCCGTCACGCGCGCCTACCTCGAGCACGGGCTGCACCGCTCCCCGCAGCCCCAGCGCTTCTTCTACTTCGAGCCGATGTTCCGCGGACAGCGACCGCAGCTCCTGCGCTATCGGCAGTTCTGGCAATGGGGCCTCGAATGCTACGGCGCGGCCGAGCCGGGGGCGGACCTCGAGCAGATCGAGTTCACCGCGGCTCTGCTCGCCGAGGTCGGGCTCACCGAGTACACGCTCAAGGTGAACACGGTCGGCGAGACCGCCGCCCAGCCGAAGATCCGCCAGGCGCTCAAGGAATACTTCGAGCGGTACCGCGCGGAGCTCGACGACGACTGCAAGGCGCGGCTCGACTCGAACGTGCTGCGGATCTTCGACTGCAAGAACCCGAACGACCGGAAGATCGCGCGGGGAGCGCCGAAGCTCCGCGATCTCGTGAGCGACGCGGACAAGACGCATTTCGCCGCGGTCGTCGACGGGCTCGACCGGCTCGGTGTGGCCTACGAGGTCGACGAGCGCCTCGCCCGAGGGTTCGACTACTACACCCGCACGGTCTTCGAGTGCCACCTCACGAACCCGGCGTTCACGAAGGCGGGCGAGATCGCCGTCGCCGGGGGCGGCCGCTATGACGGGCTCGTGCGGACGATGGGCGGCCCGGACACGGCCGGGGTGGGTATCGCGGGCGGGGTCGATGTCCTGTACTACGCGCTCAAGGAGCAGGGGGTGGCCGTGGCCGAGGAGCCTCGCGCGGACGTCTACGTCCTCTCGGCGCAGTCCGACGACGGCGCCGACCGCCTTCAGCTCGCGGGGCCACTCCGCGAGGCGGGCTTCAGCGTGGCGATCGATTACTCGACTCGCTCGCTCGAGCGCCAGCTCGAGAGCGCGGTGAAGCACGGCGCGAAGGTCGCGGTCATCCGAGGCACGCCCGAGGCGCGCGGGGGGAACGTGATCGTGCGCGACCTCGCCAAGAAGGTGCAGCGCGTCACGCGGCTCGCCGCGGTCGTGGTCGAGGTCGGCCGCCACGTGCCCAAGCGCCCCAAGCCGCGCCTGGAGTCCGGCCCGAACCCGGACGAGCACGAGCCCGGCGCGGCCGGCGAGGGCCCGTACCTGGGAGACGGTGAGAAGGAATAGATGCTGCGCACGCACACCTGCGGGGAGGCGAGCGCGTCGCTCGCGGGCAAGGAGGTCACGCTTTGCGGCTGGGTCCACCGGCGGCGCGATCATGGCCAGCTCACGTTCATCGACCTGCGCGACCGCTATGGCCTGACGCAGGTCGTCGCGCACGAAAAAGAGAACGCCGCGGCGCACGCAGCTCTCGGCGACGCCCGCAACGAGTGGGTGCTGCGGGTCCGCGGGACGGTGCGGGCGCGGCCCGAGGGGACGAAGAATCCGAGGCTGGCCACGGGCGAGGTCGAGGTCGTCGCGACGGAGGTGACGGTCCTCAACGCATCGAAGACGCCGCCGTTCTACGTGAACGAGGAGACCGAGGTCGACGAGAACCTCCGCTGGAAATACCGCTACGTCGATCTGCGGCGGGAGCGGTCGAAGGACCTCATGCGCCTGCGCCACGAGGTCGTCGCGTACATCCGCCGACATCTCATCGAGCGCGGCTTCTGGGAGATCGAGACGCCAACGCTGATCCGCTCCGACCCGACCGGCGCGCGCGACTTCATCGTGCCGTCCCGCTACTACCCCGGGAGGTTCTGGGCGCTGCCGCAGTCCCCGCAGCAATACAAGCAGATCCTGATGGTCGGCGGCCTCGACAAGTACTTCCAGATCGCCCATTGCTACCGCGACGAGGACCCGCGCGCCGACCGCGTGTACGAGCACACGCAGCTCGACCTCGAGATGAGCTTCGTCGATCGGGAAGACGTCATGGCGACGCTCGAGGGTCTCTACACCGAGATCTTCCGGATGTTCGCGCGCAAGCCGCTGGCGAAAACGCCGGTGCCGCGGATGACCTACGAAGAGGCGATCCGCCGCTTTGGGATCGACCGGCCCGACCTGCGCTTCGCGATCGAGCTCGTCGACCTCACCGACGCGCTCCGGAGCACGGGCTTCAACGCCTTCCGTTCGGTCATCGATTCAGGGGGCGCCGTGCGCGGCCTCGTCGTACCCGGCAAGGCGGACGCGACGCGGAAGGACATCGACGGCTGGCAGGCTCTCGCAAAGACGAAAGGAGCGAAGGGATTGGTCTCGTTCGCGTTCGCGGGCACCGAGGTGCGCTCGCCGGTCGCGAAGTTCTTCACCCCTGGCGAGATCGCCGCGATCCGCGCCGCCACGAAAGCCGGGGACGGTGATCTCGCACTCGCGGTGGCCGACACGTACCACACGGCGAGCGTGTCCCTCGGCGTCGTTCGCGAGCGGCTCGGCCCGGAGCTCGGGCTTGCCGACACGGCCAAGCACTACGCCCTCTGGATCACGGACTTCCCGCTCGTCGAGCGCACCCCCGAGGGCGGGTGGACGTTCTCGCACAACCCGTTCTGCGCACCCTTGACGGAGCAGGACATCGCGCTCCTGGACACCGATCCGGAGAAGGCGAAGTCGAAGCAGTACGACTTCGTGGTCGACGGGAAGGAGATCTTTGGCGGGAGCGTCCGTATCTATCAGCGCGCCGTCCAGGAGCGCGTCTTCGCGCAGCTCGGGGTCTCGAAGGAGGACGCCGCGACGCGCTTCGGCGCGCTGCTCGACGCGCTCGAGTACGGCGCGCCGCCGAGCGGCGGCGTCGGGGCGGGGGTCGACCGGCTCTGCATGACCCTCGCGGGCACCGAGAACATCCGCGAGGTGCAGTCGTTCCCCAAGACGCAGACCGGATACGACCCGCTCCTCGATGCGCCGGCGGCCGTCGACGCGAAGCTGCTCGACGAGCTCGGCCTGCGCGTGGTCGCGCAGCCGGAGAAGCGCGCCTGATCGACGCGTCCGCGCGGCGGCTCGACTCGCTCGCTCGCGACATCGGCATCGTCGGCGTCTCGGCGACGCACCTGACGACCAGGAGACACATCGGGGTCCGCGAGGACGAGCTGTTCCCGACGGCCTCGGTCATCAAGCTGCCGCTCCTCGTGACGATGTACGAGGAATCGCTCGCGGGACGGCTCGATCTCACCGAGCGGGTGCGCTACGACGCGGGCACTCGCGTCGCCGGGTCCGGCGTCCTGCAGTACCTCGACGCCGGGCTTGACCCGACGGTGCGCGACCTCGCGGTCCTCATGATGTCGGTGAGCGACAACACCGCGACCGACCTGCTGCTCGAGCGTGTCGGGAAGGGACGCGTCGAGGCCGCGATGGGCCGCTACGGCTTGCGCAGCATCCGCATCCCTTTCGGGATTCGCGAGATGCTCATGGAGCTCGTCGACATGGACCACTCCAAGCCAGGCGGGTACGACGAGCTGCGCGCGAAGCTCCGCGCGTCCCACGGCACCGGCGGGCGCTCGGTGATCCCGGCGCAGGCCGATCGCAGCTCGCCGCGCGACATGTGCCGCCTGCTCGAGCTGCTCGCGCGCAAGGAGATCCTCGATCCGCCGTCGTGCGACGCCATCCTCGCGCTCATGGAGCGCATCCAGAGCGGGACGCGCCTCCCCGGCCTGTTGCCGAAGGGCACCGTCGTCGCGCACAAGACCGGGTCGTACCGCCGGGTCCGCAACGACGTCGGCGTGGTGTACGCGCCGAACGGCGCGTACGCGGTCGCGATCTTCGCCCGAGAGCTCGTGCGCGACAACGTCGACGACGACCGCGCGCTCGCGCAGCTCTCGCTCGCGGTGTGGGAGGAGCTCGCCGGTTAACGCGGCGCGGGCAGGGGCGTGCGGAGGGTGCCGCCGAGGAACCGCGCGAGATCCCTCAGCGCGGCGGTGAGGTCGCGCCGGAACGCCGGGTCGAGACGCACGCCCGGCTCGAGGTGGAGCGCGCGGACCTCGAGCACGCCGCGCGCTCGATCGAAGCGCGGGTCGACGCGCCCGACGAGCGCGTCGCCGCGCAGCACGGGCATGACGAAGTAGCCCCAGCGGCGCTTAGCCTCGGGCGTGTAGATCTCGAGAACGACGCGCATCCCGAAGAGCGCCTGCGTCCGCACCCGGTCGCGGATGAGGTTGTCGAACGGCGAGAGCAGCGTCGTGCGTCCGCGCCACCGTCTATCGACCGCGCGCGCGGTGCGCAGGTCCGCGACGCGGATGAACCACTGGCCCGGCAGCGGTCCGTCCTCGCCGCGGACCTCGACCTCGCTGATCCGCCCGGCCTGAACGAGCGCCGCGAGCGTGGCGTCGAGATCCCGCCGCATCCAATACGTGACGACGTCGCGGATCTGGTCGCGCGTCGCGATGCCCAGGGCCCGGAGCGCCTCCGCCGCCGCGTTCGCGGCGAGAGGACCGGTCTCGGCGCGGGTGTCGAGCGCCGTGGCCGGCAGGACGCGCTCGGCGAGGTCCCAGAGACGCTGGCCCTTCGCTCGTCCCGCGACCAGGACGCGGCCGGTGCCGGAAAGGATCTCGAGCATCTGGCTCGGGTTGCGCTCGTGCGTCCAGCCGGACGAATGCCAGCCGATCACCGACCGGTCTTCGAACGCGCTCGTCGGGAGCGGCCCGTCCCGCCGGAGGCGGTCGATGACATGGCGGCGGAGCGCGGGGTTGGCGGCGACCCACGTCCGGGCGCGAGCCGTCCACGGGGTCGGGCGGTGCAGGTACGTGCGCATGCCGTGGCGGTAGAGCGGCAGGTCCGCTGTCGGATAGATGAACGCCCGGTGCTCGAAGAGGCGATGCTCCTTCCAGATCGCCCGCTCGAGCGTCGCGACGTCGTAGCGGCCGAGCCGGCTCCAGAGGACGAGGAGGTGGCTGGGCGCGACCGCGCTGGTCGGGTCGAGCTGCAGCCACCGGATGCGCTGTACCGTGCGGTGGATCGCGCTCGCGTCGGCGCGCTTCGGAACGCGGTCGAGGCCCTGCGCGCGCACCGCCAGGCGGCGCGCGGTACGGAGCGTGATGACGGGCCGTTCCCGCGCGCTCACCGACCTAGACTCTATCCGTGAAGCGCGTCTATCTCGATCACGCCGCGACCACTCCGGTCGACCCCGAGGTCGCGGAGGCGATGGCTCGCGTCCTCCGCGAGAGCCACGGGAACCCCTCGAGCATCTACGCCGAGGGTCGCGCCGCTCGCGCTCTCGTCGACCAGGCCCGCGTGGAGGTCGCCGCCGCGATCGGCGCCGAGCCGGCGGAGATCGTGTTCACGAGCGGTGGCACCGAGGCGGATAACCTCGCGCTCCGCGGTGCCCTCAAGGCTCGCCGGGGCGACGAAAAGAACGGCCTCGTCGTGAGCGCGATCGAGCACCACGCGGTGCTCGATACGGCGCACGACCTCGAGCGGCACGCGCATGTCCGGGTGAGCGTGGTCGGTGTCGACGGCGAGGGCCGCGTCGATCCCGCCGACGTCGCGCGCGAGATCGACGAGCGCACCGGCCTCGTGTCGATCATGCATGCGAACAACGAGATCGGCACGATCGAGCCGATCGGGGAGATCGGACCGATCTGCCGCGAGCGCGGCGTGCCGTTCCACACCGACGCGGTGCAGACCGTCGGCGCGCTCGACTTCGACGTGCGGCGCATCGCCGTCGACCTCGTGTCGATCAACGCGCACAAGTTCTACGGGCCCAAGGGCGTGGGCGCCCTGTACGTCCGCCGCGGGACGCCGGTCGCGACGATCCAGACGGGGGGCGGTCAGGAGAAGGGCCGGCGCACCGGGACCGAGAACGTCGCGGGGATCGTCGGCCTCGGGGCGGCCATGCGCCTCGCGGCGGCGCGGCGTGCGACGGAGTCCGCGCGGCAGGCAACGCTCCGCGACCGGATCATCGACGGCGTCCTGGGGCGCGTCCCCGACGCGGTGCTCAACGGACACCGGACCGAGCGCCTTCCGAACAACGCGAATTTCTGCATCGCCGGGGTCGAGGGCGAGTCCCTGATCGTCGCGCTCGACCTCGAAGGGTTCGCGGTTTCGAGCGGGTCCGCGTGCACATCGGGTGAGACGGAGCCGTCGTACGTGATCCTCGCGCTCGGCCGCGATCGCGAGCTCGCGAAAGGCTCGCTCCGCGTGACGGTGGGCCGTGCCACGACGGAGGCGGACGTCGAGGCGTTCCTCGCGACCCTTCCGGGCGTCGTCGAGCGGCTCCGGAGCGCGGCGACGGTGACGGTGTGACCAGGGGGAGCGGCAGCGACGCGAATCCCCTGGACGGCTGTCGCATCTACGTCGGCATCGAGCTGCGAGATGGCCGCGTCGCCTGGCTCGACGCGCGCGTCAATCAGCCGATCGCACAGCAGCCCTTGCCAGCGGTGAGCAGCGCGATCGTGAGGTCCGGCCGCATCAGCGGCTGCGAGACAGCACGTCGTGCGGTGGCGGCGCTCTCGGGCCTCGCGGTGCACCGGAGCGCTGACGAGGCCGCGCAGATCAGCGCGACGGATCTCTTGCGGACGCTCGAGGCGCAAGGGCACGTCGACCCGGCGAGCGAGCGCTGCATCCTCACAGCGATAGGCGCGCTGCGGAGCGCTCTTATCGACGCGCACGTCACCGCTTTGGCCGAGGCCACGGTCGAGCGGAAGAAGCTGACGATCCGATGAGCGGGCGCATCTTCGTGGCGATGAGCGGCGGGGTCGACTCTTCGCTCACGGCGGCGCTCCTCAAAGAGCGCGGCGAGGACGTGGTGGGCGTGTGGATGCGCCTCGTCCCAAAAGGCACCGACGCGAACGCGCCGCGCTGCTGCGGGACGGACGAGGCGGGCGAAGACGCGCGGCGCGCGGCGGCGCACGTGGGCATCCCGTTCTACGCCCTCGACTACGCCGACGTCTTTGGCCGGCAGGTCGTCGACCGTTTCGTCGACGCCTACGCGTCGGGCGAGACCCCCAACCCGTGTGTCTCGTGCAACGCGCACGTGAAATTCGAAGCGCTCCTGCGTGACGTCGTCGCGAAGTTCGGCGGAGCACGTCTGGCGACCGGGCACTACGCCCGCGTAACGACCGGCGCTGACGGCCGCCGGCATCTGCGGCGCGCGCGCGACGGCGCCAAGGACCAGTCGTACGCGCTCTATATGCTCGGCCAGCGCGAGCTGCGCCGGATCGAGCTCCCGATAGGCGAGCTCCGCGACAAGGCCGAGACCCGCGAGCTTGCGACTCGCTTCGGCCTGCCGAACGCGGCGAAAGCCGAGAGCATGGACATCTGCTTCGTCCCCGGTGACTACCGCGACCTCGTGCGCGACCGCGCGCCGGACGCGTTCGTGCCCGGGCCGGTCGAGCGTCTCGACGGCGCGGCCGTCGGCGTGCACGCTGGTATCGGCGCGCTCACGGTCGGGCAGCGGTCCGGCGTCGGGGTCGCGACCGGCGAGCGGCTGTACGTGCTGCGCCTTGAGCCGGAGCGGAACGCGGCGGTGGTCGGGACGCGCGAGGAGATCGTGATGACGACGTACGCGCTCGGCGAGGTGCGGTTCGTGGCGGACGCGCCCCCCGCGACCGAGTTCGCGACGACCGTCGTGCTCCGCTATCGCGGCACGCCCCTTGCCGCGCGCGTCGTGGTGCACGGTGACGAAGCGATCCTCACGCTCGACCGGCCGGCGCTCGTGGCGCCTGGCCAGGCCGCGGTGTTCTACGAGGGGGACGACGTGATCGGAGGCGGAACGGTTCGCCGAATCGCGGGGGGCACCGCCCCCCGCGACTGATGCGCGCCCTCGCCCGCATCGCCGCCATCGCCATCGCGGGCGCGACGCTCTACTACGCGGGGCTCGTGAACTCGATCGTCCAGACGGATCCGGCACGGCCCGGGGCGACGTGGGTCGTCATCGCCATCGGCGCGGCCCTCGCCGGCCGCGGTGATGCGGCGACCTCGGCGCGGCGGATCGGCTGGCACCGCGCGGCGTGGGGCTTCGTGTCGCTCATGGCGCTCGTGGGCATGAGCTGGTTCTGGGACCTCCCGCGGCAGAAGTCGTTCGACTGGACGCCGTACCACAACGATGCGATCGCGTTGAACGAATGCGCGGCGCGCCTGCTCGTCGACGGGCGCGATCCGTACCGCGACCTCGACCTCTTCGCGTGCTACGGCCGGCTGCAGATCGGACCCGACCGCACCACCCCGCTCCGCCGCGGCCTCTTCGCCGGCGACGTGATCTATCCGACCGACGACGAGCTCGACGCCGCGTGGGCCGTCCGCTCGTCGGGGCAGGGGACGAACGAGGAGTTCGTCTGGCGTCCGTCGTATCCGGCGCTCTCGATCATCCCCCTCGTGCCGTTCGCGATCCTCGGCTGGGACACGAACTACCTGTACCTCGCGTGCCTCGTCGCCGCAATGGGGCTTGTCCTCGCGCGCGCGCCAGGCGGGCTACGCCCCTTCGTGCTCACTGGGCTCTTGGGCGCGGCGTCGATCGTCGCGTTCACCGTCGGCGGGAGCGCCGATCTGCTGTACGCGCTCCCGCTCGTCGCGGCGTGGCTGTGGCGCGAGCGGCGCTGGAGCGCCCTCGTGCTCGGTGCCGCCATCGCAACGAAGCAGGTGGCGTGGCTCGTCGCGCCGTTCTACCTGATCACGGTGGTGAGCGATCGCGGCTGGCGCGAGGGCGGGCGCCGCCTTCTGATCGCCTGCGCCGTCTTCGCGGCGACGAACCTGCCGTTCGTTCTCTGGGACTGGCGGTCGTGGCTCCTCGGCGTGCTCACGCCGGTGGTTGAGCCGATGTTCCCGCGAGGCGCCGGCCTCGTGTTCCTCGCGACGAGCGGCGGCCTCCCGCTCCTCCCGGCCGTCGCGTACACCGCCCTTGAGGTCGGGACGTATGCGGTCTGCCTCGTCGCGGCGTGGCGGCTGCGCCGGACGAACCCCGAGCTGGGCGCGGTCGTCGCCGTGGTCCCGCTCTTCTTCGGCTGGCGCAGCCTCTTCTCCTATTTCTTCCTGCTGCCGCTCTTCGCCCTCGCCGCGGTCGCGCGGATGCCGCTCGGCGACGTCGTCCCGGAGCGTGCCGGCTCGCTGGGCGCGCTCACGCTCTTCGCCTCGCCGAGCCGAGGCGCCTGAGTGCCGCCCGCGGTGGTGACGCTGGGGCTCGTCGCGATCGGCGTCCCCGCGGCGGTCCGGGCGCTCGCCGGGCGGCCCAAGGCGCTCGCACAGGCCTGGGTGCTCGCCGTCGCCGCGGTCGCCTGCGCGCAGGCCCTTGGCGAGCTGGCGGGCTGGACGGCCGGTCTGCTCGGAGACACGCAGCTTTTGCTCGCCAGTGCGGCCGCGGCGCTGGCGTCGCTGGCGGTGGCCGTCGCGGAAGCGCCCGCGAAGCGGTAAGGTCGAGGTGCAAATCCGACGAATCGGGGTGCGAGGGGCAGAGGCCCCTCGACCAGGGAGTGAGCGACAGATGGGTTTCCTTGTTGGGCTGCTTGCGGGCGCCGTGCTCGCGCTCCTCTACGCGCCGAAGGCCGGGGATCTCACCCGGGAGGAGCTCAAGGCGCGCAGCGAAGAGCTGAAGCGCCGTGCCGACGACCTGCAGAAGATCGCGCAGAAGCTCGCCGACGACGCGACCGTGAAGGGTCGCGAGCTCGTCGACGAGGCGAAGCGGCAGTGGGACCAGAGCGGCGGGAAGTCCGCAGCATCGCGCGACAGCGGAGGCGGCACCACGCGGTCCTGACGCTAGACTTTTCACCACGAGGGGAACGCGGGGAGCCGAGGACGGCGACCCGCGTTTTCGTTTAGCACGTCGGGGGGCTGCGGCCCGGGGGGCGAGCCCCCCGAGAACCCCCCGCAAGGAGGGCGTACATAGACAGCGCGACCATACGCGAGCGGTTCATCACCTTCTTCGAGGAGAAGGGCCATCACCGGCTGCCCAGCGCGCCCCTCGTCCTGAAAGACGATCCCTCGGTCTTCTTCACCAGCGCGGGCATGCAGCCGCTCGTGCCGTACTTCCTCGGCAAGAAGCAGCCGCCGGCGAAGCGGATCGTCAGTATCCAGAAGATCTTCCGCACCTCGGACATCGACGAGGTCGGCGGCGACACCTGGCATCAGACGTTCTTCGAGATGCTCGGCAACTTCGCCATCGGCGACTACTGGAAGAAGGAAGCCATCGGGTGGGGCTGGGAGCTGCTCGTCGACCGCTTCGGCTTCGATCCGAGCTCGCTCGTCGCCACGATCTACAAGGACGACGACGAGGCGTTCGACATCTGGACGAAGGAGCTCGCGCTGCTCCCGCCCGAGCGCGTGTACCGGCTCGGGGACATCACCAAGGGCGACGAGACCAACTTCTGGTCGCCGGGTCCCACCGGGCTGTGCGGCCCGTGCAGCGAGGTGTTCATCGATCGCGGACCGCAGGCCGGCGTCGGCGAGCACGAGTGCTCGCCGGCGGAGAACTGCGGGCGCTGGATCGAGATCTGGAACTTCGTCTTCCAGCAGTACGACCGCAAGGCGGACGGCACCCTCGACCCGCTCCCCAAGCGGAACATCGACACCGGCGTGGGCCTCGAGCGGCTCGCGCAGGTGCTGCAGAAGACGATCCCCGACACGTTCAAGACCGATCTCTTCCAGCCGCTCGTGAAGAAGGTCGAGACGCTCTCCGGGAAGCGTTACGGCGACGACCCGGACGCCGACCGTTCGATCCGCATCGTCGTCGAGCATGGGCGGGCGGCGGCGTTCCTCGTCGCGGACGGGATCCAGCCGAGCAACGAGTGGCGCGGGTACGTCCTGCGCCGCCTCATCCGGCGCGCCGAGCTCCATGCGCGCCGCCTCGGCCTCAAGGCGGGCGCGCTCGCGGCGATCGGGTCCGAGGTCGTGAAGCACATGCAGCAGCACTATCCGGAGCTCACGCGGGCGCGCGACCGCATCCCCGAGACCCTCCGCGAGGAGGAAGCGAAGTTCGAGCGCACGCTCACCACCGGGCTCGAGCAGCTCAACGGCGCGATCGAGGCCGCGAAGGGCGCCGGTTACACGTGGATCGACGGCGATACGACGTTCCGGCTCTACGACACGTTCGGCTTCCCGCTCGAGATGACGCGCGAGATCGCCGCCGGAGCGGGACTCACCATCGACGAGCCTGGCTTCCGCCGGCTGCTCGACGCGCAGCGGAGCCGGTCGCGCGCGACGGCGAAGTTCAGCCAGGACGTCATGCGCTTTGGGCAGCTCTACGCGAACCTCCGCGAGAAGCGGGGGCTGCGGAGCCAGTTCACGGGCTACGGCGAGCTCGAGACCGACGCGAAGATCCTCTCGCTCGTCGTCGGCGGCGAGCCGTTGACCGACGCCACGGAGGGCACCGACGTCGAGATCGTGCTCGACCGGACGCCGTTCTATCCGGAGGGCGGGGGCCAGGTCGGCGACCGGGGCACGATCACGACCGACGAGGGCAGGGCGCTCGTCGCGGACACGCAGACCGCCGCGCCGGGCGTGATCGTCATGAGCACGAAGGTCGTCGACGGCGTCTTGCGCGCGGGCGCGAGGGCCCACGCCGCCGTGGACGCCGACCTGCGCCGCGACACGATGCGCAACCACACCGCGACGCACCTGCTCCACGCGACGCTGCGCCGGCTCTTCGGCGAGGACGTGCATCAGGCGGGGTCGCTCGTGCACGCCCCGAACCTCCGGTTCGACTTCACGTTCAACCGCGCGCTCTCGCCGGAGGAGCTGCAGCGTGTCGAGGACGAGGTGAACGACGCCATCCTCTCCAACGAGGACGTCCACGCCCAGACGATGCCGCTCAAAGAGGCGCTCGCCTCCGGGGCGATCGCGCTCTTCGGGGAGAAGTACGACAACGAGGTACGCGTCGTGGAGGCGGGATCGACGAGCCGCGAGCTCTGCGGTGGCACGCATTGCCACTGCACCGGGGACATCGGGATCTTTCTCATCACGAAGGAGGAGTCGATCGGCGCCGGCGTGCGGCGTCTCGAGGCGGTGACCGGCGTCGGCGCGCTCCGCGAGATCCGGGAGATGCGCGAGCGCACGAACCGCGCCGCGGCCGCGCTCCGCGCCCCGCCGACGAGGCTGCCCGAAGCGGTGACCCAGCTCCTGGAGCAGCGGGATCGGCTGGAAAAGGACCTCGCGAGCGTTCAGCGGTCCGGCGTGGAGGCCGCGGCGTCGTCGCTGCTCGCCAAGGCCGAAGCGCTCGACGGGGCCAAGATCGTCGCCGCCGACGTGGGCGACGCGGATCTCACACAGCTGCGGGCGCTCTCCGATCGTCTGCGGGGATCGCTCGGCCGTGGCGTCGTCGTCCTGGGCGGCGCGCGCGCGGGGAAGCCGGCGCTCCTGGTGACCGTGTCGCGGGACCTGGTGGCCACCGTCGATGCCGACAAGGTCATCAAGACGGTCGCGCACATCATCGAGGGTCGGGGCGGTGGCCGGCCCGAGAGCGCGTCGGCGGGTGGCAAGAACGCCGCGCGCCTCGGCGAGGCCATCGCCGCGGCGCGGAGCGCCGTGGTCGACCGATTGAACGGGAGACGTGGCTAGTCCTCGCGGGGGCGCGGCCCCCAGAGGGCCTGCGATCGCTGGGATCGAGATCGCCGCGGGGATCGCACGCGTGGTCGTCGTCCGTGCGGACGAGGGCCGCCTGCGCGTGATCGGTCGCGGCGAGACCGGGCTCGCGCCCGATGCGGTGACCGGCGGGCTCGTCACCGATCGTGCCGCGGTCGGGGCGGCGCTCGCGACGGCGTTCGCCGCCGCCGAGCGCTCCGGCGCCGCGGAGCGCGCGATCGTCGCGCTCGACGGCGACGACGTCCGCACGTTCCACGTGCGGACGACGTTCGAGCGAGCGAACTCGACGTCGGCGATCGTCTCCGCGGAGATGCTTCGCGCGATGCGTGAGGCGCACGAGGCGGCCGCCGCGCACGCGCGCGCCGCGGTGGAGGACGACCCGGCCTTGCGCGGCGTCGCGACCGCGCGGCTGCGGGATGAGGTCGCGGCGCTCTCGCTCGACGGCCGGCCGCTCGCCTCGCTCGTGGGCTACCGCGGGCGGGCGGTCGAGGTGCATACCGACGTGTCCGTCGCGCCGCTCGTGCTCTCGGGCGCGGCGCTCGCGGCCGTCGCCGACGCGCGGCGCCGCGCGACGACGGTGTCGGGGAGCTACGCGCTCGCGCGGCTCGTCGTGGAGTCCGGGACGACCGACGCCGGCGTGGTGCGGCTCGGCGCGGACGTCACGTCCCTCGCGATCATCCGCGACAGCCGCGTGGTCGGCACGCGCGCGTTCGGGCTCGGTCGCGGCGCGTTCGCCGCGCGTGGCGATACGCTCGCGCCGGACGCTCGCGTCTGGGCCGAATGCGTCGCGACCCCGCTCGCCGGGTACGACGGCCCGCTGCCGGAGCGCTGGCTCTTCATCGGTGTCCCGGACGCCCTGCAGCCCCTCGCGACGAGCCTCGCGGAGGTCGTCGGCGGGGCCCGTGGCGGCCCGGTGCGGATCGGTCCGCTCGCGATGGGGAGCGTGGGCCGGGTCTTCGCCGACGTCCCGGTGGGGACGGACGACCTGGTGGCGGTCGGGGCCGCGGCGCTCGGCGCGGGGGCCTACGCGTGACGGCGACGGCGCAGCTCAGCCGCACCGTGATCGACCTCGACGCGGGCGCGACCGTCCTCGACGCGGCCCGTCGCATCGACGACGCGGACGCGAGCGCGGACATCGTCCTCGTCGTGCCGGCCGGCGCGCCGCTCGTGCGCAACCCGGTCTTCTTCGAGGTCCTCCGGCGGCGTGCCGGCCGGCGACGGCTCATGGTCGTGAGCTCCGACGCCCGCGCGCGCTCGCTCGCCGCGTCCGTGCACATCCCGGCCTTCGCCGGCCTCGCCGCGCTGGAGCGGCGCGAGCTCGATCCGACGGAGCGGCTCACCGAGGCGCGGCGCGTGGCCCTCGCGACGATCGCGTCGGAGGGCCCGCGCCCGCGAGTCTCGCTCCGCCGCACCCTCGCCGTCGCGTCCAGCCTCTTCGCCGCCGGCGCGATCCTCCTCGCGGTGGTCGCGCCGTACGCGACCGTCGTCGTGGCGCCCGCGACGTCGCCGCTCGGGCCCGTCGAGTTCGACCTCCGCGCCGGGCCGGGCGGCGACATCGCGGCACAGACGCTCACGGCCCCGATCAACGGAAGGATCAGCGGTCCGGCGACGGGCTCGCGGACGGAGGAGTCCAAAGCGGTTGGGCTCGAGCGCTTCACGAACCTCACGACCTCTGAGATCCGCATCCCCAAGGGCACGGTCGTACGGACGAGCGACAACATCTTCTTCCAGACGACGGAGGAGAAGATGCTGGCGCGCAGCATCCTGCAACCGTTCTTCATCAGCCAGGTGCAGGTCGCGATCGAGGCCATCGACCCGGGTCCGCGCGGCAACGTCGGCCCGGATCGCATCACGAGTGGCTCGTCCAGTCAGTACAGCGTCACCAACCCGGCGGCGACCGTGGGCGGCGACACGAAGAAGATCCCCGTCGTCACGCAGTCCGACTACGACGCGAC
>Ga0209056_10001942_pt1 | contig 22539 bp, 19 predicted proteins | sample GraSoiAngelo_114_FD_185876 | JGI IMG/M metagenome (GOLD analysis project Ga0209056, IMG submission 185876) | Grasslands soil microbial communities from the Angelo Coastal Reserve, California, USA - 14_0903_13_40cm (SPAdes) (version 2) | ecosystem: Environmental > Terrestrial > Soil > Grasslands...
GCGGACGGACGGTTGCCATGTTCGCCCATCGCCGTCTGCGGGAAAAGCCGCCCGCCGGCGGCGTCAGCGCGTATCGTGAAAGCATCCAGCTCGACCCGGCGCTGGTGGGACCCGGACTGCGCCTGCTAGAGGCCCTGGACTGGCAGGGCGTGGCCATGATCGAATGCAAGCGGGACCAGGCGACAGGGCGCCAGGTGATCATGGAGGTGAACGGCCGATTCTGGGGGTCGCTGCAGCTGGCGATCGACGCCGGGGTCGACTTCCCCGCGTTGCTCGTGCGCTGCGCGGCGGGAGAGCCCGTGCCCGAATACCGGGACTATGACGTCGGCGTCCGCAGTCGCTGGTTTTGGGGTGACGTAGACCACCTCTACCTGCGCTTTCGTGAAGGTTCGGGGCTCCAGGCGCTCGTCGACTTCCTCCGTGTTTCTCCGGGCCGCGACCGCAGCGAGGTCTGGCGCTGGCGCGATCCGGGTCCGTTCGTTGTGGAGACCCTGCAGTGGCTCGGCGTTATTCCACGTACAGCCGATGCCAGGTCGAGAAGCAGAGTAATGCCAATAGAATCCGCTCCTGATTCTGGCGTCCCGTGAGGTGGTCCCGAAGCAAGGTCTCCACCACAGCTGGCTCGAAGTGACCAAGGCGACGCTGGCGCTCCGGCGACAGCTCGTCGGTCAGCATGTCACGCAGCTCGTGCCGGAGCCACGCTGCGGTCGGGCCGACGAAGCCGCGCTTGGGCGCCCGGAAGTGGGCAGCCGGCAGGCGGGGGCGCAGCGCGCGTCGCAGCAGCCGTTTGTTTTGCCACCACGTGCCGATCTTCACGCGTTGCGGCAGCGGGAAGATGGCTTCGACCAGGACATGGTCCACGAAGGGCACGCGCACCTCGAGCGAATGCGCCATCGACAGCCGGTCGCCGAGCGCCAGGATGTCGTCGGGGAGAAACGTTGCGTAATCCAGATACAATCCGGCAGCCAACCCCGTGTACCGGCCCTGAGCGCCGAATAGCTCGCGGAACCGGGTGGTTGCGGCACGGCCGCTGACGCGAGCCCGGAGGCACGGCGCGTACAGCGTCAGGCGCTCGTCATTGGAGAGCCGGCTCATCATCCCGAGGAATCGATCCGGCACGGCGCCGTTGCCAGTCCGCAGGAAGCGCTTCAACCGGTCGACGCCGAGAGTGCCGTCGTGGGGCTCCGGGATGAGCCTGCTCACCGCGCCGGCGATGCGCCGTAGGCCAGCCGGCAACTTGGCATAATGCTCGGTGGCGAGTAGACCGATGTGGCGCCGGTACCCGGCAAACAGCTCGTCACCTCCGATGCCCGTCAACGCCACCTTGTAGCGGCTGGCCACGGCCTGCGAGAGCAGCCATGTGGGGATCGCGGAATCATCGGCGTGAGGCTCGTCGAGGGCCCGGACGATCGGCTCGAAGATGTCCCGGATGTTCGGTTGGATGTCAATCAGCGTGAGATCGGCGCGATGCCGGACTGCGAGGGCACGCGCGAGGTCAGTCTCGTCGGCCGCGCTTGCCCCGGATCCCGAGTAGCGCGCCGTGAACGCATGTGGCGTGTCGCCCGCTAGCGCCATACTCGCCACTACTGCGGAGGAGTCGAGGCCGCCACTCAAAAAGGCGGCCACCGGCACGTCACTCACCAGGTGCGCTGCCACCGACTCGTCGAGCAGCTCTCGTACGTGGGTTTCGGGGTCAGGTGGCGCGGGGAGTTCGTGCGTCGGTACCCGCCAATACCGGTGCGTCGCAACGCCCGCATCCCGCCGCCACACGAGGGTGTGGCCAGGCTCCAGCTTGCGCACGTCCACGAACGGGGAGGCGGGCGCGGGGATGTACCCCAGCTGGAAATATGCATCGAGCGCCTCCCAGTCGAGCTCTCGCGACGTCAAGCCGGCTGCGTGCAGCGCCTTGAGCTCGGAGGCGAACGCGATGCCCCACGGAGCGGTGACGACATAGAGCGGCTTGATCCCGAACCGGTCGCGGGCCAGACACAGTGTCTCCGTCGCTGCGTCCCAGATGGCGAAGGCGAACATGCCACGGAGGGGGATGACGCAGTCGGCGCCCCGCTCTTCGTACAGATGGAGGACCGTCTCGGTGTCGCCGGTCGAGCGGAGGGTATGACCGCGGGCGACGAGGCCGCGCCGCAGGTCCTGGTAGTTGTAGATCTCGCCGTTGAAGACGATCGCCTTGGACCCGTCTTCGTTGAAGATCGGCTGCCGGCCGCCGCTCAGGTCGATGATGCTGAGGCGCCGCATCCCGAGGCCAACGGCGCCGTGCACGTATCGTCCCTCGTCATCCGGGCCACGCGGCTTCAGTGCACCGCACATGCGTCGCACCAGAGCCTCCGGCACGGGACGGTCCCGGTCCCGGTTCACGATGCCCGCGATGCCACACATGTCGCTTGGCGCTAGAGCAAGAGTGGCGCCACGTGCGCGACGCTCGGTTGTACTGACCCAGCGTCGCGACTGCTGTAGTAGCAACGCTACAGGTGGTCGCGAGCCCATCCTTGGCGTGAGTTTTGCGCCGTGGCTCAGTCGCGCTCCTATGGCCACGCCGTCGGCCTCCCAGCCCCCTCTGCTCCGCGCCCTCGGCGGCTCGCGACTCCCCGCGCTCGACGGGCTCCGGGCGGTCGCTGTGGGCGTGGTGATGGTCTACCACTTCGGGATCAACGCGGTTCCGGGGGACTTGGGCGTCAGCGCGTTTTTCGTCCTCAGCGGCTTCCTGATCACGTGGCTGCTGCTCAAGGAGCACCGTGCAACGGGCGGCATGTCGCTCCGCCAGTTCTACACACGACGCGTCCTCCGGATATTCCCCGCGTATTACGCGTTCATCGCGCTGACCTATGCCGGCGACCACGTCCGGGGCCAGGCCTGGCCGCCCGGACTCGCGCCGTCCGCGCTGGTCTATCTGGTGAATTACTTCAATGCCCTGAACGGCCATCCCACGACTTCGATCGCGCACGCATGGTCGCTCGGCATCGAGGAGCAGTTTTACTTGCTGTGGCCGCTGCTGCTCCTGGTGCTCTTGCGGGGCGGGGTGGCGCGCGTGGCGCGCGCGCTGGCGGTGATGGTCGTGGCGGTCGTGGCGTGGCGCTGCGTACTGCTCTTTGGACTCCATGTCGACCGCGCCTACCTCTACAACGCCTTCGACACACGGTTCGATAACCTCGCCGTCGGCTGCATCCTCGCGACCATCGCCGCCGCGCCGCGCTTCCAGGGCATCGCGGGGCAGCTCGCCGCATCGCCGCTCGCGCCGCTGGCCACGCTCGCACTCCTGCTGGTGTCACGGTCCGGCCTCGGCGCGACGTATCACTACACCCTGGGCTTCACAGTCGATGCGGTCTTGGTCGCCGTTTTCATCGTGCAGATGCTGCAGCGGCACCAGTCGGTCCTCTGGTCCTGGCTCGAATCGCCCGTCGCGCGCTATCTCGGCGTGATCTCCTATCCGTTGTACCTGTGGCACCAATGGGGATTGAGCGCCGGACATCACCTTCGCGGGGCGGGCGCGCTCGGAGAGTTTGTCGCGGGGATCGGCGTGAGCATCCTGCTGGCGTCGGGTTCTTACTACGTCATCGAGCGGCCGTTCCTCGCGCTCAAGAAGCGGTTCGGGGAGCCGACCCTGGCGCCCGCGGCTGCCCGCCGAGCCGGCGGAACGGTCGGGACGCTCGCGTGACGGCCGTTCGTACTGCGCCCGCGTCGCGATCCGTACCGATCACTGGGCCGATCCCTGATGTGGTGTCCACGCCACAACTGGGCTGTGCAGGGCCCAATGGCGGCGCGTCGGGATGCCGAAATGCTTGCGGGCCTTGAGGTTGCATCGGATAGGCGCAAGCGAGCCGGAATTGCGCGCCTCTTGCAGACGAGTGGTTGGTGTCGGCACTGACCCCACACGTGTTGGGAGGGACCGAGTTGTGAGTCTGGCGTTCGCGGCGGCTGCAGTGACACGGATGTCTTTGACGGATGCGCTGGCGCTGGGATCTGAGGTGTGGGATCCGCTGCTGGCGCTGTCCGCCGCCGCTGCGCCGTTCAGCGGCTGGGCGTGGCACCGTGCGTGGGCCGATTCCGCGACGGCGGCGGACGTGGGGGCGAGCGAGGCGTTCGTGCTCAACGGCGCCGACGGTGCGCCCCAGGCCATCCTCCCGGTCGCGCTGCGGCGCACGCGCTGGCGCCGGTTGGCGGTGTCGGCGCTGACCTGGGCTGTCGGAGACGCCGGATGCCCCGATCACTTGGACTTCTTGGCGGCGCCTGGTGCCGAAGTGGAGACCTTCGCCGCGGCGCTCGAGGCTCTGCCGTGGCAGGTCGCGATCTTCGGCAACGTGGCGGACCCGGCTCCCAACATCGCCGCGATCTGCGATGCGTTGGTAGCACGCGGGCACGCCGTGCGGGAGTCGCCGCTGTGGGTGTGTCCTCGTCTGGCGCTGCCTAATTCGTGGGAGACCTACCTCGGCTCCCTGAGCGCCACGCGGCGACAGACGGTGCGCCGCAAAGAACGCGCGCTGTTCCGCGACCACGCAGCCACGCTCACGGACTATGCGGATCGGGTGGATGAAGGGTGGGGTCACCTGATGCGCCTTCACGAACAGCGCTGGCAGGGCGAGGGCGCGTTCCGCGATCCCCGCATCGAGAGCCTGCAGCTGGCCTTTGCGCACGAGATGGCGCAGCGGCGACGGCTCTGGCTCACGACGCTCGATCTGAACGGGCAGCCCGCCGCGGCCTGGTACGGATTCTCCTCGCACGACACGGTCTACTTCTATCAGAGCGGCCGCGCGCCGCAATGGGAGAGCGCCAGCGTTGGTGCCGTGCTCATGGGCATGATGATTCGCCGCGCGATCGAGCAGGGCTACAAGTGGTTCGACTTCCTGCGCGGCGAAGACGCGTACAAGCGCGCCTGGACCAGCACGCAGCGGATGACGCGCGAGGTCGTCGTGTTTCGCGCCGGGTGGCGTGGCGGCTGGGCGCGGGCGCTCGACTGGCTGGCGGAGCGCCGTCGCCATGCGTGAAGTCATCGTCATCGTCTCCCTCGACACCGAGGAGGACAACTGGCAACCCAGCCGTCACGATGTGACGGTTGAGAACATCCAGGAGCTCCGGACCCAGGCGGCATTGTTCAACCGCTTGGGGGTCCGGGCGACGTACTTTACGACCTATCAGGTCGCGGCCGATCCGAAGGCCGCGGACGTGATGCGCGAGGTGACTGAGGGAGGCCGCGCGGAAATCGGCGCGCACTTGCATCCCTGGAACACGCCTCCCCTTTCCGAGGCATTCGTCCCTCGGAATTCCATGCTCAAGAACCTGCCGGCCGAGCTGCAGCGGGCGAAAGTGGAGCAGCTCACGGCGATCCTGGAGGAGACGTTCGGTCATCGGCCGACCGCGTTTCGTGCCGGGCGCTATGGCCTCGGGCCCGACACGGTCGCGGCTCTGCTGAGCTGCGGCTACTGCGTCGATTCGAGTGTCAGCCCGTTCGTTAGTCTGGAGACGGTTGACGATGGTCCGACGTTTGTCGGAGCCCCGATTGTGCCGTATCGGCTCGCGCCGAACCGCGACGTGCGGGAGCCCGCGCCGGATGGAGAGCTCCTCGAGATCCCCCTCTCCTACGGTTTCAGCCGCGGGCCGTTCAGTTTCTGGCACCCCGCGCGGCGCTTGCTCGAAGCGGCGCCCCTGCGCCGGCTGCACCTGGCCGGCATCGCCGATCGGGTGGGCCTGCTGAAGCGCGTGTCGCTCTCTCCGGAGTACCAAGGGGTCGGCGAAATGCTGACGTTATCGCGCCGGCTGCTCGAGCACGGCGTGCGCCATCTCCAAATCTCCTGGCACAGTCCGACGCTCAAACCGGGACTGAGTCCCTTCGCCGCCACCGCGGCGGATGTCGCGCGCCTGCACGCCTCGATCGAGGATTTCCTCGAGGGCCTGTCGCGCATCACGCCATTCACGTTCGCTACGGTCAGCGAGGCCGCGGCGATGCTCGGGACGGTGCCCCGTGATTAAGAACGTCGGCAGCAGCTGGATCGCGACGGTGGTGACCGTGGTCGCGGTCTACTTTATCACGCCGTTCACGATCCACAAACTGGGCGACCAGGGCTACGGCACCTGGAATCTCATCAATTCGATCACCGGGTATCTGGGTCTACTCGTGTTGGGCGTGCCGATGGCGTCGGTGCGGTATTTCGCCCAGCACGTCGCGAAGGGCGATACGAAGAAGCTGAACGAAGCCATCGGCAGCTGCACGGCGCTGTACCTGGTGTTAGGCGGGATCGCGCTCGTCGTGGGCGTGGGTCTGTACTTCTTTTTTACGCACGCCTACACCATCCCGGCGGGCCTGCAGGGGGATGCGCATTCGGCCTACGCGGTGATGGTGCTCTTCGTGTCCATCGGATTCATTGCGCTGCTCCCCAACGGTGTCCTGTCGGCGCACGACGACTTCGTCCAACGCAACATCATCCGCTTGTGGGGAGTGCTGCTCCGGCTCGGGCTCACGCTGGGCCTGCTGGCGCTGCACGCGTCGCTTACGGTCCTCGCCCTCGTGCAGCTGGTCTGCCTCGTGTTCGATTTCGCATTGTGCTGGCTGCTGGTGCGGCGCCGGTACCCCGCGACGCGAGTGCGGCTGTCGGACTTCGACTGGGGCATGACGCGGGCCATCTTCGCCTTCAGCATGTATGTGCTGATACTGAACGCCGGCTCCCGGCTGTCGTTCGAGACGGACTCGATGGTCATCGGCGCGTTCATGGACGTCGGCTCCATTCCCTACTTCACCGTCGCCAACAGCTTCATCATCTACCTCATGGAGTTCCTCATCGCCATCGCGGCGGTCGTCATGCCAGCCGCGACGCGGCTGCAAGCGCAAGGCAAGCACGCGGAGCTGCGGGAGATCTTCTTGAGGTGGTCCAAGATCGCGCTGTCGCTCACACTCGCGGCCGGCATCTTTCTCATCGTCATGGGGCCGAGATTCATCGCGTGGTGGGTTGATCCGACCTTCGAGCAACCCGCGGGCCAGGTGCTGCAGATCCTGATGGTATCGTATCTCGTGTTCCTGCCCGTGCGCGGCGTGGCGCTCCCGATTCTCATGGGCCTGGGCAAGGCGGGCCTGCCGACCATCGGTTTCCTGGTGGCGGGGGTGCTGAACCTGGTGTTGAGCATCGTGCTGGTGCGCCCGATGGGACTGGCCGGCGTGGCACTGGGCACCGCCATCCCGAACGTGCTGTTCGCCGGGGCGGTGCTGTGGCAGGCATGCCGGGAGCTCGACGTATCGATTCTCCAGTTCTTCCGGTACGTCGTCCCGCGGGCCATGCTGGGGGCCTTGCCGGTCGGGGCTCTGCTGCTGTGGTTCAAGCTCCATCTCGACGTGCGGGGTATCGCCGCGCTCGTCGGGGCGGGACTTGCGATGACGCTGGTGTTCGCCGTGACGTGGGTGTTCTTCGTCTACCGGAAGGATCCCTACGTCGACGTACGCGGCTGGCTGCCGCGGCTCCGGTCCTGGGTCCGCGTCTGATGCCCCCCGTCGTGATCGCCGCCCTCGCGGTCGGGTCTGCGCTCCTCGTCGTCGCCGAGTTGGGAACTCGCCGCTGGATGCGCCGGCGCATGCGCTACGCCGTGTGGCCTCCGGGTTTGCGGCTCGAAGTGCGACAGGACCCCGCGGTCTTTCCGGAGATGGAGCCACGCGTGCGCTTCGAGGTCAACGCCGACGGCGAGCGAGGCGGCGAGGTGCGTCGTAACGAAGCGGGGCTGTACCGGATTCTGGTGGCCGGGGGCAGCTCGGTCGAATGCTTCGCACTGGACCAGGCCACGAGCTGGCCCGGAGCGCTCGAGCGGCTCCTCAACGCACCGGACATGTGCGGCGCCTTCAGCAGCGGCGCCGGGAGGATTCGCCGAGTGCACGTGGGCAATATCGGCCACTCGGGCGTCGGCGCGGCGGACCTCGATCTCATTCTTGAGCGCGTCTTGCCCCAGTACGGCCGACTCGACGCGATTGTGATCATGGTCGCCGCCAGCACCGTATACCACTGGCTGGAGGACGGGGCACCGCCGGCGTCTCCGCCCTCGGTGGTGCCGGAGTCGATGCTGTTCGCCTGTCACCCCGGGCAACCGTTCGGGTGGACGCCACGTGAATGGGCCTTAGTCGAGGCGGCCCGGCGGCTGCGCCGCTTGTGGCTGCATCCGGTCGAAGTGAAAGAGCGCGCTGGAGCCTGGCTCGTGGCGGGACGGAAAATGCGCCGCGACGCGAAACAGATTCGCTCGACCGTGCCCGACCCGAGCACCGTGCTGGCCCACTTCGAGCACCATTTCCGGCGGCTGTTACATCGGGCGCTAGACCATGCGGATCGGGTGCTCGTGGTACGCCAGCCGTGGTTTGAGAAGGACTATACGCCTGACGAAGCGGCGCGCTTTTGGCACGGCGGCGTCGGCCGGCCCTGGAAGGAACAGGTCAGCGAGTATTTCAGTCTGGAGCTCATCAATCGGCTGCTGGGGCTCGTCGATGGACGCGTCGCCGACGTGGCCGACGAGCTCGGCGTCCCGCACCTCAACGTGCGGAACCTGTTGTCCGAGGGCCTGCGCCATTACTACGATCACGACCACTTCACCCCCGAGGGCGCCGCGGTTGTGGCGCACGCCGTGGCGAGCGCGCTGACCCGAAGGGGTCCTGAAGCTCCCCAGTGTCGCGCCGGCGCAGCGGTTGAGGCTGTCACGTAACAGCACTGCTGACGACCTTTTCGGGCACTCAACGTGCAGTGGCAACGGGCATGATCGTTGGGATTGGGATCGACGTCGTCGATCCGGAGCGCCTGTCGCGCGTCCTGGACAGCATCGGGGAGCGCGTTTTCACCGCCCGCGAACTCGCGGCCTGCGCGGGCCGTGCAGATCGGATACAAGCGCTCGCGGCGCGGTTCGCCGCCAAGGAAGCCTGCCTCAAGGCGCTGGGGACGGGTGTGGACGAGGGTGCCCTCCGGCACGTTGAAATCGTGCCCGGCGACGGCGGGCCGCCCCAATTGCGCGTATCGGGCGCGCTCGCGGCGCGAGCGCGCGAGCGGCGTGTGCGCACCGCGCACGTCAGCATGACCCACGAACGAGGCGTCGCCGCCGCCGTGGTCATCCTCGAGGGCACCACAACCGGGGCCTCGCGAAGGGCTCGCCCCTCCGACCGCACGAGCTGGACGCTGGCGACGGTCTCAAGCGGCACGTGGTGATCGTACACGTGGTCGCGCCCGGCGAGTTCGGCGGTCTCGAGCGCGTCGTGCAAATGTTGAGCAGGGGACTCCGGGGTCTGGGCCACGAGATCCACGTCGTTTCGCTGCACGCGGGAGCAGGAGGGGGGCCGGAGACGGCGTTTCTCGCGCCGCTGTCGGACGTGGGCGTGCACACCCACACAGTCGTGGTTCCTGCTCGGGCTTATCGGCGGGAGCGCGCCACCATTGCCGCACTGTGTCGTCGCCTGTGCCCCGATGTCGTTCACACCCACGGGTACCGGCCGGATGTCCTCGACGCGGGCGTGGTCCAGCGGCTGGGCATTCCGATCGTCACGACGGCGCACGGCTTCACGGGCGGCGGGTGGAAGAACCGGGCGTACGAGTGGCTGCAACGGCGAGCCTTCCGCCGCTTCGATGCGGTCGTCGCCGTGTCCCGATCGCTCGGCGATCGGTTGGCGCGGGCCGGCATTCCCCGCTCGCGCATCCACACCGTTCCCAACGCGTGGCGCCGGATCGCGCCGCCGCTCGACCGCACAGCGGCACGCCGTGAGCTGGGCATCCCGCAAGGCGAGTTTGTGGTCGGTTGGGTGGGCCGGCTGAGTCACGAGAAGGGCCCGGACGTGTTGCTCGAGGCGCTGGCGCACCTCCGCGATGTGCCGCTCGCCGTTTCGGTGGTCGGCACCGGCGCCCAACAGGCCGTGCTGCAGGCGCGCGCGCGCAACCTGGATCTCGACGGGCGGATCCGCTGGCACGGCGCGGTCCGGGACGCGGATCGGCTGTTCGCTGCCTTCGACCTCTGCGTGCTGAGCTCACGCACCGAGGGCACGCCCGTCGTGTTGTTTGAGGCGATGGCGGCCGGCGTTCCCGTCGTGACCACCGCCGTGGGCGGCGTTCCCGATGTCGTGTCGCCGGCCGAGGCCGTGCTCATCCGCTCCGAGGACCCGCTCGCGCTGGCGGTCGGGATCCGCGGTGTGGTTGCAAACCCTGCGGCGGCGGAGCGCCGCGCCGGCGCCGCGCGCACCCGGCTGGAACGCGACTTCGCTGTGACGCCCTGGCTCGATCGCTACGAAGCCATCTACCGGCTGGTCAGTCACGGCGTCGCCGCGCCGACGTTGGCGTGATGCTCCTGCCTGCCGTGGCCGTGACCGCCGGCCTCTGCCTGTACACCTATCTCGGCTATCCCGCGATCCTGACGCTGGTGAGGCGGCGTGGGCGCGCGCGCCGCTCGAGGCCGCTACGCTCGACCGTCCCGCGGATCAGCATCGTGCTACCCGTCTACAACGAGGCCGCAGTCATCGCGGGCACGCTCGATCAGATTCTCGCGATCGACTATCCCGCTGACCGGCGGCAGATCCTCGTCGTCTCGGATGCGTCCACCGACGGGACCGACGAGATCGTCGCGCGCTTTGCCGACCGCGGGGTCGAGCTGTTGCGGATGCCGCGGCGCCAGGGCAAGACGGCGGCCGAGAACGCCGCCCGCCGGCATCTCAGCGGCGACATCATCGTCAACACCGACGCGTCGGTGCGGATCGAGGCGGGGGCCATCCGGCGTCTCGTCGCCGCCTTCGGAGACGATTCCGTCGGTGTGGCTTCGTCATGCGACGTAGGCGTGGCCAGCCTCGCACAGCAGGCGAACAGCGGCGAGGGAGCGTACATCGGGTACGAGATGTGGTTGCGCGATTTGGAGACCGCGGTGGGCGGCATTGTCGGCGCGTCCGGTTCCCTGTACGCGATCCGCGCGGAGCTGCACATGGGCCTCGTGCCCGATGGGCTCAGCCGGGACTTCGCCGCGGCGCTCACGGCTCGCCAGCACGGGCTCAGGGCGGTCTCGGTTGCCGAGGCGAAGTGTTTTGTGCCGCGCAGCGCGTCGCTCCGCCAGGAGTACCGGCGGAAGGTCCGGACGATCACCCGCGGTATCGCGACGCTCGGGCACAAACGCGCGCTGCTCAATCCGCTCCGTTATGGCGTGTTTGCCTGGATGCTGTTCAGCCACAAGGTCTGCCGTTGGCTCGTCCCGTGGGCGTTGCTGGCGCTGTTAGCCGCCTTGGGCGCCTCCCTCGCGCTGCTCTCGCTGATCGCCGCCGTCGGGGTGCTCACCGGGGTCGCGTGGGTGTGGCCGGACGGGAAGCCGATGCCGCGCCTGCTGGCACTGCCTGGCTACGTCGTCGTGGGGAACGTCGCCGTCTTGCACGCGTGGCTGCGGGTGGTCGCCGGGCGACCGGCGCCGGTGTGGGAGCCGACGCGCCGCGCCTCGGTGCCCTCCAGCTAGTCTCCCGTGGGGTGGGGGCCGCCGTTGCGGTGCTTGGCGGCGACGTAGCGGGCGATGTCCGCCAACGTTCCCAGGTTTTGCTCCGTGATGTCCTCGTCCGCGACGACCACGCCGAATTCGCTGCGAAGAAAGCCGATGAGCTCCATCACGCCCATGGAGTCGATGACGCCTCGCTGGAGCAGCCGATCGCCGTCCCCCAGGGCGAACCCGGGCCGCATATAAAGGAAGGTCTCGTGCACGTAGGCCCGCGTGCGCACCAGGATGTCCGGTTGGTCCATGCGAGGTTCCGTCTCCGAGGAATGCACCGTTAACTCACCGCCGGCAGGCCGTCTTCCAGCGCCACGTCGGGCACCAGGTCCGGCGCGGTCCGTACCGAGGCGGCGCTGTCGATAAACTGCCGATGCCACAGCTCCGCGGACACAATAGCCACCAGGGCCTGGTTCTCGCGGAACCCGGTGGCAGCACCCGCGCGACACCGTCGCACGAGTCCGGCCACCGCCTGGGGCTCGAACAACCCGGAACGCGTCAGGCTGCGTTCGTCCAGGAGGTCCCGCACGTACTCGACGGGTTCCGGGCTGAAGAAGGCGGGGATGTCGGGCGCGCGGTACGGCTGCTTCGGGCGTCGGTGTACGGCCGGGGGGACCACGTCCTGCGCCCAGCGGCGCAAGATCGCCTTCTCGCGGAGGCCGCGGAGCTTGCTGCCCGTGGGCAGGCGCGCCGCGAATTCGAACAGGCGATGATCGAGAAACGGGTAGCGGCCTTCCACGCCATGTGCCAGCGACATGCGGTCCCCTTGGGCGCTCAGCAAGTAGGGGGACAGCAGCGTCACCATCTCGAGGTACGCGGCGCGGTTGAGCGGCGACCACGTCGAGAAGCTGGCGGGCAGGCTCGCCCGCAGGTCCTCGAGGGGATCGGTCTGGGCGAGCGTCGCGCGCAGGTCGGCCGAATAGAAGTCCTTGATCCGCGAGGTGAGCAGGAACCGCGGCAGATGCGAGAACAGCAAATCGTCCGGTGCCCCCGCGTCCAGAAACGAGCGCCGCCAAAAATCGCCGTGGCGCCCGCGCGAGTCGAGGTAGGGGTAGAGACGGTCGAAGAGCCGCGGCCGGGAGCGCGACTGCGGCTGGCGCAGGCAAAACAGCCGGAGCGCCGTCTCCTTGAACAGGTCGTACCCAAGGAACAACTCGTCCGAGCCCTCGCCGGTGAGCACCACTTTGATGTCGTGCTCGCGCGCCAATTGCGCGAGCAGGTACATCGGGGCCGGGGCGGTGCGCACCAGCGGCGATTCGGCGTGCCACACGACGTCGGGGAACACCCCGGCCACGTCACCCGGTCCAATCGCGCGCACGAAATGATGGCTGTGCAGCTGCGCCGCCACGAGCAGCTGGAACTCGCGTTCGTCGAGCTGCGGGTCGTCGAACGTGACGGAGAACGTCCGGACCGGGAAGGGCGACTCCCGCGCGGCGAGCGCGCAGCTGATCGACGAATCGAGGCCGCCGCTCAGATACCCGCCGACCGGAACGTCCGATCGCAGACGGAGCGCGACGCTGCTGCCGAGCAGGTGGCCAAGGGCGGGACCGGCGTCGGGAGGTTCGTCGCGCGCTTCCGGGTACTCGAGCGCGTAGTAGCGGCCGTGACGGAGGGCCCCCTCACGCCAGACCGCGAAGCAACCTGGTTCGATGGAGTGGACGCCGCGGAACACGGTCCACGGCGGCCGGGCCGCCCAGAAGGTGAAGACCTGATCGAGACCGACGAAATCGGGGGCGGCTTCGACCCCGCCGCTCGCGAACAACGCCTTCGCCTCGGAGGCGAAGAACAGGTCCCCGTCCGCGATGGCGTAGAAGAGTGGACGCACACCGAACCGATCGCGCGCCAGCAGGACCGTTTCGGTCCGACGATCGTAAATCGCGAACGCGAACTGCCCGTTCAGGCGGCCCAGCATCCCGGTGCCCCACTGCTCGTACGCGTGCACCAGCACTTCCGTATCGCTGCGGGTGCGGAAGCGATGCCCGGCGGCCGACAACTCGGTCCGCAGCTCGAGGTAGTTGTAGACCTCGCCGTTGTAGACGACGAGCACAGAGCCGTCTTCATTCCCGAGGGGCTGCGCCCCACCGGCCACGTCGATGATGCTGAGGCGCACGTGCGCCAGGCCGACGCGCGGGCCGGCGTAGCGCCCGCAGCCGTCCGGACCCCGATGGCGCAGCGCGCCCGCCATGCGGTCCAGGATCTCGGCGGAGACGCCGCCCCCTCCCGGTGCCCGAGCCAGCCCTGCGAGCCCGCACATCAGGCTTGGTTCCGCCAGGAATGGGCCGCCGTCCGCCGCCGCCGGCGCTCCTGGTGCGCCGCGATCTCGGAGACGGGTTCGACCAAGAGGGGAGGTAGATGCAGGTAGCGCGTCGTCGCGCGCTTCTGATCGATGTCCCGCAGCACCCTGGCCGCCTCGTCCGGCGACCGTCCCAGCTCCGCGGCGACGGCGGCCGGATCGCGGCCGAGGTTGTGCGCGAACAGGACCAGATCCAGTGTGGCGGCCGGAAGGGCGAAATAGAACTCTTCCTGCGTCTGCGGCAGAGAGTAGGTGTCGGTGGTCGGCGGCCGGGTCCGAATCGCCGCCGGGACGTCCAGGAATTCCGCGAGTGCGTACACCTGCGATTTGTACAGGTGGGCGATGGGCTTCACGTCCGCCAGCCCGTCTCCGCCTTTGACGAAGAACCCCTGGTCGTACTCGAGCCGGTTGGGCGTGCCGACGACGGCGTAGTGAAGCCGGTCGGCGTGGAAGTACTCCAACATCGTCCGGACGCGCTGCTTGAAGTTGGTCGCCGCGACGATCTCGCGGTATTCGGCGGCGGGCAGCCGCACGTGGCGCACCTCACCATCTGGAAGCTCGACCGCTAGCGATGACACGTTCAAGCGGTCAGAGTCGAGCCGGCCGCCCGACAGCACGACCTTGCACCGCCACTCATCCTGAAACTCGGGCATGGCGCGGCGGATCGCGGCGTTGCGCCGCGCGTAGCAACCCAGGGCCGCCAGCATCGGCGTGATGTCCTCAACGACGTATGCGATCCCGAGCGCGTCCGCCCAGCGTGCAGCGAGGTCGAGGCTCTGGCGATCGGACTCCCGCTCCGGCATCAGGAGTCCGAACACGTGAGCCGGGCCCAGCGCGCGCACAGCCAGGGCCGCGCACACCGAGCTGTCGATCCCCCCGCTCATCCCCACGACGAGCCCTCGCCGGCTCAACACCTCGCCGACCTGCTGGCGCAGCGTCGCGGCGATCTGCTCGGTGACCTCTGCCTTATCGATCTGTAGTTCGTTCGCCAGACTCACGTCCGTCCTCGAGTGCGCTCGCCCCCAGGCTTCCACGCAAGGATGGCGCCGTGGGGCCAACGCACAGGGCGCGCGCCGCGCCGCGCACCTGCTGCGGGCACGCAACACCCGGGATCGTCCGGCCCTCCGCCTCAGTGTGGCACAGGTGATGCGATTGGGGGGCGCACTGTGACTTCCAACGTCGCCACCTTGCTCTGGGCGACCGCCGCGGCCGATCCGGCGCGGCCCGCGCTGATTGAGGCAGGGCGTGTTACGGATTACGGGTCGCTCCAGCGCCGCGCCGCGGCCATCGCGGTCGGGCTCCAGAACTCTGGGGTCCAGGCGTACGACCGGGTCGGGATTTTCCTTGACGGCGGTGCGGACGCCGTCGCGGCCTTCTTCGGCGTGGCCGCGGCCGGCGGCATCGCGGTCGTCATCAACGAGTTGCTGCGCCCGCGCCAGGTCGAGCACATTCTGGACGGTGCGGGGGCGTCCGCGCTCATTACGTCCGAAGACCTCACCGTTCGGCAACCGCGTCCAATCGAGACGCCAAGCCGCGTGCTCTCGGTTCGGGAGCTCGAGGCCGAAGGAGAGTTCGACCCCGTCCCGCGGGTCGGGATGGACCCCGCTCAGATCGTTTTCACATCGGGATCGACCGGTCTCCCCCGGGGCGTCACCGTGACACACGGCAATCTCGTGGCGGCGGCGCAAACGGTGATCGGGTACCTCGGCATCGTCGCCAGCGACCGGATTGCAAGCGTGCTCCCCTTCAGCTTCGTGTACGGCCTGAGCCAGGTCCTATGCGCCGTCGGCAGTGGAGCCGCGCTGGTGGTGGAACGGTCGCCGCTGGCCGCGCAGCTCGTCGCCAACCTGCGGGCGCAGCAGATCACCGTCCTGGCCGCGGTGCCGCCGCTATGGCAGCAGCTGCTCCACGTCGCGTCGTTTTGTGACGAGCCGCTCGCCTCGCTGCGGATTGCGACGAATGCCGGCGGCCATCTCCCGGTGCCGGTCGTGCGCGCGTTGCGTCGAGCCCAACCGCACGCGCGGCTCTTTCTCATGTACGGACTGACCGAAGTGTTGCGGAGCACATTTCTCCCGCCGGAGGAGGTGGACCGGCGCCCCGACTCGATCGGCCGTGCGATCCCCGGGGCCGAAGTACTGGTGGTGCGAGACGATCTCAGCGCCTGCGCCCCCGGGGAGGTTGGAGAACTGGTGCATCGGGGGCCGACGGTCGCGCTCGGCTACTGGAATGCGCCCGAGGCCACGGCCCGCGCGTTTCGCCCGCATCCGCTGCGACCCGCGGGGTCGCCGGACACGGAGCGCGTCGTGTTCTCCGGCGATCTCGTGCGACGCGATGCCGAGGGCTGGCTCTATTTCGTCGGGCGCCGCGATCGAATGATCAAGACCTTGGGCTACCGCGTGAGTCCGGATGAGATCGCCACGGTGTTGTATGCGTCAGGCGAAGTCGCCGAGTGCATCATCACGTCCGAGCCGGACGACGTGCGGGGGGAGCGCATTGTCGCGTTCGTGGTTTTGGCCGGCGGAGGATCGCTCGAGCGGTTGGAGTTGTACGCCCGTTTGGAGCTTCCCCGGCACATGCAACCCGCGAGGTTCGAAACGCGGGACGCGCTGCCACGGTTGCCCAACGGCAAGCACGACGTCGCCGCGCTGCGGGGAGAGCCGAAGCCCGTCTGATGGAAGCGATTCGGGCCTTTCGCCACGAAGACATTCCCCAGGTCGCCGAGCTCTTCTCGTCGACGTTCACACACAATGGGAACAGTCCTCTCCCAGGCCCCGACACGTATCTCCAGCGCGTGTTTTTCGAGAGCCCGCTGCACGAGGAGGACATGCCATCCTTTGTGTACCTGGATGCACGCGGGTCCATCGTCGGTTTCATCGGGGTCCAGCCGAGGCGGCTGTGCCTGCGCGGTCGTCGAATCCGTGCGGCCGTCGCCACGAAGCTGATGGTTGCACCAGCGGCGCGGGGATCCTTCGCGGCCGCGCGACTCCTCAACCGGGCGTTCGCGGGGCCGCAGGACGTCCTGTTCTCCGATCTGAGCAATGACGCGGGGCGTCGCCTGTTCGAGGGATTCGGCGGTGTCACGGTCCTGCCCCTGAGCCTCCAGTGGCAGCGCCCGGTCCGGCCGGCGCGTCATGCGCTCTCCTGGCTGCGCGCCCGCGGCGTGCCCGCTGTGATTACCCAGGGCCTGCGGCCGTTGGGCGCGATCGCCGATGCAGTGGTCGCTCGGTTGGGCCCAGGTCGCGTCGGTGCCTCGCTTGCCGGCCATACCACCGAGGATCTGCCCCTCGACGTGCTGGCCACGCACTTGGGCGCGCTGTGTGCCGATCGCGCCCTGCGTCCGGAATACGACGAGCCGTCGCTGCGGTGGATGCTGAACGTGGCGGAGCGCAACGAGCCCGACCGGGTGTTACGTCGGCGCCTGGTGCGTGATCCGCATGGGGAGATCGTCGGTTGGTTTGTCTACTATCTCGGGCCGGGCGCCGAGAGCGAGGTGCTCCAGCTCCTGGCGAGAAAGGGATCGGCCGACGCGGTGTTCGACGCGCTCCTCGCCGACGCCTGGAGCGGCGGGACCGCGATGCTCTCGGGTCGCTTGGAGCCGAGAATGGTCAAGGAGATGTCCGCGCGGCACTGTTACTTCCGGCACACCGGCCACTGGGCGTTGGCGTACTCGAAACACCCCGCCATCCTGCAGGCGATCCTGAACGGGGATGCGTTCCTGAGTCGCTTGGAGGGCGAGTGGTGAGCCGAGCGTTTTCGTGATGCGGCGACGCCGCCGCGTCCGCGCACTTCGAGTGATGCGTGTGAGCGCTGCCGCACCGACGCGACGATCTCTAATGCGTTGTGGCGCTAGCGGATAGGTGATGACCGTCGTGGCACCACGTTTGCCTTCCTTCGAGTCGGCCTCGGGCCAAACCAACACTCACGGAGGCAAGCGTCATGTTCAAACTCAGAAACCTCGCGATGCTGACTGCGCCGGTCGCAATCGCGCTGACCGCGTGGAGCTGCGAGCGGCAGTCCAACGCGGTGGCGCCGGCGATCGGTACGCCGTTGGCGCACTTCTTCCAGTTTCAGTGTACGCCCTTCAAGATGACCGGTGGCGGCCGGATCGATTTTCCGCCGGGCACGGCTGAGAAGAACCCCCCAGCAAGCCACGAGTACGAGACGTTCGGCGCGCACGTCATGGATCAAAACGGCGACTGCGTGGCCGACCAGGGCGCCCTCGAATGGGTGGACCATCGGCCTGAATTTCGCGTGAACGGGAGTCCGCTGAATCTACACGCCACAGCGATCACGTTCGCGGAGCAGGCGACCGACACCGACTGCAAGGATGGCGCGGCGCATTGGGGCGGCAAGCTGCGCGTGCAAAACACGGGACAAGAGGATCTCGATTTCGAAGTGTGGGACTGTGACAACGGCGAGCCCGGCGTCGGCCACGATGGTTTCGCCATCAGTGTGCCGGCCCTCGACTACGCGGTGATGTGCCCGGACCCCGACCTGCCGCCGGCGGAGCCGACGTGTACGCTGACGGGCGGGAACCGGCAGTTCCACCCGACACACTGACCTGATCGCCATGATCTCGACAAGGAGGCATACGATGAAGATCGACACGATGCGGCGGGCGATCGGCCTGGTGGCAGTCGTCCTGCCCATGACCTGGATGGCGGGCACGGTCGCGGCCCAGATGCGGGCGGCGAATGCCCAGGCCTTCGGCGTTTCCGTGAACACGCCGACGGTGAACCAGACATCCCCATACGCCGTCCTGCCAACCGGCGGCGCGTTGGCGGAGGATCAAGGCCAGACCGTCGCCGTGGCGAATTTCGTCACGGCGCAGGACGCGTTCGCCATCGTCACGGGCGACGCCGACCCGACGTACGGCTCGAACGCGGTGAGTAGCGCGACGCTGGGAGCGGTGAGCCTGCTCAACGGCCTCATCACGACCGACGGCGTAGTGGCCATCGCGACCAGCACGCTCGGCGACGGTCTCGTCGCGAGTGACGCCGAGGGATCGAGTCTCTCGAACCTGATTGTGAACGGGACGGCAGTATCAGACCCCGCACCCAACACGCGCATCGACCTGCCCGGTGTCGGCTACGTGGTGCTGAACGAGCAGAGTGCGACGGGCGACGGCGTGACGACCAGCGGCATCACGGTGAACATGATCCACGTGGTGCTGCAACAGCCGATTCTCGGAGTCCTGGGCCAGGTGACCGGCTACCAGACGGTGGGGAACATCATCGTCGGGTCGGCGACGAGCAGCGTGAACTAGCGACGGCGCACCTCCCGTGGCCGTCGAAGAACGCCCGTCCCTGGGTGACGCGGTACGCGTCGCCCAGGGCCGGGTTTTTCATGGGCTGCTCAGTCCTCGAAGGGTCGAATCCAGCCAAGACGCGAGCTCGCGTCGGCGGCGTGCCACGCCCGGCGCGCCCGCACGAGCAGATCGCTTGCGCTGCCCGGGGCATACGCGAGGTTAGCGATCGCGTCGTAGCCGGCGCGCAGCTGGAACGACGGGACGGCGCCGGCGTGCGAGCGGCGCCGCATCACGCCGGCGAGCCGCTGCGCGAGCTGGATCGCGCCGGTGGCGCTCGTGCGGGGCGCCACGACGGCGAACTCTGCGGCGTCAATCCGGCCCGGCACGTCCGAATGTCGCACGCCGCCCTTGATTGTCTGGGCGCAGAACACCCTCACCTCGGGCAGCACCCCCTCGTCCTCCACCTCGATCGCGAGCACCACGCACGCGAGCGCGCCGTGCGCCCGTACCGACAGCGCCCCGAGCTCCTCGACGCGACGCGAGAGACCCTGGAAGTTGTACAGGCCCGTCTCGCGATCCAAGAGACTGTTCGATTGCATTTGTTCGGCCAGCGTCTTGAGCTGCGCGTAGCTGTCGAGTTTGATGAGCAGCTCCGCGACGTCGAGCGGCTCGCCGAAAATACAGGATGCGCCCGCGCGCAGCGCGGCGAGTCGAGCGTCGCGCGATGCCAGTTCGCCCACGATGAGGATGGGTGTGTGGGGCGAGACGCGCGCGGCGCCCCGGAGCCGGAGGCACAGCTCGGCAGGCTGCATGTCGGGAAGGGCGGCTGCGACGACGATCGCGTCGGGCGAGGTGCGGCGCACGGCTGCCAGCGCGGCTTGGGCCGATGGCACGCGCTGCACCGCGTACCCGCCGGCCTCAAGCTCCCCGGGTACGGGGCCGAGGAGCTGCCCGTCCGCGCTGACGATCAAGACCACGGCCATGTCGTCTGTCCGGCGCCTGCAAGATTCAGTCCGACCAATCCTTTGGATTACAGGAATTCCCTCAGGCTCGCCTGCGAATTGCCGCTACAGCGGAGCGCTGCCGCATGGCCATCCGAATAATCCTGGCAGACGACCAAGCGATGGTGCGGCAGGGGATCAAGCTGCTGCTCGAGCGCAAAGCGGAGGACATTCACGTTCTCGCGGAAGCTGCCGACGGCCGGGAGGCGGTGCGGCTGGCGCGCAAACTCCAACCGGACGTCGCCGTCCTCGATCTGGCGATGCCGCTGTTGAACGGGCTCGACGCCGCGTGCGAAATCCGGCACGACGTTCCGCTCACGAAAACCATTCTGCTCACGGTGCACGCCGAGGATCGCCGCGTGCTGGAGGCGTTGCGCAGTGGTCGACGCGTTCCGCGCGGCCGAGCGGTCACCGGCCGGCCAGTCTGCCGAGCGAGCGCCTCACGCCGCGAGAGCGGCGGGTGTTGCAGTTGGTGGCGGAAGGAAAGACGACCAAGGAGATCGCACTGGGGATTCACACCGCGGCCGGTTTGGTGCGCTATGCGATTCGGGAGGGTCTCGTGAATCCGTGACCCCGCCGTTTCACCAGCCGCCCCGCCGGCCGAGCATCACGGCGGGCGTGAGGAGCATGATCTTCAAGTCCTCGAGCGGAGAGCGGTGGCGGATATACTCGAGATCGTAGTTGAGCTTCTCCCGAACATCGTCCAGGCAGCTGTCGTACGAGAGGTTGATCTGGGCCCAACCGGTGATCCCCGGCAAGACGCGTTGGCGCCGCTGGTATTCCTCTATCTGCTCGCGCAGCGACGCGAAAATCGTAGGCTGCTCGGGGCGCGGGCCCACGACGTTCATATCGCCGACCAGCACGTTCCACAGCTGCGGTAACTCGTCGAGCCGCAACTTTCGCAGCACGCGTCCGAGGGGAGTCACGCGCGGATCGTCGCGCTGCGCCCAGACCTGCGACGACGCTCCGCCGTCGACCCGCATCGTGCGGAACTTGTACATGGTGAACGTGCGGCCGCCGTCGTCGGCATGGCGCCGAAAGTTGCCGGCAGGCTCGCCCAGTGCGCGCCGATCGAGACCGATACGCTGCTGCGTGAACAGCACCGGACCACGGGACGTGAGTTTGATCAAGACGGCGATGATTGCCATCAATGGAAAGGCGAGCAGCAACGCCACCGCGGCAATCACGAGATTGAGTGCGCGTCGAGCCTGGTCGCGGGTCATCATGCCCGCGTGATTCGCAAAGCCTGTGCCGGTTTCGGGAGATTTGCGGTCCGGGCGCTACATGGCACATGCACCACGTTGTGGGAAGCATGCGACGGTCCCCCGAAAGCCACGATGAGACCTCGCACGGTATAGGTCTTGCTGCTTGGGCCGCTGATGAATCCACTGCCTCTTCCAGCAGTTCGCGGTCAGACCGCCGCGCCAGCCCTGCGGCGAGCCAGCCCCCCTCACACGCCAAGTCTCCCCGACGGGGGCGAGCCGGGACCCGACTGGCGGCGCATCGCGAGTGCGTTGCTCCGCTTCAAATGGCTCCTGGTCCTCACGCTGACGATGGGCATCGGCGCTGCGTTTGCGGCGATTCGTCTACTGCGCCCGGTCTACAGGGCGCAGGCCAACGTGTGGGTGGACGTCCCCGACCGGCGTGGCGAAGGCCCCTCGGATGCGCGAGGGCCGATCCGGCAGGGCGCGCTGCTCGATGCGGATGCGTGGGTGGAATTGCTGCGATCGTACATCGTGTTGGATCAGGTCGTGCGCGACCTCCGTCTCTATCTCGAAGTGAAACGGCCCGCCGACCGGCCGTCCTTCAGCGGTTTCGGCGTGGCGGACGCGTTCCGCCCGGGCGCCTACCGGTTGAGCGTCAGCGATGACAGCAAGACGTACACGCTGGCGGCCGCCGAGGGAGTGGACCTGGAGCGGGGAACGGTCGGCGACTCGGTGGGGAGGCGGTTGGGGTTTCGCTGGGTCCCGGGACCGGAAAGCTTGTCGCCCGGCCGCACGATCGAGTTCTCCGTGGTCCAGCCGCGCGACGCCGCCCTGCGGCTGGGCGAGCAGCTCGATGTGCGGATGGACCTCAATGGCAACTTCCTGGCGCTGCAGCTGCAGGGCACGAACCCGGTTCTGATATCCAGCATTCTGAACGCCGTCTCGCAGCGCTACGTGGCAGTGGCGGCCCAACTGAAACGCGAAAAGCTCAGCGAGCTGACGAAGATCCTCGAAGACCAGCTGACAACCGCTCAGCGGAATCTCGACGACGCGGAAGCGGCGCAGCAGCGATTCCGCACGCGCACGATTACCCTGCCGTCGGATCAACAAGCCGGCCAGGCTGCCGCAGCGGGGACCCGCGACCCGATCCGCGCGAGCTTCTTCGACATGCAGGTTGAGCGCGACCAGTTGCGACGCGACCGCGACGCGCTCGAGCGCTTGTTGACGCAGGGTGGGGATTCCGGGCTGCCGACGGACGCGTTGTCCGCCATCGAGTCCGCCCAGCGTGCGCCCGAGTTGTCGAATGCCCTCAAAGAGCTGAGC
>Ga0209056_10001944_pt1 | contig 22517 bp, 17 predicted proteins | sample GraSoiAngelo_114_FD_185876 | JGI IMG/M metagenome (GOLD analysis project Ga0209056, IMG submission 185876) | Grasslands soil microbial communities from the Angelo Coastal Reserve, California, USA - 14_0903_13_40cm (SPAdes) (version 2) | ecosystem: Environmental > Terrestrial > Soil > Grasslands...
GTGGTCCCTGTGCCTTCTACTCGCGCGCTTCGGCATCGAAAATCCCGCTGGGGGGCGGACCCAACGTAAACTACAGCGATGTCACTGAGCTCCATGGCGAGAGCGGTGAGGACGGGCGGACGCGCCACACCTTCACCGCGGGCGGCGATGTCGCTCCACCGGGAACGTTCCCGTACCTGCGCCGCACCAGTAACGAGTGGAAACGCGGACAGGAGGAAAGCCTCGCGGAGTACGACGCCAGCGTACGTTACCAACGGATTGCCCTGCGGTTTTACGAGTTTCCGGAGCCGGCCCAGACCACACGCAAGTTTCGCGGCGTGGCCCTCGCCACTCTGGCCGGTGTGTCGGAGTGCGGCGACCTCGACGGGGACGGATTACCGGACTACTGCATTCCGGACGCGACCTATAGTGCGTTTGTGGTGGTATCAGGCCAAAAGCTTCCAACGAGTGAACTGCGTTACAGCTATGACACCCTTGGGAATGCCTCGATCTCAACCTCCACGAGATACACCTACGGGAACCCAAATCACGGACAGCTGACCGAAACAGCCGAAACCAATTCTGACGGCGTCCAGCGGATCACACGACTGAAGTACCCGGCCGACTACACGATGGACCAGGCGCCGACGCCAGGATCGGAGGCGGATGCGCTCTCCAAAATGGCAGATGGCTCGGCCACGGGTGCCCACATGCCCGGAGTCGTCATCGAACGCACCGTCAGTGTGAAGAACGGCACGAGCGATAAAATCGCCGAGGCCGATCTCACCACATTCAAGGAATTCCTCGCGGGCCAGTTCCTACCCTACAAGCACTATGTGCTCAACAGCCCGAGTCCGATTCCATGATGACCACACGAAAGGTTTGCGAAGTTGCTGCGATGATTCTCTTCGCGCTTCCCCTTGGTCGTGGCGTCGCTCAGGTGCGCGTCGGGCCGGACGGAAACAGCATGACCGCGCCGGCTAACACCACGGGTCAAACTGTGTACTTCAGCCTGACCGGCCTGCTCAATGGCTACAGTTACTCCCTCGAGTGGTATTGCAACGGCGCCGTTGTGAGCTGCAACTCTCCGAACGGTTATTCAGTTCCGGGCACCTCATATGGAGCGACCGTGCCCATCACCTTCAACACCGGGGGTGTGGGGACGGGCAGGTTGCGGTTGAAAGCGACCGGTGCCGGCAGCTCGGACTCTGGCTGGTTCAACGTTAGCGTCAAGGTGCCGTACGCCGTGACCGTTGTCCCCGACGGCGGTACTGAGCCGACGCGTCCTGCCAACACAGGAGGCTACTCGGCGTGGTTCGACGTCCAGAACACCGGCGCGAACCCTAGCACGTTCAGCTTTACCTGCGTCGGTTCGAATGGTGTGATCTGTGGAACGGTGCCGGCATCGGTAAACCCGGCGGTCGACGGCCCCGCGGTACGAGTGTGGATGCCGTACAGCGTCGGTGACCCCGGCGCCAGCGCCGGCACATTGCGGCTGACTGCGTTGGGATCGGGGGCGAGCGACCCAGGCACCTACACGGTTCCCATTGTTCGGTACGGCGTGACTGTGACGACAACGGGCGGCGTGACTGTTACGCCGACACGATTCGAAAACACCACTGGGTTGGCTGAAACGTTTCTCGTGACGAACACGGGATCCGACCAGCGTTCGTTCAATTTCTCATGTACGTCAAGTGGGCCTGTGAACTGCGGAACGGGGCCGGCTCCAGTCACGTTGGGTGCCGGAGCCGCAACGACGATAAGCATGCCCTACAGCGTGGGGAGCGCCGGCTCCGGGTCGCTCACGCTCACCGCGAATGGAACGAATGCCACGAGCTCGGCGACATATGGCGTACCGGTCGCTGTAACAGTGTCGAAGATCTCTGGTGGTGCGCTCGTCCTAAGCGGGAGTTACCTCGTGCAGGAAACCGCCCTCATCTATGATGACGCTGGCCGGATCAGACGACTCAGTGACGGGCGGGGCAGCGTCACCGAATACGAGTACGGTCCCAATCCATACCCGAACGATGGGTTTCTCACGAGAGTCAAACGTTGGCGGAGCAGCAACGGCAGTTCCTATCTCTCGACCGATATCGGCTACACGAGTGCTTACGTAACATCGATCAGAGATGAGGGCGGTACGCTGCGGGCGTTCGATTACGATGGATGGGGAAAGTTGACCCAAATCAGGAACAACGGCGCTCCCCCCGATGGTCAACAGGTAATCAAGCGGTACGCATATACGTATTCTCGAACGGCCCCCGCTTGGACGTTCCAGGCGAGCAATCCAAACACGATCACGGAGACCACGTTCCTGAAGGGCGGTGCTACGCCTGTTACGGTCGTCAGCAACCAGTATTTCGACGGATTAGGCCGGGCCATTCAATCACAAGTGCAGGACGGTTCGACTTACCATGTGACCGCGACGCAGTATGACCTCATGGGCCGTGTATCGCGCGTGTGGCAGCCCTTTCCGCGGAGTGCGCCGGGCTTCGACTCGAACTTTGATCAAGACGCGACGAGCTACTACAACAGCTATCACAGCACAACGCTCGCACATCCCTTTACGGAAACGCGGTATCGCGCCGACGCTTTGAATAGGGTCAGCAAGGTCTACGGGTCCTACATTCGGTCTACGCCCATCGATTCCGTCGTCACGAGCTATGGAATCGAGGACAACGAGGAAGTGACCGAGCTGACTGATGAATCCCAGAAGAAGAGACGCAGCTACGCCGATGGCTTCAACAGCGCGGTGAAGACCATCCTCGGTTTTGGATCGCCCGACGCCGCGACGACATTGTTCACCAGCAACGTTGTCGGACAGCGAACGCAGGCGACGGATCCCCGTGGCCTTGTTACCACGTACACGGTGAACACGCGGGGAATGCAAATCAGCCGGACTAGCCCGGACGTCGGAACGATCAACACCTCGTACGACGCGGCAGGAAACGCACGGTATTTCCAAGATGCCAACCAGGCTGTCCTCGGGCAGGTGTACTTCACCATCTACGATTCTCTGAGCCGAGCGGTTGCCTCTGGGATCGCCGCGACGGACTTTGCCTCGCTCGATCCGTTGGGACCGCCGCAGCCCTTCGAGACGACACGTACGAACTGGCTGATCGCGCGCCGCTACGACGCCATGCCGCCCGATTCCACGCCGTGGAATCTGTTCCCCACGCCTCCGACGCTGCTCAACATCAGCGCACGACTGGCGGGGGTGGCCAGCAAGTCAAACGGCGCGTGGCAGGTGACGTATTTCAGCTACGACGCCGAAGGGCAGATCGCGACGCGCTATACGTACACACAAGCCAACGGTGGTGGTGCTCCGCCGGCGGAACTGAATACCACAATTGCGTACACACGAGACCTGCGTGGCTCCGTCACTCAGCGGACCGTGACCGTTGGCGCAAACAGTCTCTACCAATGGTACGAATACGATGCTCGGGGTTTGCTTTCGATGGTGTTCGCATCAACCACGTCGACCAAGCCTCTGACGCCTGACGTCACGGACACGTATCTCTCGTCCGGCCAGCCACAGAGCTATCAGTTCCAGAATGGGCCTGTCGTCCCCATCCGGTACACCATTCGTGGGCAGACCGATAGCATAGGCGATCCGTCGCTCGCTCGGTGTCTCACGTGTCCGTTCTCGGCGCACTACGCTTATCAACCGAACGGTGTGCTTGATACCGCTGAGTTCTACAATGCAGGGGCGCCGGCGCCCGCCCCGAAGCGTTACCGCTATGTGTTCGGCCCGCTTGCCTACGACGCGCTCAACCGACTGAAACAAGCTGATTTCTTTGCATGGACCGGGAGTGCCTGGGGCGCAACCCCGGCAAATGATCTCGCCCAGATCACGTATGATCTGTCAGGGAATCTGCGACATCTCCAACGTTACAACGACGCCGGCAACGTCATTGACGATCTCTCCTATTCCGTTCCTTCGTCATCCAACCGCCTGGACCGCGTCGACGACGCTGTGACCGGCAGTCCGGAGCCATGGGATGCGGAGAGCGGCCCATTTACGTACGATGCGAATGGGAATCTCAAGACCGCACCTGCGCCGTACTCCATCTTAAACGTCACATATGATGCACAGAATCTCCCGTTGGCCATCAACAGCAACGGAGCCGTCTCGAACTATCGCTACGACGAGGCGGGTCAGCGGATAGCGAAGCAGGCAGCCACTGGCGGCACTGATTTCTACCTCCGCGAAGGCGCGACGATAGTTGCTGTCGTCTCCCTGAATGGTACGACTCCGCCCCCCTCCTACTTCAACATTCTATGGGAGAACCGCGTCGTTGGCCGTCAGGTCACCAGCGGCAACCGCACGTACGACCATGTCGACATTCTTGGAAGCACGCGGACGGTCGTGTTGAGCACGACGGGTGCGGTCGTCGAGAGCTACGACTTCGATCCATGGGGGCTGCGGATGCCGGGACGCACATTGAGCGCCCCCAATCCGACAAAGGAAGGCTTTAGTGGTAAGGAACAGGATGTAGAGACGGCGCTCGACTACTTCGGAGCACGCTACTATATGCCCGCGATCGGGCGGTGGTCGAGCGTAGACCCATTGGCCGACAAGGCTCCCGCGTGGAGTACCTACGCATATGCATATGACAACCCCGTGGGTTTTGTCGACCCCACTGGGCGACAACCTTGCTACTACGTGGCTGGCGGCTTCACCTGCTACGGTCTGGCAGCTCAAGAGGTCTTTAGGGGTCTTCAATCATGGTGGGCTCACCGCAACGACCCCACGCCTTTGCAGCGCCGGCCTGAGTGCCAGCAAGGATCCAACTTTGTCAGGTGCATGGGCGTCGTTGCGCCCGCGATCGGACCTCTGCTCATCCATTTGGAAAAGGAAGTCATCGTCACGACCATAACCGGCGAAGCAGTAGGTGCTGTTGCCACACGAGGCATTCAGTGGTTCCGGGCCGTACGATCAGGAAAGAGTGTCTGGAGCCTGGGTTGGGCAACGCGTGGACTTGAGATTGAGGCGCAGCTTGGTGGCAATCTGCCCGCGGGATTCCGTGTGATCGACCGCTACGCCGATGGAGTGGCGACGAGCATCAAATCGATGGATCTGGCTGCAGGAGGCTATCAAGAGGGGTCGACGGTTCTGCGGACGTTGAAGGGCTACATTAACAAGCTTGAGACATTTTCAGGGGCTAGCATGGGCGACGTGAGCATCACGGCCGAAATGATGGCAAATTCACAAAGGGTGTTAACGGTGGCGATTCCGGAGGCTGGAATGACGGCGGCGCAGCTCGCTGCTTTCCAACAGGCTGGCGAGTACGCCCTTTCCAAGGGCATCAACATGATTGTCGTGATTGTTAGGTGATCACCACGTCGCGGCATCACATATACCTTTACAAGAACCGATTGTACGTGCCGCGACTCGCGCGTACAGACGCTGGCTTCTACCTGGAGCAGGAGCCTGTATCGTCTGTTGAGCCCGCTCCAGCCGAACTCCGCGTCCTTCTCGAAAGCAGGATACGAGAAGGCAATCCAGTGACCGCTGCTCCTATGCGGAAGGAGTACCCGAGTCTCCCACGTGTTGTGAGGGCAGCTGGAGCGCGCACGGCTAGGGCGTTCGAGCGAGAGGCACGACTGTGGGCCGTGGAACTGACCAGCAACCGAATGAAGCTCGAGGCGCTAGAGCGCCACCCCGACGGGGGGTGGGTTCAGCCGCAACGAGCACAGGAATTCCCCAGTACATCCGAAGGAATGGACGCACTGGTGTCCACGATTCTGAAAGATGCGTAACGAACACAGCTCCTTCTGTGATTGCGCGTTTTGGATGTATTCCTTGGTCGTGTTGAGCAGGGTTGAAAAGGTCGTGCGTGGTTTTTGAAAGGAGGGTAGTGATGCCGTTCTATTCGAAACTCGTTCACGAGGTTCGGTGCCGTCATCCAAAACTGAGAATCTGACCTTCAGTATCCTCTCGTCTCTGCGAGCTCCCTGTGATGGTCGTGGGGTGACCCTTTTTAGACGGACCCCTCCCACGATGACTTAGCGATCTGCCGTCCGCTGGCCCGCTTCTTTAGTCGGTTCTGTACGGTCCACTCTCGGAGCCGCTCGTGATGCGCCCCCGCGCCGCGTCGATGGAACGGCGCGCTAAACCGAAATCACGTCGCGCCTGGTGCATAGCCCGCCTTCCTATCTCGCACGACGCGAATTGCATAGGACTTCCGCGGCGGTTTTCGAGTCTCCCCGGACAGTCGTATGTCAGGTGTACGCTATCGCCATGCGAATCTGCGCATCCGTGACATACGGCGCCGGCCCCAGCCGCAGGCTCTCGCCGCGATGATCCGACCAGACCCCCTTCTTTCGGAGCTCTTGCTTGAGGCGATTCGCATCTGGACGTCTGAGCGCCAAGAATCCGCCTATTGCGGTTTTCGACGGCGTGAGCTCCACGCCGAGGCCCTTCGCGAGCATCCCAACTTGATGCTTGTTCAGCTCACGGAGCTTCTCGGGCGTCAGGCCTTGCTCCTCGAAAAACCGAAACACTGCCGCCCCTCTGTAATGGCTCGTGAAGTCGTACGTCGCCCCTGCAAACCGCGCCGGCCCCGGCCCATACTCCACGCGCCCACTCGGCGCCCTGCTGAGATCGGTGAACTCGCTGAACCACCCCGTTACCACCGGCCGGAGCGTCGTGTCGGCGGGGAAGCGGAGAAACGCATTTCCCGGTCCGAGCTGGCAGTACTTGTAACCGCCGCCCACGACGTACGCCCCCTCCAGGCCTTCCACGCGCAGCGAAAACGGAATCACGTTGAGTGCGTGGTAGGCGTCCACTAACAATTCCGCCCCCAACTGCTCGCAGGTCCTGAGCGTGGCCATGAGGTTGGGCACGATGTGGGCGTTCGTGTACAGCACCGCCGAGACAAGCACCGCGGCGGTGCGATCATCGACTCGCTGCGCCAGCCGCTCCGCCAATGTTGGCGCCGGGTCGGCCGCAACCTTCACAACCTCGATGCCTTCCTCGGCCAAACGATCCAGCTGGCGGCGAATTGTATGAAACTCGCCATCCGTGGTGATCAGCCTGGGCCGCTTCTTTAAAGGAAGGGCCGACAGGAACCGCACCACCAGCTCGTGCGTGTTCGGCGCGAGCGCGATCCGATCGGGCGAGTCATCGAGCAGGCGCGCAAACCCGCGCCGCACCTCGTTGGCCTTCTCGAATGCCTTGTCCCACACGTCGTCCACCAGCTCGGCCGCATCGAGCCACGCCTGCTGCTGTGCCTCGAAGGCGACATCAGGCCACGCTTGATGCGAATGACCCGTAAGTAGAATCCGTTCGGTGACGCGAAAACGAGTGTAGTGCTTTGCAAGCTTTTCGGGATCGATCATGCCTTTGCCGCCCCTCGCCGCCCCTTCGCCGCCCTCCGCCGGCGTCACAACTCAGCTCGAATGGCCCACAAATCCGGAAACGCGGGCTGATTCAGAGTAGTCAACAGATACTCCGCGCCGGCGGACCCGCCCGTCCCAGTCTTCGTCCCGATCGTGCGCTGCACCATCTTCACATGCCGGTACCTCCACTCCATAAAGCCTTCATCCAGATCCACCAGCCGCTCGGCGATTTGTGCGACGGCCGGATTCTTCTTGTAAACCGCTACCAGAATGCGCTGCACCTCGGGCGACGGTTCGCAGGCCTTGCTGTAGTCTCTCTCAAGCAAGGTCTTCGGTACTCGGTATTCGTTGGCCGCGAGATAATGAAGGAACGCATCCCACAGCGTCGGCTGGGTGAGCCGGCGCTCGACGCGCTGGCGATTCTCGCTGCCCTCGGGATAGCGCTCGAACGACGGCCGCCCCTTTTTGCCGAGGAGAAACTCGATTTCTCTGAACTGATGTGACTGAAAGCCGCTGCCCGACTCCAGCCGATCGCGGAACGCGAGGAAGTTGAGCGGCGTGATCGTTTCGAGCACATCGATCTGCGCGACCAACGTCTTCAAAATCGTCAGAATGCGCTTGAGCGTGGCGGCGGCGAGTGGCGTGTCGTTCGAGCGCAGCAGCTTCTGCAGATAATCGAACTCGTGCAGCACCTCCTTGAACCACAGCTCGTAGACCTGATGGATGATGACGAACAGGGTCTCGTCATGCTCGAGCTCGCCCGGACGGGGGGCCTGGAGAGAGAGGAGCTCATCGAGCTTCAGGTAACTCGAATACGTGACGGTCATGTTTATCCCGGAATCGGGAGTCTGGAGTCGGGAGCCAGGGAATCCTGCTCAGATCCTGACTCCTGACTCCCGACTGCTCTAGGTTCGCGGCTTATACCGGTTCAAGGTCGCGTACGGATCCGGCCAGGCAAGCGGATAGCCCTGTTCGTAGGCGGCATGGCGGGTCCAGTAGGGATCCCAGAGATGGGCGCGAGCCAACACACACAGATCGGCACGGCCTGCCGCGAGAATCGTGTTCACGTCCTGATACGACGAGATGTTGCCGACGGCCATGGTCGCGATCCCCACCTCGTGGCGAATCCGGTCGGCGAACGGCGTCTGAAACTGGCGACCGTATTGCGGCTTCGCGTCGGCGACGGTCTGCCCCGCGGACACATCGGTGATGTCGCACCCGTGCTGCTTCAGCAGCCGCGCGACTTCGACCGCATCGGCCGGCTGCATCCCCCCCGGCGCCCAATCGACCGCCGAAATCCGGACCGACATCGGTTTGTGATCGGGCCACGCGCCGCGCACCGCGTCGAACACCTCGAGCGGAAAGCGCATCCGGTTCTCGAGCGAGCCGCCGTACGCATCGGTGCGCTGGTTCGTGAGCGGCGAGATGAAGCTCGCGAGCAGGTACCCGTGGGCGAAATGCAGCTCGAGCAGATCAAATCCCGCGTCATGCGACATCTGCGCCGCCCGCACGAAGTCGGACTTCACCTCGTCCATGTCGGCGCGCGTCATCTCCTTCGGTACCTGGCTATACGGGAAGTAGGGGAGGGGCGAGGCCGAAATGATCGGCCAGTTGCCGTCCGGCAGGGGCTCGTCCATCCCCTCCCACATCCGCTGGGTGGACGCCTTGCGGCCGGCGTGGCCGAGTTGTATGCCGATTTTCGACGAAGTATTTAGACGAATAAATTCGACGATTCTTTTCCACGCCTTTACATGTTCTGGCTTGTACATCCCGGTGCAGCCCGGGGAAATCCGGCCCGCCCGCGACACATCGGTCATCTCGGTGAACACGAGCCCCGCGCCCCCGATCGCCCGGCTGCCGAGGTGCACGAGGTGCCACTCGTTCGGCATGCCGTCCTCGGCGACGTACTGGCACATCGGACTCACCACGACCCGATTGCTCAAGACCAGGTCGCGCAATTTGAATGGCGTGAACATGGGTGGAGGTGCGCCGTGCGCCGTACGCCGTACGCCGGACTGCTGCTCCGCTTGCTCTGCATACCAGTGATCAATCTTCGCGACAAACTGTGGATCACGGACTTTCAGATTGTCATGCGTAATCCGCAGGGAGCGCGTCAGTAGATTGAAAGCAAACTGCGGCAGCTCGAGGCTCATATAACGCTCGGTGTCCTCGAACCACTGCAGACTCACCTGCGCCGCGCGCTGCAGGCTCTCCACCGCCGGCCGCCGCTCGGCCTCGTACTCGGAGAGCGCGGTGCGCACGTCCGGGTCACGCCGCACGGCGCCGGCCAGCGCGATCGCATCCTCGATCGCGAGCTTGGTCCCCGAGCCCACCGAGAAATGCGCGGTGTGGGCCGCGTCGCCTACCAGCACCACGTTGCTGTACGACCAGGCATTGTTCCGCACGGTGACGAAATGCCGCCACAGCGAGCGATTCTTGAGCAGGCGATGGCCCCGCAGCTCTTCCTTAAATAGCGCTTCACAGAACTCGACGGTCTGGTCTTCGGTGGCCTTGTCCAGTCCCGCGTTGCGCCAGGTCGCCTCGGTGGCTTCGACGATGAACGTGGACCGCCCTGGCTCGTACTGGTAGGCGTGCACGCGCCACAGCCCGTGCGTGTCGCGCTTGAAGTAGAAAGTGAATGCGGGGAAGGGACGCGTCGTCCCCAGCCACACAAAGCGGTTGGGCCGCTCGTCCATGCTCGGCTTGAAGTGCTCAGCGTAGCGGTCCCGCACGGTGCTGTTGAACCCGTCCGCGCCGACGACGAGGTCGGCGTCCGTGTACACCGCGGGATCCTTCACATCCTGGCCAACCTCCACACACACTCCGAGGGCCTCGCAATGCTGTCCAAGCACCGATAGGAGTTTGCGACGGGATATCCCACTGAACCCATGGCCGCTCGACGTGATCACGACGCCGCCGTAATGGATATCGATGTTGTCCCAGTGCGCGAAGTGGCTCGCCATCGCATCGTAGGTCTCGGGATCGGCGGCGGCGAGATTGTTCTGCGTTGCGTCGGAGAAGACGACGCCAAATCCGAACGTGTCCTCGAGTCGGTTGCGCTCGAGGATCGTGATCTCGTGCCTGGGATTTGCCTTCTTCATCAGGATCCCGAAGTAGAGCGCCGCGGGCCCGCCCCCGATCGTGACGATTTTCACTTGACGAGCTGTCCCGCGATGATCAGATGTTGGATTTCAGTCGTTCCTTCGTAGATCCGCAACGCCCGGACTGAGCGGTACAGCCGGTCCACCGGATGGTCGGCCAGCACGCCGCGGCCGCCGAGGATCTGCACGGCGTCGTCGACGATGCGCTGCGCCGCTTCGGTGGCGAACGCCTTGGCCATGGCGGCCTCGAGCGTGACGCGGGGCGCGCCGCGATCCTTCTCCCACGCCGCCCGGTAGACGAGCAGCCGCGCGGCGGTCAGATCGGTGGCCATGCGGGCCAGCTTCTCTTGAATCAACTGGAACTCGGCCAGCGGCTTGCCGAATTGTTTGCGCGACTTCGCGTGCGCCAGCGCCTCGGCGAGTGCACGTGACGCCATCCCGCACGCCGCAGCGCCGACGGTGGCGCGCACGCGATCGAGCGTGGCGAGGCCGAGTTTGAAACCTTCACCTGCGTCATCGAGCCGGCACTCGCTCGGGACGCGTGTCTTCTGAAAGGCGATTTCGCCGAGCGGATGTGGGGCGGAGAGCACGAGGGCCCGTACCAGGCGGAAGCCGGGTGTGTCGGCCGCGACGACGAAGCAGCCGATGCCTTTGTCCTTCTTGGCCCGATCGGTGGTCGCGAACACCGTGTAGAAATCGGCGATCCCGGCGTTCGAGATGAACGTCTTGGTGCCCGAGAGGGCGTATCCGTCGCCATCGGGCTCGGCAGTCGCGCCGAGTGAGGCGACATCGGAGCCGGCATCGGGCTCCGTCATCGCGAACGACGCCATGGCGCGACCCTGGATTGCCGGCGCGAGCCAGCGTTTGCGCATCGCGTCGTTGGCCGAGAGCAGCATCGGGACGACGCCGAGCGCCTGGAGGGCAAACACCGCGTCGGCCAGCGGCGACGCCGCGGCCAGTGCTTCGCGCACGATGCAGCAGGCGCGCCAGTCCTGGTCGCGAATTGGCTGGAACCAGCCAGCGGTGCCGAGCGTGCCCAGCAGCTCGCGGGCCTGCAGGCGCGCGGCGGCGTCGTCCTTGGGTTCGGCGAGCGGGGCGAGCTGGCGCGTCGCGAAGTCGCTCACGCGCTCCGCCAACGTTACATGCTTATCGTCGAGAAACGCGCGGACCGCTGCGGTATCGACCATCAGATGAATTTCGGGTCGCGCTTGGCGCGGAATGCCTCGTGCGCCTCGCGGAAGTTCGGGCTCTGCATCAGCCGCGCCTGCATTTCTGCCTCGTAGGCGAGTGCCGCCTCGAAATCGAGCGCCGCTTCGGCCTCGAGCGCTTGCTTCGTCACCCCCAACGCAGCCGCCGGTCCCCGCGCCAGTTGCTCGGCGATCGCGCGCGCTTCCGATAACACCTGCGCTTGCGGCACGACGCGGTTGTAGAGGCCGATCTCGTACGCGCGCTTGGCGTCCACAAAGTCGCCGGTGAGCAGCATTTCGGTTGCGTGGCCATATCCGACGATGCGCGGCAGGAGCCAGGCCGCGCCCATATCGGCGCCCGACAATCCCACCTTCGTAAAGAGGAACGCGATCTTGGCCGATTCCGCGGCGACGCGGATATCGCATGCGGCCGCGATCACCGCGCCGGCGCCGGCAGCGGTGCCATTCACGGCAGCGACGATTGGTCGGGGACAGCGGCGCATCGCGAGAATGAGGTTGCAGGTAAGGATCGTGAATTCGTGCAGCTCTTTGATCGGCTTGCCCAGCAGCACGCCGATGATGTCCTCGACGTCGCCACCTGAACAGAATGCTCGACCCGCACCCGTAATCACGATGGCACGTACGCCCGGTTCCGTGGCGAGGCTTTGAAACGTGTCGCGGAGCTCCTTGTAGACCTCGAACGTCAGCGCATTCAGTCGCTCGGGACGGTTGAGCGTGATCGTCGCGACGGACGTCTTTGCATCGAGCTGATAGCCGAAGGCCGACGGCTGAAGGCTCATAGCACCGCCACCGCCTCTATCTCCACGAGCGCTTTTGAGTCCATCAGCGACTTCACTTCGACAACGGCCATCGCGGTGTAGTGGCGGCCCATATGTTTGCGGTGAACTTCGCCGAGGGGCGTGAGGTTGGCGAGGTAGGCCGGGCGATCGGTGATGTAGACGACCATCCGGCCGATGTTCTCCGCTTTTCCGCCCGCCGCGCGCACCACTTCCAGGACACGACCCAGCGCACCGTCCCACTGCGCCACGAAATCGCCGACCGGAACGATCTGGCCGGCGACGAACAGAATGCGGCCGCCCTTCTCGCTCAGCATGCCGTGATTCCAGCCGCTCGGCCGCGCTCCAAAGGCTTCCGGATTGATGATCTCAAACGCCATGCCTGGTTACCTCAACCTGCGATCGTGACGGCGATGCCGTTGGGCCGTTTGCCGTTGCTGTCGCAGAGTGCGAGAACCGCCTGTGCGACTTCGTCCGGCGTGATGAGCCGCCGCTGTGATGCCGACGCCAACATTGCCGCGAGCGCTGCGCCGGCCGCCTTGCCGGTCTTTGCGACGACTCGCTCCACCGACTCCTGCGTCATTTCCGTGTCCACGAATCCCGGGCACACGGCGTTGCACGTGACGCCCGTCCCTTCGACTTCCGCCGCGACGCTCTCGGTCAAGCCGATCACGGCGTGCTTTGCCGCGGCGTAGGCGGCGATGTAGCGGGCGCCGGTGAGCCCCGCGACCGAAGCAACGTTGACGATCGAGCCGCGCTTGCGCTCGAGCATTCCACTGATGAAGCCCCTGGTACACAGAAACGTACCAGTCGCATTGACTGCCAGCACGCGATTCCAGTCGTCGAGCGTGGTTTTGGCGAGGGGCGCGCTGTGCGCGACGCCGGCGTTGTTGACCAGGATGTCGATCGCGCCCGCATATCGCGTAGCCGCCTTCACCAAATCGTTCACACTCGCCGGATCCGTCACATCGCATTGCACCGCCCACGCCTTGCCGCCCCCCCCCGCGCTGCGGATCTCCGTGGCCACGTGCTCGATGCGGTCGCTGCGGCGTGCCGCGACGACGACCGCGGCGCCCTCGGCCGCGAGGGCATGCGCGATTGCCGCGCCAATCCCCTGGCCGCCGCCGGTGACCACGGCGGCCGCGCCGTCAAAGCGCCGCAAGCACCGCCTCCTCGAGGATCGCACCCAACGCGTCAATGAGACGGGCGCCCTCGCCGGCGGTTGCGGCGGCGGGGTCACCAAAATAAGCGCGTGGACCACCGGCCTCCTCGAACGTCCGTTTGCCCGCTCCGATGGCGTCGGAGAGCGAGCGCGGGTTGGGCGCAAGCCCGTGGCGAACCTGCTCGCGTACCGCCTCCGGATTCTCGCTGAGGACGATGGAAGTCTCGAACTGGCCGGCATGGCACGCGCCGCGCTTGAATTCATCTCCGAGCCTCAAAGCCCACGGTTTCCGTGTGAGGTCGGGGAACACGACCGGCAGCAGCCGATCGGCGCGAGCGAGCTTGACGGCGTCATTCAGCGCCGTGAGGTGCTCCGGGTCGAGATGCGCGTTGGCAATCGCCAGCACCTGAAAGCCCTGCTCTGACAGGCTGCGCGCGAGATCGACGATGAGCGCCGTGACGGTGACGCCGGAAATGGACAACGTGCCGTGAAAGGCGGCGCCAAAGCCTGCTGCGGTGTAGGCCAACGCGGGCAGAATCAGCACCACCTTGTCCCGAGCCCCGAGTCGCTTGGCCCCAGCGCGCGCCATCGCCGTGGCGATCACCACATCGGTATCGAGCGGCAGGTGGGGTCCGTGCGCCTCGATCGCGCCCACGGGCAGGATCGCGACCGTTTTTTCGCGGTCGAGCGCGCGAACCTCCTCCCACGTCAGTTGCGCCAGCTCATGTACCGGCATCATCATCCTTTCTCATGGCGCACGAGCTTCCGGAACGCCTAAACATCGCCGATTGGTTGTTGGACGCGCGCGTCCGCGAGGGAAAGGGAGATCGGCCGGCGCTGCTCACGGACCAGGGCACGCTCACGTACCGTGAGGTGCAGGCGCTCGCGAACCGGTTCGGTCATCTGCTCCACAGCGCCGGCGTGGAGCCCGAGCAACGGGTCATCATCGCGCTGCCCGACGGGCCGGAGTTCGTAGCGGCGCTGTTCGGCACACTCAAAGTTGGCGCGGTAGTGGTGATGGTCAACCCACAGCTCGCCGTGGATGCGATCGAGTACGTCTACTCGTACACGGGCGCGACGGTGGCGCTCGTGCATCGCCACACCGCGCCCGTATTTCAGGCGGCCCAGCGCGGCGCGACACGTCTCAAACAAATCATCGTGGTCGGGGAGCCGGGGACCACGCGCGCCCTCGCCGGTGCATCGCCGGAGCTCGAGACGTTCTCCAGCCACCGCGACGACGCCGCGATCTGGCTCTTCTCCGGCGGCACGACGGGGCAACCAAAGGCGGTCGTGCAGAGTCACGGCTCGTTCGCCAACACCACCCTATGTTACGGGCAAGGTGTGCTCGGTCTCACCGAGCGCGACATCACGCTGGCGGTGCCGAAGCTGTTCTTCGGGTATGCGACGGGATCGAACCTGTTCTTTCCATTCTCAGTGGGTGCGGCGGCGGCGCTGTTTCCCGAGAAGAGCACCGCCGAGACGCTGTTTGAGAAGATTCGGCGGTTTCGGCCGACCGTGCTGGTGAACGTGCCGACCATGGTGAATCAGATGGTCGCCCATCCGGATGCCGCCGAGCAAGATTTCTCATCGCTGCGGCTTGCGACCTCCGCCGGAGAAGCATTGCCCGTCGAATTGTACGAGCGCTGGAAGAAGATATTCGGCGTCGAGCTGCTCGATGGGCTCGGCACCGCGGAGATGTGGCACATCTTCATCTCGAACAAGCCGGGTGCGGTGAAACCGGGCACCCTTGGGACTGTCGTGCCGGGCTTCGACGTCAGGGTGCGCGATGATCTCGCGCACGATTTGCCCGACGGGGAAGTCGGCATGTTGTGGGTGCGCGGTGACTCGCGAGCCATTGGTTATTGGCAGCAGATGGACAAGACCAAGGCAGCATTTCGTGGCGAGTGGTACGTCTCCGGCGATCTCGTGTGCCGCGATGCGGACGGCTACTTCACGTTCTGCGGCCGCGCCGACGAGTTGCTCAAGGTCGGCGGCAAGTGGCTCGCGCCGCAGGAAGTGGAAGGCTGCTTGCTCCAACATCCGCTCGTGAAAGAGGTCGCGGTAGTGGGAGTCGAAGACGCGAATGGCCTCACGAAGCCGCACGCGTTCGTCGTGGCGAGCGAGCAACGCGCGGGGCTTGCCGAGGAGCTGCAGGCCTTCGCGCGGGAGCGGTTGGAGCCGTACAAGGCACCGCGCACCGTCCGTTTCCTGGACGCGTTACCGCGGACGCATCTCGGTAAGGTGGACCGAGGGCAGCTGCGCCGGCAATGAACGCCAAAGAAATACTCGAAGCAGTGCGGGAGGAGCAGTACAAGCGCGCCGAGCAGAGTGGCTACAAGCGCCTTTCGGAAGCCGAGGAGGCTTCGTTTCGCGAGCGGAGGGTTGCGCGGTATTCCGAGGCCATCGCGTTGGACCCCTCGTTCGGCGATGCGTACGCGGAGCGTGGCTCCGAGCTGTATTTCCTCGGCCGGCGCGCCGAAGCGACCGCGGATATGCGCAAAGCCTTCGCGCTGGGGGTCAGTGACCCGCAACTGTATGCCGCGATGTCGATGCCTTTCCAGGGCGAAGAGAAGCGCGAAATCCTTCGGACCGGAATGGGCTTGATCGATCGCGCATCCGAAGAAACGGGCTGGTTCTACGACCATCTCTACGCGACGGTCATTCGATCGTATTGGTACGACGGGAATTTTGGAGAAAACGCGCGGCTCCTCGAGGAATGGGTGCCACAGCTCGAGCGAACCGCACACATGTACCGGATGGCCTTACAGGACCTGGGCATGGCCTACTCGGCGCTTGGCAAACATGCGGAAGCCGAAACGGCCTATCGCCGCGCCTTGGCGGCCACACCGGCAGCGGAGCAGCAGCATGTCGCCGACATGGTCGTGCGGACACTGATGCATCGGGATCAGTACGGAGAAGCATTGGTGGTTCTTGAAGAACTTGCCGATGGTCTGCCGGCAGACACGCGCGCGATCTTCACCGCCGCGCTCACCGTTTTGCAGGATCCACGATCAGCGCTCGCGCGAGACGCGAGTGCAGCGGTGCTTCCCGCCGCCGAGGATTGGGGAAGGCGTCCGGGTCCTCTGGGCGACAGCACGAGCTACTACTCGTTCTTGCTGGGGCTCGTCTACCGCGGTGTCGGCAGGAACCGGGAAGCAGCGGAGATCCTGACCCGCTTCGCCGACGAGGCGGCGGGCAATAAGCGGGAGTGGGGGATTACGATGCGGTGGGAAATCGCCAAGGCGCGGGAGCTAGCTACAACGAGCTGACCGCACCGATTACTTTGTTGTGCCGGGACGGGTGGCCGAGTGGCTTAAGGCGCACGCTTGGAAAGCGTGTTAACGGGCAACCGTTACGTGGGTTCGAATCCCACCCTGTCCGCCTAGCAGGACAGGTGGGTGAGCGGTTGAAACCGCCGGTCTCGAAAACCGGTATGCCCGCAAGGGTATCGAGGGTTCGAATCCCTCCCTGTCCGTCCCCATGGGAATCTGGAACAGCACGCTGGTGTACGTCGGCGCGCGGACGCTGCTCGCGGGGGCGATGATCGCGCTGCTGCTGCGCCGCCGCGTGGGCGCGTTCTACGCCGGTGGGCAAGTCGTGTCGGATCTTTCCTGCGCCGCGTTTCTCCTCGCGTACGTCAACCCCGCGGTCCGTGACGACGTCGGCATCCTCGTCATCCCCTTGTTGCTGTTCGTGTTGTATTGGGAGACTATGCGATTCTTCGAGAATCGCCGTGCCGCCGCGATGAGCGAAGCGGAAGACAGCTGGCTCGACAGCAGTCTGCGCGTGTACGGAATGGTGTGGACGTGGGGATTCGTGCTGCCGGCGCTCTTGTCCGGCGCCTTCCTGATGTTCGATCTCATGGCGCCCGATGAGTGGCCGTTTCCCAATCCCAAGGCGCCGCTAACCTGCACGCCTCCGAAGCTGCGACCCGGTGACGAGCTCACACTCGACATGCAGGTGCCGCATGGCAGCCAATTGGCCGTGTTCACACCGCGGCGCGGCGTGATTGTGCTTGTCCCGTACGGAGCGAAACAGTTCGAACACGTCGCGCACCTTACGCTGGCGACCGACACTCTGCGGCACGTCTTCGCGGACTCCGGCTTGTACGCCATCAGGGTTAGCAGCGAAAGCGAGGTCTCGGCGTCGTTGATGTGCAGAGTGCGGTACGGGAGCTAAGATGAGCGCGATGGTCGATTACCGGGAGCTCGATCCGAAGCATCTCGTTCGAGACGGTCACAGGATCGTCCTTGCGCGGCGCTACTTCAAGCGCAGAGTGATGCTGCCGTAATGAGCGACACGCCGTTGATCGATTACGCGAACCTCGATAACGCAACGCGGAGCCGTTTGGCGCAGACCGTCGCGGCCCATGCGTCGCTCGAACGCCTGTTGAACTGGGGCAGGGAGCAGCGCCCGCCGCTCGAGATCGAGTCCATCCTGACGCAGGACGAGTACACGCATGACGTCCTCGTCCCGTTCGAGGGACGCTATCTCGTCTATGACACAACCTGACTGGGGGCCGTGACGGCGGTCGCCGTCTGGAGCCACAAGCCCACCGATCGCGAGCTGCTCGACGCGCGCCTTGCCCGCGGGTGGAAGCCGACGCCGAGTGGAATGAAAGGCGGCGATCGGGTGCTCGGGTACGCGGCTTGCATCTATGACGATCCTGGCGCGCCGCATGACACGCACGAGCATCCGACCCCCCCATGAAAGCCGCGGTCTACACCAGATACGGTCCTCCCGACGTTCTCGAAATCACAGACGTCCCCAAACCGGTTCCCAACGACAACGAAGTCCTCGTTCGCATTCACGCGACGACGGTGTGCGCGGCGGACTGGCGGATGCGAAAGGCGGATCCGTTCATCATACGATTCATGAACGGGCTCTGGCGCCCCAAGCTCAAGATCCTCGGTGCCGAGTTCGCCGGCACCGTCGAGTCGGTGGGCAAAGCCGTGACGCGCTTCAAAGCGGGCGACGACGTTTTCGGATCGAACGGATTCAAGTTCGGCGGACATGCCGAGTACGTGTGTCTCGCAGAGGATGGGTTGCTCGCTTCCAAGCCGCCCAACATGACCCATGACGAAGCCGCCGCCGTCCTCTTTGGTGGGATCTCGGCGCTGCATTTTCTGCGGAACGCCAAGGTGCAGGCGGGGCAGAAGGTCCTCGTGTACGGTGCGTCCGGGAGCGTCGGGGTCTTCGCGGTGCAACTGGCGAAGCATTTTGGCGCGGATGTCACCGGCGTGTGCAGCACCGACAATCTCGACATGGTCAAATCTCTCGGTGCCGATGCGGTAGTGGACTACACGAAACAGGATTTCTCGAGCGCGGGCCGGGTCTACGACATCATCCTCGATACGGTCGGGAAGAGCGGCTTCTCACGCAGCATGAAGGCGCTCAAGCGCGGCGGTTACTACGTGCTGATCGGCGGTTCTGGGCGACTGGCGGACATCTTCTCGGATCTGGTGCGCGGGCTGTGGGCGTCGATTACGGGCAGGGCGAAAGTGCGGCTCGGCGTCGCACGGGCCGTCCCCGCTGATCTGTCGCTACTCAAGGGGCTCATCGAAGCGGGCAAGTTGAGAACCGTGATCGAGCGGCGCTACAGCCTGGACGAGATCGCCGCTGCCCACCGCCATGCGGAGGGCGGACACAAGAAAGGTCACGTCGTCATTCTGCTTCCGTAAGCCACGCCGCGACTTACTGCACTTCCGGCGCGATGCGGCATGCTGCAATATGGCGCCTATGCCAACTCTACTCAGCCTCCTCGCACCACTCTGCCTGCTTCAGTCCGTCGAATACCGCTCGCCCGCCGGTGTGGAGTACCGGGCGCAGCGCGACACCGGCGCCATCGCGCGCGCCGAGAGCGCGCTGGCGGCCGATCCGCGCAACGTCGAGAAGATCATCGCGCTCGGCGTCGCGCAATCGGGCGTCCGGCAGTATCGCGAGGCGATCGCGACGTTCACACGCGGCGTCGGCATCGCACCGAACAACGCGCTGCTGTATCGCTGGCGCGGGCACCGCTATCTCTCCACGCGGCAATTCGACAAGGCGATGGCCGACCTGCAGCGCGGCGCCCGACTCGACAGCACCATCTACGGCATCTGGTATCACCTCGGCATCGTCAAGTTCGTGCGCCGTGACTTCGCCGGCGCGGCCGACGCCTTCACCCGCGCGCTCCCGATGTCGCCCGACTCGGCGGAGCGCGCGGGCTCGACGGACTGGCTGTGGATGTCGCTGTCACGCGCGGGCCGCGTGGCCGACGCGCAGGCGCTGCTCGATCGCCATACCGATGTGCCGAACGCGAGGAACGCGTACGCGCAGCGGCTGCGACTCTATCGTGGCGAAGTCTCAGCCGATTCTGTGTTCACGCCCGCCGACACGAGCGACATCCAGGTAGCGACGCTGAGCTACGGCATCGGCAACTGGTATCTGGTGCAGGGTGACACGGCCAAAGCCCGGACCTGGTTCGAACGCTCCGTGGCGTCTGGTGGATGGCCGGCATTCGGCTTTATCGTCTCGGAGGTGGAGCTGCGGAGCAGCCGCGCGCATTGAGGGTATTTCTGCCTTCACGACCACGGAGAGTGAAATGAAACGTGCCTGCCTGCTCGCGCTGTCGATCGGCTTCACCGTACCCCTGCACGCGCAGGCGCCACGCACGCTGTCGCCGAACGATCAGCGTGCCCGCGACATCTTCGAGCAGCTGATCAACATCAACACGACCGGCTCGAGCGGCAGCACAACCGTGGCGTCCAACGCGATGGCGAAGCGGCTCCTCGACGCGGGCTTCCCTGCGGCCGACGTGCAGGTCATCGGACCCGCCGGTTCGAAGAACTACAATCTCGTGGCCCGGTTTCGCGGCACGGGGACGCAAAAGCCGGTCCTCCTCCTGGCGCACATCGACGTCGTGGAGGCCAAGCGCGAAGACTGGTCGGTCGATCCGTTCACGTTCCTGGAACGCGACGGATTCTTCTACGGCCGCGGCACGATGGACGTCAAAGACGGGGCTGCGATTCTCGTCGCCACCCTCGCTCGGCTCAAGCAGGAAGGCTACCGCCCGAACCGCGATCTGATTCTCGCGCTGACCACGGGCGAGGAGGGCGGCAGCGACTACAACGGCGTGGAATGGCTGCTCGCCAACCATCGCGATCTGATCGAAGCCGCTTATGTGATCAACATGGACGCCGGCGACCCGGTGATTCTCAACGGGAAACGCGCGTTCCGGTCGGTGCAGGCGGCAGAAAAAGTGTACGTGACCTTCAAACTCGAGGTGCACAATCCGGGTGGTCACAGCTCGCTGCCCACGAAGGACAACGCGATCTATCGCGTCGCCGCGGCCCTCGGCCGGCTGAGCGCCTACGACTTCCCGGCGCAGCCGAACGAGATTACGAAAGCCTCGTTCGCCAAGTGGTCGCAGATGCAACAGGGACAGCTAGCGACGGATATGGCCGCGGTCGCTCGGACCACGCCGGACACGGCCGCGATCCGGCGGCTCTCGGATGCGAGTCCCCTGTACAACGCACAATTCCGCACCACCTGCGTCGCGACCGAGCTCGCCGGCGGGCATGCCGAGAACGCGCTGCCGCAGAGCGCGAGTGCGACAGTGAACTGCCGGATGCTGCCGGGTACGGCGCAGGACGACGTGCAGCGCACACTCGTTCGGCTCGTGGCCGATACTGCGGTGAAGGTCAGCGTGGTACAGGCGGCGGTGCCGAGTCCAGCGGCGGCCCTCCAGGGCGAGGCCATGGACGCCATCGAACGCGTGACCAAACGGCTCTGGAATATCCCGGTCATCCCCGTTATGGAAACGGGCGCCACCGACGGACTCTATCTCAGAAATGCCGGGATTCCGGTGTACGGTGTCTCCGGTGTGTTCGTCGATATCAACGACATTCGCGCGCACGGCCGGGATGAGCGCATCGGCGTGCAGGACTACTACGACGGCGCGGAATACATCTATCAACTCATAAAGGAAGTGTCGCCTAAGGGCGGCAGGTGAGACGGCGGCAGGTGAGACGGCGGCGAGGGGCGGCGCTAGGTCGCGTCGTTCATCGAGATTTTTAGCTTCCACGTCAAGAAATGGGCTCTGCGTACTTGGTTAGTAAGACTGGAGCACACGTCGTCATTCAAGTAGCCGAGTGCACCGGCCACCTCTAACTCATATTCGACCTCAGCCAGCGATCCGAGAGACATGTCAAGAAAGCGTCGAAATTCGTTTCGGCCCTTTTTTGATGCGCCCTCGACGATATTTACGGCAGCTGAGAGCGCGGCACGACGGAGTTGGGATGTCAGACCATATAGCTCATGTTTGGGAAAGCACTCGGTTGCCTTATAGACTGCAAGGACAAGCTTATGGCATTCCTGCCATGCCAAGAACCGTTTGTGTGTCGCCATGTGCCTTGATAGACAATTCGAGGCACAGAGCAGGACCATTTCCTCGCGAGGTTCATGTTTTTGCCGCCCCTCGCCGCCCTTCACCGCCCTTCGCCGCCCTGTCACATGAGCTCTAATACCAGGCCGCGCGGTCTTGATGGCGTCGTCGCCGCCCAGACGCGCCTCAGCCACGTGGACGGCCAGGCCGGTGAGCTGATCATCGGCGGGTACCAGCTCAGGGAGCTGGCGGGCCATGTGACGTTCGAGGAAGCGGCGCATCTGTTGTGGCGCGGCGCACTGCCTTCGAAGGACGAGCTGGCGACCCTGCGGAAGGAAATCGCGGGGTTGCGGCCGCTACCTGAGGAAGCCTTGCACGTCGTGCGGGCTGCCGCACAGGCACCGCCGATCGACGCGCTGCGTATGGCGTGTGCCACCCTGTCGCTCGATCTCGCTCAGCCCGATGAGATCTCGCCCGGTGCGGACATGCAGGCCGCGAAGATGCTCACCGCCCGCTTCCCAACTGTTGTCGCGGCACATGCCCGGCTGAGCGCCGGCCAGGCGCCGATCGCGCCGCGGACCG
>Ga0209056_10001949_pt1 | contig 22508 bp, 17 predicted proteins | sample GraSoiAngelo_114_FD_185876 | JGI IMG/M metagenome (GOLD analysis project Ga0209056, IMG submission 185876) | Grasslands soil microbial communities from the Angelo Coastal Reserve, California, USA - 14_0903_13_40cm (SPAdes) (version 2) | ecosystem: Environmental > Terrestrial > Soil > Grasslands...
TGACCCTCCTGGCGCTGGGAGCCGGCGCGATCGGACTGGGCGTGGCGATCCGTCTCCAGTAGGTTAGGAACACCTCCCCGCTCCCCCCTCCCCCCTCCCCCGGACCCGGAGACCGCATGTCTCGACGCCGCCCGATTCGCTTCCTGCCGGTCGCGCTCCTCGTTCCCGTCGCGCTCGGCGCCCAAGCGCCGGTGCACCGGCACGTGGACGTGCCGGCGGTCGCGCCCCGCGCCGCGGACGTGGCCACGGTGGACGGGATCGTCAAGGCGTACTACGACGTGATCACCGGCCCCGCCGGCCAGCCGCGCCAGTGGTCGCGCGACCGCTCGCTCTACATCCCCGACCTCCGGTTCGTGGCAACGGGGGTCGGGAAGCAAGGGCCCTACGCCCGCGTGATGGATCACCAGGCGTTCGTCGACGGTTCCGACTCCGGGATGGTGCACGACGGGTTCTTCGAGCGGGAAGTCCACCGCGTCACCCGGTCGTACGGGAACATCGTGCAGGTGTTCAGCACGTACGAGGAGCGCCGCACGGCGGACGGGCCGGTCGACGGGCGCGGCGTCAACGCGCTGCAGCTCTTCTGGGACGGGAAGCGGTGGTGGGTCGCGTCGGCGATCTGGTTCGACGAGGATGCGGGGCACCCCATCCCGCCGGAATTGCTCCCGTAGGGACGATGTACCGCCGCCTCGATGGGACCCGCATCGTGGAGACGCTCGAGCGTCTGCGGCAGCGCATCGGGGAGCGCTTCCCGGGCTCGGGGCTCGAGCGCGTGTCGGGTGATCTCCTCAGCGCCGCGAGCGAGTCCATGGCGCGCGTCACGGACCTGCGCCGGCCCAACATCCCGCTCCGCCTCGCCACCTGGGCGCTGATCGCGATCATCGTCTTCGTCGCGCTGGAGGCCCTGTTCCACCTGCGACTCGCGCCACGCTGGGAGGAGTTCGCCGGCTTCCTGCAGTCGTCCCAGGCCATTCAGAATGTCGTGTTCCTCGGCCTTGCGGTCCTGTTCCTCGCGAACGTCGAAACGCGCATCAAGCGCCGCCGGGCGCTGGCCGCGCTCCATGAGCTGCGGAGCATCGCGCACATCGTGGACATGCACCAGCTGACCAAGGACCCGGATCAATTCCTCGCGCAGGGCACCATGACGCGCTTCGAGCTGTCCCGGTACCTCGACTACTGCTCGGAGCTCCTCTCGCTCACCAGCAAGGTGGCCGCGCTGTACGTGCAGGATTCCCAGGATCCCGTATTGCTCGATGCCGTGAACGACGTGGAGACGCTGACCACCGGCTTGTCGCGCAAGATCTGGCAGAAGATCATGATCCTCGACACGCTCGAGACCTCCCGGAAGCTCACGTGACGGGCGGGGAACGGCCCAGCGGCGCGATCGTCCGGACCGCGCTGTTCGCGATCCTGTTCATGGGCTCAGTACTGGTGTACGTGCCGTACATCCTTGCGTCCGGGCCAGGGACCGCGCACTGGACACTCGGGCCGTGGCGCTATCTCGGCCTGCTGCCGCTCGCGGCCGGGATCGCGGGGCTCGGGCGGTGCCTGCGCGACTTCGCCGTGGTGGGCCGCGGCACGCCCGCCCCGTTCGATCCACCGCAGCAGCTGGTCGCCACCGGCCTGTACCGCTGGGTGCGCAATCCCATGTATCTCAGCGCGCTGCTGCTGCTCGTCGGTGAAGCAATGCTGCTCGAGGCGCCCGTGTTGCTCGGCTACGCGGCGGCGTTTTTCCTGGTGACGCATCTGTTCGTGGTGCTGTACGAGGAGCCGGCGCTGCAGCGCAGGTTCGCCGGGTCGTACGACCGCTACCGGCAGGCGGTGCCGCGCTGGCTGCCGCGGAGGCCGCGCTGAGCACCGACCGCCGCATCGCGCTCCTGCTCGACCTCTTCGACCAGGCCTTCGATCGCAAGGCGTGGCACGGCAGCGCGTTGTGGGGGTCCGTCCGCGGCCTCACGCCGCGCGAGGCGTTGTGGCGCCCCGGCCGTCGCCGCCACAACATCTGGGAGATCGTGCTGCACACGGCCTATTGGAAGTACATCGTGCGCCGCCGCCTGAGGCGCGATCCCGGGCTCGTGTTTCCGCGCGCCGGGAGCAACTGGCCGGCGCTCCCCGCGAAGCCCGACGCGGCCGCGTGGCGGCGCGACGTCGCGCTGCTCAAGGAGCAGCACCGGCTGCTCCGGGCGGCCATCGCTCGCTTTCCCGCGGCGCGGCTCAACGCCCGGGGGTGGCGGTCCACCTGGACGAACGCGCAGCACGTGTACGGCATCGCCTCGCACGATTTGTATCACACGGGCCAGATACAACTGCTGAAAGCCCTCAGCCGTCGGTGAATCAGTCTCCCCTCAGCTTCTCGATCTCTCTCCGCTCCTTCTTGGTCGGCCGGCCCTTCCCCTCGTACCGGAGCGACGGGGCCACCCGCAGCTGCTCGGCGAGTCGCTCGCGCAGCCGTTTCCCCTCGGCGTCCTCCACGTAGAGCGCCGCCGCCGCCGCCGGAGGGCCGCGGTGCTCCGACAGGGCGCGCACCACCACGCGGTACTCGAACGGGCCGCGGCGGATCCGCAGCCGGTCGCCGACGACGAGCAGCTTCGCGCGCTTCGCCCGCGCGCCGCCCACCTCCACCTTGCCGCCACCGATGGCCGCGGCCGCGAGCGCGCGGGTCTTGAAGAAGCGCGCGGCCCACAGCCACCGGTCGAGCCGCACGCGTGACCCGTCCGACATGGCGCCTCCCCTCCCGGCAGCGTATGGTCCACGAGCGGCGCCGGGTATGCGTATAATGGGAACCGCGGCCCCGCCCAAACCCTCTTTCGTGCAGAGTACAATGCTCGCTCGGCTCGCGACTCGTCCGCCAGACGTCCCGGCCCGCAGGGTCGCGGCCGCTCAGACGTTGCGGCCTGTAACCCTCGGCGTCGCCGCAGCGGCCGTGCTGCTCGGCTGCGGGACGCCGGGCGTGCGCGGCGTCGCAGGCACGGCGCCCGCCCCGAACGTGTTCTGGAACCCCCCCCGCCAGCCGGCCGCCGCACACGGGGCGCCGCCCCCGGAGCTGCCGACGGACCTCGCTGGGCGGATCGCGCAGCTCAAGCTCACGGACGTCATCGACATCGCGCTGCGGAACAATACGGCCACGAGCGCCGCCTGGGCGGACGCCCGGGCCGCGGCCGCCAGCTACGGCGCGGCGCAGGGGCAATACTATCCCGCCCTGTCCCTCGACGGCACCGCGACCGCCATCAGGACGGTGCCTTCCGGCGGTCGAACGGCGACGAAGCAGCGTTTCTACGGTCCGACACTCAACCTCTCGTGGCTGCTGTTCGACTTCGGCGGCCGCAGCGGCGCGATCGGCGAGGCGCGCGAGGCACTCCTCGCCGCCGATTGGAGTCACAACGCGACGCTGCAAGACGTGGTGCTCGGCGTCGAAGCGGCGTATTTCCAGTATATGGGAACCAAGGCCCTGCTCGTCGCACAGGGGACGACACTCGAGGAGGCCCGGACGAACCTCGAGGCGGCGAACCAGCGGCACAAGGTCGGGCTCTCGACGATCGCCGACGTGCTGCAGGCCAGGACGGCGTTGTCGCAGGCGCAGCTCGCCTTCCAGGCCACCGAGGGCCAGTTGCACAGCACCCGCGGCGCGCTGGCACTCTCGATGGGGTTGCCGGCCAACGTCCCTTACGACATCGAGGTCCCGGCCGACACGGCCCTCCCGCTCGGGATCACCGACAGCGTGGACGCGCTCATCGCGCGCGCGGTGAGCGAGCGACCCGATCTCGCGGCCTTGCGCGCCGGTGCACGGGCCGCGCGCGCCCGCGTGAGCGTGGCGCGCTCCCAGGCGCTGCCCTCGCTCAGTGTCGGCGGCACCACGGGTGAGACGTCGTTCTACGATACCACGCGCAGCGCCTTTACGGCGTTCAGGAACAGCTACAACGCCACGCTGACGCTTTCGATCCCGCTCTTTTCCGGAGGGGCGCAGATCTACGACGTGAAAGCCGCTGCGGCGGCCGCCGAGGCGGCGGAGCGGCGGGCGTTCGGGTTCGAGCAGCAGGTCGTGTACCAGGTGTTCAACGCCTACTACGCGCTCCGCACCGCCACACAACAGGTCCGCACCAGCGCCGATCTGCTGGCGAGCGCCACCCAGTCCGAGCAGGTCGCGCTCGGGCGCTACCGCGCCGGCGCCGGGAGCCTGCTCGACCTGCTGACCGCACAGGCGGCGCTCGCGAGCGCGCGCGCCCAGGCGATTCAAGCTCGGTTTTCGTGGTACACTACCCTGGCCCAGCTCGCGCACGATGTCGGGATCCTGGGGCTCGACGGCGGCAGCCCCCTCCACCTCCAGTCCGACACAACCGGAACGAAGCGATAGATGAAGCTCACGACCGTCGTCGCAGCGCTCGCGCTGCCCCTCGCCCTCGGCTGCTCCCGCAAGGGCGCCGGGGCCCCGTCCCGCGCGCCCGTGACGGTGGCCCGCGCGGAACAACGCCCCGTCCCTTACGAGATCGGCGCCACCGGCACGGCGGAGCCGCGCCGGACCGCGTCGGTGCAATCGCAGGTGTCGGGCATCCTCACGCACGTGGCCTTTCGCGAAGGCGACGAGGTGGCGCCGGGACAGCTCCTGTTTCAGGTCGACCCGCGCCCCTTCCAGGCGACGCTCGAGCAGGCCAAGGCGATGCTCGCCCGCGACCACGCGCAGGCGCAGAGTGCCGTGGCCGATGCGGAGCGTTACGCGGAGCTGGTGAAGCAGGACTACGTGACGAAGTCGGATTACGACGCGAAACGGGCCGCCGCCGAAGCACTCCAGGCCGCCGTCCGCGCCGACTCCGCCGCCGTGGCGAGCGCCCAGCTCAACCTCGAGTGGGCGGCGATCCGCGCGCCGATCGCGGGACGGACCGGCCGTCTGCTGGTGCGGGAAGGCAACCTGGTGCGGGCGAACGCGGCGGATCCGCTGGTGGTCATCAACCAGATCCGGCCGATCCTCGTGCGCTTCGCCGTGCCGCAGAAGCACCTCGGCGACATCCAGCGCTACCGCCAGCACCAGCTGCCGGTGTTCGCGAGCCCGTCGCAAGCCGACACCGTGTTCAGCGAAGGCGTGCTGACGTTCGTCGACAACAGCGTGGACACGAGCACCGGTACGGTGCTGCTCAAGGGGGAGTTCCCGAACCGGGACAACGCCCTGTGGCCGGGCGAGTTTCTGAGCGTCCGGCTGCAGCTGTACATCGACGACAAGGCGCTGGTCGTCCCGGCACAGGCGGTGATGACCGGCCAGCAAGGGACGTATGTGTTCGTGCTGAACCAGGACGGCACCGCGCGCTCGCAGCCCGTCACGGTCGAGCGCCCGGCCGGCGCCTACACGGTGATCGCCCAGGGCGTGCGGCCCGGAGACGAAGTCGTGACGGACGGCCAGGTCCGGCTGGTGAACGGCGCGCCCGTCGAGGTGAAGGGCTCGGCCGACCCCGCGCGCGCGATGGAGGGAGATAAATGAACATCTCCGGGCTGTTCATCCGGCGGCCTGTCATGACGACCCTCGTCATGCTCGGCATCCTCATGTTCGGCGTGATGGCCTACCGGCTCCTGCCGGTGAGCAATCTCCCGAACGTCGACTTCCCCACCATCCAGGTGAACGCGAGTCTCCCGGGCGCGAGCCCGGAGACCATGGCGTCCGCCGTAGCGACGCCGCTCGAAAAGCAGTTCTCGACGATCGCCGGGGTGGACCAGATGACCTCCTCCTCCAGCCTCGGGGGCACCAACATCACACTGCAGTTCACCCTCGACCGCAACATCGACGCCGCCGCACAGGACGTCCAGGCCGCGATCTCCAAGACGCTGCGTCAGCTTCCCACCGGGATCGTGCCGCCCTCGTACCAGAAGGTGAACCCGGCCGACCAGCCGATCATCTACTACGCGATGAGCTCGAGCACGCTCTCGCTCCCGGAGTTGGACGAGTACGCCGAGACCTTCATCGCGCAGCGCCTGTCCACGGTCTCGGGCGTCGCGCAGGTCAACGTGTACGGCGCCGCGAAGTACGCCGTGCGGATCCAGCTCGACCCCAAGGCGCTGGCGACGCGCGCCATCGGGATCGACGAGGTCGCGGACGGCGTCGCCGCCGGCAACGTCAACCTGCCGACGGGCATCCTGTGGGGCCCGCACCGCGCCTACACGGTGCAGGCGAACGGGCAGCTCCAGAGCGCGGCGGAGTTCGGGCCGCTCATCGTGACCTACCGCAACGGCGCGCCCGTGCGCCTGCAGGACCTGGGGCGCGTGCTGGACGACGTGCAGGACAACAAGAGCGCCGCCTGGTTCAACGGCAGCCGTGCTATCGTGCTCGCCATTCAGCGGCAGCCGGGCGCGAACACCGTAGAGGTCGCGGGCCGGGTGCGGACGGTCATGGCGAGCCTCAAGCAGCTCCTCCCGGCGTCCGTCGACCTGCAGCTCCGCTCCGACCGCTCGGAGTCGATTCGCGCCTCGCTTACGGACGTCAAGTTCACCCTGTTCCTGACGCTCGCGCTGGTCGTACTGGTCATCTTCCTCTTCCTCCGCAACCTGTCGGCGACGATCATCCCGAGCCTGGCGCTGCCGTTCTCGCTCGTGGGCACGTTCGCGGTCATGTACGCGCTCGACTACAGCCTCGACAACCTCTCGATGATGGCGCTCACGCTGTCGGTCGGGTTCGTGGTGGACGACGCCATCGTGATGCTGGAGAACATCGTGCGCCACATGGAGAAGGGCACGCCCCCGCTGGACGCGGCCTTCACGGGGGCGCGCGAGGTGGGGTTCACGATCCTCTCCATGACGTTGTCCCTTGCCGCGGTGTTCATCCCGGTGCTGTTCATGGGCGGGATCATCGGGCGGCTGTTTCACGAATTCGCCGTGACCATCGGGGCCGCCATCCTCGTATCGGGCGTGGTCTCGCTGACGCTGACCCCGATGCTGTGCAGCCGATTCCTCAAGCCGCCGCGCGAAGCGCGCCACGGCAAGGTCTACGTTGCGTCGGAGCGCGTCTACGAGCGAGTGCTGCACGCGTACGAGAACAGCCTCGCGTGGGTAATGGCGCGGCGGCCGGCGGCCCTCGTGTTCTCGGGGCTCATCCTCGCAGCGACAGTCGCGCTCTTCATCCTGGTCCCGAAGGGCTTCCTGCCGAGCGAAGACAACTCGCAGATCTTCGGCACCACGGAGACCGTGCAGGGCACCTCGTTCGACGACCTGGTGCGGCATCAGCTGCAGGTGATGGCCGTGCTCCAGCAGGACCCCAACGTGGACGCGACCATGTCGTTCCTGGGCGGCGGCCAGATCAATCAGGGCCGCGTGTTCATGCAGCTCAAGCCCCGCTCCCAGCGTGCCATGAGCGTGGACGAGCTGATCCGCTACTTCAATCGCAAGCTGGCCGGCATCCCGGGCATCCAGGTCTTCCTCCAAAACCCGCCGCCCATCCAGATCGGCGGCCGGCGCACCAAGAGCCTGTATCAGTTCACGCTCCAAAGCCCGGACCCCGCGTTGTACGACTATTCCACGCGGCTCCAGGCGACGCTCCAGAAGCTGCCGAGCCTGATCAACGTCACGAGCGATTTGCAGATCTCGAATCCGCAGGCCACCGTGACCATCAACCGGGACCGGGCCGCGGCGCTCGGCGTCACCGCCGAGCAGATCGAAGAGGCGTTGTACAACGCCTACGGGTCGCGTCAGGTCTCCACGATTTACACGTCCACCAACCAATACTGGGTCGTAATGGAGCTCCTCCCGGAATTCCAGCGCGACCTGTCGGCGCTCAGCCTCCTGTACATCCGATCGCACAGCGGCCCGCTCGTGCCGCTCGCGTCGCTCGCCACCCTGGGCTCGAGTGCGGGCCCGCTGACGGTGAATCATGCGGGGCAGCTGCCATCGGTGACGATCTCGTTCGACCTGCGCGACGGCGTCGCCATCGGCACCGCCGTCGCCGAGGTCCGACGCGTCGCCCGCCAGCTCCTGCCCGCCAGCATCACGACGAGCTTCGCCGGCACGGCCCAGGCGTTCCAGTCGAGCCAGGCGGGCCTCCTGGCTCTGCTGATCCTCGCCGTGGTCGTGATCTACATGGTGCTCGGCATCCTGTACGAGAGCTTCATCCACCCGCTGACCATCCTCTCGGCGCTGCCGTTCGCGGGGTTCGGGGCGCTCCTGACCCTCCTGGTGTTCCGGATGGAGCTGAGCGTCTACGCGTTCGTGGGGGTCATCATGCTCGTGGGGCTGGTGAAGAAGAACGGGATCATGATGATCGACTTCGCCTTGGAGGCGCAGCGCAGTGAGGGCAAGTCCGCGCACGACGCCATCTTGCAGGCGTGCACCATCCGGTTCCGACCCATCATGATGACCACGATGGCGGCGCTGATGGGCACCCTCCCGATCGCGCTCGGCGTGGGCGTCGGTTCGGAATCGCGCCGTCCCCTTGGGATCGCGGTGGTCGGGGGCCTGGCGTTCTCGCAGTTCATCACGCTGTACGTGACGCCGGTGATCTACACGTACCTGGACGCGCTGCAGCAGCGCCTGGGCCGGACGGCGCTCGGGCGGGCCGCGGCAGGGGGAAGTGGGCAACCGGTGCCGGAGGCAGCCCCGGCGGATTGACGAGAGAACGTGCCACAGTGCGCGCCGAGTGGCGGTCCCGGAGGGGAAGACGCAAGGGGCGTGGGGAGGGGGTGTCAGGCGTCCCGAGCCGGAGGGACCGCCACTCGGCGCGCACCATGCACGACTCGCGACCCCTATCGCGGAACCCCGGCAGCCCTCCGGCTCGGGGTCCCTGACTTCCCCACACCGCCGCACCCCGGACCTTCGCCTCCGGGGCTGCCGGGTTCCGCGGCCGTACCACACGGTCAAGACCTGAGCGCGAGGCGCTGCCGGCTCCCGCAATTACCGGGCTCCCGTAGTCGCGCTAAGTTCACCCCATGCACGAATGGCAAGTCTGGCTCGTCGCCGCCCTGCTCCTGTTCGTGGCCGAGATGCTCGCGCCCGGCTTCTGGCTGCTCTCCGTCGCCGTCGGCTGCCTGACCGCCGGAGTCGTCTCCCTGGTCGTCCCGGGGGCCATCGTGCCGGCGCTGAGCTTCGCCGCCGGCACCCTGCTGTCCCTGGTGGGCATTCGCCCCTTCCTGCTGCGGCACCTGCATCCCAGCGGCACCGCGATCCGGACCAACGTGGACGCGCTCGCCGGCAAGGTGGGGGTCGTGTCGGAGCGCATCGATCCGGGCACCGGGAAGGGGCGGGTGCTGGTCGAGGGTGAGGATTGGCGGGCCGCGTCGCTCATGGACGCGGCGCTCGAGCCGGGCACGCGGGTCATGGTGGTGCGGGTGGAAGGCGCAACCCTGTACGTCGACAAGGAGATGTGAGCGATGGACAACATCGGCGCGCTGATCGTCCCCGCGGCCATCGCACTGTTCGCGATCTCGATCGTCGCGCGGGGGATTCGCATCGTCCAGCAGGCCCAGACGATGATCATCGAGCGGCTGGGGAAGTACCACCGCACGCTGGCCTCGGGTGTCAATCTGATCATCCCGATCATCGACAAGCCGAGGGCCATCGACTGGCATCAGGTGATCGTCACGCCGGCGGGAGACTCGTTCGCACGCCACTTCCGCACCGACAAGATCGACCTCCGGGAAACGGTGTACGTGTTCCCGCGTCAGAACGTGATTACCAAGGACAATGTCGTGGTGGAGATCGACGCGTTGATCTATTCCCAGATCACCGACCCGGTCCGCGCGACCTACGAGATCGCCAACCTGCCGGATGCGATCGAGAAGCTGACGCAGACCACGCTGCGAAACGTGATCGGCGAGATGGAGCTGGACCACGTGCTGTCCTCGCGCGACACGATCAACGCCAAGCTGCGCGAGATCCTGGACGAAGCGACCCACAAGTGGGGCGCCAAGGTGAGCCGGGTGGAGCTCAAGGACATCAACCCGCCGCGCGACATCCGCGACGCGATGGAGAAGCAGATGCGCGCCGAGCGCGACCGCCGCGCCGCGATCCTCACTGCCGAAGCCGAGAAGCAGTCGCGCACCCTGCAGTCGGAAGGTATCCGGCAGTCGGAGATCAATCAGGCCGAGGGCCAAAAGCAGGCGAAGATCCTCGCGGCCGAGGCGGAGGCCAACGCCCGGCTCAAGGTGGCCGAAGCGGAGGCCCAGGCGATCGAGCGGATCACGGCCGCCATCAAGGGAACCGGCGGCGATCCGGCACGGTACCTGATCGCCATCCGTTATATCGAAGCGCTCAAGGAGATGGTCACGAGCCCGCAGAGCAACAAGGTCATCTACCTGCCCTACGAAGCGACGGGCGTGCTGTCGTCGCTCGGGGGCATCCGGGAGATGCTGGCGGGCCCGGCAGGAGACAAGAAATGATGACACCCCGAACGAACAGGGCGGTCTGGCGGTCAGGCGGTCTGGCGGTCGGAATGCTCACCGCAACACTGACCGCCGGTCCGCCGGTCCGACCGTCCGTCGTCTCCCCCACCTGCGACCCCGACAACGGCGGCATCACCCTCCCCGCAGGCTTCTGCGCGGTCGTGGTCGCGGATCAGGTGGGAGCCCCGCGGCACCTCGCGGTGGCGCCGAACGGCGATCTCTTCGTGGCCATGGCGGGCCGCCGCGGGGGCGCCGCCGGCGGCATCCTCGCGCTGCGCGACACGTCCGGCGACGGCAAGGCCGACGTGCAGCAAAGCATCGGCAGCGAAGGCGGCACCGGTATCGCGCTCGGTAAAGGCGCCCTCTACTTCGGCACCGCCTCCACCGTGTACCGCTACGCGCTGCGAGCGGGCAGCCTCGCCCCGCTCGGCCCCCCGGACGTGATCGTCAAGGACCTGCCCACGGGCGGCCACAGCGCCAAGAACCTGGCACTCGCTCCCGACGGCCGCACGCTGTTCGTGAACATCGGCTCGGCCACGAATTCCTGTCAGGTGGCCGACCGGTCGAACGAGTCGCGAGGCGAGGACCCCTGCCCCGAGCTCGCCTACCGCGCCGGCGTGTGGCGGTTCGACGCGACGCAGCACGACCAGACCCGGGTGAGCGGGACACGGTTCGCCACGGGTATCCGCAACGCCGTCGGGCTCGCGTTCGCGCCCTCGGGCGAGCTGTACGCGACGCAGCACGGCCGGGATCAGCTGGGCCAGAACTGGCCCAAGCTGTACACGCTGGAGCAGAGCGCCGAGAAACCGTCGGAGGAGTTCTTCAAGCTCTCGGAGGGGGACGACTACGGCTGGCCGCACTGCTACCACGACGCCGAGCTGGGGCATCTGGTGCTCGCGCCCGAGTATGGCGGCGACGGCAAAACGGTGGGACGCTGCAAGGACAAGAAGGAGCCGCTCGTCGCGTTTCCGGCGCATTGGGCGCCGAACGGCCTGGCGTTCTATGGCGGCACCCAGTTCCCGGCGCCGTATCGCGGGGGCGCGTTCGTCGCGTTTCACGGCTCGTGGAACCGCGCGCCGCTGCCCCAGGCCGGCTACCGCGTCGTGTTCGTGCCATTCAAGGACGGTAAGCCGGTTGGGACATACGAGACGTTCGCGGATGGATTCTGGAAGGAAGAGCCCGCGGGCCCGAAGCACCGGCCGGTGGGCGTCGCCGTGGGCCCGGACGGCTCACTCTATATCACGGACGACGCGGCGGGCAGGATCTGGCGGGTGATGTACAGAGGGCGGTAGAGGGCGGTAATGGGCGGTAACGGGCGGCAGAAGGTGGCCGGGTACTCGGGCAAGCCTTTGGTCGCCAAGCTGGGGATCAAGCCGGATACGAGGATCGCGATCCTGAATGCGCCGAAGGGCTATGATCGTGTGCTGGGAAAGCAGCCGCCGCGGGTGACGCGCCGGCCGAGCATCGTCGGCCCGCTCGATTTCGTCCAGTTCTTCACCAACGAGAAGCGCGAGCTCGAGCGCCGGTTCGCCGCGCTGGCGCGCTCGCTCGCGCCCGCCGGTATGCTGTGGATCTCATGGCCCAAGAAGGCATCCGGCGTGGCGACGGACCTCACCGAGGACGTGATCCGCGCGGTCGGGCTGGCGCACGGCCTGGTGGACGTGAAGGTGGCCGCGGTGGACGACGTATGGTCGGGGCTCAAGTTCGTGAGACGGCTCGAGGACCGATAAGCGAAGCGGCCCCGGCGAGATCGCCGGGGCCGCCGTTGCGCTTCACGGCCCCGACGTGCACTGCTTGGTGAGATTCCCGCCCAGCGCATTTTTCTCGTTCTGCGGAATCGGCAGGTTCCCGAGGGGATTGGCGCCAAGCTCCTGCCCGATGCCCGCCGGCGGGTTGGCGCCAGTCAGCTTCCCGAACTGCCGTGCATCGATCCACCGATCGGCGCTCTGCCAGAGCAACGAGTAGCGCTTCTCGTATAGGATGCGATTGAGCACCTCGTCCGAGGTCGTGCTCGTATTATCCGCCAGCAACCCCCCGTCGGTCGTCCGGATGACATTGGCGAACTCCAGGGCGCTCCCCGGGCCGGTCAGGTTGCCCAGTCCCCACTCCACTTCGGCCTTCAAGAGGACCAGCTCCTTGTTAGTCAGGATCTTCGTCGGCGCCGTAGGACTGAGATACAGGAGCAGGACGATATTCGACGACTCGCCTCCCGCCGGGACCGGCTTCGAGAGCGCAGTCTTGCGCGCGACGCGCTGATCGCTCGCATCCGCCTCCGATCGCACACGCGGATTGGCGTGGTACGTTGTGCTGGACGTATCTGCGTCGAACAAGGTATTCGTCGCGTCACCCGAGGACGTCGAATAGTTGTGCGCTGGGCCCGAATCGAGCGACGCGGTCGTGCTCATGAACGACCCTGTAAGGGCGGCATCGGCCGAATTCAGCGCCGCGAGATCGGGGACAGCGGGATAGCTCCGGAACGCGAGATACACGTAAGTCTTCGCCGCGAGCCCTCGATTGAACGTGAGGAAGCTCGCCGGCGTATCGAACCCGGCAAAGCCGTCGGGCAACGCGAACGGGAATGACGTACCGCCCGCGCCCAAGGAGTCGGCCGCGGAATCGAGCACGGCGGCGATGTAGTTCAGGACATCGTGCTTGCAGCTGAGCGGCGCCAGCGAGGCGAGCGGGTCGACGTCCGCGAAGAGGGGCGCGCCCGCTGTGTCACGCGTCTCGATGGCCCGAAGGTACTCGAGTGCCTTGATCGTCTGGAGGTATCCCAGCGTGGCGGCCTTTTGGGGGGCGCTCAGCACGCTGAAGGGCGCGGCGCTGACCCCGTGCAACCCGATGTTGGTAAGCCGGATCACCTCATAAGGAAACACCCGGATTCCGAGGAAGCCGCTGGGGTCGATGCTCGGTCCCAAGAGCTCCGACTCCCAGCGGGTTTCCGACGACGTGAGCACAAAGGCATCGCGACCGATGACCTCCCCCTCGATGATCTCGTTCTCGGCGTGGACCCGGTCGCCGCGCACCACGCCCGACGCGAGATTCTGCACCTGCGCCAGGTTGGTGATCGTCGAATAGTCCGTCACACTCGGGCCGTTCAGGTTGGGGTCGTTCGGCAAGTCGCAGGCGCCGACGGCGAGCACCCCGAGTGCCAGCGCAAGGCATCTGATCCGCATAGCCCCCTCACTGTGCCACAGCATGGTGGTCCCTGTGTTGGTTGGCGCCGGCATATCAGAAGTCCACCGAGAGCGTGAAGAAATAGCTGCGCGACGGCGGATACGGCGTGACATCCTGACCGCGTTGGATGTTCTGGATGCCGAAGTTCGAGACTTCGGGATCGAGTCCCTTGTACGGGGTCCACGTCACCAGATTGCGGCCGCTCAAGTCCGCGCGGACACCCGTCACCCGCCCCCCGAACAACGAGCGGACGAGGCGCTCCGGAAGCTGATAGGAGACAGTGATCTCCCGCAGCTTCACGAAGGACGCATCCTCGATGTACGGGGACCCACCCTTCGCCTTGTAGAGACGGTAGCGTTCCACCGCGGCCGCCGAGTCCGGAGCGAGCGGCACACACCCCCCGCAAGTGGGCGTGTCATAGCCATTCTGCGTGAGATTCACGAGGTCGCCGCCATGCCGCCACTCCACGAGCCCGTACAGCGTGAAGGGGCCGGCGGTCACCTCGCTCGAGAACCCCATGACGAACTTGGGCTCGAAGTCCCCCAGCTGGCGGTGGACGCCGGTCGTGTCAATCCCCACGATCTGGGATGGGGGGTGTCCCACCTGAATGAACCCCTGGCCGAAGTGGTCGCTGAACGCGCGCCCCGGCGTGAAGGCGGGCACCGGCAGGCTCAACACCACACCGGTATTCGGGGTGAACGCTATGCGCGCCAGCCAGTTCACGTCCTTCGTCCGGACCGGGAAGCCCGACACCGCCGCCTCGACGCCGCGGTTGCGGATCTCGCCGCCGTTGAAGGTGTGGGTCGTGTATCCCGTGCGTGGCGCCAGCGCCGCCTGCAGGATCAGGTCAGTGATGTTCTTCTGATACACGGTCGCCGAGACTGCGACCCGGGAATTGAACAGCCCCGCGTCCACGCCGACCTCGATCTCGCGCTCGCGCTCGGGCTGCAGATTGGGATCCGCGAGGTTGCCTTGGATGCCAACGGCATTCTGCCCGGCTAAGGTCAGGCCGTTAAGCGACGTGAACTTCTGGCCGTACAACGGCTCGTTCCCCGTTTCCCCGAATGCGGCCCGGACCTTCAGCTCTTCGAACGGCCCCAGGGTCGGCCAGCGATACGACGCGGCGACCTTGGGGTAGTAGAGCAGCTTGTTGACGTCGGCGTTGTTGGTGCTCTTCTGCGCCAGAATGCCGCCCGACACGAACAGGCGCTCGTTGAGCAGCAGCAGCTCTTCCTGTGCGAACATCGCCAGGGTGCGCGCCTGCTGCCGGTTCTCGATCACGTTCACCGCGGTGCCGAGGTTCACGTTCTGCTGGCCGGCGAGGAGATTCTGCGTCACGACGTTGGTGGTGCGCAGGTTGTCGTAGCCGCTGCGCAGACCGGCCGAGGTGGTCGCCGTGAACGCGTTCGAGGCCGGCGTGTAGCTGTGCGCGACTGTGACCGCCACCGGCGCTTGCGTCTCCGTTCCGGTCAGATCACTCGCCAGGCCGGGGAGACCGCTCCCCGCCTGCCAGTACAGCGCGGCCGGCGCATAGATGTTCGCCTTGTCCACGTAGCTGTCCAGCCCCGCGTTGAGAGTCGCCCGCAGGCTGTGCGTCGCGCTCGTGAAGAAGGTGTACGTCGCGTCCACGGACCCGATGAACCGGAACACGTCCTCCGGCAATGAAAACAGCGCCAGCGTTTGTAGCGGGTTGGTGGGGGGAGACGAGAACGGGGATTGGGGGTACACGCCGTTCACAGGTTGGAAACTGAAGAAGCTGGGGGTCACCGAGAACACGAAATACGGCGAGACGCCGACGTTGTCGTTACCGCTGAAGCCGCGCTTTGTCAGCGTGTGGATGAAGTTCGCGTTCGCCCTAACCTGCAGCTTCGAGCCGACCAGCTGCGTGAGATTGACCCGCAGCCCCTGCTTATCGTAGCCGGTGCCGTACATGACGCCGTTGTCGTGTTGGTTCAAGCCGGAGACGAAGAACTGAGTCCTCTCACTCCCACCGTGGATGGTCACGTCGGTCTCGTACGACAGGCTCTTGTCACCGAACACCTGCTGCTCGAAATCCTGGAACCCGCCGCTGGCCTGGTACATCTGCTTGGTGAACGCGTACCCCGCCGCCGCCGAGTCGATGCCGAAGGCACTGTCGTAGCTCTCGGCCTGGGCCAGCGTGAACCGGCGTGCCCCAAGAGTGTTCGAAATCTCGTGCGTCCCGACGCGCTGGGTCACCGAGAAGCGCGTCTCCCCCGGGGCGCCGCGCCTGGTGGTGACGATGATCACGCCGTTCGCGGCCTGCGAGCCGTAGATAGCGGCCGCCGACGGTCCTTTGAGAATCTCGATGCGCTCGATATCGGCCGGATTCAAATCGGCAATGCGGTTCACGCCGTTGTCCTGGGTCTGCAACGCGCTCGTGCCGAGCCGGCCGGCGTTCGCGGCAGTGACCGCATTAATGCCGTTCTGGATCACCGTGTTCGAGACGGGGACGCCGTCCACGACATAAAGGGGCTGCGCATTGCCGAAGACCGACGTCACACCGCGCATGCGGACCTGGAGACCGCCCCCCGGCGCACCGGAGTTCGCCGTGATGATCGCGCCGGCTACCTTCCCCTGGAGCGCATTCTCGAGGGTCTGGCTGTGCACCCGACTGATGTCCTGGGCCCCGACCGAGACCACGTCGTTCGCCAGGTTGCGTCGCGCGATCGTGGTCGCCTGACCCGTTACTACTTGCTCACTGAGCTGCAGCGCCGTCGCCTTGAGCTTGATCGCCACCTCGCTCTGATCCGCCGCCACGGCAACTGTCGCCGACTGGTAGCCGATGCGACGTACGTCGAGGGTCAGTGCGCCGTCGGGCACGTTCAACGTGAACGTGCCATCCGTCCTGGTCACCGCTCCGAGGCCGGTACCTTTCACTGTGACGCGGGCCGAGCTGATGGGCGAGCCGGTGTCGAGGTCGGTCACCGTCCCACGGAGCGGCCGCTGCGCGAGCGCCTGGGCGGTCCAGATGGTGCTCACGAACACCGCCCCGATGAACGGACGTAGATTGGTCACTGCACCTCCCGCGTGAAGCCGCGCGGAGCGGCACCGACAAGCCCACCGACGGGCGTCGAGGTCATGTCACGATAAGGGCCCGATGGAAGGGAGGGATGCATACGCGACAGCGCCGACAGTGGTACTCACCGCGTCTCAAGTCCTGCGTCGCGAGGTTGGAAACTCAGGGTCCGGCGGGCGCGAACTGTCGGCTGCGCTCGCGGTGTTTCTCCTTATATCGCACGATCGTGCTGTCCGCTAGCCCCGACCAGCCGTCACGAACTGAAACCCTCGGCCCGAGCAACCCGGCAGGTGCGCGCGGCGCGGGACCGTCGCGGCGGTGGCGATGCTCGTGGACGTGCGGGTGGTGAGGGTGGAAGCGTGGTTCGGGGCTCAACTTCGTGCGAAGGGTGAAAGACCGATCACCACACTGTTAGGCGATAGCTCCGCATCATGTCGTCGAGGTGCAGAGCGACAATCTGACCGGGTTTGACCGCGACCATATCGGTGATCGTGCGCCGCCACCCCCCGATCGGGTCAGCGTAGAAGCGGACGTCATGGTCGATCAGGTCGGGCTTGAGCTCGAAGGTCGCCGTCGCCATGCCCGTCACCGTCCCGAGCCGCATGGGCATCCCGGCTCGGAGCAAGAAGATGCGCACGTCCAGCGAGGTGTTGTTCTCCACTTCGAGGATGGCGCCATGCTGCCCCTCTGGGCTCTCCTGCTCCCCGGGGGAGCCTGCCTGCACTCCGCCGTGGGCGCACGCCGAGATCAAGACGGCGAGCGTCGCAAGCGTGAGTGACAGCCTATGCTACCGCGTCGGGAGCCTCCTCCCGAGCAGCTCGATCCCGCGGACCCACCATTGACACCGCGCGCAGGCAGCGATATGTCAGGGCCACGGTCTCGCGGACAATATGCACGCAACCTCGCAGCACCGCATCCCGGCCGGCGTCCCGCCATAGCGGGATCGCGTAGCCCACTCACAAGCCACAGCGTTGGCCGTCCCACGGTTCCTGCCCGTCCTGGAGGTGTTATGTCCAGAGGTTCGTGGTATGCTGCGATGTTGCTGTCCCTGTGTGCCGCGCCCCTTGCGCAGGCGCAGAATCGAGAGGTCACAGGGAAGGTGGTGAACGCCACCACGAAAGAAGCCGTGCCGTACGCCACTGTTTCGGTCGTGGGCGGCATTCAAGCCGCGCAGGCCAACGAGCGCGGTGAGTTTCGCATCGTCGTACCCCCCTCCGCCTTGACGCTCGGTGCGCGCGCGATCGGGTACAAGGGCGGCCAGGCCCGCGTCGCGCCCGAGCAGCCGAGCGTCGAGATCGCCCTCGAGCGCGACATCCTCCGGCTCGAGGCGGTCCTCGTGACCGGTGAGGCCACGGGCGTCGAAAGCAAGAACGCCGCGGTCGCGGTCCGCAACCTCACCGCTGAGCGGCTCAGCACCGTCCCCGCGCAGTCGGCCGAGCAGGCACTCCAGGGCAAAGTACCCGGCGCCCTCATCAACATGAACAGCGGGGCTCCAGGTGGCGGCGGCCAGATCCAGATCCGCGGCGTGACGACCATCCTCGGCAACGGCCAGCCGCTGTTCGTCGTGGACGGGGTGGTGATCAGCAACGACCAGATCGCATCGGGCGCCAACACGATCACGAACGCCGCCTTCTCCTCCACCCGCGCGAACATCTCCAGCAATCAGGACAATGCCACGAACCGCCTGGCCGACCTCGTCATGGGCGACATCGAGTCGGTTCAGGTGCTGGAGGGCGCCGCCGCGTCCGCGTCGATCTACGGCTCCCGCGCGACCAACGGCGTAGTGATCATCAAGACCAAGCGCGGCCGCGTGGGGGAGGCGCAGTTCCACGTGACACAGCGTCTTGGCACTTACGATGCCATCCGGCTCCCGGGCTCGCGGCCGTTCCGCAGCCAGGCGGATGCGTACGACGCTGCGCGGGCGAACATCGGTGACACGGCGCGAGCGCGGACGATCGTGGACTCCGTCTATGCGCTCAATCCGAATCCCTTCTTCGACTACCAGGGAAGGCTCTACGGGCAGCACGACCTCTCGTACGAAACTGGCCTCACCGCGAGCGGGGGCACTCAGAGCGCCCGGTACTTCTTGTCCGGGGTGGTGAAGAAGGACTACGGCACCATGATCAACACGAGCGCGCAGCGCCAGGCGCTCCGGTTGAACGCGGATTTCGACATCGGGAGCCGGGTGACCCTCGGCGTCGGCGCGAGCGTGGTCCGTTCTCGCAACGACCGTGGGATCTCGAACAACGACAACACGTTCACGAGCCCGATCTACGCCCTCGCGTACACGCCGGCGATCCTCAACCTGGCCCAGCCCGACGCGCAAGGCAATTACCCCGAGAACCCATTCCCGGGCGGCGGGGGCACGAGCGCGTCGAACCCCTTCCAGACGATGGCCTACATCACGAACCGAGAGGACATCTGGCGCCAGATCGGCTCGGCCAACCTGCGATGGAACGCGTTCACGACGGAGCAACACCGCCTGGAGCTCAGCCTCATCGGCGGCGTCGACCGGTTCAACCAGGACAACCAGGTCTACTCGCCGAATTTCCTCCAGTACGAGGGGAGCGACGGCTTCTTGGGCCACGCGGTCCAGGGGAACTCGAACAGCCGGTTTGCGAACGGGTCCATGAACGCGGTGTGGACCTTCACTCCCGGCGCGGGCTCGACTAAGGCGACCACGTCCTTCGGGCTGCAGGCGTCGGACCAGGCTACAAACACGTTCCGCGTGCAGGCGCGCGGCATCCTCCCGAGCGTCACCCTCATCAATCAGGGAACGATCACGACCTTCCAACAGAAGACGCAGATCCGTGACCAGGCGCTGTACGGCCAGGAAGAGCTGCTTGCCCTGAACGAGCGCCTGTACGTGTCGGTTGGAGCCAGGGCCGACCGCAGCAGCGCCAACGGCGATCAACACAAGTTCTTCTTCTTCCCGAAGGCCGCGGCCTCGTACCGCTTCCTCTCGCCCATCGCCCACATCGACGAGCTGAAGCTGCGGGCCGCGGTGGGCCAGTCGGGGAACCGCCCGAACTACGGCAGCCGCGACTTGGTCCTCAGATTCTTTGGGCGCATCGGCGGCCTGAACGGCATCGGCGTGCCGGGACAGGGGGGCGACACGCTCGGCAATCCGAACATCGAGCCGGAGCGGATGACCGAGCAGGAGTATGGCCTGGACGCGAAGCTGTTCGACGAGCGGATCGCCCTCGAGGGCACGTATTTCAATCGCCGTATCACCAAGCTCCTGCTCGCTGCTCCACTCCCTCCAAGCGAGGGCCTCAACCTGCAAATCATCAACGGCGGCAAGCTCGAGAGCAAAGGGTGGGAGTTCGGCCTCACGGCCAACCCGATCCGCGGTTCCGAGGGGCTGAACGACCTCTTCCGCGCCACCTTCTACGCCGTCCGCCAGAAGGTCCTGGAGCTGCCCGTGCCACGCTTCGTCGTCGGGAGCTCGGGTTTCGGAACGGCGTTCGGCCGGAGCCGCATCGCCCAGGGTGCTTCCACGACCGCCATCTGGGGGAACGCGCTCATCGGCCCAGGTGGCGCCAGGGTCGACACGATCATCGGAGACGCCACCCCTGACTTCGAGATGCAGTTCTCGAACGACTTAACCTGGAAGTCGTTCTCGCTCGGGGTGCTGGTAGACTGGCGCAAGGGCGGGGAGGTCTCGGACATGACCCAAGACCTATTTGATGAGGGGCGTACGTCTCGAGACTACGACCAGCCCTCACCCGACCCGGCGATTGGCGGCACGCTCGGCTCGTACCGCTACAACAAGTGGGGCAACGGAGCGGACGCCCGCGTGTACGTGCAGGATGGCTCCTTCGTGAAGTTGCGCGAGGTGTCACTGACCTACACGCTGCCGCAGCAATGGATCGGCCGCGTGTTCGGGAACGGCGTCCGGAGCGCGCGCTTGACCCTCAGCGGGCGTAATCTGGCGATCTGGTCGCACTATTGGGGCATGGACCCCGAGGTCAACAACTTCGGCAACCAGAACGTCAGTCGCTTCGTCGACCTCGCCCCGTATCCGCCCAACCGCAGTTTCTTTTTCGGCGTGGACGTGGGGTTCTGAGCCATGTTATCGCAACCACCACACTCAGACCGCACGACCTCGAGGAGACCGCCCATGGCCAGAACCTTCTGTGGCGCGCTCGTCGCCGCCCTCCTCTCGCTGGGCTGCCACGACTGGCTCGTCGTGCCGCCCCTGAACAACCCGGTGGCGGGCGGTGACCCGGTCGCCGCGATACAGACCGGCGCGACAGGGATCCTGTTTCAAAACCGCGCGACCTATGCGGGGTACATCAGCGACGTCGGCATCTTCGGCCGGGAGAGCTTCAATTATTTCCCGACCGACGGCCGCACACACTCACATTACGTTCGGCAGAACCCGCTCGATGCTGCCGGGTTCACGAACGGCGGATGGGCGCCACGTTCCGTCAATCGACGCAACATCAAAGCGTTCCTGGACGTCGTAGACGCCGCCCCGCTGATCCCGGGGAAGGTGGATCCCGACCGCAAAGAGGCCGCGCGTGGGTTCGCCAAGACCGTGGACGCGCTCGAGCTGTCCTACATCACGGCGCAGCGCCACGACTACGGCGCGGTGCTCGACATTCTGGACGACCAGACCGCCCTGGCGCCTTTCGTCTCGCGCGACTCGGCGCAAAACTACATTATCGCGCGGCTCGACGAGGCACGCACGCACTTGCTGGCGGCCGTGGCCGCCTCGGTGCCCTTCCCGTTTACGCTGTCGCCAGGATTCGCAACCAACGGCAGCTTCAACACGCCAGCCACGTTCCTACAGTTCAACCGGGCAATCTACGCGCGCGTTCAAGCATGGCGGGCCGCGCTCGGAAACCCGGCGTGCGGCGCGCCCCCGGGAGCAACGTGCTATGCGGCAGCGCTCACTGCTCTCACCGAGGCCGCCGTGGATACGACCGCCTCACTCGGTCGGGGCGTGTACCACGTCTACTCGAGCGAATCGGGCGACGTGCTCGACGGGCTCAACGCATCAGTGAACAAGGATTTCCTCGCGCATCCGTCCATCCAGCCGGACGCGCCGCTCGACACCCTGGGGCAACCAGATGCCCGCTACCGGGCCAAAATCCGGACCCTCTCCTCTCCACGCTGCCCCGTCGGCGGCGCTGGTGTCCCCGGTATCTGCACCCCGCTGGGGTTCCAGATATATCCGACAACGACCTCACCCGCGCCGATCTTCCGAAACGAGGAGCTGATCCTGCTGCAGGCGGAAGCGCTCTACTTCACGGGCGACGCAGCCGGGGCGCTCGCCGACATCAATTTCATCCGTCGGCATTCAGGCGGGCTCGCGGTACGCGGCGCGTTTGTTGACGCGAACGACTTCGTCACGGAATTGCTGCTGCAGCGGCGTTACTCGTTGCTGTGGGAAGGTCACCGTTGGGTGGACGTGCGGCGCTTCGGCCGTATCAGCATGCTGGCACTCGACGATCCCTCACACTGGCGGCAGGTGGAGCAACCGGTTCCTCAAGCCGAGTGTCTGCAGCGCGAGGGAACCGCGGTGGCGTGCCCCGCGACGTGGCCGATACCAGTGCTCGTGCACTGAGGGCGGAGTAAGATCCATGCGGACAGGGAGTAGCGGGCAAGCGGCCTGCTACTCCCTCGTGCTTCACATCTTCGCGCGCTCCCCGCAGCGCCGCTAAATTGGGCGCTGATGTCCGACCTCACGACCACAGCCCCCCTCACCAAGCTCTCCGAAGAAGAGGAGCTGTTCCGCGATACCGTGCGCGACTTCGCGGAGCGCGACGTCCGGCCGCGCGTGGCCGCGATGGAACGGGCCTCCACGGTCGACCCGACGCTGCTTGCCCGCTGCTTCGAGCTCGGGCTGATGGGCATCGACATCCCGGAGTCCCACGGCGGCGCGGGCGGCAGCCTCCTGATGACGGTGCTCGCGGTGGAGGAGTTGTCGGCAGTGGACGCCT
>Ga0209056_10001950_pt1 | contig 22503 bp, 20 predicted proteins | sample GraSoiAngelo_114_FD_185876 | JGI IMG/M metagenome (GOLD analysis project Ga0209056, IMG submission 185876) | Grasslands soil microbial communities from the Angelo Coastal Reserve, California, USA - 14_0903_13_40cm (SPAdes) (version 2) | ecosystem: Environmental > Terrestrial > Soil > Grasslands...
CGCAGATCATGAGATAAGAAAGAAAGCCGTGCAGCTCGGTCCCCGCGTGCGCCGGGCCCGTCAGGCACCCGCCGCGAAAACAAACGGTCGGCATTTCAAAATAACGTCCGTACTCCTGCACGAGAAGATCGGCCGCGGCTTTTGATGCGCCAAAAAGCGAATGCTTCGTATAATCGATGCTCATCGTTTCGGAAATCCCCGGCTCGTACTCGTGGCCCGGCTCGATTTCCCAGCGTTTCTCAAGTTCGCACAGTGGCAGACGGTTCGGGGTATCCCCGTAAACTTTATTTGTTGATGTAAAAATAAACGGCGCTTCGGGACAAGAATTTCTTGCCGCCTCCAGCAAATTAAGTGTGCCATTCGCGTTGACCGTGAAATCGGTCTGTGGATCGCGCGCCGCCCAATCGTGCGATGGTTGCGAAGCCGTGTGCACGATCGCATCTATCTTGCCCTGATGTTGGTTGAACAATTCGCCGACCGCTCGGCCGTCGCGAATGTCAATGTTGTGATGTTCGTAACCGCGCACGTTCGCGATCAAGTTATCGCGCGTCTTCTTTGTGGAAGCTTCCGCGCCAAAAAATTGTGCGCGCATATCGTTGTCGATCCCAACGACACGCGCGCCGTCCTCGGCAAATCGCTTAACCGTTTCCGACCCGATCAATCCGGCTGATCCCGTGACGATGATCGTGCGCACGATGTCGATCTTAGCGTGAACCGTGCCGCAGAATCATTGACCGATGATCCACGTGATCTCGCTGCATTGCACACGCGCTGCGGGATACTGCGTGTCGCCGCTCAAAACGCGCTCGATCAGCTCGCTCTGTTTGCTTGCGTTGACGAGAAAGCAGCCATGTCGCGCGTGATTGATGAGCGGAAACGTGAACGTTAATCGCCACGTGTTGAGCTTCGGAACGAAATTCGCGACCACGCGACGCAGAGTTTCTTGAACGGCGGCGGTTCCAGGAAATAACGAAGCTGTGTGTCCATCGTCGCCCAAGCCGAGCAAGATCAAATCGTGCCGATAAATTGGTTCGCCGCGCTGGGTGGCCAAAAGGTCGACATGGTCTTGATATTCCTGCGCGGCAATTTGCGGCTCGATCTCGCCGCGCATCCGGATAATCGATTTTTCCGGAATGGCTGCCGGCACAAAAAGTGTTTCGCTCGCCATTCGAAAATTGCTCCGCGCCTCATCCGGCGGAACGCACCGTTCATCGCCGAAGGTGATCAAAATTCTTTCCCACGGAAGATCATGGGCGATCCGTGCGATCTCGGAATAAACTGGGCGCGGTGTGTTTCCGCCGGAAAGCGCGATCCGGAACTCGTTCCGGTCCGCCAGCGCTTTGTGCGCAAGACCGACAATGAAATTTGCCGCGTCGGCGACGAATTTTTTTGTGCGGATAATCTCGCGGCTCATGCGCGACTCGATCAAATCGCGCAATGCGATTGGCCGCGCTTTTCCAGATAGCGCTGGTGATATTCTTCCGCGCGCCAAAACTTTCGTGCCGGCTCGATCTGCGTAACGATGGGCCGATTGAAGCGACTGCTCGTGTCGATCTTCGATTTTTCCGCCGCTGCTTTTTGTTCGGGTGAATGATAAAAAATCACGGAGCGATATTGCGTCCCAACGTCAGGGCCTTGGCGATTCAACGTCGTCGGATTGTGGTTCGACCAAAAAACATCGAGAAGGTCATCGTAGCTGATTTGCGATGGGTCGAATTCAACTTGGACAGCTTCCGCGTGGCCGGTTTCATCCGAGCAAACGTCTTCATAAGTTGGGTTTTCTTTCGTTCCGCCCGCGTAACCGACCGCGGTCGAAGTTACGCCTGTCAGTTTCCGGAAAGTTTCTTCCACGCCCCAAAAACATCCCGCGCCGAACGTCGCTTTCTCAGTGGTCATGCTGCACGATGAAACGGGAATCTGTTTCGCGCAAGACTGGTCGCGCAAGGTGGATCGCGCGCTCCGCGCGCGATGTTATTTCACCGCCGCTTTGCGGCGAATATTTTTAGCATCGAGCGACGGAGCGCTCGATCCACCTCTCAGCGCTTGAAAGCAAGATGTCGATCTTGCGCGACGCTTTCGGACAAGACCGACATTTTTTCGACCCACATCAGTTCGCATGCGCCGTTCCCAGTGTCGGTGCGACTGAGCGAACTGCGCCAAGTTCCAATTCCGGGACCGGTTGCCTCGACCAGTTCGCCGCTCAAATGAACGAGCAAGCCTGTGCGCAGCGATTTGCACCGCGACGCGATCTCTGTTGTCGATGGAATCACATGAATATTTGTGCTGTGCGAAATGATTTGATCCTTGGGAATCGGCGGCTGGCGCTGATATTCGTACCAATAGAACCGCATGCTTTGGCTGATCTTTAGTTGATCCAAAACGTGTTGATCGGACATCGGGCCCCAGCCCAGGGCGAGATCGACAGGAACCAGCGCTGCCGGCCGATCGTAGCGATAAATTTTTCGATGCAACACGCGCGCATCAATCGTGAAATGCGCGATCGGCTGCAAATGAAACGCGCGATAATCGATCGGCTTCGCGCTACCGACGACGTCGATCTGTTCCGGCTCCGAGGCAATCAGGACGCCCGGTGGATAAGTGATCGGCCGATGGAAATACCAATACCCAAAGCAGGCGAAGCCAATCGCCAGAAGTGTGCAAAATGATTTCACGAAATGCGATTGTCGATCTTACGACATAAACAAGCAGGTTCGGTGCTTGTAGCGGCGCTCAATGAGCGTCGGACCAATTAATGCCACGGTCGTAGACCGCTGCTACAGAAGAATCACATCACGATTCCACCATCGACGCAAAGAACTTGCCCGGTAATGTAACTGGCTTCGGCGGAAGCAAGGAATGCAACCGCGCTTGCGACATCTTCGGGTTGGCCAGCTTTGCCGAGCGGAATCTTCCCTTTGATCATCGCGCGCACTTCCTCCGGCACCGCACGGGTCATGTCCGTTGCGATAAATCCCGGCGCAACCGCGTTTACCGTGATGTGGCGGCTGGCCAGTTCACGCGCGAGCGATTTGGTCAAACCAATCAGACCAGCCTTGCTGGCGGCGTAATTGGTTTGTCCCGCATTGCCGATCAATCCGATCACGGAACTGATGTTAATGATGCGGCCGCTGCGCTGCTTGATCATCGGACGCATGATCGCCTGCGTGAAATTAAATGCGCCACGCAAATTGGTGTTGATAACTGTGTCCCAGTCTTCAATAGACATGCGCATGGCGAGCCCATCGCGGATGACGCCCGCGTTGTTCACTAAAATGTCGATCTTGCCGAAGTCTTCCAGAATCTGGGCGCCGACTTTCTGCACGGCGGCGTGGTCCGCCACATCGACCGCGTACGCTCTCGCTGCACCCGCGCGCGCCGCGTTGATTTCAGCCGCGGTTCTCTTTGCATTCGCCTCCGTCCGGCTGACGCACGCCACGCGCGCGCCTTCGCTCGCCAGCCGCATCGCGATCGCGTGGCCAATCCCCCGCCCCGCGCCGGTCACAATCGCAGTTTGATTCTCAAATCTCATCGGTCAGGCGCAATCCTGCGCCTTCGCGGAAAACTGTCAACGAATGAGAACCGCTGGACAATTCGGGGAAGCGCAGGAATCAGCGCAATTCAGACAGCGCGTCCGGTTTCCTCAAAAAATCTTTCACACTGAAGGCTCGCAGTTGTGAATTGCCTGACTGGTCGCCCTATCCGAACAATTGCTAATTCGTGTGGTCAGTCTCTTCCAAAATTTTGTCAACTACGGAGAGGAATGGTTGAATGCTGAAAGGTTTCGTGACGTAATTTCGCGCCCCGGCGGAAAGGAGCCGTTCGACTTGACTCGCGGTCGCATCGCCGCTGATGACAACCACAGGTATGTGCGTCGTAGCCGCGTTCTGCCGGACGCGCCGAAGCAGTTCGGCGCCGTGCATGTCGGGCAAATTGAGATCGAGCAGAATTAATTTGGGACTGTGGGTCTCGGCAAGGGTCAGGCCGATTTCGCCACGGGAGGCCTGAAGTAATTTGAGGGCTGGTCGTTCTTCCAAAATGCCCTGCACGAGCGCGAAATTTGCCGGATCGTCTTCGATGTAAAGGACGTCGCACGGCAAGGTCGCACCGACGTTCGTTGCGACCCTGCTTTGGTTAGGCTCGGCAAGTTCTCGATTGATGACGGCGAGCAGGTCGCGCGCGGCTTTTAGAATCTGTTTGGCGTTGTCGGCCATACTCGCGTTCTCGCATTGCATTTCAAGAAGCTCGGCAAATCCCATGATAGCAGTGAGCGGCGTGCGCAACTTCTGCTCCAAATACGCCAAAAACTCATTGAGCCGGCGTGTTTTCAAACGCAATTCTTCGCGACAATGAGCAATCTCTTCCTCAAACCGAGCGGACTGTTCGGACTTGGCTCCACTGTCTTCCTTGATGTTAGATTGTGAATTCGCGTCCATTGGTGTTTGTCCTTACGAAATTGCAGTGGCGCGCTTATCAGGGGTCGTCTCAATCTGGAGCCCGGACGGCATCTCGAAGCTTTCCCCCCTGAGCTTTTTCAAAAGGTCTTCCAGCCAACCGTGCGTCTCGACAACCGGCGGTTTACCGACTGTAAAAAGCAAATCGGAAACGCCTTCGCGGCTTTGAATCATGGCACCGAAGAACGCATCGATGATTTGTTTATCCATCCTAAGTTCCGTCCGACACGAAGAACATTAGCTAGGATCGTGCCCGACACAGCGCGATCAGACTGGCAATTGAAGTTAGTGATCCGACCTCGCTCGACCGCCCGCCCGGCTTCCGTTGACGGGAGACAGGGCGCTCTTATGATCGAACAATGGCGAAAGCGGTGGCGAAGTCCTCGGCGTTAATCGATTCCGCGTTATCTACTGCGCACGATTGCGCGCGATCCGAACAGAAACGAGTGGTCCCACGATTACCGCGAGCACCGCAGTTATGGCCGACACAAGAGCTAATGTGCTTTGCATAACTTCGACTATGCAGATTCTATGGGACGTTGCCTACTTTGGCCGGCCTTACTTCATGCGCGCTTTTTCATCTTAGTCGTGCGCTAAGTAATCACCCAACGCTTGCCATTCGCGCTCCGAGCGACGGCCTCCAACACGCGTTGATTTTGCAAACCGCCTTCGAAGGTTGGATGGAGGGACGCCCTGTGTGGCCTCCGAGTTTTCTTGGGACGGGACGGAGCCCGTCCCTCCAAGTCATCGACCATCGCGTTCACGAAATCGGCAATGGTGTGAACGAAAGTATGCTCATAACCGATGACGTGGCCGGGCGGCCACCAGTTGGCAATGTACGGATGTGATGGTTCGGTCACCAGAATGTCGCGGAAGCCTTGTCGATCTTGCGGGTCGGCGGCATTGTAAAATCGCAACTGGTTCATTTCTTCGAGATCGAAGAACAATGAGCCCGCGCTGCCGTTGATTTCGAGCGTGATGGAATTTTTGCGGCCCGGCGCGAATCGCGTCGCTTCGAGGCTGGCGAGCGCACCGTTTCTAAATCGGCCGATCATTGTGACCGCATCATCGACATCAACACGCGCAGTGGGTTTGGTTCGACGGCGCGATCGGCGATCGCGCCCTACCGGGCGTTCCTTCACGAAGGTTTCCATCGTTGCGCAAACTTCTTTGAATTCGCCGACGAGGTAGCGGGCAAGATCGACAATGTGCGAGAAGATGTCGCCGAGCGCGCCTGAGCCCGCAGGATCAGATTGCAGACGCCAAACGAGCGGAAAGTTTGGATCGACAATCCAATCCTGGGCGTAGCGAGCGCAGAAGTGAAAAATGCGATCTCCGATTTCGCCGCGCTCGATCATTTGTTTCGCCAAAACGATCGCAGGGACGCGGCGATAATTGTGACAGACCATGTTTACGACGCGCGCTTTCTTGACCGCGCGCACCATTTTTTCCGCTTCATCGATATTTCGCGCGAGCGGCTTCTCGCACAGAACCGCTTTGCCTGCCTGTGCAGCTGCAATCGCGATTTCGCAGTGCGTCTCGTTAGGCGTGCAAATATCAACGATGTCGATCTTGGAATCGTCAATGACGCGACGCCAGTCGGTCTGCGCATTTTCCCAGCCGAGTTTCGTGGCCGCTTTTTTCACAGCGGCGCGGTTGCGTCCGCAGATTGTTTTCAAACGAACGTTCGCCGGCAGGTTGAAAAATCTCGACGCTTGTCTCCAGGCATTCGAGTGGGCTTTGCCCATGAAATTGTAGCCGATCAAACCGACGGCGAGGGTGCGTCTGGTAACCATGAGCAGGATTTAAATTCAGGACGCGAAAATTCCCAGGAATGCAACTTCGATGGCGAGCGCCTCCTGGATATTGCGGCCGAGATGGTCGCGCAATTTCTCCAAGCGCCGAATGCGGTGCAGAACTTCGGCGGTGCTGAAGCGCTTTGCCAGCGCAGTAGTTTCCTGTTTGGCCGCCGGCAGGTCCCGGCGATCTACATTTGTGCGTGCTCGCAAAACATCCGACCACCACTCGAACAAAATTTCGATGAGCGCGGCACGGCGCTGGAGATAAAGACTCTCGGTCAAAGCTTTGTAATATTCCTCGCGTTCATCAAGCCAGGCGCCGTCGGTGGAATTTCGGTAGCGCGCTTCTTCACGCTTCAGCGCATCGGCATTGTGCGCTTTGATCTCTTCGCGAATCGCGCCGAGCAACTGCTGCACGCCTTGCGTGAGCCGGTAGGCATGCTCGATGCCCCACCTCTTCTCGTTCGCAGTGCTGCGGAGTAATTCGACGAGCTCGGGTTCTTGCGGCATCGGTTCCTCGTCGCTCGACGCAAGTGGAATGGCGATACAACGCGAGACAATCGTATCCGGCAAGACTTCGGGCAGCGCGCTCAGCAGCAGCAGGAGCGAATCTTTGGGCGGTTCCTCGAGAGTTTTGAGGAACGCATTCGCCGCTTGCGGTTGTAGCCGATCGGCCTCGGCAATAATCGCCACTTTGCAACGGCCGGCCGAAGCACGCATTTGCAGCGCATGCTCAAGAGCGCGCACTTGCTCAATCACGATGCGTCGAGATTTCGATTCGGGCTCGGCGACGAAAATTTCCCGCGCCCTGGCAGAGAAGACGTCGCCGAGCTCTGTTCCGTTCACGAGACTGGCCAACTCGGCGGCGAGCAGGCGTTTCCCGCTGCCGGGCGATCCAGAAATCAAATAAGCGTGCGCGAGCCGATTCTGTTTGTGGGCCCGTCGCAAATATCGCAGCGCTGCTGTGCGCGAAAACGCCATCTTTACATTTTCGATTTTCGATTGCCGCTTTTCGGTTTCGCCACAAACGCAGGAAAACGGTCCGTAATTATTTCCCAAATTTGATTGTCGATCTTATCCACGGGTTGGGAACCGTCGATCAAAACGACGCGATTCGGTTCACGCTTGGCCAGGTGACGGTACGCCTCGCCAATCTTTTCATAAAACTCAGTTGACTCCTGTTCCATGCGGTCGGGTCTGCGCGGCGATTTCATTCGCGATCGCGCCGTCGTCACATCGAGATCGAGCACAAAGGTAATGTCGGGAACGCAATCGCCAACGGCAAAAGCGTTTAACTGCTCGACGATTTGTCGATCTAGTTTTCGCGCGGCACCCTGGTAAACAGTGGTTGAATCCAAAAAACGGTCGGCGATCACGCAAAGGCCGCGCTCCAGTGCTGGTTTGATCGTTTCGCGCACAAGCTGGCTGCGGCTCGCTTCAAAAAGTAGCAACTCAGTCTCCGGCATCATGCCGGCGCTTTGCGGTGCAAATTGCAGAAGCTCGCGAACCGTTTCACCGATGGCGGTGCCGCCCGGTTCGCGCGTCACCAGAAATGGAACACCGGCTCGCTCGAGACGGGCGGCGAGTCTTTGCACTTGTGTGGATTTGCCGCACCCTTCAGATCCTTCGAACGTGATGAATGGGACGCGCGACATCAGTCCGATTCTGAAACAAAGCGATGCAGTTGTCGAATGCGCGCGGAATGGTTAACTAATCGAGCGTGAAAAATTTCTGGCTGGTGAAATCGGAACCAAGCTCCTACTCGTGGTCGAATTTTGTCGCGGACGGCGAGACGAACTGGACAGGTGTTCGGAACTACGCCGCTCGCAACAATCTGCGCAGAATGCAGGAAGGCGACGAAGTGCTCTTCTACCATAGCGGCATCGAAAAAGCGGTGTTCGGCATCGCCAACGTTACGCGAGCAGCCTACCCAGACCCAACCGCCAGGGAGGGCGATTGGAGCGCGGTCGATCTTGCCCCGATCAAATCCCTGAGGCGGCCGGTGACGCTTCGGCAAATCAAGAGCGATCCACGCCTGAGGAAGATTCAGCTCGTGCGCCAGCCGCGCTTGTCCGTCATGCCGCTGGCGGTTGGCGAATATCGCGAGATCGTGAGGATGGCTGGTCAGCTAGGACCACCAGAAAAATGATTCTTTCTCGTGCTCTCCTCGTAATCGTAATCGATCATGAGCGCGAGCACGATTACGAGCACGAGAGGGAGGCACTTTTTGCGCTTGTCCCTGCGAAGCGCGAGGCCGAGAATTTGTCAGGATGAGCTCGGTTGCGGCCACGCAATTTCTGCCGGTCGTCGCGACGGCCAGCGCAGTGAAAAATTATCTCGTGGTTTCCGTCCACGATGTCGCGCCGTCGACTCAGGCGATCACGGAAAAAATAATTTCCGAAGTGGCGCGGAGAGGCATTCGCGTCTGTTCGCTTCTTGTCGTGCCCGATTATCATCATCAGGGCGCTGCCATGAAAGATCGACAATTTGTTTCCTGGCTGCGCGATCTCGAAGCGCAACGACACGAAATTGTGATCCACGGATATTTCCACGAACGTCCTGCGTGCACGACTGAAACGCTCCGCGACAAATTCATCACCCAACTCTATACGCAAAGCGAAGGCGAATTTTACGACATGGATTACGACGAAGCTTTTCGCCGAATCAAAACCGCCCGTGATGAATTTAGCGCGGCCGGATTAAAGCCGCGCGGTTTCGTCGCGCCGGCGTGGTTGCTCAGCGCGGAAGCCGAGCGCGCGGCGCGCGACGCGGAATTGGAATACACAACACGACTGCGCACGGTGCGCGATCTGCGTTCGGGCGAAGATTTCGCGGCGAGATCGCTCGTTTACAGTGTTCGAAGCAATTGGCGGCGCGCGGCAAGTCATGCTTGGAATGCCGCGCTGCTCCCATTCTTGAAGAGCAATCCGCTCTTGCGTCTGAGCATTCACCCGCCCGATTATTCCTATCCGGCCATTTGGCGGCAGATTGTCGATCTTATCAGTGCGATGGACGGAGTGAGAACGCCGATCACCTATCAAGACTGGATCGCCGAGCAGAGATCGATGACAGACCGCGGAGCATAAAGAATGAGCAAGTGCGACCTACATATCCACTCGCGCTACAGCGCCCGGTCCGAAGAATGGTTGTTCCGTCGCTTGGATTTTCCCGACAGCTACTCCGATCCGCGTGAGCTACATCGACAATTACTCGAGCGCGGGATGGATTTCATCACGATCACGGACCATGACACAATCGAAGGTTGTCTTCAGATAGTCCATCTTCCACAATCATTTATCAGCGAGCAGATTACAACTTATTTTCCTCAGGATCCGTGCAAAATTCACATTCTGGCGTGGGGAATATCCGAGGCGCAGCACGAGGAAATTGTCGCCGTCCGAGACAATGTTTATGAGCTGCAAAAGTATCTCGCGGCCACGCAGATTGCCCATGCGGTCGCTCATCCGCTTTACAGCATCAACGGCCAGTTGGCCGCGTCGCACCTCGAACGCCTGATTCTCCTCTTCAAGCACTTCGAAGCTGTTAACGGTTTGCGCGACGCGCTCTTGAGCGAGCTGGCGCAAGATCTCTTCGGCAGCCTGACGCGGGAAAAGATCGACAAGCTCGCCGATCGCCACAATCTCGTACCGACGCATCCTGAGCCGTGGCAAAAAACTTTCACCGGCGGTTCCGACGATCATGGCGGTAAGTTTATCGCGTCCGCCTGCACCGAGACGCCCCCGGCTGATTCCGCCGAGAAATTTCTCGCGCACGTGCGCGCAGGCAACTGCAGCGCGCAAGGAAATGGCGGCACTCCCCTCGCCCTCTCGCACGGTTTTTACAACACGGTTTCCTGTTTCATCCAGGACCGTTTCCACGAGAAACTAGGGCCGAGCGCGATCGTTCTGGAACAAATGTTTTCGCGGTTCATGGAGGGTCGCGATCCAACCGAGCTCACGCTGACCGAGAAAGGACGCATCTTCGCCCAAGGGGTGTTGTCCGGGAAAATTTTCGAATTGGTCAAGCCCGCTAACGTCTCGATGTGGAAAGAGCTCTCGGGGTATTTCCAGCGACCGGAAGTGAAAGCAAAGTTGGCGGAGGAACTGAACGGAGTTTCAGAGCCGGAACGCCGAACCTTTCTCATGGCAAACCTCGTCGCGGAACAACTGGCATTCCGCCTATTCAAGAAATTCGTTCTGCAGATTAGCAGCGGAAATATGGTGGAGAGCATGCAAGCGCTCACAGCGATTGCTCCGATCCTGATTATCCTCACGCCATACATTTATGGCTTTCACAGTCAGGCGCCTTCGCGGAAGTGGCTGCGAAAGATTTTTCAAGAGCTCACTGGCGAAATTCCGTCCGCCCTACAGAATCGCAAGCGCGCCTGGTTCACCGATACGCTCGAAGACGTCAACGGCGTCGCGACCACGATCCGCAAAATGGCCGCGGCCGGGGCGGCGGCAGGAAAAGAATTGATCGTCGTCACTTCCCGAAGCGAATTGAACATCGACAACATTCCGATCAAGAACTTCCGGCCAATCGGCGAGTTTGAATTGCCCGAGTACGAACTGCAAAAATTGAGCTTTCCGCCCATTCTCCAGATGCTCGACTACATTCAGCGGAAAAAATTTAGCGAAATCATCATCAGTACGCCGGGCCCGATTGGCTTGACCGCGCTCCTTGCGGCCAAGATGCTCAACTTGCAAACGAGTGGCATCTATCACACCGATTTTCCTCAATACGTTCGCATCCTTACAGAGGACAGCTTTCTGGAAAGTGCCGCCTGGCATTACATGCACTGGTTCTACGGTCAGCTCGACACCGTCTTCGTCAGTTCCGAGCAATATCGTCAGAGCTGGATCAACCGCGGCTTCGATCCCGAGAAGTTAAAGATTTTTCCACGCGGTCTCGATACGGAACTTTTCAATCCGGCGCGGCGCGATCCTGCGTTTTGGGAAAAATATGGCGCGGCTACAAACGGCGAAGTGCGCCTCCTCTATGTTGGCCGAATTTCACGCGAGAAAGATCTCGATGTTCTGGCAAATGCATACCGCCGCCTCCGCGAGGAGGGATTGTCGGTCCAACTTTTCGTCGTCGGCCATGGACCGTACTCGCAGGCGCTTTCCGAAACTCTCCCGGATGCAGTCTTCACCGGTTATCTCACCGGCCTCGAACTCGCCACCGCCTACGCCTCGGCTGACGTCTTCGCTTTTCCAAGCACCACTGACACCTTCGGCAACGTCATCATCGAAGCGCAGGCATCTGGCGTGCCGGTCGTCGTCTCCGACTCCGGCGGGCCCAAAGAGTTGGTGGACGACAAAACGAACGGCCTCGTGACCAAGTCGCATGACGTCGAGGATTTCACGCGCGCCATCCGCGCGTTGATTGTCGATCCCGCGCTGCGGGAGCGGATGGGCGATTGCGCCCGGCAAAGCGTTATCGATCTCAGCTGGCCGAATGCCTTCCGAAAATTTTGGTCGATGACCGAAGTGTAATTGCCGACTAAGCCGGCAGCGGCGGCGGTGCCGATGGAGGAATCGGCGACGGTTCAGGCTGCGGAATTCCTGCCCAGACATCGTAATCCGGACCGAACTGTCGCAGGAAACAGAGCAGGAATGAGCGAAGCAACACAAAGATTGGCAACAGAATCACTGTGCCGACGTACGGAATGGCCGCGATGCAGCATGTCACGCACGTGGTGACGCAGCCAATGATTCCACAGGCAATCGCGAGAACGATGAGAAACAAGAAATAAAGGACGATCGGCGCTGGATGCGCCGTGACTAACGAAGTCGACTCACGAAGCGCCACCACCGCGCGACACCGGCGGCGATACATAATCGGCACCATAAAATGCGAAATCAGTGCCCAACCGAGCGCGGCGAAGAAAATGACAGCGCAAAAAAATACGATTCCCACGATCATTCCAACGTCCTTACCGGCCACGCTCTTCCCGGAAATGATCATCGGCAGCAGAAAGATCACGAACCCTGCCGCGGCGGTCGCTAGGAAAAGTAAGGCAACGAGCCACGAGAAAAGAAAAAGACTGTTTCCTTCACGCCAGAATTCTTTCCACGGTTCAACAATCGCCGCGCCGTTGCGCACGATGCAGTCGGTAAAGATGAAAGCGCCTCGTGCTCTCAACCACGACAAGACAACAATGATAGCCAAGACGATCAGGAAGATCACCGCGATGAGCGCGACGACCCAAGGTTGAATGTGCTCGCCCGATGCGAACGATGCGACATTAGACGGATTGTAACTGGAGGAGCGAAAATTCCAGTTTCCGCCGCCACCAAAAGGGAATCTGAAACCGAAATTGAAATTCACTCCGCCGGCAAGGAATGCGGCAAATCCAATGACGCACCATTTGCCGAGATTAAATGGTTGAAAAAGGATCTTCTTCGTTAGCTCAAAAGCTTCGCCGAAGGCCTTGAAAATCTCGATTCTTGGTTCGCTTCCATTCATTTGGAATTCAGTCGGCTTTCAAGCCGATCGCTGTAAGTGCAGCGATTTTGTGTAAGGTTGAAGAAATCCGAGCATAGGTTTGGCGCGGCGTCTTGCCTGAATCCCCGTCACGTTTCGCGAGCTGAGTTTTAATTGTCGATGTTAAAGAGGAAAAGAGAAATCGCCGAAGCGCAGAGCCGGCCCGCAGCTGACGAACGAAAGACTGGCGTGACTCAAGCACACATCTGCCGCCGATATCCGATCGGGGCGGAACTAATCGGTGCGAACGAAACGCACTTTCGCGTTTGGGCGCCCAAAGCGCGGCGCGTCGATCTTGTCCTGGAGGAGAGCGCGGCAAAAAACGCGAGGCGAACATTTCATCCGCTCGAGCGCGAGGAAGGCAGCTATTTTTCTGGAACGGCCAATGCGGCCGCGGGATCGCTGTATCGATTTCGAATCGACAATAATCCGGAACATTTTCATCCCGACCCGGCCTCGCGCTTTCAACCGCACGGGCCGCACGGCTCATCCTGTGTTGTCGATCCAACGCAGTTCAACTGGAGCGACGCGAATTGGCGCGGGGTGAAAATGAAAGGGCAAGTCATTTACGAGATGCATACCGGCACGTTCACCCCGGAAGGAACGTGGCAAGCAGCGGCCGAGCAGTTATCGGAACTGGCGAAGGTCGGGATCACCGTTGTTGAAATGATGCCGATCGCCGATTTTCCCGGTGAGTTTGGGTGGGGCTACGATGGCGTCGATCTTTTTGCGCCCTCCCATTTGTATGGAACGCCGGATGATCTGCGCGCATTTGTCGATCGCGGGCACTCGTTAGGCTTAGGCGTGATTCTCGATGTTGTTTATAATCACTTTGGCCCCGATGGAAATTATCTCGGCGTGTACTCCAACGACTATTTGACTCGCGAGAACGAAAATGACTGGGGCGACTCGATTAATTTCGACGGACCAAACTCCGGCCCGGTGCGCGAATTCTTCATCAGTAATGGTCGCTACTGGATCGATGAATTTCATTTCGATGGATTTCGCTTCGACGCGACACAGAGCATCTTTGACAAATCAGACGAATACATCATCGGCGCCGTGGGACGCGCCGCGCGCAAAGCCGCTGGAAAGCGCTCAATTATTTTGGTCGCAGAAAACGAACGCCAGGAAACAAAATTAATTCAACCGCGCAGCCAAGGCGGCGATGATCTTGACGGACTCCTGAACGACGATTTTCATCACAGCGCCGTCGTCGCGCTCACGGGGCTACGTGAGGCTTACTATACGGATTATCTCGGTTCACCGCAGGAATTTATTTCTGCGGCCAAGTACGGCTACCTGTTTCAAGGGCAACCCTATTCCTGGCAGGAAGCGCCGCGCGGCACGCCCACATTTGGAGCGCCGCCAGAGGCGTTCGTCGCGTTCATCGAGAACCACGATCAGGTTTCAAACACCGCAGCGGGGCAGCGACTTCGTTTCGAAACTTCCCCTGGCCGCTATCGCGCGATGACGGCGCTGCTTTTGCTCGGGCCGTGGACACCGCTGCTTTTTCAAGGTCAGGAGTTCGGCGCGTCGACCCCGTTCGTATTTTTCACGGACGTGGGTGATGGGCCCATGCGCGAGGCTATACGCAAAGGGCGTTTCGAATTTCTCGCGCAATTTCCATCGCTTGCTACTGAGGAAACGCAGAAAGAATTGCCGGTGCCGTCCGACCCAAGAGTTTTTGCGCGCTGCAAGCTTGATTTTTCCGAAAGGGAACGAAACAAGGAATTTTACGATCTACACGTCGATCTTTTGGAGTTGCGCCACGAAGATTCGCGTTTTCGCGAACAGAAATCGGGCGGAGTGGACGGCGCGGTGCTTGGGCCGGCCAGTTTTGTGCTTCGCTATTTCAGCGACGGAAACATCGACGATCGATTACTCGTGGTAAATCTTGGCAAACAACGGGTGCTCACCCCCGCTGAGCCGCTGCTGGCGCCGCCGCTCGGTTTCGAATGGGAAACGCTCTGGTCGAGTGAGTCGGTTTCCTACGGTGGACCCGGAGCAGTGGCTGTCGCGACGCAGGAGAGTTGGACCTTGCCGGCGGAAGCGACCATCGCGCTGCGGCTCCTGCCGGAGAAAGCGCCGCGCCGTCAACCAAAAAGAAGAAAATTGGGCTGACCGACTTTGCTGTTTGCATCGAGAATTGATGAACAAGCAATTTGAAACAAGCCGGCCCGTGGTTCGGGCGATGCCGTGGGATGGTGCACACATGTCGCGCGAGCTCTTGCTCAATCGCGAATGGCTCGTGACCAACGGACTCGGCGGTTATGCCTCCGGCACCGTCTCCGGCGCGGTCACGCGTCGTTATCATGGATTGCTCATCGCGGCATTGCCGGCGCCTCTGGGGCGGATTGTGATGTGGAGTCACGTATCGGAATTTCTCCGCTTCAGTGACTGTGATGTGGTTTCTCTCGGCGCGGAGGAACGCGCCGGTGGTCAGCTTGATTTGAAAAGCGCCGACTATCTAAGTGAGTTCCGACTCGAGGATGGGCTTCCGGTCTGGACCTATCGTGTTCGCGAAGTCGTGGTCGAGAAGCGCGTTTTGCTCCCCCATTTGCAAAATACAGTTCACGTCAGCTACCAGGTGATCTCAAAAGGAGTGCCGCCGCGACTCGAGTTGCGTCCTGCCTTTCATTTTCGACATCATGAAGCCCCGGTGGACGCGGACTTGGGTGCGCCTTACAAACTCACTGCAATCGATGGTCGCTACGAAATCGCCGCCGCGCGCCGAAAACTACCGCCGCTCCGCATGCAGCTCCACGGCCGCGAATCCGCTTTCACGATCGCTCCATCGAAAATTCCTCAAGTCGTTTATCGCATCGAGCAGCAGCGAGGTTATGCCTACGAAGGCGAGCTCTGGAGCCCAGGATTCTTTCGAGTCGATCTTACCGAACGAAGCACGGCGACGTTAGTTGCTTCAACCGAGCCATGGGATATTATCAACGTCTTGGGTCCCGAAGACGTTCTCGCGGCCGAATGCGAACGGCGCGCGCGTCTGCTTCACGCTGCCATCCCAAAAGTGCGCCAAAGTTTTCCGGCGGAACTGGTTTTCGCGGCCGACCAATTTGTCATTACGCCCGCAGGCCGCTTCGAGGAGGCGGCCCGCGCGCATGCCGCCGGCGACGAAGTGCGCACCGTCATCGCCGGGTATCACTGGTTCACAGATTGGGGACGCGACACGATGATCAGCCTGGAAGGTTTGACGTTGATCACGGGGCGTTGGCTCGAAGCAGGCTACATCTTGCGCACATTCGCGTATTATGTCCGCGACGGTTTGATCCCAAACATGTTTCCCGATGGCGCAAAGGAAGGGAAATATCACACGGCAGACGCGACGCTTTGGTTCTTTCACGCGCTCGGCCGCTACCTCGAGCGCACCGCCGACCGCACAACGCTCGAGCTTCTTTTGCCGACATTGACCGACATTGCCGAACATCACTTACGCGGTACGCGCTTCAACATTCACGTCGATCCAACCGACGGTCTGCTCGCGCAAGGCCAGGACGGGTATCAGCTCACGTGGATGGATGCGAAAATGGGCAATTGGGTCGTCACTCCGCGCCGAGGAAAAGCAGTAGAGATCAATGCGCTTTGGTACAATGCCCTCTGCTTGCTCGCGAATTGGTTGCGCGAAATCAGCGACGACGCGTCCGCGCAACATTACGACGAACTGGCCGAACAGGCGCGTGTTTCATTTAACAATCGATTTTGGTTCGCGGAGGGCGGTTACCTTTACGACGTTGTCGATGTTGACGGCGGCTCAAAGAATGACTCGTCGTGCCGGCCAAATCAATTGTTCGCTATCTCGCTCAATCACCCAGTTCTCGATGCAAAACGCTGGAAATCGGTTCTGGAAGTCGTGGAGAAGAAATTGCTCACGCCGGTCGGGTTGCGCACGCTTTCGCCCGACAGTCCCGATTACAAACCGATTTACTCAGGCGATCTGCGTTCGCGCGACGGCGCGTACCATCAAGGCACGGTCTGGGCATGGCTGATCGGACCGTTTATCGATGCATGGCTGAAAGTTCATCCGCATGATCGAGCCGCCGCGCGTAAATTCCTGGAGCGTTTCCCGGAACATTTGAGCGAAGCGGGGATCGGCACAATCGGCGAAGTTTTCGACGCGAGAGAGCCGCATGTTCCCGGGGGTTGCATCGCGCAAGCGTGGAGCGTATCGGAAGTTTTACGCGCCTGGACCAGGACCGCATGATCGGCGGGTGGAGATCGACAATTAATCGGTAGAGCGAGACTCTGTTAAGCCGAGGACGCGATCTGTCAATTCTATTCACAACTCGGCGGAGCTGCGCTCTACCGACAATGAGTCTGTGCGGCACTCGCCGAGCCGGCCTCATGCGATTCATTAGTTGATGCCTGAGACGGTTGAGGAAATTTCCGAAAAACCAGAAGTCCGTGAAGAATTGGCACGGACCGCGGGCGAGAAGCCACGCGAAAAGGTCAAAGCGCGAGGAAGGGACAAGTTCTGGTTCGTCACGCACGCGTTGTTGCTCGTGGGCTGCGCGATTATTTATTTCCTTCTTGGCTCGGAACTCATCCCTCTTCCGCAATCAAATGTCGATCTTGTGCGCCGCATTCTACGCGGCGCCATCTTCATAGTCGTTCTGCTCGCGATTGCGAAGACAATCTCGGTGTACGGGCTCGGAAAAATCGCGGATGCCTCGACGCGTTTCACGCTACGGCGAGTCCAGCGTTTGATTGTCGGCTTATTGATCGCGCTCATTGTGCTCTCGGTGATTTTCGTAAACTGGTATGCAGCCCTAACCGCGCTGGGCGTCGGCTCGGTCATTGTCGCTTTGGCCGTGCAAACGCCGATGAAGAGTTTTATCGGTTGGATTTATATACTCGTTAGACGGCCGTATCGTGTCGGCGACCGCATCAAAATCGGCGACGCCACCGGCGACGTGATCGACGTTAGTTATCTCGACACCACCCTATGGGAATTCGGCGGCCAATATCTTTCCACCGATCATCCCAGTGGACGCATCATCAAATTCCCTAATGAAAAAGTGCTCGACGAACTCGTTTACAACTATTCGTGGCCGCTTTTTCCTTACATTTGGAACGAGATCAAATTTAATATTGCTTACCAAAGCGATCTCGAATTCGTCGCCAAGACGATGCAAGAAATTGCCGAGGCAGAACTGGGCGAGGAAATGATGGAGCGCGTCGAAGTTTTTCGCAACTTGCTTGCGAAAACTCCGGTCGACGAATTGGAAGTGCACGAGCGACCGCGCGTTATCTTTCGCGTCAACGAAAACACCTGGCTGGATGCGATTGTGCGCTACGTCATTCCGCCACGCGAAGCTGGCCGAATCAAAACACGTTTGATCAAAAAACTTCTCGACGCCCTCAACGCCGCACCCGACAAAGTCATGTTTCCGGCCGGCGCAAACCGGTAAGTTATTCTCTACGTTCGTCAGTATCGTCGTTTTTGATCAATCAAGTCGCGTTTGCGCGAGCTAAATTTACAGCGCATTACTTCCGGCGGTGAAGCTGCCGTTTATTGCGCTGTCGATTCTTTGTATGTCGATCTTTCTCGTCGCGAACGCGACGCGCGCGCACCAGGCCGTACGCGCCGTCAGAACGCCGGCGGCGACACCGAAGTCCACACCGCAAATTGTCGCCGCGTTACCGAATTACGATGAGGAGACAAGCACGCGCCTCCAGATTTTTCTCGATAACAACGATTTCGGGCCCGGGAAGATCGATGGCAAGATGGGCGAATTTTTTCGCAAGGCGCTCATCTCGTACAAGCATGCGCATGGCATCCGCGAAACCGGTTTCGTCGATCAATGGCTGCTCGATCAAGTGCCGGTGACGTTTACGACTTACACAATCCGAGAAGATGATCTGAAATTCATCGGGCCGGTTCCAACCAGTTATGAGGAACAGGCTAAACTAAAATGGTTGCCTTATACGTCGCTGCTCGAATTTGTGGCAGAGCGTTATCATTCCGCCGAGGCGTACATTCAAAAACTGAATTCCGGTAAAGATTGGGAGAAGCTGCAACCGGGCGAAGTCCTCAAAGTGCCGAACGTGTTGCCATTCGAGATCGAAAAATTCGCTGAGGGAGAAATTCCTGAAAATCCGGCATTTGCCGCGCGCAAAATTTTTATCGATACAAAAGAACGGCTGCTCGAAGTCTTCGATGGCGACCAGTTGGTCTGCGTCTTTCCGATCACACCCGGATCGACAACTCTCCCCGCGCCGGTTGGCACGTGGAAGATTCTCGGCATGGCGACGATGCCGTGGTTTCGCTACGACGAAGGCATGCTCAATTACGGCGTGCGCACCGAGAATTACTTCAACCTTCCGCCCGGGCCGAATAATCTCGTGGGCATTCTCTGGATAAGTTTGAACAAGACTGGTATCGGCATCCACGGCACGAACAATCCGGAGACGATCGGCCGCGCCGCCAGCCACGGCTGCATCCGCTTGGCCAACTGGGACGCCGCGCGCGTCAAAGACCTCGTCAGCGTCGGCAACACGGTAATCATTTTCTAGGTAGGGACGTTTCTCCAAAATGTCCGACAAATTCTGTAGAGGCAGCCGTGTCGGGCTGCACAATTAATCGAAATGCAGGCGGCACCCTGTCACTACAGAAACGGAATCACCCTTGCCCGCCCTGCAAACGAGCCATATTTTAACCGGCAACGGAGGATGTCGATGAAAGAAACCAGCGGTATCAGCCTGGACAACGCGGCAGTCGCCGCAACACCAAAGCATCTACTTCAATTCGCGGTCGATCAGCGCTACGACGATTACACGCTGGTCGATCACGCTGTCTGGCGATTCATCATGCGACAGAACATTTTCTTTCTCAAAGAATACGCACACAAAGTTTACTTTCAGGGCTTGCTCGACACCGGCATCTCTTTCGAGCGCATCCCGCGCATCCAGGAGATGAACGATATCCTGGCAAAGATTGGGTGGGGCGCCGTGGCGGTGGACGGATTCATTCCGCCGGCGGCGTTCATGGAGTTTCAAGCCTACAAGGTGCTCGTGATCGCGTGCGACATGCGCCAAATCCATCATATCGAATACACGCCCGCGCCGGACATCGTTCACGAAGCCGCCGGGCATGCGCCGATCATTGTTGATCGTGAGTACTCAAAATATCTCCAGCGCTTCGGCGAAGTGGGCGCGAAAGCGATGTCGTCAAAAAAAGATTTCGAGCTGTATCAAGCGATCCGTCACTTGTCGATCTTGAAGGAACAGCCAAATAGCGATCCGAAGGAAATTGAGGAAGCGACCAAGCTGGTCGAACATCGCCAAAAAAATTTGGGCGATCCTTCCGAGATGGCGCTGCTGTCGCGGCTGCATTGGTGGACGGTCGAGTACGGACTCATCGGCCCGATGGAGAATCCGAAGATTTACGGCGCAGGTTTGCTTTCATCGATCGGCGAGTCGGTCTCGTGTCTCGAACCGCACGTGAGAAAGATTCCCTACTCCATCGACGCGATGAACCAGCCATTCGATATCACGACGAAACAACCGCAGCTTTTTGTCTGCCGCGATTTTCAGCACTTGAAAGACGTGTTGGAGGAGTTTGCGAGCAAGATGGCCTACCAAGTCGGCGGCCTGGAAGGCGTCAACAAAGCGATCGAGTGCAACAACGTCGCGACCTGCGAGTATTCATCCGGCCTTCAAGTCAGCGGCGTCTTCACCGAAGCCATCACCGATGAAAAGAATTCTCCGGTCTATCTCCGTACGACTGGAAAGAGCGCGCTCGCGTTTGGGAACAAAGAACTTCCCGGGCATGGAATCAATTATCACAAGGAAGGCTTTGGTTCACCGATCGGTAAATGGAGGCAAACATCGACACGTCCCGAATTGCTGACCGACAATGACTTGCGCAAGCTCGGAATTGTCCAAGGAAAAAAAACGAAGCTCGAATTCGTGAGCGGTATTGTTGTCGAAGGAAAGATCGACGAAATTGTGCGCCGCGACAGGAGGTTGGTGCTCATCACATTCTCGAATTGCCGCACTAAATATGGCGACCGCATTTTGTTCGATCCTGATTGGGGCGCATACGACATGGCCGTCGGTGAACGGATCAGTTCCGTGTTCAACGGCGCCGCGGACAAAGACGCTTACAACCAAGTCGCTCTGGTCCCGAAAGAGCGAACGATCAAAGTGCCGTCCGACGCGAAGCGCAAGAAGCTCGAAAATCTCTACGCGCAGGTGCGAAAAATTCGGGAGAGCAAAACTGGTTACGAACGGCTCGGGGAAATTTGGGAGACGCAGCAGGCTGAACATCCCGACGACTGGTTATTGTCGATGGAAATTTTCGAAATTCTCGACACCATCGACCAGCAACCGGATTTGAAAGCGAAGATCGAGAAGTTCCTCAACCAAAAAAAAGCGACGACGAAAGATCTTTCGACCCTGATCGGCTGGGGGTTCCGGCTGGTCGAATATCACAAGAGACCGGAATACCAGGCGACTCTGCAGGCCTCGCCGAAGTAAGCCAGCACCGCGGCGGCCTCCTACCTGGCCCTCACCCGGCGCTTCGCGTCCGCCTCTCTCTCAGGGAGAGGATTGAGGTGAGGGCATCGATCGTGTCAAACCGATTCGTCTTTGAAGTGACGTTTGCCTTTGAGCGCTTTGGCATATTCGTCTTTGCTCAAAATATTTTCGTCCAGCTGTAGCTCGGTACGGCAAAGGCTTCTGAAAAATGCTTCGATGCGTTCCTGGCTCTTCATTACATCGTCGGTGAGATAGTTTACATCGACATTGATGCAGATGGCGCCCACGACGCCGAATTCCTTGTGATAAATCGTGATGGTCGTGCATTTGAATTTTCGCGATCCGATATTCAGCTCATAATTCAACTTGTCTTCGTTTTGGAGCTGGCGCTTCTTTAAATCGATCAGCAGATTGGTCGTGCCGTCACGCAGATGTCTGCCGGTGACATTGTTCTCCAGACAAATGAGGGAATGCGATGGATCAGCCAGATTATGCAGCAAAATTTCCATTCCGATATTTGGAAATGATTTTCCGATCAGCCGCACGAGCCGTACGTAGTTTTCCAGATACTCAGTCGTGTCGTCAGCGATCTTCTTGCCGTCATATTTCTCGAAAAGTTTCGCGTAAACTTTTTGCTCGGCCGGCTCGAGCTGGCCGCGCACGTTATTTTGCTCGCCGATGAAAATGAGCTGGCGCGCTGCGGTGTAATCGTTGTTCTTGAGGAAGTAGTGCACGCCGAGCCGAAAATCTTTGAGATTAAACTCGGGCACATTATCGCGGTTGATGGTGTAGGGATAAAAATCATATTCCTCGAGATTCCTGCCGTAGCGGCGGCGCTCTTTGTATTTTCCCCAGACGAACCCTGCGGCCAGGAAAACGAGCGAGGCGATAATCGATGCGATTACGTTTACGGTAACATCGCTTCCAAAGCCTTTGATCATGACGTTGTCTCGAACTTAGAAAAAATAAGAATCACAAGCTGCCGCTCAAATTCCCGAGGGTGATGTTTTCGACGAGAACATCCGGCGGCTGCGACAGAGCGAAAACGACCGCTGATGCCACTTCTTCGGATGAAATCATTTTGTGACGCGGCCAATCGCCTTCGACGTTGTTCCAGATCTCAGTATCTGTTGCGGCCGGATAAATGTTGATGACGCGAATTTTGTGTTCACGCAATTCTTCGCGGATGGATTGAGAAAGCCCTTCGAGCGCGAATTTGCTCATGCAATAGCTACTCCAATTTGCAAACCCGGCCTTGGCGGCAACGGAAAGGA
>Ga0209056_10001952_pt1 | contig 22475 bp, 21 predicted proteins | sample GraSoiAngelo_114_FD_185876 | JGI IMG/M metagenome (GOLD analysis project Ga0209056, IMG submission 185876) | Grasslands soil microbial communities from the Angelo Coastal Reserve, California, USA - 14_0903_13_40cm (SPAdes) (version 2) | ecosystem: Environmental > Terrestrial > Soil > Grasslands...
CATCCAGCAACGACCACGAGCCGAATCCGACATCGCGGTAGCGGCGGCCTCGATTCTGGCCCGCGAGGCCTTTATTAGCTGGCTTGACCGGGAAGGAAAGAATCTGGGAGTGCGATTAGAGCGAGGGGTTTCGCCAGCAGTAAAAGCCGCGGCTGGAAGGCTGGTGGAGGGAAAGGGTCCAGAGATTCTGCGGGAGGTAGCGAAGGTCCATTTTCGGACGGCACACGCGGTTGCGCCGGAGCATTTTGCGGAGCCACCGCCCCGGGAAGAGTGGCGAAAGTAGGGTAGGTCGGGCAGTCAAAAGAGGGTGGGCAAGGTTCCTGCTATAGTTTTTTCCACCTGTTTGGGAATTGTGGAAACTAGACTCCTGGCCTTAAACGCTGATCCGGTCTTCCAGGATCGGGCGCTTGCCATTCTCGACCAGATCGAGTCTTTGGAGACCCAGATTGTGCGGAATCTGTCAGAGGCGGTTCAAGCATTGCTCGAGGAGAATTTCGACGGCCTAATCATTGAAGGCGATGCGGCACTGGCTATCGAGCACGCGACAAATCTGCGGCAGCATTTTCCATCTCTGACCATCGCTTGTTTGCTTCAGAGCGGGCGCCGCTCAGACTTCAGCGTGAGGGCGAAGGAGCAAAATATCGAATTGCTGTCCGGAGCCCGGAGCGATCGACGGTTGGGAGCGACTTTGGCGCGTTTTGTTCGGTCGCTCGATTCGCAAGCAGGCGGAGCTTCGGAAGGAATCGACCCGTGCCATTCGCTGATTGGAAACCTTAATCAATTTTCGGCGGCCGAGATTTTGCAAATGAGCTGCTTAAGCCAGCGAAGCGGACGTTTTACTTTTAAGTCTGGGCGCGGCAACAGCGAGATCTATCTCCAGCAGGGTTCGGTGCGGCATGCAGTGTTCGGTTCAGTCGAAGGAGAGGCGGCGGTGGCTGAGATTTTCCGGTGGCGACAAGGCCGATTCTATTTTGAAGAGGGAATCATCAGCCAAGAGCAAACGGTCAACCGGCCGTGGGCGCATCTGCTGATCGATAATCTGCAAAAGCTCGACGAGACCCTAGAGCTGGTCAGTGTTTAGGACCGTTCCCATGCGCGACAAGAACCTCGAAACGAAGCTGCGTTTAGTCACGTTGCAGCTGGAGAACTGGAAGAAACTCCACGATCTGATTACTTACGGTCTGGATGAGGCGAAGCCGATCATATCCAGCGAGCAAGAACGCCAGTTTACCGAAATCCGCGGCAATCTGTTGCAGGAAATCGAGTACGTTTTTCGCGAACTGAACATGGTTGCGGAGGTCTCGGGCAAAGCAATGAGCGTTTTGCAGCGCGGGGTTTCCGTGCGCGGCGTGCGCGATCTTTCCAAGGAGGAAGTTCGCCGGCTGGAAACGGATTGGAACGGCGTCTTCACCAAAGTCGGTTTGATGCAGGGCCAGCTTAAAGCGCGACGCAAGGATTTGGCTGAGCAGACGGCGTTCAGTTATTACCTGAACCGTCTGTTGCGGCGTCCGGCGACGGCGCACTAAGCCGGATCAGCCCGGGCCCTTAGGCGACTCAGGCCAAAGAATTTACTTTTCTTCGCCAATTGTGCCCGCGATTGTACCCTGGCAAACGATTCATTCTTTGGAAGTATGGCAAAGCTTACGAAACGCGACATCGTGGTTGCGATTAGCAACCAGACCGGAATGGTGCAACACCAGGTCTTCGACATTGTCCAGCGCACCCTCGACAAAATTACTGACAGTTTGGCCAACAACGTTCCGGTCGAACTGCGCAACTTTGGAATTTTCCAACCGCGATTGACCAAGCCGCGGGTGGGACGAAACCCAAATCAACCGGGTAGCAGTTTCGTCATTCCATCGCGCGCGACCGTGAAATTCAAGGCTGGCAAGGTAATGCGACAGCGCGTCGAAAAATTGTCCCGCGAGTTAAAGGAAGCCGCGGCCAAGAAGGCTCCGGCGGCGGCGACGCAACCCAACGGTCAGTAAATTGCGGCAGGATCGACATCTTCGCCGGTGGCGATTTTAAGATGTCGATTCGAGAAGGTGACGAATGGCCTGTTCGAGCCGGTCGAAATTGATCGGCTTGGTGAGATGTTCTGAAAATCCGGCATCGCGCGCTTTGTTCACGTCGGTTTCCATTCCGAAACCGCTCAGCGCGATTCCAGGTAAGCCTTTGCTTTTTCGCAATTCGCTCATCAACTCGTAACCGCTTCGGTCGGGCAGGCCGATGTCGCTAATCACCAAATCGAAATCCTCCTGCTCCGTTTTTTCTAAGGCGGCGCCTGCGGAGTGTGCAACGGTTATATCGTAGCCGCGGCGTTCGAGCATCATTTTCATTCCGGTGCAGGTATCAGCGTGATCGTCGACGACAAGAAGTCGGTGGCGACGTGAAATGGTTTTCTTGTCGTCCGGGACGCTTGGGCGTTCGCCATCCGCGCCGTTTTCCGCGGGAACCGGCGCGGCAACGGTTTTCAGTTGAACTACGAAAGTCGAGCCTTGGTCTTTCCCTGGACTTTCGACATGAATTTTTCCACGGTGGGCATCTACCATCGCTTTGGAAATGGCGAGGCCAAGTCCAAGGCCGCCAAAACGGCGGGTAATGGAAGTTTGTCCCTGCTCGAAAGCGTTGAAGATTTTTTCGATCTTGTCCGGCTCGATCCCGATTCCGGTATCGGTGATACGAACTTCAATTTCGTCCGGCAGAATATTCGACGTCGCGATCGTAATTCGGCCGTTGGTGGGCGTAAATTTGACGCTGTTTTTGACCAGATTCCAAAACACCTGCTGTAGTCGCGCCGGGTCGCCCTCCACATGGACGCCTTGAGCGTCGAGTTCAAATTTTACCTCGATTGATTTTTTGGCCAGGTCCTCACGGCAAATTTCGTAGGCGCGTCGCAGGATTTCGTGCACGTCAACAACTTCAAAACTGAGTTGCAATTTGCCTTTGGCGATGCGTGTCACATCCAGCAAGTCGTCGATCAAGCGGGCTTCCAGTTCAACATTGCGCCGGATCACTTCGAGAGCTTCCCGCAGTTTGGGCGAACGGGGGGTGGTCGCCTCCAATTCGCCGACCATCGCGATCACAGGGGAGAGAGGGTTGCGCAATTCGTGCGAAAGAAGCGCGAGGAACTGATCTTTGGCCGCGTTCGCATTGATCAGCTCCTGCCGGAGAGTGACGTCGCGAGTCCTGTCGTCCACCAAGTAAAGGACGCCTTGAATCGTTTCGTCGGCCGCTTGCAAACGCAAAAGCGTAACGTTGACGAAGTGAGTCATGTCCCCTTCGTCCCGAAATGGTTGCTCGATCAGCTGAAATGGCGTGCCGAAGGAGAGAACCCGCTCAATCGCATCAACCGGTGCAATCTTCACATCGTCGTAGGTCGCGCCGACGATCTCGCTGCTCTGGCTTAAGCCGCCGAAGCGTTGCGCCATTTGGCTAAATGCTTCGTTGGCCTGCAAAAATTTCTTCGAGGTCGGATCGACAAAGGCGATGCCGACTGGCATGTTGGCGAGGATCTTTTCGCTGAAAATAACTTCGCGCTCGATCCGGCGGGCGGCTTCCGTTTGGCGGCGATAAAAAATTCCACCAAGCCAGGCAAAGATTGCAGCAAGTCCCATCAGCAAGCCCGCCAGCACGGCCATGTTGCCAATCAGATCATGCACCGGTTTGTAAGCGACGGCTTTGGGCTGTCGGACTACAACGGTCCATCCGGTCGACTCGACTGGACTGAACGAATAGAGATTGCCGGCGAGCTCGAGGTTTCCATTTTTAGTTTCGCTGATCTCTCTCGGTACAATCGATTCTGCCCCGGAGGATGTCCCCGGGTTTGGCCGAAAGTCGTTCGTAAATAGCGGTTGCCTGGTTTGATCGATGACCTGGCAGGTTGATTGGTCGGCGAATGGGATGGTGGAAAGACGGCGGCCGATTCGCTCTACCAAGACTGAGACACCGAGATAGCCGGCAATATTTTTATCGGGCGTGCGCACCGCGCCCACGATGTCGGTGACCGTTCGCTTGTCGGAAAAACGGGGATGGACCGGCGAAACGAAAGCGCCTGAAGTTTTATCCGCATCGGGCTGCCACAGGTTCGAATCCAAATCCTTTCCGATCATCGCCGGGTCATAAGGAATTGAAGCGATCAATCGTCCGTCGCGACCGGTGAGGAACATTCCATCGATCCGCGGGTGCGAATAAAATGTCGTGCCGATCCATTGCTGGGCCGCTGACTGCTGATTCGATGAATTCAGAATCCGCGAGACGTCAGGAAGCGTTTGGTAGTAATCGATGATCCCCTGAGTCCGGCTGAGGTCATCACCGACGAGGCGGCTGATGAGCTGGACAAAGGTTTGTCGGTCGCGCAAAATTTTCGACTCGAGCCTGGGGCCGAGAACGGTGTAAGAGACGAAGAGTATTACGATCGAAGGCACCCATCCGGCCAAAAGGATCGAAACGACGATGTTGAAGCGTTCAAACCGATCGTGCCGGGCTTTCTTCGGGAGGTATCGCAATGGCATACCGCTGGGTAACCAAAGATAGCATATCAGCAGAGCGCTTGCCGTTCACCCTGTCCGGGACCTGATTATTCGCCCCGGCGAATCGCCTCGTTCAATCCGCTTGCTTCCGTGCGAATGAGGCCAATATCTGCCCGGGTGAGGGCCTCAGGCGATTTGCCCAAGATCGGCTGCAATTTCTTTATGCTGGCGCGAATCTTTTCAAAAAGCGGCAAGTGGGCAACCGTCGGCGGCAGCGTTTTCAATTCAGCGCCGAAGTAGTCGGCCAGATCCGGCTGCGCCAAAAGCTTCGCGCGCGGCGGAGAGAATTCTGTTTCCACAGCTCCCGCCGAAATCTCCAAGCCGCGCAACCAACCGCCGAGACTGATCAGGTGTGCCATCTTCTCGTCGCGCAATTCGATCATTGCTTGTTCGACATCTGTTTGGGTTGCGATCAGTTCCTGGCGCACTTGCTGCCATGCACCGCGCCGGCCGAGCTCAGTGACGCTCGCGCTGTGGCGCATCACCCGATCGCCCACGCCCAGGGCGCGCGCTTGTTCCATCAAGACGCGTCCGAAATTTTCGACCAGATTCTTCCTTTCCGCTTCGACAATCAGAAAGCCATCGGCAATCAATCCGCCAAAAACTAATCCTTTATGCTCGCGGCCGGCGACGATTGATTGCGGAAGCTCCCGCTTCAATTGATCGAACGGTAGTGGCCGAAGCTGGTCGAGCTGGGCAAAGATCCTTTCGATCGAAGGCGCGGTGTAGGCATTGACGCCAAGCTCTTCCCGTTCGTGTTGCTTGTCTTCGGTTGGTTCTTCTTGATTCTCGCCAATTGCTGCTGGCACCAATGTCAGCGCGACCAAGATCGACACCGTGCGGATTTTGACGCGCCTTGGCTCTGTTTTGCGGAGGCAATCGCGCCATTTTTGATTTGACGCTGGCAACGGAAACGCCATCATGCGCACCTGCTGTCTTAATAACTGGCAGCCAACCTTATGCAAGGAAGCCTCGGCTATGTGATTTGGACGGCGTGTTACCTCGCCGTGCTCCTCGGCCTCTCTGCTTACGGCGTTCACCGGTATTTCATCATTTATCTCTTCCTGAAAAACCGCAAACGCGCAGTGGTTCCGGCGGGCCGGTTTCGGCAGCTGCCGCGAGTGACCGTTCAGCTTCCGATTTTTAACGAAATTTACGTAGTGAAGCGCCTTTTGCGCTCGGTCAGCGAGCTCGATTATCCGAGAGAATTGTTGCAGATCCAGGTCCTGGACGATTCCACCGACGATACACGGGAAGTGACTGCTTCGTGCGCCGAAGAATTGCGGCAGCGCGGCTTCGATGTTCAGCTGATTCATCGCGTTGATCGGACCGGATTCAAAGCGGGAGCGCTCGCAGCCGGACTCGAATCGGCCGCGGGCGAGTTTGTTTGCATCCTCGACGCCGATTTCGTTGCGCCGCCAGATTTGCTTCAGCACACGATCCATTTTTTCACCGATCCAAAGATCGGCATGATCCAATCCCGCTGGGGTCATTTAAATCGCGGCTACTCGCTGCTCACGCGGATGCAGGCCATGTTTTTGGACGGCCATCTCTTGCTCGAGCAAACGGCGCGCAGCCGGAGCGGACGCTTTTTTAATTTCAACGGCACAGCCGGGCTTTGGCGGCGCTCTTGCATCGAGGAGGCCGGGGGTTGGCAGCACGATACTCTTTGCGAAGATCTCGATCTGAGCTATCGCGCCCAACTCGCTGGTTGGAAATTTATCTTCCTTCCCGACGTCGTGACGCCGGCCGAGTTGCCGGTGGACATGAATGGTTTCAAGTCCCAACAGCATCGCTGGACCAAAGGCTCCATTCAGACCTGCAAAAAACTCTTGCCCCGGATCTGGCGCAGCGAGCTGTCTTTCGCGATTAAGGCTGAAGCGACCGGTCACCTGGTCTCGAACTTTGCGTATCTGCTCCTCGCCTGTTTGTGTGTGCTCTTGCATCCATCGACGGGCGGGCCACAGAGCGGCTGGATGCGCACTCTCTTGATCGACATTCCGATTTTTCTTACCGCGTCGGTGTCGGTGGCAATGTTTTATGTCTGCGCGCAACGCGAGCTTCACCCGCGCACGTGGATGAAACAGATGTTGCTTCTTCCATGTTTGCTTGCGCTCGGCATCGGTCTTTCCCTCAACAACGCGCGCGCGGTCCTGGAAGCGATCTTCAATCACAAATCGGATTTTACGCGGACACCGAAGTACGGGATCGAGCGAAAATCGCAGGCGTGGCGGAGTTGCAAATATCGGCCGCTAAAATCGGCGCTGCCGATCGCAGAACTGGCCTTTGCCATCTACTTCAGCTACTTTGTCTGGTTCGCGATTGCCCACCGGCAGTTCCTGTCGGTACCGTTCCTGCTCATGTTTCAAGGCGGGTTTTTCTATGTCTCCCTTTCGTCGCTCCTGCCTTGGTCGCCGAAATTCACCTTTGGTGCTTCCCGCTCTCCTTCGCCAATTCCCGCGTGACAAGACGCGTTTCTGGAGTATGAGAGCGCGGATGTTTCGTTCCTCCGCCCTCGCTGTTGCGCTGATTTTGTGCGCTTTGCCACTTCGCGCCGTTACTGTCCCAGCCCCGACTCTTTCCACTCGCGTGGTCATCAGCGTCCGGGATCAAAAGCTGATGCTGATCGAGAATGGAACGATTGCAGCAACCTACCCGGTTTCGACGTCGAAGTACGGATTGGGGGACGGCTGGGGCAGTCTCACCACTCCACTTGGATTATTGCAGGTCGCGCAAAAAATTGGTGACCACGCGCCTTTTGGTGCGGTTTTCCATAATCGTCGCTGGACCGGTGAGATTCTGCGGCCGAATACTCCCGGGCGCGATCCGGTGATGACCCGCATTATTTGGCTGCGCGGACTGCAAGTCTCGAATGCACATGCTTTCAAGCGCTGCATCTACATTCACGGAACGAACGAAGAGAAGACGATTGGCCGGCCGGCCAGTTACGGCTGCATCCGCATGCGGTCGAACGACGTGACCGCACTTTACAACCAGCTTCCGATCGGCACTCCAGTTGAGATTGTTCAGGACCGCTTGCCAAAAGCTTCGAAGATGGCCGATCCCGAAGTTTACGGTTTTGACGCTCCCGCTTCGGCTTCAGCGCTGAGAAAAGATTCTTCGCAGACCAAGGTTGCGTCCGGGCCGCGGGCCTGATTCAAGATCGACATCTTGACATTTTATCAGTCTGCACGACCATCTACGCCCCGTAAATTTTCGGGACTAAGCCATGGCCAATACGAAATCTGCAGCCAAACGTTCCCGGCAATCACTCGCGCGCGCTAACCAAAACCGCAGTGTGCAAACGCGGCTGCGCACGTTACAAAAGCGAGTCCGCAGTGCGGCCAACCCTGACGCAGAACAAATTAGGGGACTGATTTCAGCACTCGATAAAGCGGCCAAACGCGGCATTATTCATCGTAACGCCGCCGATCGACGCAAAGCGCGGCTTAACGCTTTGATTCGCGTCAAAAAATAACTCGTCCGGACAACGATTGTCCGATTGCGCGGCTGGATCCGAATCAGCTTTGCAACTCCCGCAGGACGGCTAAATTTCTCCCAATGATTCCTGCTCTTCTGCTCGTTGCATCAGCGATTCTTTTTCGCATCCTGGTTGGCTTTTTTGGACCAGTCGACGCTGTCGGTTGGATGAATTTCACGCCGCTGGCTGCGATCGCGCTTTGCGGCGCGGCTTATTTCCCGGCTCGCTACAAGCTAACCATTCCAATGGTTTCACTGCTCTTGTCGGATGTGGCTTTGAACGTCTTTCATTATCACGCGTCGCTGGGGAGCCCATTCGTCATCTCGCATTACGTGGGATTTGGGCTCATTGGTTTGCTCGGCTGGTCGCTGCAAAACCGCGCTTCGTTGAAGACGCTGCTGCCGGCTTCAATCGCAGCGTCGCTGATCTTTTACTTCGTCACGAACTGCGTCTCATGGGTGTACGAGCCGGGTTATCCGAAGACGTTCGCTGGTTTCGTGCAGGCGCAAACCATCGGGCTGCCGGTTTACAACGGCACGACGCCTGCCTGGATGTTTTTGCGCAACTCGCTTCTCGGCGATCTCTTTTTCACAGCGTTGTTCGTGGCGTGCATGAGTCTCGGGCGAAAAACCAGTCGGGCGCGCGCTGGAGCCACATTGCCTCGCGTCGCCTAAATTTCGATGCAGCGGGCCGAGCAACGCGACGAGGTCGAGATGCTCGCGCTGATGCTCTTGATTCGGCGTTTCGAGGAACGCGCGAGCCAGCAGTATCAAGCGCAGAAGATCGGCGGCTTCTGTCATCTTTACATTGGGCAGGAGGCTGTGGTCGTTGGCGCAGTCGCCGCCGTTCGCGATGACGACTACATCATCACTGCTTATCGCGATCACGGCCACGCGCTTGCCCGCGGCACGAGCCCAAATGCGTGCATGGCCGAACTTTTTGGCAAAGCAACCGGCTGTTGCCAAGGGCTCGGCGGCTCGATGCATTTTTTCGACAAGAAAAATCACATGTACGGCGGGCACGCGATTGTTGGCGCGCACGTTCCGCTTGCCGCGGGAATGGCGTTTGCCTCGAAATATCGCGAGGAAGATCGCGTCACAATTTGTTTCTTCGGCGACGGCGCGATCAATCAAGGCTCCTTCCACGAAGCGTTGAATCTGATTGCGCTCTACAAACTGCCAGTCGTCCTGATTTGTGAAAACAACCTCTTCGCCATGGGCACGTCGGTGAAAAGATCCACGTCGCTGAAGCAAATCGTCGATCGCGCCGAAGGCTACGACATCCCCGGGGACATCGTCGACGGGATGAATTTCCGCGAAGTGCGCGACAAACTGAGCGAAATCGTCACTTCGATCCGTAAAGATCCGCATCCCGCATTTGTTGAAATCCGCACCTATCGCTATCGCGGACATTCGATGTCGGACCCGGCCAGTTATCGAACCAAAGACGAGCTGGAGAAATATCGGCTGGACGATCCGATCATTCGTCTACGCGCCCAGCTCACGCGTGAGGGCAAACTGACCAACGAACAATTCGACGCGCTCGATAAGAAAGCGAAGGAGACTGCGCTAGCGGCGGTGAAATTCGCGGAGAGCAGTCCGGAGTTGCCGGTCGAGAAGGTCTACGACTACGCATACTTCAACGGACCGATGGAGCCGGGCCGCCCACGGCCCGCGGACCTGGAGCAGAAACGGCGCGAGGGCGCGCCAGCTCCAAAGGCACAGTCATGAGGGAAATCACTTACCGTCAGGCTCTGAACGAAGCGCTCGCCGAAGAATTGGAACGCGATCCGAATGTTTTTCTGATGGGCGAGGAAGTCGCTGAATACCACGGCGCTTACAAAGTGAGCCAGGGATTGCTCGAACGGTTTGGACCGAAGCGCGTCGTCGATACGCCGATCAGCGAAAACGGTTTCGCCGGACTCGGCGTCGGCGCAGCCATGGTCGGTTTGCGCCCGATTATCGAATTCATGACCTTCAGCTTTTCGCTGGTCGCTTTCGATCAGGTCGTGAACAACGCGCCAAACATGTTCATGATGTCGGGCGGCCAGTTCAATATCCCGATTACATTCCGCGGCCCGAATGGACCCGCGCACCAAGTTGGCGCGACCCATTCGCACGCGACGGAATCTCTGTATGCCAACGCGCCCGGCCTGAAGGTTTGCACGCCAGCTACGCCGCGCGATGCCAAGGGTTTATTGAAAACGGCCGTGCGCGACGACAACCCAGTTCTCGTTCTCGAAGCGGAGCTTCTCTACAGTTCGAAAGGAATGGTCGAACCACCCGATGCAGAGGTGCTCATTCCACTCGGCCAGGCCGACGTGAAACGCGAGGGCAGCGATGTCTCGATTATTTGTTACGCCCAAACGGTTCCACTTGCGATCGCGGTCGCCGCTCAGCTCGAGGAGGAAGATATTTCCGCGGAGATTGTCGATCTTCGCTCGATCAAGCCGCTCGATGAGGCCACCATTTTCAATTCGGTGTCCAAGACCCACCGCGCGGTGATTGTCGAACAAGATCGTCCCTTCTGCGGTGTGGGCGCCGAAGTTTGTTACCGCATCCAGAAAAATATTTTTGATCAGCTCGACGCGCCGATCATGCGCGTTTCTCAAGAGGATGTGCCGATGCCCTACAACGAGCGACTTGAGAAATTTGTCTTGCCCAATGCGGACAAGCTAATGGCCGCGGTGAAAAAAGTCTGCTACGCCTAACGAGCCATGCCCGAAGTTCAAATGCCGAAATTGAGCGACACCATGACCGAGGGGACGCTCGTCTCGTGGAAAAAGAAAAAGGGCGACAAAGTTTCGGCCGGCGAAGTCATTGCTGAAATCGAAACCGACAAGGCGACGATGGAATGGGAATCGCCCGAGGACGGAACGCTCACCGAAATTTACGTGGAAGAAGGCGGGAAGGTGAACGTTGGCGATAAAATCGCGTTTATCGGCGGCGAAGGCGAGGAAGCTCCAAAAAAAGAAGAAAAAAAGGAACCGGAAAAAAAGGAAGAGAAGTCCGAAGAAAAAACGGAAAAACCCGCGCCGGCTGAGAAAAAAGAAAAAGAAACTGCGCCGCCACAGGAAAAGAAGAAACCGCCGGCTCGGACCGAAGAGGCTCGAGTTAAAGCGTCACCGGTCGCGCGGCGGGTTGCGGCCGAGCTCGGTGTCGACCTTGCGAGCGTGAAGGGGACAGGTCCCGAAGGTCGGGTCACTGAAACCGATGTCCGCGCGGCAGCAAAATCTGTGGCCGCGGTCGGTGACCGCGGTGGTGCAAAACCGCAACCAAAACCCGTTCCTTCAATCAAGGCCGGCGAAAGTGCGCGCATTCAACTTTCCGGGATGCGCAAAATCATCGCGCAACGTCTGGTGGAAAGTCTTGGCCCGATTCCGCATTTCTATCTCACGATCGAGATCAACGCCGCGCCACTGATGGCTGCGCGCGAAGAATTGAAATCGGCCGGCGAAGGCGCGGACACCTCGAAAATCACAGTGAACGATTTTGTTTTGAAAGCGGCGGTGCAGGCGGCGGTCAAAGTTCCGCGAGCGAATGCTTCGTTCGACGGCGACGCGGTTGTCCAGTATGCCGATGTCGATCTTGGGATCGCGGTCGCGATCGAAGACGGATTACTCACGCCGGTGATTCGCGCGGCGCAAAACAAATCGCTTCGCGAAATCAGCGAGCAAGTAAAAGACCTTGCCAGTCGGGCGCGGAACAAGCGAATGAAGCCTGAGGAATTTCAGGGCGGCACGTTCACGGTTTCAAATCTTGGCGGCATGGGGATCGACAGTTTCTCAGCCGTAATCAATCCTCCGCAAGGATTCATCCTCGCCATCGGCAAGGTCACCAAGCTTCCGGCGATCGACGAGAGCGACAAGATCGTCGTCGGCCATCGAATGTCGATCACGATGAGCTGCGATCATCGTGTGATCGACGGCGCTTTGGGCGCGGAGTATTTGAAAGAACTCCGCCACCTTCTCGAAAACCCGGCGCTGTTATTGGTATGATGCGGAAATCAGAGCGCAGGCCGCTCGCGTGAAGCGATTTCCCATGTCATAAAATCGTCCAGGGTCTGCCGTGTTTGTCGGACCGCAAACGCCAGGACAACTGCATCATCGGCAAAACCGAGGCCGGCAATCCAATCGGGGATAAGATCGAACGGATTCAGGATGTAAATGATCGCTCCGACTATCATCACGAGATTTTGTAGAGGCACATTGCGGTATTCGCGGCGGTAATACGCGCGAATCAAACGCAACATCGCCTGAAAGTAGGCCCAAAGATCCTTGAACGGGTCTCTTGGTATCGTTGGAGCTTTTTTTACCGCTTCCTTAAAGAGTTGACGTAATCGTTCCGGATCTTTGGCATACGACCGAGCGTTGGTTAGAGCTTGCGAGAAAGCCGGACTACGAGGCGCCCTTTTCGGAGAGATGTCGTCCTTCTTTGGGGCTGATAATCTTTCCGCTCGTGACTTCAGTTGTCTCGCTCGCCTCATATCGTTTTATAGTGAGAGCCAGTTTTGGCACACTCGCAATGGCTGTGTTCTTGGCGAAACTGGAAAACCGCTGCCTGCCTATCAGGTGGCGGTTTCCCACGCCATGAAGTCGTCCAAAGTTTGGCGGCTTCGGCGAACGGCGAGCGCCAGAACGGTTGCGTCATCAAGAAAGCCGAGTGCCGGAAGTGCGTCCGGAATTAGATCGAGCGGATTTACGACGTAAATGATGGCCGCGATGATTACGACCAGCGTGCTCTCGTGGACGTCACGATAGTCACCTTGAGAATAGGCGCGGATCAAACGGAGCATGGCCTGAAAGTATGGCCACGTTTCTGCAAACGGATCCTTCGGCATCGACGCGGCCTGCTTTGCCGCTTCCTGAAAGAGCGACTGCAACCGTTGAGGATTTACGACGTAGGTCTTCGCGTTTTTCACCGCCTGGGCGAACTCCGCTTCGAGGCGCCCTTTTAAGACTGGGCTCTGGTTTTCCTTCGTTGCCGAGGGTTTCTTTTTGCGTGATCCTGTTTTCTTCTTCGCTTTTCTCATTCCGGGCTATCAAAGCACTGCGAATTGTTCCTGAGAAGTCGATTGTCTTGAATTATTTGAATTGTAAGATCGACAAGTAGCTAGCGCGCGTTCGCTGGCAAATTGCCTGATGGAAAATTCGTCCGACGAAAAACAGTTGGAGGCAACGTCGTTTGTCGTGCACGCGACCCGCGGAGTGATTCGCGACCAGAACACCCGCCGGAAAGCGATGCTGGTTTTGCTCGCGCTCGCGCTCTTGTTGCTGATTTTAGGTTTTACAATTTTGGCGCCGGCCTTGAATCCGCGGGAACACCCGTGGCGGGTCATTTTCTTTTGGATCGCCTGCATCTGGCTCACTTTTACCGCGCTGTTGCTTGCGCTCTTCGATCTGCTGGTCCTGCGATTGCAAGCGCGGCAAGCGGAGCGCGCGTTGCGCGAAAGATTGGACGAGGCCCGCCTTCGCCAAGGCTCTGGCGTGGCAGAGCAACGGACAAGATCGACATCAAAGGATTGACCGCCAGGTGAAGGACGGTTGGAAGACCCGCGAACAGATGGAAGCAACCGAGCGCACCACCCTCGCGCCGTTCGCGCAAAAGTCCGGCGACTCGCGCGGACGAAAGTATCGGGAGCAAAGCCACGCCTACCGGACCGAGTTTCAACGCGACCGCGCCCGCATCATTCATTCGCGCGCATTTCGCCGGCTCGAATATAAGACGCAGGTTTTCTTGAACGGCACCGGCGATCATTTGCGAACGCGGCTGACCCATTCAATTGAAGTGGCGTCGATCAGTCGGACGATTGCCCGCGCGCTCGCGCTGAATGAAGATTTGGCGGAAGCGATCGCGCTGGCACATGATCTCGGGCACACGCCGTTCGGCCATTCCGGCGAAGAAATTTTGGCCGAATGCATGCGCGACCACGGCGGATTCGAACACAACCGGCAAAGTTTGCGGGTAGTCGAATTGCTCGAGAACGCGTATCCGGAGTTCCCGGGATTGAATTTAACTTTCGAGGTCCGCGAAGGTTTGCAAAAGCATCGGGATTTTTACGGAGCGACGTCACCGGGCGGAGAAAAATATAAATGCCCGTCGCTCGAAGCACAGATCGCGAATCTGGCGGACGAAATCACCTACTACAGCCACGATCTCGACGACGCGGTTGATTTTGAAATTCTGAACGGTGAACAGCTGGAGCAAAATCTGGTTTGGCGACGGAGCGAACGCAATGTGCTCTCGCGTTATCCGGACGCGCGTGAGCCGGAGCTGCATAAATTGATCATTCGCGACATCATCGACGTGCAAGTGCAAGACGTTGTCGGGACGAGTGCGACCTCAATTTCCAAGGCGAATCCAAAAAGCCCGGATGACGTTCGCAGGCAGGAAGCTCCCCTCATTCGTTACAGTGAAGAGCTGCAGGAAGCGAACGCCGCGCTGCGAAAATTTCTTTACGCCAACGTTTATTACCATCCGCGAGTGGCGAAAGTGAACCAGCGCGCGTGTGAGATGCTGCGAAAAGTTTTCGAGAGCTACATGGCCGATCCGCACCAGCTCGGCGAAGTCGCAACCAAGCGGATCGATCAAGAAGGTTTGCATCGCACGGTCTGCGATTACGTGGCGGGAATGACCGATCGTTATTTGATGGAAGAGTACGCGCGGATCACGGGCGAGCGGGATTCTTTGCAGCAGGTGGGCGCGGTTCACCCGAACCGCCCGGGCGGTTGAGGTCAATCGCCCCTACCTTAAACCGCGGCGCTGCCGATTTCGTCCTGCAAATAAGTGATCAACAGCCGCAGCCGTTGGTTGAGGGAGGATTCTTCCAGCATGCGCTGTCGCCGGAGGGGATCGTCGACGAAAGTTGAAGCAACCAAATCGGCGAGCATTTCGAGATCGCCGAGCTGGGCAAGATAGCGGTCAACTTTTGGCGGGAGCCGGCGCTCGGCCCGCTTTAATTTGCGATAAAGCTCGAGAACTTTTTCGCCGAGCGCTTCCGTCTCAACCGTCGCGGTGTTGTTGCGCGATTCGATGATGTCGATCCTGGCAATCGGGAACGGCGTTTCTTGTCGGAAACTTGAGAAACGGACGCGATGCAAACCCTGGAGAACGAGATTCGAAGTGCCATCGTCGCGACCGACGCAGGCGCGGATGAGACCGACGGTAGCGAAATGAAAGAAATCTTCCGGAGCGTGCCATTCCGGACAGCTCGGTTTGATCAGCGTCACACTAAACATGCGGTCGCGTTGGAGCGCGTGTTCGAGCATCTTGCGATAACGCGGCTCGAAAATATAAAGCGGCAACAGCGCATGCGGAAAAAGGACCGCACCCGGCAACGGCATCACCGGCACTTCATCGGGTAAATCTACCGACCCATTTTTCACTTTCGATTTCCGTCCCTAGATTAATATCCTTCTTTGAATGCAATTGCGCGAGGGCTTTAATCTAAATTAGCACACGGCGGTGTGCGCGAGCTGTTTGCGGCGGCTACTAATCTCGGGTGCCCGGCTTCCCTAGCCGCATTCGCTGCCGCTCAGCGGCTCCCGCGGTAAAGTTGGCGCACTTGTTATTTGAATGAAAGGAGCGCGCCAACGCCTCAACCAATTTCAACGCCGCAGCGCGGAACGCAACAGTTCGATCGGCAATTGTCCTTCGACTTGTGCTTGGCGAAGTGAACCGTAATTAAGAACGGATCCGTAGCTGGCGAGCAGCAAACGCGAGATTGCGCCGAGTCTGCCGATGCCCATCGCGCTCACCGAAAGATCGACACCTTTATTCATCACAAAATCGACAAGGCGAGCGAGCTCGGCCGGGGTATCGGTGCGCGTTGCGACTTTGAAGATGTCGGCGCCGTGCGCTTTGGCTGAAGCTGCCCTGGCACCCAAGCTGCGCGGCGATGGTGTAGATTTGAAATCATGGAACGAAAGAATCCGGCGGACATGTTGTTTTCGGGCGCGCTCAAGCAGAGATTTAAATCCCCGCGTCGAACGCAGTTCGACGTCGAGATATTTGGCGTACGGCAAAAAACGCAAAAGCAAGTCGAGCCGTTGCTGGAACGAAAGATTATTCGCGCCACCTTCGCGTGGGTCGCGGGCGGTGACGATGACCGGCGCGGGCTCGCCACGGCGAGTGTCGCCGCGGCGACCGGACAAGATCGACATCTTGCGCTCGAGTGGATCGAGCATGCCGCAGAGATGGTCGAGTCGAAGCTCAAAAAGGTCCGGCGGCTGATGCATGGTAACGGCGAAACGGAGATCGGCGGGCGAGGCGATAACACCAACGATAAGCTGGTTCGCTTCTTTGACCGGCCTGCGCGTTATCATATAATTAGCAATTCCAAAAACGAACCATCCCGGCCGTGATCATGGATCTGGGGGCAAAAATAGTGCCGCTTCGAAACGTACTATATATAGAGACAGAATTCGGGCGGGCGGCGCTCGCTTAATCATCCGGTGTGTGGCGCGCAAGCATCCGCTCGACGTATTTGGCCAGAATGTCGAATTCAACGTTGACCAAGGCGCCGACCTCGACCTTGTCGATGTTGGTGTGCCGCTTGGTGTGGGGAATGATCCAGACGGCGAAGCTCTTCGCTAAAAGCTCCGCGATTGTGAGACTGATCCCGTTGATCGCGACCGAGCCTTTGTAAGCCGCATAATGCGCGAAGTCCTCCGGTAGATCCACCTCAAGCCGATAATCTTCTCCGGTTCTCTCAAACGAAATCGCTTTGGCGCTGCAATCGATGTGGCCTTGGACAAAGTGACCGCCCATCGGCGCCCCGGCGATGAGTGCGCGTTCGAGATTTACCGGACTGTCCCGTCGCAGTCCCTTTAAGTTGGTGCGATCGAGCGTTTCTTCGAGAAGGTCGAATGTGAGTTGGTCGCCGCGATGCGCGCTCACCGTTAGACAGCAACCGTTCACCGCTACGCTATCGCCGACCGCAACCGCGGCCGCGAGCTTTGGCGCGGTCAGCTGCAATTGAGTGCCCCGGTCGCTCATCCGAATCCAAAGCACGCAACCTACCTCTTCGATCAATCCGGTGAACACACGGTTACTTTTAGCGCCGGAACTGGGCAAGATCGACAACTTGTTTGCACTCCGGTCGGGGTGAACTTAATTCCTCCGAAATTGTGCGCGCCCAGCTCGTTTTGAAATTCGCGATTTGCGCCGCGTTGATCGTGATTACGTGGGCGGTTTTCGGCCAGACGGTCGGCCATGAATTCGTCAACTTCGACGACCCGATTTACGTCAGCGAAAATGACCACGTTCGTGCCGGACTGAGCTGGCAGGGCGTTGCTTGGGCGTTCACCCACATCCATTCCCATAATTGGCATCCGCTAACGACGATCTCGCACATGTTGGATTGCCAGCTTTTCGGTTTGAAGCCGGGTGCGCATCATTTTGTGAATGTGCTGTTGCACAGCGCGACCGCGGCCCTTCTTTTTTTCTTGCTCGCGCAATTCACGGGCAGTCCGAGCTCGCCGCAGGACGAGTCCGTGTCGCCGCGGCGACCGGACCGGACTGGCGCTATCGGGAGCAGCGCATTCGTGGCTGCGGTTTTTGCAATTCACCCGCTCCATGTTGAATCCGTCGCCTGGATTTCGGAGCGGAAAGACGTCTTGAGCGGTTTGTTCTTTGTCCTGACGCTGCTCGCCTATTTTTACTACACGCGAAAACCGAACATCGGCCGCTATCTGTCGGTGTCGATCTTGTTCGCGTGTGGTTTGATGTCGAAGCCGATGTTGGTGACGCTTCCGGTCATTCTGTTATTGCTCGACTATTGGCCGCTCAAACGCCTTTCCGGTCCGAGCGCGCGGAGGGTTCTAGTTGAAAAAATTCCACTCGTCATTTTGTCGATCGCCTCTGCCGTCGGGACCCTCGTTGCGCAAAATGAAGGAATCGGATTGGTCCGGCTCGAGGTGCTACCCCTCTCATGGCGAATCACCAACGCTCTGGTGGCTTGTCTTGTTTACATCTGGCAAATGATTTGGCCGGCCAATCTCGCCCTCGCCTACCATCATCCGGGCAAACTTCCGCTTTGGCAGGTTGCCGGCGCGGCGGCCTTATTGGTAGCGGTTACGCTCGGCGTTTTCGCGCTCAGAAAACGAAGTCCCTATCTGGTCGTCGGATGGTTATGGTATTTGGTTATGCTTGTCCCCGTGCTCGGTTTGATTCAAGTCGGCGGCCAAGCGCATGCTGATCGCTATACTTATCTACCGCAGATCGGGCTCTCCGTCGCGGTCACCTGGGGGGTTGTCGATCTTGCCAGGTTCTGGCGCTACTATGGGGCTATCCTTGGCGCAGCGGCCGCAATCATAATAAGTGCGCTCGCCTTGCGTGCAGCGAACCAGGTTTGGTACTGGCACGATAGCGAAAGGCTTTGGCGACACGCCCTGACCGTGACCACCGAGAATGACGTGGCTCATCTTGGTCTTGGCCAGCTTCTGCTGGACCAAGAACGCCTGGACGACGCGATTACCGAACTACAGATCGTGGTCGCTCGTCACCCAAATGATGTCGACGCAAGATTGAAACTCGCCAGTGCCTTGTCCGAAAAAAAAGGGCGAATGAACGACGCGATCGCGCAGTACGAAGCGGCGGCCAAGATTGGTGCCCCCGATCCGGATGTAGAAACCACGCTCGCTAATCTGCTTCTCGAACAGGGACGGATGGAGGAAGCGATCCGCTATTACCGCGACGTTGTGCGGTTACAGCCATCCAGCGCGCGGGCGCACTATAATCTGGCCGTCGGACTCCATCGCGATAAACAGCTCTCGGAAGCGATCATTCATTATAAGGCGGCGTTGCAAATCGACCCGAATTATCCGGACGCCGATGATTTCCTCGGCCAGGCGCTTTTGGAGAATGGCCAAGAGGATGAAGCGAAGATTCATTTGGAAAAACGTTGAGTCGTCGTTGAATTGCGGACGGTGAGTATCAAACAGTCGCGTTGGACCCTAATTGGCATTAGCATTTTTTTGATCGCACTGACGTGGGCGGTGTTTGGTCAAACGGGCAATTACCAATTCGTTAATTACGACGATCCGCTTTACGTGCTCGACAACGCGCACGTGCGAGCCGGGCTGACGTGGCGCGGGATCGCGTGGGCTTTCACTCATGTTCATTCCCAGAACTGGCACCCGCTCACAACGATGTCGCACATGTTCGATTGTCAGTTGTTCGGCGTGAACCCGGGCGCGCATCACTTGGTGAACGTCTTTTTCCACAGCATCGCGGCGGTGCTGCTTTTTATTTTGCTCGCGCAGATCACCAACAGCATTTGGGCAAGCGCGTTTGTTGCGGCGGTTTTTGCCATTCATCCATTGCGGGTCGAATCGGTGGCGTGGATTGCGGAACGAAAGGACGTGCTCAGCGGCGTGTTTTTCATGCTCACGCTCCTGGCTTATTTCCGCTGGACCCGAAAACAAACGGTTGGCCGCTACCTCGCGATGTCGATCTTGTTCGGGTGCGGTCTGATGTCGAAACCGATGTTGATTACGACGCCAATCATCTTGCTCTTGCTTGATTATTGGCCGCTAAACAGAAGTCAGAAGTCAGAGGTCAGAAGTCAGAAAAGTTCGAACCCGCCGTGGACAAAGCTGGTCGTCGAGAAAGTTCCACTGTTCGTGTTATCGATCGGTTCATGTTTCGCCACTTTGTGGGCCCAGAACTTTGCGCTCGGTTCGACTCAATTCCTGCCGCTGCAATGGCGGGTCACCAACGCGCTCTTCAGTTATTTTGAATATGTCCGGCAAATGTTTTGGCCGGTCGATCTCATTCCATTTTATGTCCATCTGGAGAACCGGCTGGAAATTTGGAGGCTGTTGATTGCTGCGATCAGTCTGATTGCGCTGACAGCGATTGTGATCGTCCGCCGAAAACAAAATCCGTATTTGCTCGTCGGATGGCTTTGGTACCTCGTTATGCTGATTCCTGTCATTGGAATCGTGCAGGTTGGCTTGCAGGGCCACGCCGACCGTTACACTTATCTTCCACAAATCGGATTGGACATCGCGCTCGTCTGGTTGATTTGGGATCTGACGAAATCGTGCTTGCCGCGCCGGAGCGCCTCGGCGAAGGCGGGGCGACCACAAAAAATTGTATTGAGCTCTGCCGCCGCGATCGTTCTCGTCACTTTGTCGAGCTTGTCGTGGAAACAAACGACGCATTGGCGTGACACCGAAGCGTTATGGCGACACACGCTCGCGGTCACGCCGGACAGCGATGTCGCGCACGCGGGACTCGGCGGAATTTTGTTTGTGCGCGGACAAATCGACGAGTCGATCGACCATTACGAGCGCGCGTTGCGTTTGCGCGACGGCAATGTAGCGGCGCATTTCGGTTTGGGCCGGGCGCTGGCCGCTAAACAAAAGACCGACCCGGCGATTTTCCATTTTCAAAAAGCCCTCAGCATTCAGCCGGATAATATCGGGGCGAGCAACGATCTCGGTGTGATGTTTGCGAGTAAAGGTGAAATTAGAGAAGCCATTTCCGCTTGGCAGCAAAGCTTGTCATTCGATCCCGACAATGCGGATGCGGCAAACAACATCGCGTGGGCGCGCGCGACCGCGGCCGATCCGGATTTGCGCGACGGCCGGGAAGCGCTCGAGCTGGCGCAGCGGGCATCGCGAAGCGGTGGTGAAAACCCGGTCGCATTGCGAACGCTGGCGGCCGCGCAAGCCGAGAACGGTCAGTTCGCCGAAGCGATTGCAACTTGCCGGCGAGGCGAGGAATTAGCGCAGAAAAATGGCGATCGCGCGATGGCCGAAAGTCTACATAGTTGCGCCGAATCGTTTCGGCGTGGTGAAGTGTTGCGCGGGACCCAGGTTTCGCATTGAAATGACGATTGAGGACGAATCGGCCTGGTCGAGAGTTCGGCTTTTGACGACAAGGTTCGCTCCCCAAAACAGGGTCCGTTCAGGGGGTAAAAATTCTTGAATTTTTTTCTAGGCAGCGGCCTGGAAATCCGATAGAACGCCTCAAAACAGGACTCCAGCCGACAATTGGCTGGGTCCGCCCGTTCAAAAAATTTTCAAAAAACTGAAAAAAAACCTTGTCAGCTCGACGATTCTTCAATAATCCCTAGCCAAACCTAACCAAACCCATGGAGAAACCAATGACTAGAAACGTGCAAAAAACGTTGGGAATTCGCGTCGCTCTTGCAGCCGCCGTCGCATTTCCATTAATCATCGCGACGAGCGCACGCGCTCAAGAGCCGGCGCCACCGCCGCCGACTGGAACAAACGTCGCGCCGGCCGCCGGCGCGCCAGCCGCAACTGAAGCGACGGCCGAACGCGTTATCGTGACCGGTTCGAACATTCCCACTGCGGAAGAAGTCGGCCCAAACCCGGTCGATACCTATCGCCGGGACGACATCACTCGATTGGGTGTGCGCACTCCGACCGACTTGGTGTTGCGAATTCCGGCAGCGACTGGATCGAACATTACTGAGAACAACACCAACGGTGGTGACGGCACCACCCGTATCAGTTTGCGCGGTATCGATCCAAAAGAAACCCTGGTTTTGCAGGACGGACGACGACTTGCCGCCGCCGGAACGTCGTCGATTGATTTCAACCGGTTCCCGCTTGGTTTGATCGACCACATCGACATCCTGAAGGACGGCGCCTCGCCGATTTACGGCACCGAAGCTGTGGCTGGCGTGGTCAACGTATTCTTGATCCACCGCTTCCGTGGTTTGGAGGTTTACGCCAGCTACGGCAACACGAACCTTGGTTTCGCCAACGATCGCGGTGAAGAAACAGGCTACCTGCTCGCAGGTACCGGTGACGACAAGACCAACATCGTGGTTTATGCGGGGATTTACAACGCGGCGGCCATTTACTCGCGCGATTCCGACATTTCGCATGATGCGGACAAGAACTTGTTTGGCGGATTCGACGGCCGCAGCGGCAACTATCCTGGCCGCGTTACCGCCCGAGGGTTCCTGGGAGGCGCTACCCAACCGCAAAAGGCTTTGGTTGGTGGCTTAAGGTCACCCACACCGCACGCCAGCGCCAACCAGTTTACCGATACACAATACACTGCCCGATTCAGTGTCGGGAACGGGCTTCCGAGCGAGCGCTCCCTGTTTAACTTCGCCGATCTGACGCCATCAATCGCGGCCACCGATCGCGAATATCTCTACGGTTCGTTCGACCGCGATATTTGCGACAAGTACCTGACCGTATTTGCCGACTTTGAATATTTCCGCCAATTCTGGGATGGCGGCTTAGCGCCGACGCCATTTGTCCCGGATATCTGGACTGACCTGGGGGGGAGCAATTCCCAAAACGGAGTATTCCAAACGTTCGGCCCGCACGCATTCGGTATCAGTGCCTCTGGTTTCAGCGTGCCGACACAGAACGCGTTCAATCCGTTTACACAGGCGGACTACACCTCCAACGGTGGGTTTAGTACCTCGTTCCCGTCGTTCTCGCAGCAGAGCGCGGCTCCTCCGGGGAC
>Ga0209056_10001956_pt1 | contig 22437 bp, 18 predicted proteins | sample GraSoiAngelo_114_FD_185876 | JGI IMG/M metagenome (GOLD analysis project Ga0209056, IMG submission 185876) | Grasslands soil microbial communities from the Angelo Coastal Reserve, California, USA - 14_0903_13_40cm (SPAdes) (version 2) | ecosystem: Environmental > Terrestrial > Soil > Grasslands...
TCCACGATCTGCTCTTTCGTGCTTGTCAGCGTCCTGGTTCGGTGATAGCTGTGCTCATGGGCTGTGGCGATGATCGCGCTAAGGTCCTTGCAGGTTTCGTAGACTCGCCATCCCATCTCGTCGTCCTTGTTGCCGACCTGCATGGCTCGCTGGTTCTTGTGCCAGTTGCAGATTTTCCAGATGTGATTGTCGGTCGCGAGCTGGTCCTGAAGGTACCTCGCGTAGACGTTGTCACCGGTACCGGCTCCAGCTTCGCCAACGAAGACCAGCTTCAGCCCGCCGTATGTCACGGAGTACATCTGATCGTCGAGGTCAGGATCGTCCGGCGTAACGCCTATGCGGGCCATGCGCGCCTTCAAGAGCTTGGCATAGCATCCGTTTCGATCCCGGCAATTCTCCCGCCAGCTGTCTTTGTCATGGTTTCCGACCGATGCGAAGTATGGGAAGTCGGGTCCGAGAACGCTGTCGATGGTCCTGAAGAACCGACGCGCGTTCTCGGCGTAGTCAAAGTCGCCCTGGTGCACGACTATATGGGCTCTCTCCGACTTGATGAGCTCGAGCACGCGTCTGAACGCCGCACCATTACCGCTATCGCCGATAAAGGCGACTTTCAGGTCAGGGTCCGTGGCGATCGGGCCCGACGCTCCCTGTGCGTGACCTCGCACGGGCCCGAGGGCAAATGCGAGGAGGGCTGCCAGAACGCCACCGGCGATGAGGCGTGAGACTCGGTGGGCGCGCCACACGTCGCCGCGAATGGTGCTACCTACTCGTAGCGGAGCGCCTCGATCGGGTCGAGGCGCGCCGCCTTCCTCGCGGGATAGAACCCGAAAAAGATGCCGATCGCGGCGGCGAAGCCGAAGGCCAGGACGATCGTGTCCGGCATCACCAAGGTCCGCCACTCGGCGAAGTAGCTGATCGCGCGCGAGCCGGCGAGACCGGCCGCGATGCCGACGACGCCGCCGATCACCGCGAGCGTGACGGCCTCGACGAGAAACTGCAGGAGGATGTCCTGGTCAGACGCCCCCACCGCCATCCGGAGCCCGATCTCGCGCGTCCGCTCCGTCACCGACACCAGCATGATGTTCATGATCCCGATGCCGCCGACCAGGAGCGATACCGACGCGATGGCGGCCAGGAGGTACGTCATGACCTGCGCGGCCTGCTCCTTCGCCTCGAGCACGTCCGTCAGATTGCCCAGCTTGAAGTTGTCGTCGTTGCCGGGCTGGAGCCGGTGGCGCTGCCTGAGGAGCGTACGGATCTCCGCCTCGGCTTCGGTCAAGTCCTCACCGGGCCGAATCTTGATCTCGATTTTTCTGACCGAACGCGGGTTGGCGAGGCTCGTGCCCAGCACCTTCGTCTTCGCCGTCGAGAGTGGAATGAGAACGAGATCGTCCTGATCGTACCCATAGGAGCTCTCCCCCTTCTCGTCCAGCAGCCCGATCACGGTGAACGGAACCTTCTGGATCCGGACGATCTGGCCGAGCGGATCGGCCTCACCGAAGAGATTCAGCGCGGTGGTCTGCCCGAGGACCGCGACCTTGGTGGCGCCGTCGACGTCCTCGGGCCCGAGGGATCGGCCGGCGACGAGCGGCCAGTCGCGGGCCTCCAGGTAGTCCTCGGTCACGCCGTAGACGTCCGTCGACCAGTTGAGGTTGCCGAAGATGACCTGCCCTTTGCCCTTGATGGAAGGCGCGGCCACTTGCACGACCTGGATCTCGCGCGCGACGGCAGCCGCGTCGTCTTCGGTCAGCGTGTACTGGGTGCCCTGGCCGAGGCGGACGCCACTCGAGGTCACGCTGCCGGACGTGGCGACAATGAGGTTGGAGCCGAGGCTTTCGATCCGCTCGGTCACGCTCTCCTGCGCCCCGGCACCCACGCCCACCATGGCGATCACCGCGCCCACGCCGATGATGATGCCCAGCATCGTCAACGCGCTGCGGAGCTTGTTCACGCGCAGCGCGCGGAGGGCGATACGGACGCTCTCCCAGACGTTCACGCGGGAACCTCCTCCTCGAGCCGCGCCTGCACGAGCTTGGCGTCGCGCGGCGAGAAGACCGGCTCGTCGCTCACCAGGCGGCCGTCGCGGAGCGTCAGCACGCGGCTGGCATGGGCGGCGATATCCGGCTCGTGCGTGATGAGGACGATCGTGATGCCCTGGCGGTTCAGGTGCTGCAAGAGGATGAGCACCTCGACGCTGGTCCGCGTGTCGAGGTTCCCCGTCGGCTCGTCGGCCAGCAGCACCGCAGGGTCGTTGACGAGCGCGCGCGCAATCGCCACACGCTGCTGCTGTCCTCCCGAGAGCTGGCTCGGATGGTGGTGGGCCCGATCGGCGAGCCCGACCGCGGCCAGCCGCTCGTGCGCGCAGGCGCGCCGCTCTCGCGCCGACCGCCTCGCATAGAGCAGCGGGAGCTCGACGTTTTCGAGGGCGCTCGTCCGGGGCAGGAGGTTGAACGTCTGGAACACGAACCCGATCCGGCCGTTGCGGATCCGAGCGAGCTCGGTCCGCGAGAGGCCGGCGACGTCCCGGCCGTCCAGGACGTAGCGGCCATCCGTCGGGGCGTCGAGACAGCCGAGAATGTTCATGAAGCTGGACTTCCCTGAGCCCGAGGGGCCCATGATCGCGACGAACTCGCCACGCTCGATCTCGACCGACAGGCCGCGGAGCGCGTGAACCGTGTGTGGGCCGAGCCGATATTCCTTCGTGAGTCCATGGGTGGCGATCAGGGCCATGGCTCAGCGCCCGAGCCTGGGCGCGCGGTCGCCCTTCTTCTTCCCGCCGCTGCCCGCGATGCCGACGACGACTTCCTGGCCCTCTTTGAGGTCGCCTTCGCGAACCTCGGTCGCACTGCCGTCAGTGAGGCCGAGGGTGAGCGCCACAGGCCGGAGCTCGCCGCCCGGGCCTAGAGCCCACACGCGCCCGGCGACGCCCCCCCGAGCGTCGTCGCTCGCAGGCTGATCGTGCCGGGCGCGCCGGACGACCTGCTCGCGGCTGCTCGCGGGCGACTGCGGACCGTCACCGCGTTGAGCAGAGCGCTCCACCTTGGGCTGACTCTCCTTCGGCTTATCCTTCGGCTTGCCGTCCTTCGCCTTGGCTTCCTCGCCGGGCGGCCGGAACCGCAGGGCTGCGTTCGGAACCTTGAGGACGCTCGGCTTGTCGGCGACGATCAACTTCACATTCGCGGTCAACCCCGGTAGGAGCCTCCCATCGGGATTATCCACGGCGACGATCACCGTGTAGGTGACGACGCTCTGCACGATCTGGGCGGCCTTGCGGACCTGCACGATCCGGCCCTTGAAGGTCTCGCCCGGAAAGGCGTCCACCGTGAACTTCGCGGGGCCGTCGACCCGTACACGCCCGATGTCGGCCTCGTCGACGCTCGCCTCGACCTGCATCTTCGTCAGGTCCTTGGCGATGGTGAAGAGGGTCGGCGCCGCGAGGCTCGCCGCGACCGTTTGCCCCACGTCGACCGCCCGCGACACCACGACGCCGTCGACCGGCGCCCGGATCGTGGTGTACTCGAGGTCGAGGCGCGTCTGGTGCAGCGCCGCCTCCTTCTGCTCCACCTGCGCGCGGGCCGCCTGCAGCATCGCTTCGGCGACGCGGAGCTGCGCTTGGGCGGATACGATGGCGCCGGCCAGTGACTCCTCCTTGGCGCGCGCGGCGTCGAGCATGGTGACGGCGGCGTCATAGGCGGCCTGGGCCGTGTCGTAGTCGCTCTTGGGAATCAGCGTGCGCTGGAAAAGCTCCCCCTTCCGGCCGAGGTCACGGTTTGTATCGGCGACCGTCACCTGGGCGCGAGCCGTCTGAGCCTTGCCCTCGGCCAGCGAGGAGCGCGCGTTCCCCACGTCCGCCCGGGCGCGCTCGACCTGGGCTTGCTGGTTGAGCACGGTGGCCCTGGCGGAGTCCACGTCGGCGCGGGCCTGTCTGACCTTCGCCTCGAAGGTCGCGGGGTCGATCCTGGCGACCACTTGGCCCTGACGCACGACGGAGTTGAAGTCGGCGTAGAGCTCCTTGATCTGGCCCGAGACCTGGGTGCCGACCTGAACCGTCGTCACAGCATTGAGGTTGCCGGTCGCCGCGACCGCCGCGACGAGGGGCCCGCGCGTGGCCCGCTCGAACCGGAACCCCGGCGCGCTCCCCTTGTCTTGCGCGTAGAGGTATCCCCAGATTCCGGCCCCGAGGGCGATGACGACCAGGAGAAGGGACAGCGGCCGCTTCGAGATGGTGATCATGCCATGTCCTCCGTCACCGAGGTGCAGGTCGCGAGCGCGGGGAGGTCGCGGAATCCAACGAGGCGGATCTGCGCGGGAAGACGTCGAGGCTCGTCCGCGTCCAGCTCCAGGTGGAGCCCGAGACTCAAGGTCGGGCACTCGCGCGCCAGGGCGGCCGCCTCCTCGCTCGCCGGCCAGGTCACGAGCAGGCTCGCGGTCGTGAGGATCGCGTCGCGGTGTGCTCGGAGGATCCCACGGTTGATCCCTCGGCTCGCCCCGAAGTCATCCCCGGTGACGATGAGCCACTTCATGGGAGCCCCTCGAGGGCTTGGAACCATCGCTCGACCTCGGCGAGCTCGGGGAATCCCCACGCGGCGTGCTCTTGGAGCAGCGCCAGCACCGGCCAGATGACGCGGTTCGCGTACCGCGCTCTCTCGGCGGTGTCGAAGAGGAGGTCGAGCTCCGGTGACGAGGTGAGCCGCCAGCCCGCGCGCGACACCGCGTGCCGGTAGCGCTCGAGAATCCGCGGCCGCAGGGCCGGCGGGAACCGGAAAAGAAACGTCGAGAGATCGTAGCTGAACGGCCCGACACTCACATGGTCCCAGTCGATGAGCCGCGCGCGCGGCCCCTCGACGCTTTCGCTCACGAAGATGTTGGTCGTCCAGAGGTCGCCGTGGAGGAGCGTATCCGGCCCGGCGGCGTCTTCGAAGACCCGGGCCCGTCGGGGTACCTCGGCCAGGAGTCCGATCAGCCGCTCGCGCAGACGGTCTGGGAGCCCCGCATGCTCTGGCGGAGTCTCGAGCCCGGATGCGGCAAGTGCTTCGAGCGCGGCGATCGCATCACGCACGTTCGAGACGAAGTACGGCATACCGCGGTCGCCACCGTAGCGGCGCACGTCAGGCAGCACGGCGTGGCGGGCGGCGCGCGTGTGTAGCTCGGCGACGAGGTCTACTGCCGCGTCCACCCGCTCGAGAACGGGCCGCGCCGAGAGCGTGTCGTCGCTGAGGTCTTCATAAATGTGCCAAACGCTCTCGCCGCGGCGATCGGCCGCCACGGCCAGCAGCCGCGCGCACCGATCGCCCAGCGCGAGGGAGGGCAGCCAGCGCTCCGCGACCAGCCGGTTACGTTCTGCCCGGGACGGCTCAAGCCGTTTGACCACGACGGTGCGCTGCAGGTCACCACTCCCGATCTCGAGGCGATAGACCTGCGCTTTCAGCCGCCGGAGATCGACGCGGTCGGCCGGGTCGGCGCCGTCTAGCAGCTCCCGCACGGCGTCGCACAGCTCGACCGATCCCGGCTCGCCGGTCGCCTCGAGGGCGTGCCGGAGGTCCTCGCGCAACGCGGCTCGCACGGCCGTGTTCATGCGGCCGACTCCGCTCCGCGCTCGAGCGCCCGCTCGAGAACCCGCCCGATGACCCGTCGCGCGTCGAAGTGTTCCTCGGCCAGCGCCCGAGCCTGGCGACAGTGTCGGCTGTAATCGGACTCTGCGGCCTTGAGTGCGCGCACGGCCTCGTCCAGGTTTCGGAACCGGAAGAGGCCGTCGGCGTCTGGTAAGAAGGCGCTGGGGCCCGTGTGCTGAACGATGGCGGGCTTGCCGCTCGCCAGGTAGCAGAGGGTGCGGTCGCTCATCCACGAGGTCTGAAGGGCGACGTACGCGGGCTTCGCACAGCTGAACTCGCCACGCGATCGGCGGACGTAGGCGCGGTAGTCCTCCGGGGTCGCGCTCACCTCCCAGGCCTCTCGAAGCCTCCAGCCGGCAGGCTCCATCTGCCGCCGGTAGTTCTCGTAGTGCTCCGCGAGGCACACCGCGAGCTCGAGTCGAGCCGATGTCCGCGTCGGGAGCTCCTTGTATTCCGCGAAGGCAACGTGCTTCTCCTCGTTGATGGTCCGTCCCCGGAACTCGAATTTACTTCCCCACCAGTGGGTGACTGTCGTATAGGGCGCGGTCGCCTCCACCGGGGCTGGCGGCCACTCGGGCAGGAAAACGGGCGGCGGCGTATAGTGCCAGCGGAGGCCGCAGTCGGGGAAGCAGGCGGCCGGGGTCCCGACGGTCTCGCCGATGGTGAAGTAAATGTCGTGCGGTGCGAGCCGGACGTCGCCCCGGGTCATCCAGATCTGCAGCAGCCCTGGGTCAGTGTCGATCAGCGCCGAGCGCCGGAACCGCCGCACCACCGCGGCCGAAAGCACGTGCCAGAGATTGATGAGCAGGTCGGCCTCCGCGGCCGCCTCGAGGTCAAGGACCCGCGCAGCTAGATCTTGTGGCGGCGGCGCACCGTTCGGCGAACAGAGCGCGAGGGACTCGGCCAGGCCGTATCGATCCAGACGCCTCCGTAAGGCCGCGACGTCGGCCTTCGTCGCCTCCAGGGGCTTTCCCGGATCGAGTACCTCGAGCCAGATCACCTGGCAGCCCAGGGCTCGCAGCCCAAGGGCCCACTGGAGATAGACCCAGGTATGGCCGCCGCCATTCGGGTACGCCATCGTGTTGGCCGGCGCAAGGCAGACGGTCAGGCTCATGAGACTCTCGCCCGCGTGACGATGGGCATGCGGCTTGCCCATTCAGCTCGCCGCGGCCAGCCGAGCCGGTCGAGGGCGTGCACCAGCTCGGCGTCGTACAACTTCAAATTGGGGACGAACCAATTTGCCCAATCGGGGAAGAAATGATGGGAGTCCCAGTCGATCGCGGCCAGGGCGCGGAACACGGTCCCGCAGGCTGCGAGGCGTTCTACGTCCTCCGGGTCGCAGTCCGGCCAGCGCTCCCGCACCACTGACAAGTAGGTGGCGAGGTCGGGACTCGCCGAGAACCCGATCGTAGCGAAGACCACTTGGGCGAGGTCGGCGGTGGGCACGCCCCGACCGGCATCCGTCCAGTCGAAGGCTGCGATCTGAGGGCCCGCCGGCGAGGCCTGCACACGCAGGTTCTTCCCGTTGAAGTCGCCGTGCAGGAGGGTCCGGGGCAGGCCGGTTGCGACCTGCTCGAGGCGATCCCAGTGCTCGTCCAGCTGGTCGAACCGCGCGAGGAGGCCGTCGAGGAACGCCAGGTCGTCGGCGGTGAACGCGGGATGGTCGAGGTGGTTCCGAAAGAGGTCTCGCGCCGTGTACATCTGCTTCCGGTAGCGGCCCGGTCCGGCGTCGGACAGGTCCGACTGGTCGGCGGCAGAGCGCGCTTCGGTGTGGAGGATCCCGAGCCATCGGGCCGCGGCCGCGCGATGGCCCGGCAAAAGGACGTCGTACTGTTCGCCTTGGATCTCCCCGATGAAGAGCCAGCAGACCTCCTTCTCCGGGTCCTCGTTCGGGTCCGCGACGACTCCGTAGTAGCGGGGTCCGGAGAGGTGCACGAACGGGAGGATCCGCTCGTACACTGTGCGCTCGACTAGGCTGTCGCGTGGCTTGCACCGCTTCGCGATGACGGTCGAGCCCTCGGCGCCCACGCCCTCGAGCCGGTACACCCCCCTGCGCCTCGTCGCCGCGGCGACCCGGTCGGGTACGGGGCGATCGGGCCCGAGCCGGCGCCACGCCTGGACGGCGGGGTGGGCGAGCAGGCTCTCCAGACGGCTCCCCGTCGCGGCGAGCGCAGGCGCGCGCTTTGGCGTCGGCTGGATGGCACCGGTCTCCGGGAGGGCTCGCGTCGTGTCCCGCACGACCCGCCCCTGCTCGATCATGAGGAGGGCGGAGCAGCCCGTGAGCGTGGTGGGGCGATGGCTGATGATGATTACGGTGCGACCTTGCTGGAGACGCTCCAACGCCTCCACGATCACCGCCTCGGTCTCGATATCGACGGAGCTCGTGGGCTCGTCCAGAATGAGCACCGGGCTGTCCTTCAGAAAGGCGCGGGCGATGGCGATGCGCTGGCGCTGGCCGCCCGAGAGCTGGACCCCGCGCTCTCCTACCTGGGTGTCATAGCCCTGGGGAAGTCGGATGATGAACTCGTGGGCGTTCGCCGCCCGGGCCGCCGCGATCAGCTCGTCTTTGGTAGCCCCGGGCTTCGCGTAGCCGATGTTCTCGGCGATGCTGGTCGAGAAGAGCACCGGGTCCTGAGGCACGACGGCGAACTGACGCCGGAGATCCTCCAGCCTGAAGTCGCGGAGGTCGACGCCGTCGAGCCGGACCTCCCCCTCCCTCGGGTCGTAGAACCGGGTGAGCAGGTTGATCAGCGTGCTCTTGCCGGCCCCGGACGCGCCCGCAATCCCGAGACGCGTGCCGAGTCCGATGTCGAAGGAGATGCCATGCAGGACCGGACGATCATCGCCGTACGCGAACGAGATGTTGCGGAAGGCGATGGCTCCGGCGGCGCGCTCGAGTGGCCGGGCATCCGGTCGCTCTTCGACATCCGGCGGCTCGTCGAGCAGGGAGAAGGCGCGCTCGGCGCTGGCCAGATGGAGCTGCAGGCTCGCGGCCTTCTGGCCGATGGTCCTGAGCGGAAGATAGAGCTGGGCGAGGTAGCCCATCACCATGAGCAGCTCGCCCAGGGTGAGCGCGCCGGACCGGACGTGGCCGATCCCGATCAGGAGCACCGCCGCCGTGCCGACGGCCGTGGTCAGCCCGACCAGCAGCTGGTAGCTGCCTTCGAGGCCCGCCGCGCGCATCCGTGCCCGCAACCCGTCCCCGGAGCTGCGGAGGAAGCGCTGCTCTTCCCGCGTCTCCTGACCGAACGCCTTGACGATCCGCAGCGCGCCCAAGACCTCTTGCACGATCGACTGGGCGGCGCTCTCGAGCTTCTTCACCTCCCGCCACTGGCGGCGCAGGCGTCGGCGAAACACGCGCGCGATCACGACGGGGCCCGGCGAGACAGCGAGGGCGATCAGGGCCAGTGACCAGTCGATCCGGGCCATGACGTAGATCATCGCGACGAAGGTGACCGTGGCGGAGACGAAGGGGATGAGGCCCTCCGTCAGGATGTGCTGGACAGCCTGGGCGTCGCGCTGGATGCGGTACGTCGAGTCCGCCGTGCCGCGAGTGTCGTGGTAGGCGAGGGAGACGCGCTGGACGTGGCGGAAGAGCCGAGCCCGGAAGTCCAGGACCAGCCTCTCCTGGACCCATGCTCGCAGCAGCGTGCTCCCCAGTCCCTGCAGCTGGCTGAGTAGCGCGACGGCCAGCACGAGCCCCACCGCCAGGGCCAGCAGGCCGCCCGCGGAGCGCGCGATCGCCTCCGGCGCGAACGGGGCGATGAACCGCGGGAGCGGGTGCGAGCCGATCACGCTGTCCACCGCGATCTTGAGCGGGAGCGGTGTCAGCAGCGAGAGAGGACTGGCCAGCAGGCTCGCCAGGAACAGAGCGCCGACGTGCGGCCAGTAGGGCCGCGCTTGTCCGAGTAGCCGCCGGAGCAGGACGATGTCGGTGTAACCGGCCATGATGCTCAGGCGCCTCCTGTCCGCAGCTGCCCGACGGTCCGGGCGATGAGGGCGGCGGCGCCGGCACATTCGATGACCACGCAGAGCGCCATCGCGAGGGTGACTGTAGCGAGGATCGTCCCGGCGACCCACGCCCCGGATGCCGCGGCGCCGCCGGCGAGGGCCGCGAAGAGGGCAACGAGGAGGACCCCACCGCGAGAGCTGCGCGGCCACCAGCGGAAGCGGAGGAACTGCGTGCCCGCACCGTGATCCTCAGCGGCCATGAGCAGCCTGGCCGAGCCGAACGGCCCACCACAAACCTCCAGGTCCCAGCGGTCGTAGTCGCCTCCGCACCGAACCGCGGCGCCGGCGGCCTTGAGGTCCGCTTCGATACGCCGGAGTCTCTGGTCGGGATCCTGCCAGCGGTCGCTCCAGAGGGTGGAAGTCCGCGGCCATGGCAGCGCCAGCCTGGGCGCTCCCCGCCTCCGCCAGGGCGCCAGTCCGCTTTTCAGCCGGCCACGCAGGCGCGCCAGCGGCTGGAGCAGGTGGAGCGCCGCCGTCAGCAACCGCCGCTTCAGCCCGGCCGAACTGCGGGGCGGTACCCCGTTGAACGACGCGCGGGCCGCGCTCAGAGCGGCCTGCGCCAACGGCGGTAGGACGATGCCGACGAGCAGCGGCAGCAAGAGCCTGAGCGGGCTCCAGGCCATGCTCAACGTCGCCAGTCCCATCACGATCGCGATCACCAGATACCATTCCGGCATTTGCGGCAGCGAGCCGAGCAGGCTCGGAGCCGGCTCGTAGAGAGACTGATACGGCGCGACGCCCCAGATGCCGTGATAGACGCGGGTCCGGCGCCACCGGAGCGCGTGCGTCAGCCCGTTGCCATAGATGCGGCCGGCCCAGCGCGCGTGCCCGGAACCGTTGTATTTCTTGGGCCACTTCCGCTCCAGCATCGCCTCCGCGCGGCCGTACCCGATCTGCTGTTTCCAGTAAGTGCGCACCGAGTTCCGGCGGTGGTGCCAGACCATGGCGGCGGCGCTGAAGCCTAGCGTCCAGCCGCATTCCTCGAGCCGCCAGCAGACGTCCACGTCGTCGCCAGCAGTGCGGAATTGCGGGTCGAACCCTCCGATCGCTTCGAGACGGGTTTTGCGGAACGCCATGTTACAGCCGGGAATGTGCTCCGCCTCACGGTCGCTCAGAAGGACGTGGTTGGGCCCGCCCGGCGCGCGGGCGATGCACTCGGCGATCGGCCCATCGCCCGGCGGGGCGAGGTTCGGTCCGCCCACCGCCGCGTGCGAGGTGGAGATGAACATGGCCGCCAGATAGGTGAGCCAGTGCGGATCGGGGTAGGCGTCGTCGTCGATGTAGGCGACGATTTCGCCCGTCGCCTCTCCGAGGCCCGTGTTGCGCGCGCTGGAAAGGCCGCGGTTCTCGGTCTGGATCAGGCGGCAGTGGTACTCGCGCGCGATGGCCGCGGTCGCGTCGGTGGATCCGTCGTCCACCACGATGACCTCGTAGTCGGGGTACTCGAGTCGCTTCAATCCCTCGAAGCAGTCACGGATCGTGCGCGCGCCGTTGTACGTGCACACGACCACCGAGATCCGCGGCCACGGAAGGCTCGACGGGAACGGCACCTCTGCGAACGCGTCTCGTACAGCGTTCAGGGCGGGCTTGGGCGATCGGTCGGCGCGCGTGAGGCCGAAGCCCCAGTCCTCGACGTCGTGGCCCTGCCGGTACCACTCGTCGGTCCAGGAGAACACGACCACGCCGGCGCATCCCGCCGCGAACGCGCCCCGAACCTGCCAGTCGAGCGACCGCGCCTGAGCGCCATCGCCGTTGCGCAGGCCGTCGAGGCCGAGCTCGCTCATGACGAGCGGCCGCTCTCCGGCGATATTCTGCAGGCGTCCGAGGTACGCCTCGAACCGCGCCGGCGACTCGAGGTAGACGTTGAAGCACACGAGGTCGAGGAACGGAAGGTGGAGGTACTCCGTCGTGGGGTAGTTCACGTAGGTCACGAGCCCGTCCCGGTCTTCCTCCTTGACCGCACGGTACAACCGCTTGAGGTAGCGCTCGATCGCTCGGCGACCGAGCCAGCGCGCCATCAGGGCCGGGATCTCGTTGCCGAGGGCGTAACAGAGCAGCGCCGGGTGGCCTGCGCACTCTCGGACCTTCGCGCGCACCATCGCCTCGATCTCGAACACGCTCTTCTTCCGATCGATAAGGAACCCCAGATATTGCTCGGCGGACAACCCCACCATGACGCGGAGGCCGTGCCGCTGGGCCGCGTCGAGGAGGGAACGGGGGGCCGTCGTGTGCGGAATGCGGACGGTGTTGATCCCGTTCGCCGCCATCTGGGCAAAATCCCGCTCGATGACGTCCAGGTCGTGGTACTCCCGGCCGCTCGCATCCGGGTGAAACGCCCCGTAGCTCACGCCGCGAACGTAGAACTTCTCGTCGCCGGTGAAGATGAATTTGCCCCGCGCGCGCGGCCGGACCAGCGTGGGGACACCGGTCGGCAGGCTCGCGCCGGTGATGTCCGGGGTGATCGCGGGAGCGATCAGGACATCCGTCGTGGACGAGTCAGGAGCGATCGACAGGTCGGGCATGCCCAGTCAAACAACAGCGGCGGGCAGCCCGAACTCGGACTCCCGACAAGGCAGCGATGACCCGGTGACCTCCCACGCGGGAGCAACGATTCGCCATCTACGGGTCACCGACAACACTGGTCTCTCCTCCGGTCGCGAGAGATCTATCACCGAATGTGCTCGTGGACAATCGGCGGCGGACCGACGACCGCGTCGGATTCGAGCGCGATCCCAGTGTAGGAATCTGTCTCACATACTCGATCCCGTATTCGCCGAACTCGAGCGCCCATGCGCGGTTCGATCAGGGAGCTCTTGTCGCGGCTCGTCGGGATGGACGGCTGAGCGCCCGCGCATTGCCCGCGATGTCGACTCTCGTGATGTCGAATCGATCGACGATCTGCCCGTTGATGTTCTTGAAGTACCCCTGCGCCTTGGTGGGATCGCCGCCGACATTGAAGGTGATGAAGAGGGCGCCGAACGTGGCTCCCTGGGTGCTGGTGTAGATCTTGGCCCACTCCCCGTTGCAGCCGTACGGGAAGGTGGCGGGAAGGCAACGCTCCTGGTCCCGCACGCTTTGTCCCCCCAGGCCTGAGACGAAGACAAAGGATTTCCCGGGACTTCCGGTGGCGACGCAGACCGCGGTGGGGTCGGGACACGACGCATCGACGACTTGATCTTTCATGCTGGTCAGCGTCCGGGTCCGCTGATAGCTGTGCTCGTGGGCCGTGGCGATGATGGCGCCGAGGTCCTTGCAGGTTTCGTAGACGCTCCACCCCATCTCGTTATCCTTGCCCCCGACCTGCATGGCTCGCTGGTTCTTGTGCCAGCTGCAGATTTTCCAGATGTGCGCGTCGGTCGCCAATTGGTCCCGCATAAACTGGGACCGCTGGCCGACGATTTCGCCGACGAAGACCAGCTTGAGCCCCCGGTAGGTCACGGAGTACATCTGATCGTTGAGGTCGGGGTGGTCCGGTGTGACGCCGATGCGAGCCATGCGGGTCTTCAGGAATTTGGCATAGCAGCCGTCTCGATCAGAGCAGTCCTCCGGCCAGCTCTCGACGTCGTGATTTCCGACCGCTGCGAAGAACGGGAAATCGGGTCCGAGTATGCCGTCGATCGTCGCGAAGAACTTTCGGGCGTTATAGGCATAGTCGAAGTCCCCCTGGTGGAGCACCACGTGGGCGCCTTCGGACTTGATGAGCTCGAGGACGCGTCTGAACCCCGAGCCGTTCCCGCTATCGCCGATGAACGCGACTTTCAGGTTCGGGTCCGTGGGAATCGCGTCGGACGCTCCCCCTGCGTGCCCGTGCTCGGGTAGCCACGCGAGTGCGAGGAGGGCGCCTCCGGCGATGAGCCAAGCGCGTCTCGAAAGAATCATGGCAGCTCCCCTTTAGAGTGCGCGCCCGCTTGCTGCGCTCTCCAACACAGGATCGGCTGCTTGCTTCGGCTTCGTCGCTTGCTCGAGCCCCCGGAGGATCACCTCCAGCTTGCGGAGCTCCGCCCCGAACCCCGTCCAGTCCCAGCGCCGGAGGTATTCCTGTGCCAGCTGGAAGTGGTTGAGCGCCTGGGTCACACGGTCGCCGGTCCCCGACGGCGCCTTGGCCGCCACCCCTGTCGGCGGAACCGGCCCACCCTCGAAGATCTTTTGAAGAGAGCTTTCGAGCGTCTCCTCCATCGCGATCCGCTCGCCGTAGGCCGCGATGACGCGCTTGAGCTCCGGGAGCCGCCCGCGCTGCGCGGCCATGTAGAGCGGCTGGACGTAGAGATCAGGCGACGGAGGGTGGGGCCCTCGAGATGCTCGAGCAAGACGTGGGGATAGCGGCCCTCGAGAACGGCGCCGAAGCCACGCACGAGAACGGGGTGGGCGAGCCGCTCGAGCACCTCGGCTTCGTGCCGGAGCTCGCGAAGAGCGCGCGTCCTCGGCCTGGTCTGGCCGCAGGATCTTCGCCACCACGAGGGCGAACAGCCGATCGTCCCAGACGAGGTACACCTCGTACCGGCTGCCTCCCCCGAGGCGCTCGAGGACCCACCGCCCCTCGGCGATTGGCGTCCCGACCTCGAGGTTCCAGCTTGGGTGCTCGGGCTTCCGCGCCTCTGGTGCGCCCACCTCGGGGCTCGCCGCGGCTTCGAGACCGGCGGCGGGCTCGGACAAACGCGAGAGGAAAGGCCAGGGAAAGAGCTCGCCTCCGGCCGAGCTCGTTTGGCCCGATTCTTCGGCGAAAGGCGCTGGACTCCGCTCCACGTGGATAGCATGCTGTGAAGCGCGCGACCGACAATCAAGGGAATCCTCTACCGTCTACCAGCAGAAGCCCCTAAAGTTCCGGAAAGCCAACGTTGCGAAAACTAAGGCTTTTACGCGGGAATAGTCGGGAATAGGAAATTTCGCCGGATGCGCGGAGCCGAACTTCCGTTCCCCGTCCGAATACCCAGCGGCTGTATCCGGGGTGCGTCGACCAGTCCCGGTGCGGCTTGGAGGGGCAGGAACTTTCGAGAAGGGGCGTTTATGTCTCTTACGCTCTCCGTGTCGGGTCCCAGCCTGCACGGGCGCGCGAGAGCTGGACGTGCCGCCCGGGAACTATTCCGTCAGCGTCCTCGGTGTGGGGCAGGGTGAGCGCGGTGGCGCCGCCTTCCGCGCGGAGCAGATCACCCTATTGGGCGAGAAGGACTGGCGCTTTCGCGCGTGGGTCGATCGCCTGGGCCTCGTCGGCCTCATTCCGTTCATCGCGGCCTTCATCGTCAACCTCATCTACCGCGTCAGCATCGTTTCGCTGGTGGCGGTGGCCATCGGACTCGGCGTGCTTCTGCCTCGCTTCTGGATCAGTCGATCGCGCCGCTATCGTGAAATCGAGCGGCGCCTTCACGAGCACGAGGCGTCATTCCCCACTTCGTGCTCGATCTGCGCCGGGTTGAGAGCGTGGCCGGTCTGGTCGGAGGTCACTTCGTCGTTTAACCGGCGGGGCTCACTCCACCGGCGCGAGCGCGGCCCCGCCCAACGCATGGCGCCTCGCAGGCGCGAATGACGACCTACTGCAACGTCAGTAGCATCAGGACCGCGCCCTCTCCCCGCTCCAGCGACTCGAGCGCCTTGCCGAGCATCGTCCCCGGCCTGACCTCTCGAGGGGCCGAGCGCATGGCGTGGCCAGGAATCGCACTCGCCACGAGGAGGTCGCCCGGGGCGACCGGCGCCACGACCTTCACGCGGATGCGGCCGCTGTGGGCGACCTTGATCTTGTCCGTCCCTTGGTCGCCAAGAAGGACCCCGGGCCGATCAGACACGACGCCGATCACGCGCGTGTCGTAGGCCGTGTCGCTGGCGGCCACGCGGTTCGAACCCTGGGCGACGACCACCGTCCCCGCCGGCAACGCTGGCCCCGGAACCCACTCTGCCACGTCCTGGTATTTCGCTGAGATGTTGCCGTCGACTTGCACCGACCCCGGGAAGTAGGCGCCGGTGCCTTGAAGAGCCAGCGCCAGGGCGCTAATGCTGGTCCACACCTCCAGCCCCGTGGCGGTCGATCGGAGGGTCCCGCCGTCGATGCCCACGCGCGTGAAGGAGAGCCCCGAGGTGTTGCTTCCGTCGACCCGGATCCTGGTATCGGCGTCCCCGCGGACATCTAGGCGCGCGAGAGGCGGAATGGTGCCGCCGATGGCCACCCGCCCGCTGAAGATCTGCGTCGCATTCTTAACGATTGCGGCGAGGGCCAAGGTCGGGAGCGCCACGAGGCCGAGAACCATGATGATGAGCGTCCTGCGTCTGCTTGACATGGTGTCCCCCTTCTGATGAAGACCACCATTGATCCCGGGAGGCCCTGCGCCCTCCTTCGGTAGCTCGGCTGTCAAGCGTCACGCTTGACCCGTGGCTTTGCGGCCCCGCCTCACGACGGGTGTGCTCTTGTCGGGAGAGGTCTTCTCGATGTGGCGGTTAGTGCAGAGATGGTGCCACCGAGTGGTTCCGACGGGTCAGGGCGAGCTAGATCCCGAAATTCCCTGGCCCTCGAGCGTCGAGTCCAAGCAGGTCAGGGTTCCCGAGCGGAACCAGCGTGTGCCATTCGGGACAACGCTCGACGGCGATAGCCGTGAATTTTGACGTCGCAGCTTTGAGAAACGCGGTCCCGAGCCGACCACTTAGGCTGACGCGCGCTTCACCGACGGCTCGCGGGGGAGCCCTTCAGCAGCCAGTCGATGACGGCGCGGCGTAGCGCCAGGGCGGCGGCAGCGGGCCCACTCCGTCCGGAGCGAGATCACGCCGAGGAAGTTCCAGTCCCGGCCGTGGCGGCGATAGAGGTCGAGGAAGAGCGGGTTGTTGGCCACGGTCCAGGACATCGCGAAGGTCTCTTACGCTCTATCGTTCACCGTCTTGAGGATCTCGATGACCTTGCCGAGGACGACGAGCCCCTCGGGCTTCACTTCCGCTTTACCCGAATCGAAGAGGATCGCTTCGACCATGTTGACGGTGAGCTTGCCCTTCAGCTCCGACATGGTCACCTGCCCCTTGTCGATCTCACCTTTCATCGTCGCGACAAGCTGCTACGCAACTCCAAGAAGCGATGAAGTTGTGGAAGCGATTCTCAAGGTCGAGAATGCCGAATGGGCATGCCTCACCTTCGAAGGTGTCATCTGGCCGTCAGTCGATCGCTCTACTCGAAATCCTGATCGCACCCCGCGCGGCCGCTCGGTGCTCCACGATTTCCTGATACTGGGGCGCCTCGACCGACGCGGTCGCTGCCTGGCACCCACCGTGCACCTATAGCCGAGAGAAGAGACCTACAGGGCCAGGGTGGTCCTCGGTCTCTGGCAAGCCAGAACGTCAAACGAAGGAGACGATCAGAAATGGTTCAGGCGAAAAAGGCGTTCGTCGTCTCGCTCCTGGCGGTCGTCGGTATGCTGTGGGCCGCGCCGACCGTCCACGCTCAGAACGTGGCGTCCCAGAAAGCGTCCTTCAGCTCCGGCACGACCGAGATCCTCAATCCGAATGGCGGCGTCGTGCTCTCCGGGTACATGAAGACGTCAAGCGTCGGCGACTTGCTGATCGGGTTCTCGATGGAGTGCGCACTGTGGACCTCGACAAGCACCACGGCCACGAGGGGTGGCGGCAAGACTACCTCCTCGGCCAGGGCTGCCGTGAATGTCACCGCCTACGTCGACGGTGTGGCAGCCGAACCCGGGCAGGTCGTATACTGCGACCGCCTGCAGACCGTGAGTCTTCAATTTTCTTCGCTCACGGTGGAGATCACGGATTCAATCACGCTGGACCTATTCCTCAAAACCAAGAATGCGAATCATTTCAACTTCTACCGGAACAATGTTGGCAGCGGGGTGCATTACGTTGAGATCAAAGTGGACAGCATTGTGAGCTCAGACCCCAATGCGCCGGTGGACCCCGGCACACGAGCAGTGGCCGGCAAGCGCTCCTTGGTGATCGAAGAGTACAACAACCCGTAGGCGCGGCGGCCGGTGTCGAGCGCCGCCCCAACCGGCGGCGCTCGATCCTCCCGGTCTCGAGGCACCACCTTCATCCTCGTCAAAGAACCCTACTGACTGAGATTCAGATCACGCCCTCTTCATCGAGGGCCTAGCTCTCCGGGAAGACATCCCGTGCAACTCGCCGTCCACGTAGTGGTTGCCTAGGAACACATCGGGGATTCTCCGACGTCGCCGTGCTGTTTACTTCCAGAGGTCGTCGACCCGGTCGAAGGCGAAGCCCATGACTTCGTCAGATAGTCGGAAGGCGGACGGCGAAGCCTCAGCACGTCAGCCGGTTCGGGATGCCTACGCAGGTGGTGGACGGCGGCTTGACTTCCCCGTCGGGGAGCGCGATCTTCTCGCGGCAGCCGATCTTTCCCGAGACCTCCTGATCGGAGCGCGATGATGGACGAAAGGTCGACGCCCGATCCCGTGGCCGCAGGACGGCCCGATCCCCCCGGCGGCGGCTCTGCGGCCGACCTGCCGTGGTGGTACCGCGACCTGCGCCAGCCGGACCCGCCCGTTCCCCGCGATCGCCGCCGGTGGACTCGACGTGAACGCACGATCGACGCCCTTGCATGTCTCGCGGTGTCGACGCTCTGCTTCAGCCGGGCGCGCAGCGAGACGCTGTTCATCGACGACTGGGACTTCTACAACCGGATGCCGCTCGGCGCGCCGATGCTCGTGGCGCTCGTGTTGAACATCGTCGGACTCGCCGCCGTCGGCTTCCTGGCCGTGCAGGCGGCTCGGCGTGTCCGGCGGCCGGTCTGGCGTCGTCTCGCCGCCGTTGCCGCCGCGGCGGCGTTCCTGATCGCGCTGAACTTCGCCCGCATCACGCACGAGAGCGTCGACCGATGGACGGACGCGATCGGGGGCCCCGGGCTGCTGGCTCTCGCCGTCCTGACGCTCGCGGCATCGCTTCGTTGGCCCCGTGGGGCGCTCCGCGCGATTCGGGGCCTCGCCCTGATCGCGTCGCCGCTGGCGGTCCTCGCGCTGGGGCACGCCCTGTGGATGTTCCTCGAGGTGGCGGCCGGCCCGGAGTGGCGTCGGGTCGACCCCGCCCCCGTCGACCGGACCCCGCCGAGTCTCCGGCGCGTCGTCTGGCTCGTGCTCGAAGAGCTGGATCAGCGAATCGTCTTCGAGGCGCGACCGGCCGGTCTCGAGCTGCCGGAGCTGGACCGCCTGCGGCGCGAGTCGCTCTATGCCGACGCCGCGCGCCCGCCGGCGGGCACTCCGGAAGTCTCGATGCCCGCGCTCATCACCGGCCGCCCGGTCGTCGCTGTCTCGCCGGTGAGCCCGAACGACCTCGAGCTCACGTTCAGCGATGGCAAGACGGCGCGATGGAGCGCTCCCCCGAACGTGTTCTCGCGCGCGCGGGCGCTGGGCTATGACACGGCGGTGATCGGCTGGCACTTGCCGTACCCTCGTGTCCTCGGCCGCTCGCTCGGGGTCGCGGACTGGAGACCGTCAGACGCCCACGAACAGGCGCGTGGCGACACGTTCGGCGAGACGTTGCAGAACCAATGGGCCAGCCTGGCGCCGCCGGCGAACGTCCGCCGGCTGGTCTCGCAGAGGGTCGCGGAGCTCGGCGACCTGGCGATCCGCACCGCGGCCAGCGACCGCGTCGGGCTCGTCCTACTCCACCTGCCCGTTCCACGGCCGCCGGGCATCTACGATCCCGCCACGGGACGTCTCACGGCGTGGAATTTCACCGGGGCGGGTGGGGGCTATCTCGACAATCTCGCGCTCGCCGACCGGATGATCGCGGAGCTGCGCCGTGGCCTGAAGCGCGCGCGCCTCGACGACCGCACCTGGCTCGTCGTGAGCGCCGATCGGTGGTGGAGGGCGTCGACGCCGCGTTCAACACGCTCGCCACCCACGATCTTGTGCTGGCGATTCTGCGCGGCTCCGTCGAAGACACGAACGACGCGGCCGCCTGGCTCGCGCGCAATCCAGCGGCGCCGCCGCGAGACTACACGAGCGCGGGCCGCCCGATCTACTGAACAGCCGGGTTCCTCGCGGTCGGGCGCTCGTCGCGCATGAAGCCCAGGACGAAGATCCCAACAATGTACGTCACGCTCAATACCGTCAGCGCGGTCGCGAATCCAGCGTTGTCCATGAGGAATCCCGTGATCAGCACCCAGAAGGGCTGGGAGAGGAAGCCCAGCAGAAAGTACAGGCTGAACGCCGCGTCGCGGTCTTCGTTGGACGCGGCATCGGCGACGATGGCCTGCGTCTGGGTCCCGCGCGAGGAGGTGAAGGCGCTGTAGAGCAAGAGGCTGATGAACAGCATCACTTCACCCGGCCCAAGATGGGCGACCCACAGGGTACCCACGCAGGAGAGCGCGAGGGAAACCTGCAGCATGCGAACGCGGCTGAACCTATCGGAGAGCCAGCCGAAGACTATCGGACCCACGATACTTCCGATACCGATCGCCGTGATGAGGATCCCGATGGTCAGGTTGGAATAGCCGAAATCGTTCGCGAGGTGGGGCGCGAAATAGATCTGGTTCACCCCGCCGTCACGACCGGCACCGCCGACCATGAACACGAGCGCGATGAGCACCATGTTGCGGTTCTTCAGCACTCTCCGGTAACTTCCGAAGCCCTGGACGAGTCCAGACCATCCAGAAGCCGCGCGATTCGGCGTGCCGTAGTCGCGGAAGAAGAGGTAGATCAGGCTCATGACGACGCTGGCGACCGTGACGACGAAAAAGATCTGTCGCCAGCCCAGGACCAGCAGCAGCACGGTCGCGAGAGGCGTCGCCACGAGTGTCCCCACGTTGGAGACGCTGGTGTTCAGCGCCATCACGGCGCCACGGTTGTTCGGGAAGTAGCTCGAGAGGATGCTGTAGCCGACCGGGTGCTGGGCGCTGGATCCTATGGACGCGACACCACGGGCCACGATCAGCATGGGGTAAGAGCCGGCCAGGCCACTCATCAACGTCCCGAGCGCGATGCCGAGATTGCCAAAACCGAGGAGCTTACAGCGGGAGAAGAGGGGCGTTAAGAAGCCGTAGGCACCCTGGCAGATGCTGCTGAGCACCGAACAGATGGCCGAGAGAACCCCCACGGCCGTGTAGGTCATCCCGAGGTCGGCCATGATGTAGGGGTACAGCATGGTCATCATCTGGTTCTGGAAGTGATTGACGGCGTGCGAGACGTTGCTCAAATGGAGCATCGCCTGTTTTTCCCTGGTGCTGGGCTCCGGCGATGCTCTCACCCGCGTACGGGTCTCCACCTCACGTGCCTCCGACCGCGGTCGAAAGACATCCGTGACGGCGCTCAGGAACGACATCGGGTCACTCCGTCGCCGAGCTGGTAATGCCAGCGAGCTCCCGGGCCAGGGCGACGCAAGCGCTCGTATCGTAGGTACTCGCGAGCCGCTGCTTGTTGGTGGCGAGACTGCCCACGTTGTACATCTCGAAGAGGAGCTGGCGGGAGCCGAAGGAGTCACAGGCGTACTCCCAGGCCAGCTTGAGCAGACGAAAGCGCTCCGGCGCCCCCGCATCGTGGGCAACAAAATAGCGGTGCAGGTGGGGGCCGATATCGGGATTGTGCAGATCGGCCTGGCCCGGCGCCATCAGGAGGCCGGGGCCGCAGAGCTCCCGGATGTGCTGCAGCACGGACGGATAGCGCTCGATCGCGAAGGTCCGCGCCGCCAGTGACATCGTAGGGTTGGGCATGGCCAGCCCGGACGGTGAGCGGACTGGGTTCGCCTCGGCGGCCTGGATGAACGCCCGCAGGGACTCGAGATAGACCATGGCATCAGCCAGGGCCGTCTGGACCGGCGGCTGTGTGTTGGTGCCCAGGGATTCCGCGATGGCGGCGCAAATGCCGAGCAACACCTCAGCCTTGACGGCCATGCGCACCAGCACGTACCAGGGACCGAGACCGACGGCGCCCTGAAACAGTCGCGCCTCGAAGGCGAGATCTATGGCCGGGGAGCGCCGCAGATAGAAGACCCGCTCCCACGGGATGAACACGTCGTCGAACACCACGATGGCGTCCATCTCATCCCAGGATGGGCTGACCGGATGGTCCGCCGGGTTGGAGGACGCCAGCGGCTCGCGGCAGATGACGTGGATGCCCTCGGCGTTCACCGGCGCTGCAAAGTACACACTCTCCTCGGGCGTGAGGTCGGGCCGTGGCGGCGTCATGCAGAAAAGCTCGTTGGCATAGGGGGCCTGCGTCCCCACGCCTTTGGCTCCCCGCACGACGATACCGTCGGGACGCCGTACCATGACCCGCAAGGGTTCCTGCTTGGACACCGGGTGATTGCGGTGATGCAAGGGATCGCTGAAAACGGTCGCGATGCTGCGGTCATTCTCGCGGCAGTACTCGAAGTACCGGGTCACGTGGTCAGCAAAGGCGGGGTCCTCCCGGCCCAGGAGGTCCCGCACATCGTAGAGCCCGAGCACCACCGTCGCCAGGTGCTGGGGTAAGCGGGCCGCGACGCCGCCCGCCCGGCGTACGAGGCACTCGTACATACGCCGCTGGCGCGCCAGATCGTCTACCGTCTTCGGCAGCAGATAGGCCCGGCTCACTGGCTGGCCCGTGCTGGGCGATGGGAAGGTCAGCAACTCCTGGTGCGCGACGTCGTGCTGCAAGTCGTAGACTGCGGCCACGCTGCGCGCGCAGCCAGCCAGCGCGGGGTGGGTGGTGACGTCCTCCACCCGCTGGCCCATCAGCCACAGGCGGCGCCCGTCCCTGAGGCTCTCCAGATACTCCTCTCCGCGGCGTATGGGCATGTCCTCACCTCCTCGTCGAGCGAGACGCAGCGATAGTACACAATCCGCTGGCCCAACTCCCACCGCGCCGATCGAGTCGGTCGCAGCCGAGTCGAGCAC
>Ga0209056_10001959_pt1 | contig 22432 bp, 26 predicted proteins | sample GraSoiAngelo_114_FD_185876 | JGI IMG/M metagenome (GOLD analysis project Ga0209056, IMG submission 185876) | Grasslands soil microbial communities from the Angelo Coastal Reserve, California, USA - 14_0903_13_40cm (SPAdes) (version 2) | ecosystem: Environmental > Terrestrial > Soil > Grasslands...
TCGAGATCGCCCCCGAAAAGGAGAACGTCATCGACCTGCTGCGCTCGATGCACCTCGAGGACCGGCTGGTTTACTCGTCGGACTATCCACACTGGGACGCCGACGAGATCGAGTACCTTTCGACTCGGCTGCCGGCGGATTGGCACCGGAGGATCTTTTTCGAGAACGCGTGCCGGCTCTACGAGTGGAACGAGAAGGAGCTGGAGCGGCCGAAGCCGGTGGCCCAGAAGGCGCAGTGAAGATCGACGTCGGTGCGGTCGCGGATTTCGAGGACCACCGCATGCGGATCCTCCAGGCCGGGATTCACGAGGTGGGCGTGCTGCGATGGCGAGACCGCTTCTTTGCGATCCACAACCGCTGCCCGCATCAGAAAGGCCCGGTCTGTCTTGGTATCGTCAGCGGCCGGCTCAGCAGCGGCGCGCCGGGCTCGATGGAGGTCGATGACGAGACGCCGGTCATCGCGTGCCCCTGGCATGGCTGGGAGTTCGAGCTCGAGCGAGGTCGCGCGCTGTGGGATGAGAGCTACGCGGTGAAGGTCGTGCCGGTGCGCGTTGAGTCAGGGCGAGTGGTGCTCGAGGTGGGCAAGGGCGCGGCCTGATCGAGGCCGACGGTGTGCGTGCTCACCGTGTAGCGGGCGATCCTTTCCTCGTCCAGCACGAGCCCAAACCCGGGCCGGTCGGGCACGCGCACGCGGCCCTCGGCGTTGATCACCAGGGGCTCCATCAGCATCTGGTCGCGAGCCGCGGCCGTCCACCCGCTCGGCGGATCGTGCGGGAACTCGAGGAAGGGGCAGTTCGGAATCGCGGCCGCAAGGTGCAGGTTGGCCATGAGCCCGATCCCGTTTCCCCACGTGTGCGGGGCGATCTCGAGATCGGCCGTCTCCGCCAGCGCCGCGACCTTGCGCATCTGGCCGACGCCCTCCGACAGCAGAGCGTCGGGCTGGAGGATGTCGTAGCAACCGCGATCGATCAGCAGCTTGAACTCGTGCAGGCCATGGTTGTCCTCTCCGCCCGCGAGCGGAAGGGTGTCGAGCCTGTCGCGAAGCCGGCGCAGCCCGTCGTAGTCGTGGCGCGGCAGCGGCTCCTCCAGCCAGCGCACGTTCATCCGCTCCAGCTCGCGCGCAACGGTCAGGGCCGCCGAAAAGCCCCACGCGTGGTGGCCGCCGTGCCCCGGCTCGACGCCGGCCTGGTTGGCGTCGACCATGATCTCGATCCCATCGCCTACCGCCGCGCGCACCGCTTCGACCACCTTCAGGTCCTCACGCGGATCGGGAAGGTGAAAGCGGAATTTGACCGCGCGGTATCCCTCCTCCAGCATCCGCTTCACGTCTTCGACGCGCTGGGAGGGTGAGCGCACCTCCGCCGTGGCGCAGTACGCGGTCACGCTGTCGGAATAGCCGCCCCACAATCTGGAGACCGGCAGGCCGGCGACTTTGCCGATGATGTCCCACAGCGGCATCTCCATGCAGTACACGGGCGCGCCAAGGATCTCGGTGTCGCGCAGCACCGGCACCAGGCGCTCGATGTACATCGGGTCCTGGCCGAGGAAATAGGGCGCGACAAACCGCTCGATCGTCACCGCCGCCTCCAGGCCTGCGTGCGCGGCGCCGATCCCAGTCACGCCCTCGTCGGTGTCGACCTCGATCAAGACCATGAGCAGGTCCGGCTGATTGCGCCCACGCGCCCATGCCGGATGGAACTCGCGCTCGAGCGGAAAGTCGACCACACGGCAGCTGATGCGCTCGATCTTCACGGGTGGATCACTGATCCGAGCAATCGCGCCGATTCGAGAACGGATTCTTCAACCGGCACGAATGGGTCCTCGTACTCGATGCTGATGGTGCCGCCGAAGCCCTGATCGCGAAGCATCGCGACAAAGCTTCCCCACCAAGCCTGGTCGTGCCCCCGGCCGACCGTGGCGAAGTTCCACGGCATCTCGTCAGGCGGGTTTGGCCACCTGCTGTCGAGCATGCCGTTGAGCGCGAGCCGCTTCGCGTGGATTGTGGTGTCCTTGCCATGCGCATGTCCGATCCGATCGCCAATGGCCTCCACCATCGCACCGAGGTTGTCGCTCAGCGCCCGGGCGCGACTGAAGGTCTCCAAGTTGAAGACGTACGTCCCCGGGTGGAGCTCGAAGCAGATCAAAAGACGCGGATGCTCCTGTCGCGCGTAGGCCGCGATCTCGAGCCAGTAGGGTGCGACCCGTTCCCTCCACTGCCATTCGGCGATGCGCTCGAGGTCGGGCAGCCAGCCGCCGGCTGAGAAGTGGGGAGCGGAACGGTCCGCCGGCGCCGCTCCCGGACAGCCGGACATCGCGACGATTCTGTCGACGCCAAGCTCCGCAGCCAACCTGATCGCCTGTCGGAGGTCGGCGTCGTGGCGGGCGGCGATCTTGGGGTTGGGATGCAGGGGATTGCCGGAGACGTTGAGGGCAGAGATCCCCAGCCCGGCGTCGTCAATGGTCCTTCGCCAGCTCGCGAGGGCTTCGGTATGCGCGAGAAGCTCCGCCGGCCGGCAGTGCGGCGCCGAAGAGTAGCCGCCGACGCCGATCTCCAGGTCCTGGATCAGCCCGGTGCCGCACGCCCAGGTGGCGACATCGGAGAGGCTGCGATCCGGCATTGCGTCGGTCAGCAAGCCAATACGGACTTCCACATTGGAGCGTTCCAAACCGGCCCCAAGGTATGGCCCGCCGGTGGGTTTGTCAATCGATGGCGGTTTTGGCCGTCAGCCCTGGCGCGCCACGGTGTGGCGTTCGATCAGCTCCTCGTCGAGCTCGAAGCCAAAGCCGGGCCGATCCGGGACGGCAAGGCAGCCCTCGGCATCGATCCATGGCTTGTCAGCAAGCATCTGGCTCAGCGCCGAGGCCGGCCAGCCGGGCGGCTCGTGGGGAAACTCGAACCATGAGTGGTTGGGGATCGAGGCAACGAGCTGGAGGTTGGCGAGAAGCCCGATGCCGTGGGTCCACGTATGCGGCGCCATCAGCAGGCCCGCCGCCTCGGCGAGGGCGGCAACCTTTCGGAGCTGGTACACGCCCTCCGACAGCACGGCGTCTGGCTGCAGGATGTCGTAGCAGCCCTGGTCGATCAGCAGCTTGAACTCATGCAGGCCGTGGTTGTTCTCACCGCCCGCCAGCTGGAGCGTGCCCATGTGTTCGCGGAGTCGACGCAAGCCTGCGTAGTCGTAACGCGGGAGCGGCTCCTCCAGCCAGGTGACGCCGAGGCGCTCGAGCTCGAGGGCGACGTCGATCGCCACGCGCAGCGTCCACTGCCGGTGCCCGCCCAGGCCGGGTAGGACGCCGGCCTGGTTCGCGTCGACGAGGATGACCAGGCCGTCCCCGATCTCCCGCCGGATTGCTTCGACCACCCGAATGTCGTCGCGCGGGTCGTCCGCATGGAAGCGAAGCTTGACGGCCTTGAAACCGTCCGCGACGATCCGGCGGCAGTCCTCAACCCGTCGCTCGGGGGACCGGATCTCGCCCGTCGCGCAGTACGCGGGAACACGATCCGTCGCGGCTCCCCACATCTTGTGGGCCGCCAGCCCGGCGGCTTTTGCGGCGATGTCCCAGAGCGCGACCTCGATGCAGTACACCGGCGGACCGAGGATTTCGGCGTCGCGCAGCACGCCGATCAACGCCTCCGGGCTGGCCGCATCCTGTCCGATGAGGTGCGGCGCCACGAACCGGTCGATGGAAACCGCGGCTTCAGGTCCGGCCTCCGCGGCCGTGATGCCAGTGATGCCGGCCGCCGTCTCGATCTCGACGAGGGTCACGTAAAAGGACCGCTGGATCTCGTTGCGGCCCCACGCCGGTCTGAACTCGTGAGGAAGCGGCAGATCGAGCACGCGCGAGCGAACTCGGGTGATCCGAGTGTCGTTTCGGGATGCGCCGCCCATTGCGCGCCATCCTATCCGGCGACAATTCATGACATGATCAGGGCAACCGGGAGCATCTTCTCGTGGACCGTGACCACGCTCTTCGGCGTGATCACGGTGCTGCTTGCGTACGAGAGCTGGGCGCTGCTCACCGGGCACACGCCGGTCTCCGACTACATCCGTCCCGCGGTCCACTCGTATCCCGGCTACGCGTTCGTCATCGCGGTCGTGGTCGGGATGCTGCTCGGCCATTTCCTGTGGGGACCCGCGTACGGGCCCGCCTCGCCGGTGGACAAGAAGTGACGTTCACGCCCGAGGCGATCCTTTCCCTGATCACGACCGCCGCGTCGCTGATCGCCTTTCTGCTCATGCTGCAGGAGTCGCGGGCCTTGAGCTCGGGCCAGGATCCGCTCAACAACGATGTCCGCTCGCTGGTTCGCCGCTTTCCCCGCGTCACCTACGCGTTCGCGGTCCTGATCGGCATGCTGCTCGGCCACCTGCTCTGGCCGTAGCTCCAATCGCGGTTACAAGCCGCAGGACCGAGTGGGTGGGGGTGGCGTTGGTTCTCATCTCCGCCACCGCCTTCGGCACCAACGCGATCCTGGCCAAGCTCGCCTACCGCGAGGGCCTGGGCACGTCGCAGACGCTGGCGTTCCGGTTCGTGCTCGCCGCGCTCGGAATGTGGGGCCTCGCCCTGGTCCTCCGGCAGAATCCGCTGCGATTCGAGCGCCGCAGGCTCGTCACCCTGCTTGCGCTCGGCGGAATCTTCTATTTTGCCCAGTCGCTGTCCTACTTCCTCGCCTTGCGCACCCTGCCCGCTTCGCTATGCGTGCTGATCGCATACATCTATCCAAGCCAGGTCGTGGTCGCAGGTTGGCTCTTCATGCGCAGGTCGGTGTCGATCTGGCACGCGGTCGCATTGGTCGCGAGCTTCGCCGGCGTCGCGCTGCTCGTGGGCGGAGCCCAGCTCCGGTTCGCGTGGTCGCTGGTCCTCGCCATCGCAGCGCCGACGATCTACACCGGGTACATCCTGGTCGGCGAGCGAGTCATGAGGGCGGTCCCCGCGGTCGGAGCGAGCGCCGTGATCATGACGGGGGCGGGCATCGCGTTCAGCGTCCTCGCGCTGTTCCAGAGCGAGCTCGCGGTTCCAGGCACCGCGGGCGGATGGGCCATCGCATTCGCCTTCGCCCTGATCCCGACGATGATCGCGATCTCATTCTTCCTCGCCGGCCTGCCTCGCATCGGCGCGGCGCGCTCGTCTCTGCTCAGCACGTGGGAGCCGGTGGTCACGGTGGTGCTCGCGGTCGTGCTGTTCGGGGACACTTTCTCGCCGGTACAGCTGGTTGGCGGCGTGCTGATCATGGTCGCGGTGGTCGTCGTGCAGTCCGCGCACCTGTGGCGGCCGGGCCAGGCGAGCGCGCTCAAGCAGTAGACGCCAGCTGGTCGCGGAGACGGGAGAGGATGGGATGGAGCTGGTGCGCGGCGTTGACGCGAGAGGTGTCGATGCTCCATTCCTTCTTGGCGAGGACGAACGGATGGAGCTGCTCGCCGCCGATCGATCCGTGGCCGCCGGCCTGGTTCTCGAAGTTGACCTGCTTGCCGTCGATGAATGCGCCGAACGCGATCACGTCGCCGCAGTTGCGAAACGAGTTGAGGCGAATCAGCTGCTCGAAGAGGATGTCGGGATCGTCGTACTGGGCGAGCAGCGGCTTGACCGCTGCGCCGCGGAGCTCGCCTTGCGCATCGATAAAAACGTCTTCCTCTCCGTCGCGCGCCATCAGGAGCGCGACCTGGCGCAGGGCCGCGATTCTCGGGATGAGCTCCGGATGCCGGTTCATGAGCTCGCGATAGGTCATCCGCGTCGCGCGATCCGCGAAGTAGACATGCGCTCCACCGCCCGACTTCGTCACCGTCACGTGTCCCCTGGCCTCGTCCTCCGGCGGACCATAGGCTTTGCCCTTGACCTCCTGGACGCGGAACCCGGCTAGGACCTCGGCGAGGACTGCGCCGAAAGTGCTCCCATGCGCCGCCGCGAAAGGCGTCGTCTCGACCTGTCCGTGGTCGGACAGCACGACCAGCTCGTAGCGGCCCTCTCGCGCGGCGGCGATCTTCCTGATGGTGTGGTCCACGTGCTTCAAGACGCGCAACGCGGAGGCGTCCCTCGGCCCGAACGCGTGCGCCGTCTCGTCGAAGGCGTAAAAGCCCGCATAGATCGGCGAGTAGCCCTCGCGCATCGCCTTTTGCACCGCGTAGCGCGTCAGGTGGTGAACGAAGATCTCCTCGGCCACGTCGGTCCAGACGTAGAGGGGAGCGGGGTGTCGGCCCACCGACCGCGCCAGCGAGTAGTCCTTGGCCGTGCGCCCGAACACGGCCAGGGTCTGCCAGACCCAGTCGCCGAGGTGGACCGGGTTCGCGAGATACGGCACCAGCACGTTGGCCGCGGAGCGGGACTTCGCCTGCCGCCCGTAGCTGCGGTCCTGGTAGGCGATGCCGAAATCATCGGCCGCCTCGCCCGGATAGCACGCGGCGATGCATGCGCCGTCTTTGATGAGCGGCCGGCAACCTGCGAAGTATTTGTCCGCGACTTTCTCGAATGTCGAGCCGGTGCCGAACTGCACCACGACGCGCCGCTCTCGGTCCCACCAGCGGAAGCTCGGAATCTCGGTGTTGTCGCCGTAGAGGATGCCGGCCTGCACGAACGGAGTGGTCGACGGCAATCCGCAGCGATAGCGGTACAGGTCGTATCCCTCGGCGTCGATGAGGTGCTGCAGATAGGGCATGTCGCCGTCGCGCAGCGCCTTCTCCAGCGAATCGGCGCTCAGGCCGTCGACATGAAGAATCACGAGCTTGCGGCTCAACGCCACTCCGCAAATACAGGTAGGTGGTCGGACGCGCGCACCGGGAGGGTCCAGGCGTGACGCCTGTCCGACACAACGGCGCTGGCGTAGATGGCGTCGAGCTTCTGAGCGGTCCAGTGCGTCCGCCGCAGTCCGCTCGTGAGCTCGACGAGCCCGGCGTCGTGGGCCGCCGCCCTGATCTTCCGCCACAGCTGCATACGCGGCGGCCCGAACGTGTTGAGGTCGCCGGCGACCAGCGTCAGAGGGACCGGCGGGCGGCTGGCGACGTCGTTGAGGATCGCGCGAAACTGTTCGAGCTTGTGGGTAAATCCAATCAAGTCCAGATGCATCACATAAACGCGCAGTTGGCCCGATTCGGCGCGGATCGCGATCCGCTTCTGCGGAGGGATCGCGCGTAATAGCGTTCGCTCGAGGCGTCTCAACCGCAAGCCCGGCAGCTCGGAGAGGGAAAGCGTTTCAGGCGCCGCATCGAACAGGCCTTTGCGCCAGACCAATGCATTTGCCTGCTGGTGTCCGCGGAAGAGCTGAGCCGTCGCCTGGAAGCACTCGTAGCCGTCACCCAGTGCCTCTACGATCGCCTCCGCGTCGGTCCGGCCGTCGTGCACCGAAGCCTCCTGGATCGCGAACAAGTCCAGGTCGTGAAAGTCCCGTCGCGTCCGTACGGTCTCCAGCACCTTGCTCAGGCGCATGCCGAGGAGGATGTTCCACGTGCAGATCCGCACGCCTCAATTGTTCCGACTATCCTCCCGGAGCATGGACACCACCGAGCGCACGACCAAGATCCGCAATCTGGACGACCTGGCCGCGCTGGGCCCCGAGGAGCTCATGGCCCTGTACATTTGCGGCGCGCACTCCCAGCCTCGAAGAGCTGGACCGCAAGCTTGTTGGTCGCATGCTCGCGGCTCCCCGCGCGCAGCAACCACATGTGCGCGCGTGGCTGGAAAAGTTCTCGCGCTCACCGCTCTTTCCGTGGCAGGGAAAGACCTTCAAGCACGAGACCGCCGACCACGGCCACGGCGTGAACCGCCTCCTCGGCGAGCGCTTGACGTGGTTTCGCTTCCACACCTTCGTCGGGCCCTCCCACGCTGGCGATTTCGACGCCGTGCATCTCGACTACAGCCACGACGGCAACCCGCCCCTGGTGCGCAAGGTCAAGGACGAGGTCCGTGAGGTGGCGCCCGGGCTGTACCTCGGACTTGCCTACCTCTCGATGAAGGACGGCGAGCACCTGGGCTGCTTCTTCGGGATCGCGAAGTCCTGAACCCTTTTCTGCAGCTCGACTATCTGTACACCCCGTCCAATGACGTCGCCACGGACGCGAAGTTCTTCGCCGACGTGCTTGGCGGCAAGCTCGCGTTCGCGATCGAGGGCATGGGCGCGCGCGTGGCGATGGTCCAGCTGACCGACGGGCCGCCTCACGTCTTGCTCACGGATCACCTCGAGGGCGACCGCGCGATCTACATCTATCGTGTCGACGACCTGCGCAAGACGGTCTCCGCGCTGAAACGCCGTGGCCTGAAGGGCGAGCACCGGCTCGAGATCCCGATGGGTCCATGCTCCTCGTTCGTGTTGCCCAACGGACATCGCGTCGCGCTCTACGAGGCGTCCCGACCCGGCGTCCTTGAACACTTCTTGGGCAGGCATGATTTCTGAGGCCAGGAAACTGCTGACGCTTTGACCACCAAGCGCTGGATCCTGGCCGCTGCGGTGCTCGGGTCGGGGATCGTGTTCCTCGACTCGACCGTCGTCAACGTTGCCTTGCCCCGGATCGGTCGCGACCTGCCGCGCTTCTTCCTCGGGGTGCTCGAGGGACAGTCGTACGTCTACAACGCCTACCTGCTCACCCTCAGCGCGCTCCTGATCCTCGCTGGCGCGGTGAACGATTTCTACGGCCGCAAGCGGACGTTTCTGCTGGGCCTGCTCGGATTTGGCATGACCTCGGTGCTGTGCGGTTTCGCACCGAACATGGAGCTGCTCGTCCTGTTTCGCGTCCTCCAAGGCGCGACCGGCGCGCTGCTCGTTCCGGGCTCGCTCGCTTTGATCACAGCCAACTTCTCGGGCGAGGATCAGGGACGCGCGTTCGGGACTTGGGCGGGGGCGTCGGGCGCGACGACGATCCTTGGGCCTCTGATCGGCGGCCTGCTCGTCGACACCGTTTCTTGGCGCGCGGCGTTCTTCATCAACGTTCCGCTCGTCGCGGTTGCGGCCTGGGCGACGTGGAAGCACGTGCCCGAAAGCCGGGCGGAGGGCAAGGCGCCAACCTTCGACTGGATCGGCGCAGCCATCGTCGCGATTTCGGTCGGCGGTCTCGCATTCGGCACGATCTACGGCCAGCAGCGCGCGTGGCGCGATCCTCTCGGCTACGCGATCCTCGCCTTCGGTGTTCTCGCCACCGTGGCGCTCCCGTGGTGGATGATGCGTGCTAAGCACCCGCTGATCCCGCTCGAGCTGTTTCGCTCCCGAAACTTCACCGTCACCAACATCTCGACCCTGTTGATCTACGGCGCTCTCTATGTCACCTTCTACTACGTCGGTTTGTTCCAACAGGGGACACTGGGCTACGCCGCCGCCGCCGCCGGTGCCGCGGGAATTCCGGGCACGCTCTTCCTCATCTTCTTCTCCAGTCGTTTCGGCAGCCTCGCGGCCAAGTACGGACCGCGCGTATTCATGGCGGTGGGGCCGGCGATCATGGCGCTGGGAGTGCTGCTCTACGCTCGCGTGCCGGCGAGCAGCACGCCCTGGAAGCTGCAGCCCGACAACCCCAGCACGTATCTCCCGCCGCTTGCGTACTTCACCGACTTCTTGCCCGCGTCGATCATCTTCGGGCTCGGCATCATGGTCATGGTCGCGCCGCTGACGACAGCCCTGATGACCTCGGTGCCGGTCCGGCACTCAGGATTGGGCTCGGCCATCAACAACGCGATCTCGCGCGTGGGACCGCAGCTGGCTGGGGCGGTGATCTTCGTCTTTCTGACGGCCAACTTCTACGCCACGCTCGCCTCCCGGCTGACTGGCGTCGACGTCTCTTCTGAAAGCTTCCGCAATCGGGTCAGCCCCCTGAACACACCTTCAGATCCGAGCCTCGTCTCGGTCGTGCGGGACGCATCGACCAGCTCGTTTCACCTTGCGGTCCTGGTCGGCGCCGGGTTGCTCCTCGCCGGCGCCATCGTCAACGCGGTGGGGATCCAGAACCGCGCGGACCGACCTCGGGAGGCCGGCGGCGCGGAGCAGGAAGCGGTCTCGGCCACTTCCGCCTAGCTCCTAGGATGGGGTTATGGCGGCGGCGATCGATCGCGACCGGCTCCGGGAACTGGTCGCTCGAGGCGCGCAACTGGTCGAGGTGCTTCCCGCCGAGGAGTTCCGCGAGGACCATCTGCGCGGTGCGGCGAGCATCCCGCTCCAGGATCTGGACCGCGACAGCGCGGCGCGACTCGATCCGCATCGCGCGGTGATCGTGTACTGCTGGGACGCCGCTTGAGACATGTCGCCCAGGGCCGCGGCGCGGCTCGAGCAGTTCGACTTCACCGAGGTCTATGAGTACAGGGCGGGCAAGCTCGACTGGATGGCGGCCGGACTTGCCACCGAGGGAGAGAACGCGGCTCGCCCGCGCGCGGGCACCGTGGCGCGGACCGACGTCCCCATCTGCGGGGTCGACGATCGGCTCGGCGATGTGCGCGAGCGCACGCAAGCGGCGGGTTGGGACGTGGCCGTCGTCACCAACGCGAGTCGCGTCGTCGTCGGCATGCTGCGGGCGCAAGAGCTGGCGGGAGACGCCGACGTCCTGGTCGAGCGGGCGATGCGTCCGGGACCAAGCACCTTTCGGCCTTACGTGCCGATCAAAGAGATGGCGGACTACATGAGTGAGCACAAGCTGGACAGCTCGCCGATCACGACGTCCGACGGCAGTCTCGCGGGCGTGCTGTTTCGCGCCGACGCGGTCCGGGAAGCGGAAGGTTGTCCCGACTGCGTGCGGAAGATGATCTAGTCGACCCGCGTCATCACGAGCTCGTGCGGCGGATCGAGCGGACCGAAGAACTCGTCCAACCATTGAGGATGCTCCGGAGGCGGAGGGGCGGGCGCGACGATCCGCCGCCATCCGTGCTGCTCGAACCACTCCGGATGCTCGGGGCTGATCAAGGCGATCACTCCACCCGCGGCGGTGACTCGACGCAGCTCATCAAGAACGTTCGGCTCGGGTCCGAATGCACCGCACGCCGCCGTCAGCTGCGACGAACCGTCGGCGAGAGGCAGCGCCTCGGCCCACGCCGACAGGACCCCCACGCTAGGGAGGCGGGCGGTGAGGAGGGCGCGCAGCGGTGCGGACGGCTCGACCGCGATGACCCGCGTGCTGCGCCTTACGAGATGAGCCGTCAACCGGCCACTTCCTGCTCCCACGTCCAGCGCCAGTTCGGCCCCGCGGGGCAGCACGTCGATCAGCTCCGAGGCGATCGGTTCGTGGCGCGCCAGCTCATCCCACCTGTCCGGGGCGAGGTGATAGACGAGCGTCCAGAAAAGACCCCGCAGGATTCGCTCCTCGGTCTCTCCCGCCGGAACGCGCGCCATCTCATGATCGCGCACCGCATCCGGGAGACGCGCGACATCGTCGGTGGTGAAGTACCGCCAGCCAGGCGGCGCCCTGTCAACCGCCTCATCAAAGTCCACGAGCAGCCCGATCAGACTAGAGCGAGGCCGTGAAGATCGCTGTCGTCGCCTCGCCGGTTACGCCGCTCCGCCCGGCGCAGCAGGGAGGCGCGCAAGCGTTTCTATGCGACCTCGCGACAGGCCTCGCCGAGAGGGGCCACGACGTCCGGCTTCACTGCGCGGAAGGTTCCGATGTCGCCGGCGTCCGGCTGGTCATGGTGCCCGCGCCGCGCGACGCTCGCGCCGCGCTCGTCATCCCCGGCGGCGCTCCTCCACCTCCCGCGCCCGGAGTCGCGGCCGCGCTCGAGGCGATGTTCGACGCCATCGCCGCCGATCGTGTGGACGCGGTCAGCCAGCACGCATTCGATGCGCTTGCGTTCACGCTCGCGCGCGGCCTGCCTGTCCTCCACACGCTGCATCTGCCGCCCATCGTCGAGAGCGTTGTGAGAGCCGCCGTGCAGGTCGAAGGCGCGCGCCTGGCGACGGTCTCGGCTTCGTGCCAGGCGGCTTGGCGTTCAGCGGGCGTGGAGGTGGGCGAGCTGCTGCCCAACGGCGTTGGTGACGAGCCGGTGCCGGCAAAGCCCGATCACACAGCCCTAATCGCGGGCCGCATCTCGCCGGAGAAAGGGATCGAGCATGCGCTGGCCGCGGCGCGAAATGCTGGGTTGGCCGTCCGGATCGCAGGCGCGCCCTACGATCCGGCCTATGAGGTCGACCTGAGTGCAACCGAGCAGCTGGGCTCGCTCACTCGCCGCGACCTCCGGCTCGTGATGGCCCGCTCGGCCGTCACGATCTGCGCGATTCGGTGGGAGGAGCCGTTCGGCATGGTGGCGGCCGAAGCCCAGATGGCCGGCTGCCCGGTCGCGGCGTACCGTCGTGGCGCGTTGCCCGAAGTCGTAGAGGAAGGTGTGAGTGGGTATCTCGCCGCACCCGACGACATCGGCGACCTGTCACATGCCATCCGCCGCTGCCTGGCCCTCGACCGCGCCGCGGTGCGCGCGAGCGCAAGGCGTCGGCTCGGTCTTGGCGTTGCAGTCGACCGCTACGAGAAAGCGCTCGAGCGTGCGGCGCAATGAATCCTGTCGCGGTGGTCACAGGGGGATCTGGCGGGATCGGAAGCGAGGTCGTTGCGCAGCTGCGCGGTAAAGGCTGGGACGTGACCTCGCTGAGCCGGCGCGAAGGCTGCGACGTGTCGGACGAGCACCAGGTCGCCAGGGCGTTCGCGCACCTCGACTCGCTCGACGCGCTGGTCCACTGCGCCGCGGAGCTGATCAAGCGGCCGTTCGCGGAGCTGAGCGCCGCAGAGTGGGACAGCCAGCTGGGGGCGAGCTTGCGGGGCGCGTTTCTCTGTTCCCGCGAAGCCTTCAGGTTGATGCGCGGCCGCGGAGGCACCATCGTGATGGTGTCGAGCTTTTCCGGTGTTTTCGGGGCCGAGAAATTTCCAGGCATGTCCGCCTATGTCGCCGCCAAGTCCGGACTCGCCGGGCTGACCGAGGCGGTGGCGGTCGAAGGCCGCTCCGCAGGCATCCGCGTCAACGCGATCAGCCCAGGCGCAGTCGACACGGCGATGCTGCGAATCGCCGGTGTCGAGGGACCGGCGCTCCAGCCGGCCGAGGTGGCGCGGATGATCGTCTGGCTGGCCTCACCCGAATCGGCGCCGCTGTCGGGCGCTAATTTGCGTATGGGCTCATGACCGCCAACATTCGCATCACCCGCCGGGCAACCTTCGCCGCGGCTCACATCCTCTGTCGAGACGACTGGAGTGAGGAGAAGAACCGCGAGGTCTTCGGCGCCTGCGTCACCGACCACGGGCACAACTACGTGATCGAGGTCACCGTCGGTGGTCCGCTCGACGCCGCAACGGGGATGGTCGTGAACCTGAAGCACGTCGACAGCGTCCTGCGCCGCGAGTTCATCGACGCGGTCGACCACCGCCACCTCAATCGCGACGTCGACTTCATGCAAGGTGTCATACCGACGGCCGAAAACATCGCGATGGTGGCGTTTCATCGCCTGGAACCGCATTTCAAACCGGCGCGCCTGCTAAAGGTGCGAGTGGTCGAAACCGAGAACAACGCCGCCGAGGCCACCGTCGACTAGTCCAGACCTCTCGCCAAGCTGAACAACGTCCGGGGCGGGATGGTGATGATCTTGCATTCGGCGGTCCGAATCAGCTGCCAGTGACCTTCGTGAACCAGGAAGTGATGCACCGTCGGATCTCGAGGAGCCGATAACCGATCTCGGCCTCCTCGGGCACCATGTGGAGCATGCCAGAAGTCTACGAAACGATGTTTGACATGTCTAGCCGAAACCAGAAGATTTATATTCAAAAAGTGCGCCGCGTCAAGCCGCCAATCCTGCCCCAAGCGCCCCTTATTCGATGGGGTGTGCGAGCTTGACCTCGACGATCCCGCCCCGCTCCCGCACCACCAGCGGCGGCTGGTCAAAGGTGGCCGGTCCCCCGACCACCCGCCCATCCCCAAACCGAAACCGTGAGCCGTGCCACGGGCACGTGACCACCTCCCCTTCCAGCTTCCCCTCGTCCAGCGGGCCCCCCGCATGCGCACACACCGCACCCATCGCGCGCAGCAACCCCTTTTGCCGCACGATCACCACCGGCAGCCCCTCCGACTCGACCCGACGCATCTCCCCTTCCGGAAAATCGTCACGCGTCCCGACCTTCACGTAATCCATCGGACCGTCGAAGAACGCGTTGTGATTCACGGCGGTGCCGATCCCAAAGCTGAGATGCCCGCCCACGTACGCCCCCGCGAGGGCGATCAGCCATCCACCCGTCGCCAGCGCGATCGCCGTCATATGCGTCCCGGGCGCCCACAAGCGCAGGCCCAGCGACACCAGCTCGATCACAAGGACGAGCGACATGGTCAGGCCGTGCATGCTCGCCGTCCGCCGCTCGAACCCGTTGGTCTCATGAAAATCGGTAAAGCCGGTGATCGCGGCCAGGATGGCCGCCGCGACGCCGACGGCCAGAGCGAGGTCGCCGGCGACGGCAGGCACGCGCCCGGTTGCGACGAACAGCCAGTCCGCCAGCACCGCGACAGTCCATGCCCCGATGGGCACGTCCGTCAGCGCGGGATGCAGCGGGTGTCCGAAGACATAGGTCCCGTGCACAGCGTCCTTGAGCGTTTTTCCCGGTGCGCCTAGGACCTCGTAGAACGCGCCGACCGCCGTCTGCACCGCCTCGGCAAGCGGGTCCAGCCACCCCTGGCGGCGCACGATTCGGTCCAGCGTCCGCTCCTTCGCGCGGTTCTGGCGGATCAGTCTGCGAATGCGCCTGCTGTCGATCTCCATGCGTCGTCCGTGGGTCGCGCCTCATTCCGGAAACGCGAGCGGCCAAAGACCTACTTACGAGTAAGGTTGGAAGATGCCCGAGAAGGAGATGGGCGTCGTCGGTCTGGCGACGATGGGCATGAACCTGGCACGCAACCTTGCGTCGCACGGCGTGCGCGTCGGCGTCTACAACCGGACCCGACAGCGGACCGACGAGTTCATGTCCGCGTACGAAAGGGACGGCGATTTCAGCGCCGCCTATTCGTTCGAAGACCTCGCGCGCATTCTCAAGCCGCCGCGCGCCGTGCTGGTCATGGTCAAGGCGGGCAAACCCGTGGATGACTCGATCGACGCGCTGACCAAGGTGCTCGAGAAAGGCGACACGATCATCGACGGTGGCAACTCCTTCTTTCAGGACACGCAGCGCCGCGCGGCTGCGGTCGAGAACCTGGGGCTTGGCTTCATCGGGTCGGGCGTGTCGGGTGGGGAAGAGGGCGCGCTGCACGGGCCGAGCCTGATGCCCGGCGGCACGCATCACTCCTACGAGCGAGTGGAGGACATGCTGACCGCGATCGCGGCCAAGGTCGACGGCGTCCCGTGCTGCACCTACATCGGCCCGGACGGCGCCGGGCACTTCGTGAAGATGGTCCACAACGGCATTGAGTACGCGGACATCCAGCTGATCGCGGAGTCGTACGACCTCCTGCGGCACGCGCTGAACCTCTCGCCCGATGATCTGGCGGCGGTCTTCCGCGGATGGAACGAGGGGCGGCTGCATTCCTACCTCATCGAGATCACTTCGCATGTGCTCGGGAAACACGACGACGGCGCGAAGTCATCTCTCGTGGACGCAATCGAAGACGAGGCGGAGCAAAAGGGCACCGGCCGCTGGACAAGCCAGTCCGCGCTTGAGCTCGGGGTCCCGCTGACCGGAATCACCGAGGCAGTCTTCGCGCGCATGCTCTCGAGCCAGAAGGCGCAGCGCGTGAGGGCATCGGGAATCCTTGCCGGACCGGCAGCGGCGAAAGCACCGAGCGGCCTGGTGGACGACGTGCAGGCAGCCCTCTACGCGTCCAAGATCGTGGCCTACGCGCAGGGCTTTGAGCACCTCGCGACGGGCTCCAGGGAGCACCGCTGGGATCTGGACCTCGGCGCGCTGGCGACGATCTGGCGCGGCGGCTGCATCATCCGGGCCAAGTTTCTCGACCGGATCAAAGACGCCTACGAGCAAGCTCCGGACCTGCCGAGCCTGATGCTGGCTCCCTTCTTCCAGGAGGCCCTCGCCACGGCCCAGCCGGCGTGGCGCCGCGTCGTCAAAACAGCCATCGACCAGGGGATTCCGATCCCCTCGTTCACGTCCTCGCTCGCCTACTACGACGGCTACCGGCGCGCGCGTGGACCGGCGAACCTGATCCAGGGGCTGCGCGACTATTTCGGGGCGCACACCTATCACCGCACCGACCGCGCCGGCGCTTATCACACCCGCTGGGCGCAGGACGGCAGAGAGGTAAAAACGGACTAGGGCGGGGCCGGTTCCCGACGTTAGACCGCCGCCACGATCAGATACAGCCCGATCCCGCCGGCCGGCCACACGACCAGCGCGACGGCCAGCGTCGTCACGACGGCCCACCTCGTGACCCAGAGCGTGACCACGATGGCAAAGCCGACCATCGCCACGGCGCCGAGGACGGCGCCCAGGGAGTCGATAGACGCCTCTTCCTTGCCTTCCTTCTCTGAGCATCGCGAACGCGACCACCAGGGCACCGGCCGCGAACTCTTTCACGCCGCCCTGGCGGGGCGCTGTGCGCGGGCCAACCTTCGCCGGAGGAGCAACATGACCGCCGCCTCGTCGGCGCGCAGACGTCCGGGAGTCCTCGCCATCGTGATGCTCAGCGCGACGGCGAGATCACCTTCCATGAAGGTGTCGATCACCACCGGATGGACGTAGGAGCGGCGGCAGACCGCGCGTGTATGACCCAGCTTTCGCGCCACGCTGTCGATCGCTTCGACTACCTTGCGCTTGGCTTCTGTCTCTGATTCGAAGCCCGCGGCTTCGCGCAGCGCGCACGCGGCGAGCACGGTCCCGGCCCAGGTACGAAAGTCCTTGGCGGTGAAGTCTCCACCTGTGGCGTCGCGCAGATACTGATTCACGTCGTCCGAGCTGACCGTGCTCCGGTCGTCGTCCGCATCGATGTATTGAAAGAGGTTCTGGCCGGGCAGCTCTTCACAACGCTTGATCACGCGCGCAACGCGTCGATCCGTCACACCGACAGACACTTCAACGCCGCTCTTGCCCTTGAACAGAAAGCGGATCGTGGCCCCCTTGACGTCGACGTGCCGGTTACGCAGCGTGGTCAGGCCGAAGGAGTTGTTCTGCTTCGCGTACTCCTCGTTGCCGACCCGCGCGAATGTCGTCTCGAGCAGCCGGACGATCGTCGCCACGACCTTCTCCTTGGGCAGCCCGTCGCGACGGAGGTCGCGCGTGACGCGACGCCTGATGCGCGGCAGCACTTTCCCGAACCCGGCCATGCGGTCGAACTTGTTCGCGTCTCGCGTCTCGCGCCAGCGGGCGTGGTAGCGGTGCTGCTTGCGCCCCCGCGCGTCCCGCCCGGTCGCCTGAAGATGGCCGCGCGGCCGGGTCGAGATCCATACCTGCTCCCAGGCGGGCGGGATCGCCAGGGAGCGGATGCGATCGAGCGTGGCCTGGTCGCGAATGCGCGTGCCCTCACGAGAGATGTATTGGAACTGCTTGCCCTTGCGCACGCGACGGATTCCGGGCTCCTCGTCGGAGGTGTAGACGAGGCCGGCTTCTGCCGCCGGGTCTACACCGCCGGCCTCTATGCCGCTGGCCCCTATGCCGCTGTTGGGGGCGTTACCCCTGGACCGCCCCATTCCGGCTGTATCGCCGTCTGCAGGGTGCGCTTGCGGGCCCAGAGCCTGGCGATCAGCTCCTCTCGCGAGGTGAGCTCATTGCACGGAAAGCCGAGCTGGCACAGGCCCGTGCGGACCTCTGAGGGCAAGTCGTCATCCTCTGGCCTGTAGGGACGGGCGATCTTGGACAGCATCTCTCCCAGCTGGACCAGCATCCGCTCGTGCTCGCTCATGTATCCGAAAAACGCTTTTCGGGGGCGCGCTACCGGCTCACCTCTTGGCGAGTCTCGACGAAGGCCCTGACCGCACGTTCCAGCTCTTCGGGGGAGTGGGCGGCCGAGACCTGGGCCCGGATCCGCGCCTTGCCCTGGGGCACGACGGGATACGAAAAGCCGACGACGTAGACCCCCTTCTCGAGCATCGTCGCGGCCATCTTTCCCGCGAGCACGGCATCGCCGATCATCACCGGCACGATCGGGTGATCGCCTGGAATGATCTCGAACTCTTCCTCGCTCATCCGTGCGCGGAAAAGACTTGTGTTCTCCGCCAGGCGCCGGCGGAGGTCTTTGGCGCTTCGCAAAAGCTCGAGGACCTTGAGGCTCGCGGCCACGATCGCCGGCGCCACAGAGTTGGAAAAGAGGTAGGGCCGCGAGCGCTGCCGCAGCATGGCCACGAGCTCCTTCCGGCCGGACACATAGCCGCCGCTCGCTCCGCCGAGCGCTTTGCCCAGCGTGCCCGTGATGGCGTCAATCCGGCCCATCACGCCATGGTGTTCGTGGGTGCCGCGGCCGTTCTCGCCGATGAAACCGACCGCGTGCGAGTCGTCCACCATAACCATCGCGTCGTAGCGCTCAGCGAGATCGCAGATCTCAGGCAGCGGCGCCATGTATCCGTCCATGGAGAAAACGCCGTCGGTCACCACCATCCGGAAGCGCGCAGCGGCGGCCTCCTTGAGCTGGCGCTCGAGGTCGGCCATGTCGCGGTTGGCGTAGCGAAGGCGCTGCGCCTTGGAGAGCCGGATGCCGTCGATGATGCTCGCGTGGTTGAGCGCGTCGGAGATCACGGCATCGCGCTCGTCGAGCAGGGCCTCGAAGATCCCGCCGTTGGCGTCGAAGCACGAGGAGTAGAGGATCGTGTCTTCGGTGCCCAGGAACTCCGTCAGCGCGTCCTCAAGCTCCTTGTGCACCTCCTGGGTGCCGCAGATGAAGCGCACTGACGCCATGCCGTAGCCCCAGCGGTCCAGCGCTTCTTTTGCCGCCTTGATGACCTCGGGATGATCGGCGAGGCCGAGATAGTTGTTGGCGCAGAGATTCAAGACATCGCGCTCCATGACCGCGACGGTCGAGCCCTGCGGCGAGCCGATCACGCGTTCGGGTTTTTCCAGACCGGCGTCGCGGATCTCCTGCAGCTGCTGGGTGAGGTGGGATCGCATTCTTTCGAACATCACACGCTCCAATCGAGTACGACCTTGCCGCAAAGGCCGGAGTGGGCGACGGCGAAAGCCTCCTTGTACTCCTGGTACGGGAAGCGATGCGTGATCACGGGTGAGATGTCGAGTCCGCTCTGTACGAACACGGACATCTGGTACCAGGTCTCGAAGATCTGGCGGCCGTAGACACCCTTCACGCTGAGCATCTTGAAGACGACCTGCGACCAGTCGATCGCGAACTCATGGTCGGGCAGTCCCAGCACCGCGATGCGCCCGCCATGCGCCATGTTGTCGATCATTTCGCGCAAAGCGCTCGGAACGCCCGACATCTCGAACGCGACATCAAAGCCTTCTTTCATCCCGAGCTCCTCCTGAACTTTGCGCAGCGTCGTCTTCCGCACATCCACCGCGTGGGTGACGCCGACCTTGCGCGCGAGCTCGAGCCGGTAATCGCTGACGTCGGTGATGACGACAAATCGCGCGCCGTTGTGGCGTGCCACCATCGCCGCCATCAGGCCGATAGGCCCGGCCCCGGTGATCAGGACGTCCTCGGCGACCAATCGGTACTGGGTGGCTGTGTGGACTGCGTTGCCAAATGGATCGAAGATCGACGCAACGTCGAGGTCGATCTTCGTCAGGTGCGGCCACAGGTTGCCGGCGGGCATGACGATGAACTCCGCGAATGCGCCATCGCGCTGGACGCCAATGCCAACAGTGTTGGCGCACAACGCCCGCCGTCCGGCCATGCAGTTGCGGCAGCGCCCGCAGACGATGTGACCTTCGGCCCCGACGATCTCGCCGGGGTAGACCGCCTCGACGCCGTCGCCGAGCTCGACCACCTCGCCCACGAACTCATGGCCGACCACGAGCGGCGGATGAATGGTGTGCTGCGCCCACTCGTTCCAGCTCTCGATATGGAGGTCTGTGCCGCAAATACCGGTACGCAGGACGCGGATCAATACCTCGCCGGGCCCAGGCTTCGGTTCGGGGACGTCTTGAAGCCACAGGCTTGGTTCCCCCTTCGCCTTGACCAGCGCCTTCACTAGCTCGTGAGAATAAGCGCTCCGGGAAAGTAGAATCCCGGCGCGGCGGTTGGGCTCGACCGCCGACTTTATGGTGTGCCGGGAAGGCTGGTCGGCAGGAGGTCGGCGGCCGCCCCGATGAGCACTGCGCAGAGCTTTCTCTTCTTCCTGATCCTGCTCGGCGTCGCCGCCACGGGCTTGCGCCTCGTGTCCCGAACCGCGCCCATCGTCCCCTACCCGGTGCTGCTCGCCGTCGGCGGCATCCTGATCGGGATCGTCAGCCCGGAGATTGGGGGACTCCGGCTGCCGCCGGTCGGCCCCGATCTGATCCTGCTTGCCTTCGTTCCCGGGCTTGTGTTCGAGGCCTCGCTGTCACTCGATCTCGGTGAGATGTGGCGGCGTGTGATCCCGATCAGCCTGCTGGCCACGGTAGGAGTTTTCCTGACGGTCGTCCTGATCGGCTCGCTGGCCCACTACGGGCTCGGCCTGGACTGGGCAAGCGGTTTTCTGCTCGGCGCGATCGTGGCCGCGACCGACCCGATCGCCGTGGTCAGCCTCCTCCGTCAGCTTGGCGCGCCGCGTGGTCTCGAGGCGATCCTCGACGGAGAGAGCCTGTTCAACGATGGCACCGGTGTCGCCGTGTTCTCGGCCGTGCTGGGCACGATCCTCACAGGCCATCCCTCGCTCGGGGATGCGAGCCTGAGGTTTGTCTTCGTGACGGTTGCGGGGCTCGCGATCGGTTTGGCCGCCGGAACCGCCGGCGTCCTTCTCCTCCGACTCGTCCGGGAGGCCGAGCTCGAGATCCTGATCACGCTCGTCCTCGCGTACGGCTCGTACCTCGCGGCCGACGTCATCCACGCGTCAGGCGTCGTGTCGGTGGTGACCGCCGGCATCGTGGTCGCTCGCTACGGGAGCCGGACGGGGCGCCTTCAGGGCACGCAGCTGCATGGTTTCTGGAACCTTCTCGCCTTCGTCCTCAACGCGATCCTCTTCCTCATGGTGGGCATCGCGCTGCCCGCCCAAAGGCTGGTGGCGGTGGCGGGCCTGGTCCTGGGCGCCTACGTGATCATGTTCGTGGCGCGGGTCATCCCCGTCTACACCTTGCTTGGCCTCGCGGATCTGCGGGGTTCTTCGATCCCGTGGCGCTGGCGGCACATGACGCTGTGGGGCGGGTTGAGGGGCGCGCTGTCCATCGCCCTCGCGCTTTCGGTGGCGGCGGAAGCGGGCGTCGACCCGAGGGTCTCCGTGCTGGCGTATGGCATGGTCGTGCTGTCGCTGCTGGTGCAGGGCGGCCTGCTGCTGCCTGTGGCCGACCTGCTCGGACTCCGCAAAGCCGCCGTTCCTGTCTGAGCGCGCTGCGCGCGGACGTCGGATTAACGTTTTCCGCCATGCGGGTGCGGGTGGGGATCGCTCTGCTCTTGATCGTTGCCGGCCTGGCGGCCTTCAACTATCTACGACCCATCCCCGCGGTCGCGGCCAGACCTCTCCTGCCCAACTCTGACGTGGTCGCGGGTACGGCGCCGGCTCTGCCGTGGCCGGCCCGCGGCGCCGCGGCCGTGGGTGTCTCGGGCCTCGGCTTCATCGCCAGCTCCGGCAACGAACAGGCGATTCCCACCGCGAGCGTGACCAAGGTGATGACCGCGTTGGTCGTGCTCACGGACAAGCCGCTGAAGAAGGGCGAGACCGGACCGACGATCACGATGACGGATGCCGACGTGCAGGCCTACCAGACGGACCTGAAGAGCGAGCAGTCGGTGGTCAAGGTCGAGACAGGCGAGCAGCTGACCGAGTTCCAGGTCCTGCAGGGCATGTTGATTCCGTCGGCCAACAACCTGGCCGACACCCTCGCGCGCTGGGACGCGGGCTCGATCGATGCCTTCGTCTCGCGCATGAATGCCCGTGCGGCGGCGATGCATCTGAGGCACACGAAGTTCGCGGACACCAGCGGCGCGTCGGCCGCCAGCGTCAGCACACCGTCCGACCTCCTGGCCTTGGGCATGGTGGCGATGCAGGATCCGGTCTTCGCGCAGGTCGTCGGCCAGGCACAGGCGGACCTGCCCGTGGCCGGAACCGTCTTCAACGTGAACGGCGTCCTCGGGCAGAACGGCATCGTCGGCATCAAGACCGGTTCCGGGCTCAACACGGGCGCGAACTTTCTCTTCGCGGCGAGCGTCACAGTCGACAATCGCGAGATCTTCATCTACGGGTGTGTGATGGGCCAGCCGTCGCTGGCGATTGCATTCGCCGGCGCGAAGGCGCTGATCGGCGCCATGTCGCCGGCGCTGCACGTGCGGCGCGTCATCGCTCGCAACCAGTCGGTGGCCAACTACTCCTTGCCATGGGGCGCGGCGACAGACCTTGTGTCGGCCGTGGACGTCGATCTGGCCGTGTGGCCGGGCATGGTCCTGCGCCAGCATCTGAACGCAAGCCCACTCGTCGTCGACAAGCCGT
>Ga0209056_10001960_pt1 | contig 22420 bp, 24 predicted proteins | sample GraSoiAngelo_114_FD_185876 | JGI IMG/M metagenome (GOLD analysis project Ga0209056, IMG submission 185876) | Grasslands soil microbial communities from the Angelo Coastal Reserve, California, USA - 14_0903_13_40cm (SPAdes) (version 2) | ecosystem: Environmental > Terrestrial > Soil > Grasslands...
AGTCGCCCCGCAGCGCCAGGCCAAGCGACGTGTTGAAATCGTAGGTGATCCAGCCGCCCAAGGCCCACCATGTGGCATCCTGGGTGGTGGTCGGCAAGGCAGCGTTCGCCTGCTCGCGGCCGTAATCACCCTGTAGCCAGAATTGCGCCGTGCCCAGCTTCCGCCAAATCAGTGCGTCGACGCCGTAGCGATTCGCCTTATCGTTGCCCGCCTCCTCCGGGCCCCAGAACCCAACGATCCCTACCGAGGTGAGCGTATCGGGCGAGATCCCGACACGCCCCATCAGCGACTTACGTTTGTTGTTGTCCGAAACCTGGTCCCATCCGTTGATCACCCGGAGCTGCACGTCGACGTAGCGGTTGAGCTTCGTTTCGACGCTCACCCCCACCGCGGTGAAGTTCTCGACGTAGATGAACTGGTTTCCCTCCGACCAGTTCTGGTTGCCGGCGGTCTCGATCACCTCCAGCCCGAGCAGTGTGGGCATGCGCCCCGCCTTGAACTGCACGCCGCTCCCATTTGCGGTTGGAAGGTTCAGGGTGACGTAGAGGTGCGGGATATCGGCCTGGGTGCCGAGGTCGAGCGCCCCTCCCCCGGACTTGATCACAGTGGCGTTCTGGCCGAACAGGACCTCGGTGTGGAATCCGGCGCTGCGCTTCGCGGGGTCATACGGCTTGTCCAGCACGACGCCGAACGCGTTCAGCGTAAACCGGTTCTGCAGACGATCGTATAGCCGCCCGACGATGATCGTATCCCCAGCGCTGCGCCGGGAGTAGATGTAGGACGCCTCGGCCCAGCCGCTGAGCTTGAGCGGTGGAGGCGTTTGCGCTGCCAGCGATGCCGTCACGAGCAGCAGGCCGGCAAGTGCGACGCGGCGCATCAGATCGGCTCCGGCTGCGGCGCGAAGGCCGGTTCGGCAGGCACGGTCACGGACTGCTCTTCTATGACCACGACCGTCGCAGCTTCCGGCGTATGGGGGTAGCCCTCCACACCCATCTCCGGCACGTCGAGCCCCAGCTCCTCGATTTCCGCCGAAACGCGATGGCCACCCACTACGAGGCCGGTAACCTTGTAGGCGACAAACGCCATCGCGCCGACCGCCACGAAGTTGGCCACGCCGCCCACCAGCTGGGCCATGAGCTGCGACGCGTCGCCGTAAAAGAGCCCGCGCACGGCTCCGTCGACGCCGTTCCAGCCGACCCCATAGGTTCCGTCCGCGAGCAGGCCGACGGAGAGAATCCCCCACAGGCCGCACACCCCGTGCACCGAGATGGCGCCCACCGGATCGTCGATCTTCAGCGACCGCTCGATGAAGAGCACGGCCGCGCAGACCAGTACTCCCGCCACGCCGCCGATCAGGACGGCGGAGGGGGCCGTCACGAACGCGCACGGCGCGGTAATAGCGACGAGCCCGGCGAGCGTCCCATTCGCGAGCATCGACGGGTCGGGCTTGCCGTATTTACGCCACACGTAGAGCATGGCCGTGATGCCTCCCGCCGCCCCAGCCAGCATCGTATTCGTCGCGATGACCCCGATCCGCAGGTCAGAGCCCGCCAACGTCGATCCGGCATTGAACCCGAACCACCCAAAGGCGAGGATGAACGTGCCGACCAGTGCCATCGGGATGTTGTGACCCGGGATGGCGTTCACGGTCCCGTTGGAGTTGTATTTCCCCCGTCGCGGGCCCAGCAAGATCGCGGTCACGAACGCCATGACACCGCCGGTCATATGCACCACGGACGATCCCGCGAAGTCGACATGGCCGTGGCCCAGCCCGAGGTTCTTGCCGAGCATGGCGAGCCAACCGCCGCCCCACGTCCAGTTGGCGTAGATCGGATAGATGACGGCGCCGACGAACACGCTGAACACCGCGAACGCGACGAATCTCCACCGCTCGGCCAGCGCTCCTGTTGGGATCGTGGCGGCGGTGTCCATGAACACCATTTGGAACAGGAAGTAAGCGAAGACCGGCGCGGTGTAGGCGACGCCGGTGAGGAAGAACCCGGTTCCTCCGAAGAGGCCCCACGACTTCCCGCCGATCGTCACCGAGACTTCGTGCGACAGCTGATCGTAGCCACCGAGCGTGCCGAGCGGCCCCACGCCGCCCGCCTGCAACGCGAAGCCCACGGCCCAGTAGGCCAACATCGCGATCCCGTACACCATGAAGTTCATCGTCATGGTGTGCGCGGCGTTTTTCGCGCGGGTGAAGCCGGTCTCGACCAGCGCGAAGCCGGCCTGCATGAACATCACGAGGAAACCGGCGACTAGCGTCCAGACGAAGTTGATGGCAACGGTGTTGGCGTCCATGTCCCCCCTCGAAGGTTCGTGGTGTCAGTGGATTCGTGCATAATATGCACAAATCTGCCTACACTCTGCAACTGCTACCGCACCAGTGCTGTACAGTATGGAGCTTGATTCGTGCATTACATGCACGAATGTGCATACACTGTGCCAGCAGGGACCGGGAGGGAAAGGGGGGGGACGGGGGGGCGACGTTCAGTACTGGGCCAGGTAGCGCTCGACCTCCCACTCGCTCACGCGGCCGATGTATTCCTGCCATTCCTCACGCTTGGCTTCGACGAACCGCTCGTAGATATGGGGGCCGAGCGCGTCCCTGATGACGTCGTCCTTCTCGAGCATGTCGAGCGCCTCGTGCAGGTCGCGGGGCAGCTCGTCGATGCGGTACTTCCGGCGCTCGCGAAAGCTCATCTCGAAGATGTTCTTATTCACGGGGTCGGGCGGGGTCAGCTTCTTCTGCACCCCGTCGATCCCTGCCGCAAGTTGCACCGCAAGCGCGAGATAGGGGTTCGCCGATGGATCGGGCATGCGCAGCTCGCAGCGCGTGCCGATACCGCGGCGGTCGGGGATGCGCACGAGCGGGGACCGGTTCCGCATCGACCACGCCACGTTGGTGGGGGCCTCGTAGCCCGGGACCAGCCGCTTGTAGCTGTTCACGAGCGGATTCGTCACCGCACAGAAGCCGCGGGCGTGCTTCAGCAGCCCCGCGATATAGTTCAGCGCTACCGGAGACAGTTCCCACTTCGCCTTGGGATCGTGGAACGCGTTCGCCCCCTTCCGAAAGAGCGATTGGTGGGTGTGCATCCCGGAGCCGTTCTGGCCAAAGATCGGCTTGGGCATGAACGTTGCCAGGAACCCGTGGCGGTAGGCGACATTGCGCACGATGAATCGGAAGGTGGCGAGGTTGTCGGCCGTCTGCAGCGCTTCGGCGTACTGGAAGTCGATTTCGTGCTGCGCCGGCGCGACCTCGTGATGGCCCGCCTCGACCTCCAACCCGATGGAAGTGAGATCCTTGATGATCAACCGCCGGATCTCTTCCGCCCGGTCCACAGGGGTCAGATCGAAGTAGCCTCCCCGATCGTGCGTCTCCGTGGTCGGATCTCCCTTGGCATCCAGTTGGAAGATGAAAAACTCGGCCTCGACTCCCGCCATCATCGCGTAGCCCAACTCCTTGGCCTTCGCGATCTGTTGCTTCAGGGCTCTGCGAGTACACCCCGCGAACGCCGAGCCGTCCGGGTTGTAGATGTCGCAGATGACCCGCGCCACCCTCCCCCCCTCGTCGTCATAGGGCAGGACCCGGAAGGTGTCGAGGTCCGGCTTCAGCACCATGTCCGACTCCTCGATCCGCACGAACCCCTCGATCGACGAGCCATCGAACATGATGTCGCCTTCCAGCGCCTTCTCGAACTGGCTTTCGGGCACTTCGACGTTCTTGTTGACACCCAGAATGTCCGTGAACTGGAGCCGCAGGAAGGACACGTTCTGCTTCTTCGCGAGGTCCAGGATTTCGCGTTTGGTTGTCATGAGCGATGACGGCAGAGGCGGCAAGGGCGGCAAGGTTGTTCACCCTGCCGCCCTTACCGTCATGCCGCCCTAGTGGTCACGCGTCGTAATAAAGGAAGAACTCGTAAGGATGCGGCCGCAACGCGACGGCGTCGACATCCTTGACCCGCTTCATCGTGAGCCAGGTGTCGATGAGATCCTGCGTGAAGACGCCACCGTCGAGCAGGAAGGCATGGTCGGCTTCGAGCGCTGCCAGCGACTCCTGCAGGCTTCCCGGCGTGTTCTTCACATGCTTCCGCTCCGCCGGCTCGAGCTCGTACAGGTCTACATCCATCGGCTTCGGCGGCTCGATCTTGTTCTTGATCCCGTCGAGACCGGCCATGAGCAGCGCGGCGAACGTGAGGTACGGGTTGGCCGATGGATCCGGCGCCCGGAACTCGAGCCGCTTGGCCTTCGGCGACGTCGAATACATCGGGATGCGGCAAATCGCCGAGCGGTTGCGCTGCGAATAAATCAGGTTGATCGGCGCCTCATAGCCCGGCACCAACCGGCGGTAGCTGTTGGTCGTCGGTGCCGCAAAGGCAAGCAGGGCGGCCGCGTGCTTGATCAGCCCGCCGATGTACCACCGCGCCGAATCCGAGATCAGCGCGTACCCGTTCTTGTCGAAGAACAGGTTGTTCGTGCCGTTCCACAGGCTCATGTGCACGTGCATCCCGGAGCCGTTGTCGCCGAACATCGGCTTGGGCATGAACGTCGCCGTGTAGCCGTTCGCCGCGCACACGTTCTTGACGATGTACTTGTACATCATGACCTGGTCCGCCATGCGCGTCAGGGTGCTGTAGCGCATGTCGATCTCGGTCTGGCCCGCCGTACCGACCTCATGGTGGTGGACTTCCACCTCGATGCCCGACGCGATCATCGCCAGCATGATCTTGGAGCGCAGATCCTGCAGCCGGTCGGTCGGTGGCACCGGGAAGTAGCCCTCCTTGTGGCGCGGCCGGTGGCCCAGGTTGGCCGTGCCGTTCGTGCCGGAGTTCCAGATCCCTTCCTCCGAATCGATGTGGTAGTAGCCCTCGTGCGCGTTCTGGTCGAAGCGCACGGAGTTGAAGATGTAGAACTCCGCCTCGGGTCCGAAATACGCCGTCGTGGCGACGCCACTCTTCTTCAGAAACGCTTCGGCCTTCCGCGCTACATAGCGCGGATCGCGGGAGTAGGGCTCGCGGGTGATGGGATCCACGACGTCGCAGGTGAGCGAGAGCGTCGGGACCTGCAGGCACGGATCGACGAAGGCGCTGGCCGGATCGGGCAGCAGCAGCATGTCGCTCTCGTTGATTGCCTGAAACCCGCGGATCGACGAGCCGTCAAATCCCAAGCCGTCGGTGAACGTGTCTTCCTCGAGCTCCTTCAATGGAATCGAGAAATGCTGCCAGGTGCCGGGCAGATCGGTGAACCGCACGTCCACGATCTGCACTCCTGCTTCCTTGGCGCGGCGGATCACATCCGCCGGCGACGTACCGGTGGCTGCTTTCGCACCGGCGCCGACGCTGGGTTCCAGCGTTGCTGTCATTGAGTGGGGTCTCCTTCCCGAGTCGGTGAGACGCTCTGCAAGCGGCGGGCCATTAGCGGAAGCTAGAGGGCCTACCAGGGTGGTGTCAAGAAAGCCGTGCACGAACTGCAGAAAAAACTGGCTGACGTATCGTTAATTATGTGGAAATGTGCAAACTGATGGGTCAAAAGTGCCACATATGCGCTACAACGCTTCCACGAAATGCAGCAGCTCGACGGCCGAAAACTCTCCGAATCGCTCCTGGATATCCTTCTCGTGCCACTCGAGGAAGATCCAGCCCGTCACCTTGTGCAACTGACCGCTCACGAAGTGGATCCGCCCGCGCACCGCGCCGAGCGACGTGTCGGGCTGACCTTCGAGATAGACGTCCCAGCGTTGCTCGCCGCGCTTCAACTCCCCCATGTGCTTGCCGTATTCGGTGCCCGCCATGGGCCCTACTCTACCGGCTTTCGAGCGGCCCGCCAGCCCGCTAGTCTCGCCGCCCGAGTTACATTCTCCAGCCATGACCTGCCATGCCTGCGGGACGCAACTCTCCTCCACGGCGCGGTTCTGCCACAAATGCGGCGCCGCCATCGCGACAACCGGAGCGACAGGCTGGCGGGCGGGCTTTCCCTGGGCGCTGGCAGGCGCCGCCCTCGGCGCGCTCGTCGCCGTGGTGGCCATGCGCGCGGCGTCCTCACCCACACGCGGCGACGCACTGTCGGGGCCCGTCGCAATCAATGGCGGTGGTGCTCGGCCCCCCGATATCTCGCAGATGTCGCCCGAAGAGCGCGCCAATCGGCTCTTCAATCGCGTGATGATGCTGGCGGAGGCCGGCAAGCAAGACAGCGTACAGTTTTTCATGCCTATGGCGCTCGGCGCCTACGGCCAGCTCCCGGCGCTCGACGCCGACGCGCGCTATCATGTCGGCCTGCTGCAGCTCGCCGGTGGGGACGCAAACGGGGCTCTCGCGCAGGCCGATACGATCCGGCAATCGATTCCCACGCATCTCTTCATCTATGTGTTGCGCGCGCACGCCTACCAGGCGCAGCGCAACGTCCCCGAAGAACGCCGCGCGTACGCTGATTTCCTGCGCAATGAGCCCGCGGAAATCGCGAAGCAACGGCCAGAGTATGGACAGGATGCCCATCTGGATGCGTTGACGAGTTTTAAGGCCGAAGCGGCTCGGGTGATCGGGACACGGCGATCGTGACAACGCATCCCGTTTCCCGTATCACGCATCCCGGCGTCATCCACCTCGCCCACAGCCCCGACGCCGACGACGCCTTCATGTTCTGGGCGATGGCGGCGGGGAAGATCGATACCGGCGACCGGCGCTATGTCCACGAGCTCGGCGATATCGAAAGCCTGAACCGGCGCGCGCTGGCGGGCGAGCTGGAGGTCACCGCCGTCTCGCTGCACGCCTACGCATATCTCGCGGAGCGCTACGCCCTACTCGCGCACGGTGCCAGCATCGGCGATCGCTATGGTCCACGTATCGTCGCCCGCGAGGCTTCCCCGGCCGACCCGCGCAATGCGCTCTCGGGACGCCTGGTCGCGGTCCCCGGGGAGTTGACGACCGCATTCCTCACCCTCCGGCTCTATCAACCCACGGCGCGCCATGTCGTTGTCCCATTCGATCACATCGAAGACTACGTCGCTGCCGGAAAAGCCGACGCGGGCCTCCTGATTCACGAAGGCCAGCTCACATTTGGGGACCGCGGGCTGCACCTCTGGGCGGACATGGGCGAGTGGTGGTATCAGGAGACGCGCCTCCCCTTGCCGCTCGGCGGCAACGTGGTGCGTCGCGACCTGGGCACTGAGCTGATGCGCGGTATTGCCCGCGACTTGAAGGCGAGCATCGAATACGGTCTCGCGCACCGCGCCGAGGCGCTGCGACATGCGCAGGGGTTCAGTCGTGGGCTCGATGCAGACCGCACCGACCGCTTCGTCGGGATGTACGTGAACGCCTACACTGTGGACTATGGCGAGGTCGGTCGGCGCGCCGTCGCCGAATTGCTGTCACGCGCCCAGGCGGCCCGTCTCATACCTGCCTCGGTAGACCTAGCGTTCGTCGCAGCCGATTCCTAGTTTGGCCGTGGCTTTTCAAGGAGAATCGGGTTGACCGCTCACGCGGGAATCGTCACCGTCCTCGTGGTCGATGACGAAGAGCCCATCCGGAACGCGCTGCGGAAATTCTTGAAGCAGCAGCAGTTCGAGGTGTACACGGCGGGCTCGGCGGAGGAGGCGCTGCAACAGCTGCGCCTCCATAAGATCGCCCTGATGCTGTCCGATATCCGCATGCCGGGCACCAGTGGTGTGGACCTCGTGCCACCGGCGCTCGAGATCGAGCCCGACCTCGCCATCCTGATGCTCACCGCGGTCAACGACGCCACCAGCGCGGCGCTCTGTATGCAGCGTGGGGCGCTGGATTATCTCACCAAGCCGATCGAGCTCGCAGACCTGGGCCGGGCCGTGCAGCGCGCGCTCAAGCGCCGCGAGATGCAACTCGAGAACCGGCATTTGAACCAGTGGCTCAAGGAAGAAGTCACGACGCGCACTGCCGAGCTGCAGCGCGAACGCCATCGGCTGGAGCGGGTCTCGACCGCGACGCTCGAGGTCCTCGTCAACGCCCTCGAGGCCAAAGACCCGTATCTGCGGGGGCATTCGGCGCGAGTGGCAGACCTGTCGGCCAACATCGCGACCGAAATGGGCCTGACCGAAGAGGACATCGAGCGCGTCCGGGTGGCGGGACGGCTCCACGACCTCGGGAAGATTGGAACGCGAGACGCGGTCGTTAATAAGGAAGGGCCGCTGACCGCCGACGAGTTCGAGCACGTGAAGCAGCATGTCATCATCGGCGCCCAGATTCTCGCGCCGCTCGTGCACCTCGGCGACATCGTGGCGATGGTGAAGAGCCACCACGAGCGGTTCGATGGAACAGGCTACCCTGATGGATTGCGCGGCGACGAGGTGCCGTTGGGCGGGAGGATCATCGGCGTGGCCGAGGTCTACGATGCGCTCACGACGGCACGGCCGTATCAGGAGAAGATGACACCCGAGCAGGCGGTCGAGCGGATGGCTGATCTCTCGGGTACGGTGCTCGACCCGCGCGTGTTTGAAGCGTTGGTTCGCCTCGTCGCTCGGCGGCAGACGCTCGTCTTTCTCGACGAGGACGCGGGACCGGCGCTGTAGAAAGACCAAACCCCGGGGCGAAAAGCTCCCCGGGGCTGGCGGTCGGGCGAAGTGGCCGTCACACTTCGGCCGCGACCCTTCGATGTACGCCTTGCAGCACTTTCTGGTTTCATACGATTAGATGCAGGGACGCGCTGAACGGTTGCATCTACCAGTGCTTGACTCTTCCAACTCGTGACAACGTGATCGTTTCGGCTTGAGACCCTCGCCGCAGCACGATCGTCGTGTTGGAAACCCCCCATCCCATTCCGGTCGGCCCGAACGTCACGACGGGATTGGAGACTTCGAGTCCGACACCGTAGCTGGCCGGGCCTGGCGTGCGCCACCATGGCTCCCAACCCTGGACACCCCATCGATCGATTCGCAACGTGTCGGTGTCGATCACGATCCGAGCGCGGGTCGATTGCATGACGGCGCCATTCCGGCCGACCGCCAGGGCGGTGGTCACGTCGCGGACGGCGCGCTCGGTCGCAAGCCAGTCCATGAGTCGCGCGGCCCGCGGGACCCAGAATGCCAGCAGCAGTGCCGCAATGGCGACAACGACGATCAGCTCGAGGAGCGTGAACCCCTTGGACATGCGCTATTTATACGTGTCGGTGAAACCCTTCCGGCATCCGAAAAACCCGGCGAAAAGCCCGAAAACGCGCCATTTGCGGTCTAACGCGGCGGGACGACGAGCGCTATGTTGATGCGCGTGATGGTCTTGCCGTCCGGCATGTCGGGTGCAAAGAGGACTCCCGCGTGAGCACTGAACTCCGTTCTCGCGGCGGCGGTCTCCCCCATGCCGTTTTCCTACAGCGGGTGGCGGATGAGCCGGCCACCTCCCCAGACGTACGTCTGGGGCAGGGGGCATTTCTGGCACTCCGCTTTGTCGATTTGCTCGCTCCCGACCGTGAGCCACCCACGCCGGACGTGTTCCGCTATCAGTGGGCGGCCACCGAGCGCTATTGCGCCGAGCTGGCGGGTGAAGGGACCGAGGCCTCGCATTTGAGTTGCATCGTGCGAGCGGCGGGCGAGGCGCATGGCACCGGGGACATCACGCTCCTTGCGCCGGCGCTGTTCGCGTACGCGCTCTACCTCGAACAGGAGCTGCATTTCGACGAGGCGGAAGACGCGTTGCAAACAATGATCGACATCGGCCACGAACGGCTGACGGTATCCGATACCATCAGCGCGTGGATGCGGTTGGGGCGGGTGCGCCGGCTCCAGGCCGAGTTCGATCGTGCCGACGCGGCATACACCGAGGCGGGGAGGATCGCTGCGACGGCGGGCGATCCGCAAGCCTTGTTGTCGAGTCGCATCGGTCGCTGTAACGTCGTGTACTTCCGCGGGAACCTTGCGGAAGCCGAGCGCGGGTGGCGAGCGATCTTGGCCGACAGCGCCGACACGCCCTACCAACGCATCATCGCGGAAGCCGAGCACGGCCTTGGCAACCTGCTGAATCTCCGCAGCCAGCCGCACGAAGGAGCGCCACACCTGTGGCGCGCGTACGAGCTCTACGAGGATGAGTCCTCAAAACATCGTGTGCTCACCGACCTCGGAATCCTGCTGCTCCGTCTGGGGCACGTGGAGGGGGCAGAGCTGGCGCTTGGTGAAGTGGTGCGTCGCGAGCGAAACGGGGAAAGCTTCAATAACGCGTTGATTGAATTAATGAACTGTGCATCGTATCGGCGCGACCGCGTGGGGTTCGAACGCTGGCGGGAGCGGTGCCTGGAACACATTCCCGACGCTCCGCCGAATATTCGGGCGGACTTCAGTATGAAAGCCGGCATCGGGTTCGCCCGGTTCGGAAACGGCCGACGGGCGGAGAGCGAGCTGCGGCAGGCGCATGAGATTGCCACCGCGCACGGCTTGCACGAACTCGTGTTCCGTATCGAGCCGATTCTTAGTGGGTCGAAAGACTGCGGCGCCCCCGAAGAGGTCGAGAGCGCCGCGCCAGCACCTGCGTACCCGAGCGAGTCGCTGAACGAGGTGTCGGCTTCCCTAGCGACCCTCGGCCGGTAGACTAGTGGCAGGTGGCCGGATTGTTGTTGTCGCAGATGTTATTGGTCGGACCCGATGCGTCGGCACACGCCGCAGCGGTGAGGGCAAACGAGACGAGGAACAGGGCTACGAGGGTGCGGATCCGGCGCGACATAGGGCCTCCACTGATCGAGTTGAATGGTGAGTCGTACACAGCAGCCAACTTGAGTAGAATCGGCGATTTCGTTAGGGCGATTTTGCGGCATCGTAGGGCGATTTTGCGGCATTAGGAATTCTTCGGAGGTCGTGTAGGGGAATGCTGGTACTCGCGGCAGTCTCAGATCTGCAGTATCAGAGGCTGCGCGGCGCGGTCGCGCCACGCTTCATGCTGGCCCGCGCCCCGACGTGGGATGTCGCGCTCGAGACGATCCGCGGCCGGCCCGTGGAAATCGCGTTCGTGGACCCCGCGCTCGGCGGGGCGACGAGCGGCCAGGAAATCGAGCGACTCCACCTCCACTTCCCCTCGCTCCGGCTGATCCTGTACACGCTGATGACTCCGCAGTTAGCCCGCGTGCTGCTCACGCTCGGGCAATGCGGTATCCGACAGGTCGTCTTGCGTGGCGTGGACGATCACCCGGACCGGCTGCGGGAATTCGTCGAGGCCGAGTCGATGCACGCCGCGTCGCACCGGCTCGTGGACCAGCTGACGCCCGCCATCGCGCCACTACCGAGTCAGCTGCGCTGGGTCATCGAGGATGCGATTCGCAATCCCGGCATGGTGCAGACCATCCAACAGGTCGCGGCCCAGGCGCGCATCGACCGCGGCACGTGCGCGCGCCAGTTCGCACGCGCCGGTCTGCCCAGCCCCCGGCACATCCTCGCCGCCGCCCGCGTGCTCTACGCGCACCGCTTGTTGCAGGATCCCGGGTTCACCATCGAGGACGTCGCGAAGCGGCTCGGCTACGCGCAGGCGAAGACGTTGCAGCAGCACGCGCGAAAGTACCTCGGCCTCACCGCGGGTGAAATGAAACTGTCGCTGACGCCCGAGCAGGCCACCGAGCGCATTGTCCACGGCTTTCTGACTCCTGCACGTCACAGCGCGGCGCAAGCCTCATGATGACGTCTCCGCCGCGCAAGCCGGCAACCGTCCTTATCGTCGACGATGAGGCGGGGCTGCGGCGCGTGCTCGAGCGGTTCCTCGAGCGCCATGGCTATCGCGTGCTCAGCGCGGGTACCGCGGAATCGGCGTACGAGATCCTCGCCTCGGAAGAAGCGGACGCGCTGCTGCTCGACATTCATTTGCCCACGATGTCGGGGCTCGCGCTCTATCTCGCCATCATTCACCGCTGGCCGGCGCTGGAAGGGCATATCGCCATCATGACCGGCGATGCCGAAGCGGAGGAAGTGCGCACCTGGCTCGACCATCACCGCTGCACCGTGATTCGGAAGCCCTTCAACCTCAAGCAGGTCGCGGATTGGGTCTCCTCTGCCCTGCAGCAGGGCCGCGCGTCGGACGCGATGGACGCATGACGACAGTCGCCCAAGCCGATCCGCTGCACGTGCTCCGGGAGTATCGCAACCTCGCGCCCTGGAACCTGCGGGACCTGTCGGTCGTGGTGGGCGCGGTCCTCGACGCGTCGGCCGTGACGCCGATCAATGCGGCCGCGCGCGCCGCGCCGAGCGAGCGGACGATCCGCTTCTACGTCACGCGCGGCCTGGTGAGTCCGCCGGAAGGTCGGGGCACCGCGGCGACCTACTCCTACCGGCACTTCCTCCAGCTGCTGGCGATCAAGCTGCGGCAAATGGAAGGCGCCACCCTCGCCTCCATTACCAAGGACATGCACGACCAGACCGGCGACGTCCTGGAACGGCGCTGTGCCCAGGTCCTCGGCACGTCGTTGCCCACACCCGACCGCCTACCGCTCAAGGGCGCGGAGGGCATGCCCCGCGGGCGCTCCGGCCGTGCCCTCACCGCGTGGCTGACGCGCGACGCCGGCAAGGAAACGGGCGGCCCGACGACGTGGCGTCGGATCCCTGTGACGCGCGGCGTGGAGCTGCACGTCGATGCCGACCACCCCCTGGTCCGCCTCGGCTCCGACGACCAGGGGTTGGCCGAAACGGTCCGCCAGGCCCTCGCGAAACTCCTGCCGCACAGCTCGTAATACATCTGTACGGGCGCAGCATGCTGCGCCCCTACCATTACAGGAGACGTAATCATGTGGGTGCTGCTGGTACTCGTGGTCATCGTTGGTCTGTGGATCGTCAGCGCGTATAACGGCCTCGTTTCGCTGAAGAATCAGACTGCGAACGCCTTTAAGCAGATCGATGTGCAGCTCAAGCGCCGCCACGATCTGATTCCCAATCTCGTCAACGCCGTCAAGGGTGCGATGGATTTCGAGCGATCGACGCTCGAAGCCGTGATTCAAGCCCGGAATCAGGCGGTGAAGGTCAATGCGTCCGGCCCCGAAGGGATCAAGCAGATCAGCCAGGCGGAAAACGCCCTGTCGGGCGCGCTCTCGCGGCTGCTGGTCACGGTCGAGCGCTATCCCGACCTCAAGGCGACCGGCAACGTCGGCCAACTCCAGGAGGAGCTGACCTCCACGGAGAACCGCATCGCCTTCGCGCGCCAGCTGTACAACGACACGGCGACGCAGTACAACACCAAGCAGCAGCAGTTCCCCACGACGCTGGTGGCGGGGTTGGCGCACGCAGAACGGACGGATCTGTGGGAGATCGAAGATCAAGCTGAACGCGCGGTGCCGCAGGTTGACCTCTCCCGACGGTAATCTCTTTCAACAACAGGAAGCCAATCGCCGGCGCACGACCTGGCTGGTGATTGGCTTCGTGCTGTTTTTCGCCTGGCTGGGATTCGGTGGGGACTACATCTGGGCGCTGTCGAACAACCATCACCCCTTCCCGTGGCTGGGAATCGTGCTCACCGCCGCCGCGATCGTGACCGCCTGGTATGCCTACAAGACCGGGCCGGAGAAGGTGCTGTGGGCGACGGGCGCGCATGAGCTGATCGACCCGCAGACCGACGCCGAGCGCCAGGTGGCCAATGTCGTGGACGAGATGGCGATCGCGGCCGGCGTGCCACGCCCCCGCCTCTGGATCGTTCCCGACCCCGATCCCAACGCCTTCGCGACAGGGCACGATCCGCGCGACTCCCACATCGCCGTGACCGAGGGATTACTGAAGATCTGCAATCGCGACGAGCTGCAGGCCGTGATCGGCCACGAGCTCGGTCACGTCAAGAACCTCGACGTCCGGCTGATGACGACGCTGGCGGCGCTGGTGGGCGCGGTGCTGCTCGTGCGCGACGGAATGGGCCGGATGATGGGCCGCGGGGGCCGGCTGCCGGGGCGTAGCGGTGGCCGCCGGGCAAAGGACGCGGGTCCGCTCCTCGCCATTCTCCTGGCGCTCTGGGTCATTTCGTGGATCATCGCGCCGCTCGTCACGCAGCTGCTCGCTATGGCGGTCAGCCGGCGGCGCGAGTACCTCGCGGACGCGATGAGCGCACAGTTCACCCGCAACCCACTGGCGCTCGCGAGTGCGCTCGAGAAGATCGAGTCGGCGGCCGCGCCGACCGAGTCGATCAAGCGCGGCGCGGCGCATCTCTGCATCTGCGACCCGCTGGGCCGGCGCCTCACCAATCGTGAGGGCTGGCTCGCCGACACGTTCGCCACGCACCCACCGATGGGCATGCGCATCTCGCGGCTGAAGGGCATGGGCTACGCCCAGCTCAAGAAGGAGGGAGGCTCATTCACGAATTCCGCGCTCGCTTAAGCCGCTATAAGAAGCAGGAGCCACGTCTCGCGCGGCGAGCGCTCGCCGATGATCCCGCGATCGCCGCCGCCGTGCAGGCGCATATGGCCGAGCACGGCCTTTCCGAGAAGGCGGTGCGGCGGTTGGTTCGGAAATACCTCGACGAGATCATCCCGCACTTCAACGTGTTGTCGTACTACAAGCTCGGCTACAACGTCGCGAAGATTCTCGTCAATCTGCTCTACAAGACGAGTGTCGATTATCAGGACGAAGCGGCGCTCGAACAGATCCCCAAGCGCGACGTCGTGGTCTATCTGATGAACCACCGCTCCAATGCCGATTACGTCGTCGTGGCGTATGTGCTCGCCCGTGGCGTCCATGTCAGCTACGCGGTCGGCGAGTGGGCGCGGGCCTGGCCCCTCGAGTATGTCTTCAAGTCCTTCGGCGCCTACTTTATCCGGCGCAAGTTTCGCGAGCCGCTCTATCACACCGTCTTGGAGCGCTACGTCCAGCTCATCACGCGCAACGGCGTGACGCAGGGCATTTTCCCCGAGGGCGGCCTGTCGCGCGACGGCAAGCTGCGCCCTCCCAAGCTCGGCTTGCTCGACTACATCTGCAGGACGCTGGCCGACCCCGCATTCGACCGTGACATCTGGTTCGTGCCGGTGGCGTTGAACTACGACCGGGTGCTCGAGGATCGGTCGCTGATTCGAGAGCTGATCGGCGAGGGAGACCGGCCCAGCCGGTTGGCGCAGCTCGGCACGGTCGTGTCGTACCTCGTCAGCAACACCGTGCGCCTGCTCACCGGCCGGCTGAAGCGGTACGGCCGCGTGGCGGTGAACTTCGGGGCGCCCCAGTCGCTGCGCGCCTGGCTGACGACAGCGCGGGCGGAGGTCCTGACGCGCGCCAGGGAGGAGCGCCTGCCAGAGATCGAGCGATTGGCGCGCGAAATGCTGACGCGCATCGGGGCCATCATCCCGGTGACGCCCGTCCCCCTGGCCGCCGCGGCCCTGCTCTCGTTTGGGCAGACCGTGGTCACGAAGGACGCGCTGCTCGAGCGCATGGATCAGTTGCGCGATCGGCTCACGGACGTGAACGGCAAGGTCGTACGCGGCGGCGCCAGGATCGCCGAGGTCTGGGACCGCGCGTGGCGGATGCTGCGCATGCGCCGTCTGGTCGTCGCGGATGGCGACACGCTCGTGGTATTGCCCCGTGGCCGGCCGCTGCTCGAGTATTATGCCAATTCGATCGCGCACCTCGTTCCGATTCGCGGACCGCGGCTGCCGTTCCATAAGGCCCACGAAGTGGACACGACCCTGCCGCGGCTCAACACCTGAGCTCGGACAAACACGAAGCCCCCAAGCCGGCACAATAAGCCGCTTGGGGGCTCCGACACATTGGCTACCCGGAGTCGAGGGCTTGCGCCCTTCGTTCTTCTCTCCGCCGCCACCTATGGACTGTTTCGTCCTCGGTAGGGCAAGCAGAGGCTCCGGCTTCCATCCCCAAGCAACCCCGTCGGGTCGCTCGGTTCACCAATGTGGGTGCTACGGGTCAGATCGGGTCGCGGACCGACCTTCCGCACTGCACGTCGAGGCACCAGTTCGACGTGGCTAGGGCAACGCGACTGGCCCCAGCTGTCCGACCCGGCGAGCTGCTCCCGGATCAACGAGCGCCTGAGCCCTTGGTTGCATCGGCGCCCTCCCCGGAATTTCCGTTCGGACTCGAGTTAAAGGCGTTGTTGAGACGCCAGGTCCCAACCCTTCCCTTCAACTCGCGTGACATCAATATAGAGGTGCTCAAAAAACGCGCAAGTGCCGATGTTTCTTCGGGTTAGCTCACTTCGATGTGCATCGTTTGTGGAGAGTAAAGACTGCTTCTGCAACTTGTTCCGCGCCTCATCCACATGATGTGGAGTTGTGAATCCACAGAATACACCTTCCCACATCGGGGTATTTACCCCTCAATCGCCACTTCGCAGTAGGCAAACGGCTCTTCCGAATCGGCGGGAACGAAGAGAAACCCGGCGCCACTAGTTGCGAACCAGCCCGCGAGCAACTGCGTCGAGCGGGCCACTGCCGGTTCTGCGAAGAGCGCTTGTGTCCAACGACGAATGTGACGCAGCTCGGGTGCGCGGCGTGACAACAGACTCAACGCGGCGCCGAGACCGTGTGTCGCACGAAGAAAGTGGGCCATCGCGTGCCCGCGCTGCGCAAAAATGTATGAGCGCACTCCCGGCTCGTCATAGAGCAAGGTACCTTCGTACGGGTCGGCGGGTGGCGCGTCCATGCGCGGACCGAAATAGACGAACACGTGGTTGTCTCCGTCCCGGCGCTCGACGACGATGGCAGCAGAGTCAGGGCTGAGGCGCGCGGCATGCACGAGGTCTTCGGCGGCGAGAATACCGACCTGGGCGGTCCACTCGAGCGCCGCGAGCGCCTGATCGAGCGGCAAGCCGACCGCGTCGTCATAAGCGATGAGCCGCGGTGCTTCACCGGCGCGCTGAAAGAAATGGGCCAGTGCGTCGGCGCGATCTTCAAAAGTCCGCAGGATGCGGGAAGTTGCGGGAACGGCCATCTAGAGATAATAACGGAGCAGGAATTCAACTGTTAGAGGAGCGATCCACGATGTTGCTGGGCTTGGTGATGGTGATCACGGTTGTCACGTATCAGCAAGACACCGTAACGCACAAAGACTCAGTGCCGGCGCTGGCACCGGCGCCGCCACCCGCGCCGACGATCGAGCAGATCCGCTACATGGCAGGGTTGAAAACGGCAACGCGCGGCGTGGCGCAGATTCGCGACGGCGTGAATCGTGTCGTCCGCACGCAGCAGGCCGATTCGCTCACGCGCCGGCGCGCGGCCCGTCGCTTGGGGGGGCTGTGCGGTACAGCCCGCTCGTTCATCATCAGCGGCCGGCCCAAAATGCAGGCGACCGCGTACGCCGACTCGATGCGGGTCCTGGCGAAGCAGCTGACGGTGCGGCTGGATTCGTTGAATGCGGCGCTGCCGACGTGTGAGAAGACAGCCGGACGGGATCCGACGGTCGCGAATACGCTGACGACGCGGCTGAAGAATTACGACGATGCCTTGACCGCCTTCCGGGCGGCCTTAAGACCGGACAGTACGAAGACGGCCAGCCAGCCGTAACAAAGACATGGGCTAGGTGGCTAAGGGGCTAAGTAACTAGGACACAGTCACTTAGCCCCTTAGCTTTCCTAGCCTCTTAGCCCCTTTACGGCACCGCTTGCTGTTTCGGCTCCAGCCGAAGAATCCACAGACCGGTATTGATATCAGCCACAAAAATGTTGCCGTCCCTCACAACCGCCCCCCATGCAAACGGCGCCCGCCGATGCCCCAGTGAATCGACCGTCAGAATCCAGCTCATTTCCCGTCCCTCACGCAACAGATCGCCCTTCAGCTCGCCCGAGATATCGACCGCCCGCGCGCCCCCCTGATAGTTGCCGAGGTACAAGGTGTCGCCCATGACCCAGACGTTGTGGACGCCGCCGTCGGTCGGCTCGTACCAGGCCACTTCCCGCGGCTTCGTGATATCCGAGACGTCGATCACGTGCAGTCGGCCGAACGTCAGATTGTTGCCGTCCTGGAGACCCTTGTACGGATGGGCTGCGTAGACCTCGTCACCGACGAACACGTAGCGACCCTGCCTCCACGCGGTATGCGTCCCCCGCACGAATCCCTGCCCAAATAGCTGCCAGACGCGCGCGTAGGTCGCCGTCAGGTCGTACTTGTACTGCGAAACGAACTGCGGGTTGGTAGGGCTCCCGCCCTTCATCCCGTTGCCGACATCCAGAATCACGAGCCCGTCGTTCCAGTACGCCAGATACGCGAGCCCGTCGACAACCATGATGTCGTGCAGGTACCGGCCCGCTTCCGTCTGCTCGGTCTGCCAGCGGGCGACTTCCTTGGGATGCTGCGGATCCTGAATGTCGATGACGCGCATCGAACCCGTGGCGTCGTCGGTGATGTAGGCGTGACCCTTGTAGACGTAGGAGCTGTGCACACCTCCCGACACCGTCTCCGTATACGCCGCGACCGGCTTGGGATGGCACGGATTGCTCGCGTCGAAGACGACGATGCCGTTCTTGCGGTCCGACGCTCCCTCACGCGAAAAGACGCCGTACTTCCCGTCCTCCGTCGTCATGACGTCGTTGACGATGCGCGCATTCGTCATCATTGAATCGACGATTTTGGGATGGGTGACATCGGTGATATCGATCGCGTACACACGGTCGGCGATGGTCGACAGATATGCGCACGTTCCTGACGGATGCACCCAGACCTCGGCCGCGCTCATCGTGATCGGCACTCGACCCCGGACTTCGATGCCACGTCCCACTTCCCGTGGCGCAACGTGCACGACGACGTCGGCCTCCTTCCCGCCGATCGACGCCGTCACGGTGTAGTCGCCCGCGAGCTCGGCGACGAAGGTGCCGCTCGGGTCGATCTCCGATACACCGGACCCCGCCGAGACCGCCCAGTCGATGGCGACATCGCCGATCGAGCGCCCAGCTGCGGTGCGCGCGGTCGCGGTGAATTTCACGACGTCGCCGGTGCGCACAGTCGAGGTCCCGGGCTCGATGGCGACGCGCACGATGTTGTTCGGCAGCACCTGCAGGGCGAGGGGCTCCGTCGCCGGACCGGCCGTCGCGGTGATCGTGGCGCGGCCCGCAGCCACGGCGCGCAGCCGGCCGTCATTCGTCACGGTCGCGACCCGTGGGTTGCTCGAGGCGAACGTCACGGGATCGGAACGCCTATCGCCGTGCCGCGAGAACGGTGTGGCCGAAAGTGTGAGCCGCGAACCGGCGACAAGGCGAGCGGGACGCGGATCGAGTGCAATGTGGGAAGGCGGTTCGGGCAGCACGTGCACCAATGCAGTGCCAAACACCTGAGTCCCCTGCACGCCTGGGACATACGCAACGGCCGTCACACGCGAGTATCCCTGATACCCGGCCGTGAATACGCCTGTCGAGTCCATTTGACCCTGCATGGCGCTGTCATACCACCCGATCTGAGCGCTGGGCACTGGCTGTCCCGCTGCGTCGAGTGCGCGGGCCGTGAACTGGAGCTTGCCGCCGACGGGCACCTCGGCACCGCTGGGTTGGACTTCGACTTTGGCGATCTGTTGTTGTAGGACGACTAACGACAGTAACGCGGGGAGCCACATGTGGAGAGCCTCCATCTGACGGCAGGAATAGGGGAGCCTGAGGTTACTGGCCGCGCGGGAAGAGCGGAAGTGTTGCGATGATGTCGTAATAGTGACCGTGAGACGAATCGGCAGTCCTGATTGACAGGCTCTGACGTGGTTAATACTTTTGCCCGCGGTTCAAGCATACGTGGCACCGTCATCGGCTGTCTGCGCTTCCGCGAGGACCACATGTCTCGCGGATTTTTGTTTGAGCCCGTCCCTCGCCGCGGTGGCCTGGGTCGTTCCAGTTCGGGGCTGTGCCCCCAATGCTGAGGTCTGAACAGTTATGGCTAAGGGTAAGGTGAAGTGGTTCAACGACGCGAAGGGCTTTGGCTTTATCGCGCAGGAGTCGGGTCCGGACGTGTTCGTCCACTTCACAGCGATCCAGGCGGAGGGGTTCCGGAGCCTCGCCGAGGGCGACAACGTCGAGTTCGACGTTGCCCAGGGTCCAAAAGGGCTGCAAGCGCAGAACGTTCGCAAGGTCTGAGCTGGTAGGGGCGCAGCATGCTGCGCCCCTACAACACGGGCCCGGATCACACTGGGCCCGTTTGCTTTTCATATATTGGCCCGCATGACTCCGGCCCTCCTCCTGCTCCTCGTCCAGGTGTCCCCGGCCCCAGCACTCCGGCCGTTCGCGTATCGCGGCTTCAGTCCCGGGATGTCGTATCGCGATTTCTCCGCCCAGGCGCGCGCGCTCGCCCAGAGCAACGATGACATCCTGGCGTGTCAAACGATGCACCAGACGGCCCAGGTGATGGACTGCGGCGTCCGCGTGCGTGACCCGGTCGATAGTGCCCGTTTCTATTTGAGCGCGAACGTCATCGAGGGACGGACGTCGGTCATTTCATTCGTCGATTCGGGGAAAGTCGCGCTGGTGCGGCGCCGGCAGGATGAGATGCGCCAACGCCTCGGTGTCCCGACGCGCCGCGAGCGCAGTATGTGGGAATGGACCAAAGGCAGGCGCTTCATCCGGCTCAACTGGCGCGGCGGCCGTGGTTGGCGCGTGATCTCGATCACGCTCAACGACCGTGATGTGATGGACCGGATCGCGCGCTACCGCCCGAAGCCGAAGCCTAAATAGCGGCGACGAGACGCTCGGCGAGCTGCGCGATTCCCTCCACTCCGGTGATCTGATCCACCCAGCGCGGCGGCAAGGCCACCTCGCCGTATCGTGCTCCCAGCAGGGCGCCCGCCACCGCGGCATTGGTGTCGGTGTCGCCGCCTGCCTGCGCGAGGGAGATGAGCGTCTCTTCGAGCGAGCGGTCGTGCGTGACGAACCAGAACGCGATCTCGATACAGTGCACGACGTACCCGGCCTCACCGGCGCGGGCGATCGGCAGGTCGCCCTCCGACTCGCGCGGCACCCGATGGATCGCGTCCCGCAGCACCCGCGGCGCGCGATCGCCGATGCGATGCAGGACCTCGTCGACGAAGTAGATGTTGCCGTGCAGCAGCTCCCGAGCCGCGAGGTTCACCGCGGCGGCCCCCCACGTGCAGCGCTCGTCGGCGTGGGTGATGGCCGCCTGTTGGGTCGACACGCGAATCAGGCGGTCGGGATCGTCGTGGTAGCGCAGCGCCACGGGGACGCAGCGCATGACGCTGCCGTTGCCGGCGGAACGGCTCGGGTTTTCCTGATACGTGAGCCGCCCCGCCTCAAACGGCTCCTTCCCGCGGTCGATCAAGGTGAGCGCGCGCTTCGTCGTCACGCCGATGCCGCGCCCGTCCACTTTCATCCATTTCACCCAGCGCCGCGCGACATCGTTCGCGTCAAACCCTCTAGAGGCCAGCAGCGATTCGCCAAGCAGCAGCGCCATCGCCGCGTCGTCGTCGTACGGGGAGTTCTTGGGAGGTGGAGCGAGATCGACCACCCCATTCGGGAAGGCTTTGCGGATGGCTTCCGCCGTGCCCAGATGCTCGGTGGGAACGCCCAGCTGATTGCCTGCGACCAGGCCGAGCAACGCGCCTCGAGCGCGGGAGACGAGCTGTGGGTTTCCCCGGTCCATTGGGCCACAAGTTAACACCGGCCATGGCCATCGTCGCGGGAATCGCGGGGATCTACGTCGTCCTCTCGGTCGTGCTCTGGGCGCTGCAAGAAAAGATCACGTTCCCGGCACCGCGCGCGGCGTTGCCCGATCCCGTGCAGACGCTGGGGTACGGCGAGCGCGTCGAGTTGACGATGCATGATGGGACGAAGCTGGTTGGTTGGTATTTGCCGCCCCTTCGCCGCCCTTCGCCGCGCCCCGCCGCCCTGTTGTGGTTTTACGGCAACGGCGAAACCATCGGCGCCATCTGGCCGACGATTCGCGATTTCCGGCCGCCCAACGCGGCGCTGTTGGTCGTCGACTACCCCGGGTATGGGGCAAGCGGTGGCCGAGCCACGGAGGCGGGCATGTACGAAGCAGCCGATCTCGCGTACAACGCGCTCATCGCGCGTCCGGACGTCGATCGCCATAGGGTGTACGTCTATGGCCGTTCGCTCGGGAGCGCGGCCGCCACGCACACGGCGTCGACACACGAGGTGGCGGGACTGATTCTCGAGTCACCATTCACAAGCGCGCGGGGGATGGCTGCCCAGCATTACCGGATCTTCCCGAGCTTCCTCGTCCAGCTGAGTCTGGACAATGTCGGCGCGATGCACCGGATTCACTGTCCCGTCCTCATCTTCCACGGCACCGCGGACATGCTGGTCCCCATGAAAATGGGACATGAGGTGGCGGCAGCGGCGGCAGGACCCGTGGAGTTTGTGATGATCGAGGGAGCAGGCCACAACGACACGTACGACATGGGCGGGAGAGCCTACAAGGAGAAACTGGCGGCCTTCGTCAAATGACCACGACCGGCTCGAGCCGGTCCTTTTCCTCCTCAAAGATCCGCTGTGCCTCATCGAGCGCCCGGATGACGGTCGGCTCCTCGGGATCGGGGAACTTGCTGCTGGCCGCGACGCGGCCC